>Ga0209985_10000753_pt1 | contig 33899 bp, 30 predicted proteins | sample NOAtaG_FD_187305 | JGI IMG/M metagenome (GOLD analysis project Ga0209985, IMG submission 187305) | Freshwater lake microbial communities from Lake Erie, under a cyanobacterial bloom - NOAA_Erie_Diel6S_1000h metaG (SPAdes) (version 2) | ecosystem: Environmental > Aquatic > Freshwater > Lake ...
GCATGATCGCGAAGGCGATCGCGAGCCAGAGCACCACCAGCGCGAGCACGACGGGAACCCATGCGAGCGCGTAGACCGCGGCGCGCATGAGGTGCGTGCGGCGGATTCGCGCGCGGCGGAACGATGCGGGAAGCATGAGGAGAAGCAGGATCAGCGCGATGGGAAACGCGCCGGATGCCGCGGCCATCGCCAGTCCGCGGAGGATGTCGAGCATCTTGGCGGACGGGTAGATGACGGCCGTGGGTTTCTGCAGGCTCCTTGTCGGCGCCGCGTACCTGCCGTCCGCGCCGGCGCGCATCGGGACTTCCGGGAGGGTGATCGGGAGCGGGGTGACGGTGACTCGGAGGGCGCCCGAGATGAACCGCCCGACCGTTCCCGCGTCGACGGCGCGATCGGGACTTCCCTGCGCGGCCGCGAACATCACGTCTCCGCCACGCGCGGGGCAGTAGGGAAAGAGGAGTGCCAGCGCGACGTCGGCGACGAGCATGTCGACCGGACGGTTCTGTGGCGCGATGGCCGGCCCCTTGCGCGGAGCGAACGCGGGGAGGGCGCGTGCCTCGGCGACCACGTGGAGCGTCGCCGCGGCCGCGGTGCAGAGATGGATCGCAAGCAGCACGCCGGCGATGAAGCCTGCGAGCGATCGCGCCGAGAAGCGATGTTCCATGCGCACCGCGCGCCAGAAGCCAAGCGGCTGCAACGCCCGCGCGAACGTCGAGGCGAACCGTCGCGCGAAGCCTCGGTCGCTCGTCCTCGATTCGACGAACCAGCGTGGGAGCGCGGCATCGTCCGCGAGCGTCCGCGCGTCGGAGACGAGCCCGCATTCCGGACAGGTGACCGAGCCCGACGCGTCTCGTGGGTCCAGCGTCGGGCCGGCGACCGCGTACCCGCAGCGCGGGCACTCGATCTGCTGCGGCTGGTCGCTCTCAGCGTGCATGCTCGACGAGCGTCTGTACGACGGCGAGCCCCGTCTCGGTTGCATCGGTTCGCTCTGGATGCCACTGAACGCCGAGATAGAAGCGCCGCGTCGGGTCGACGATGCCCTCGATCACGCCGTCGTCGGAGCGCGCGATGATGTCGAAGCCCTTCGCTTCGGCGATGGCCTGGTGGTGCCATGAACGCACGGCGCCCGACTTCAGGAGCGACCCGCGCTCGGCCTCGACCGGGTGAATCGCGTCGTTCCGATGCCGATCGGCGTTCGGCAGCACGTCACCGAGGTGCTGGATGAGCGGGTTCCCGCGGTGGACGCCCATCAACTGCATGCCGAGGCAGATGCCGAGCACGGCCTTGTCGGGCCGCGCGTCGAGCGCCTTCAAGAGCGCGAACTCGGCCTCCTGGCGCTCGGCGTGCATGCACTCTGCCTTCGGATGAAGCGCGATTCCGAGCTTCGAGACATCGATGTCGTCGCCGCCCGTGATGATGACGCCGTCGACGCGATCGAGCATCTCGGCCCGCAGCGCCGCGTTCGGCGGCAGGATGACGGGCACGCCACCCGCGGCCACGACCATGTCGACGTAGGTGCGGCGATTGCGCGCGTAGTTGTCGGCGAGGTCGGCCGTGATTCCGATGAGTGGGCGTGGCATGCTGAACTCCTTCGCTTCACGCGATGCGGAAGCGCCCCGACTGCGATAGGAACTTGAGCGGGTTGTCGAAGCTGACCTTCTTCACGCTTTCCATCGTGTGGCCGCGCGACTTCATCTCGATCTGCGCCTTCGGTACCGCGAGCGGGTCGCTGTTTCCCCAGTCGCCGGCGGAGTTGATCCAGAGACGCTCGGTGCCATGCAACTCGAAGATGTCGACGGCGCGCTGCGGCGTGCATTTCGTATCGGGGTAAAGCGTCATGCCCGCCCAGAAGCCGCGCTCCAGCACGGGTCGCACGGTGTGTTCCTCGACATGGTCGATGAGGACGCGGCCCGGGTCGAGCTTCGAGTGGTTGCGAATCGCGTCCATGATGAGACGCGTGCCCTTCAGCTTGTCCTCGAGGTGCGGCGTGTGGACGAGGACGAGGAGATCGTGCTCGGCGGCAAGCGCGAGATGCGCATCGAGGATCTCGAGCTCGTTGCGCGAGTTCTTGTTGAGGCCGATCTCGCCGATCCCGAGCACGGTCTCGCACTTCAGGAACTGCGGGATCAGCGCGATGACTTCCTTCGCGAAGACAGGATCCTCGGCTTCTTTCGGGTTGATGCAGAGCCAGGTGTGGTGGCGGATTCCGAACTGCGCGGCGCGCTTCGGCTCGAAGTCGGTGAGCTGGCGGAAGTAGTCGAAGAACCCAGCGGGCGAGCTGCGGTCGTAGCCCGCCCAGAACGCGGGCTCGGTGATCGCCACACAGCCGGCGAGCGCCATGCGCTGGTAGTCGTCGGTCGTGCGGGAGACCATGTGGACATGGGGATCGATGTACATAGGAAGCTCAGCGGATTTCAGTCATCACTTCGCAATCAAGCACCAGAGCGACGAGCGGCCGAAGGCCGATTGAAGCGCGAAAGAGACGGGTCGATGTACATAGGAAGCTCAGCGGATTTCAGTCATCACTTCGCAATCAAGCACCAGAGCGACGAGCGGCCGAAGGCCGATTGGAGCGCTCAAACTCAGACTCAGACTCAGTCACGTCTCATCGCGCCCGTCGCGCCCTTCATCGGCGCCTTCGCGATCGGTTCCGTCGAATGGTCGCTGAGGAGCTCGAGTACGCGCCGTGCGCGCTCGGACTTTCCGTCGAGCAGGATCGCGCAGCACTCGCGCAGCGCGGCGACGCGGAAGTCATCCGCGCCCTCGCCCTGCGCGCGGTCGAACCGGTCGAGAAACGCCGCGATGTCGAGCACCTTGGCGCGATGCTCGAGGAAATAGCGGTCGACGACCGCACGCTTCGAGAGCGGTGGAGGTGAGGAGGGCATAGCGGGCATCGTACGCGCTGAGCGGGGCGTTACGAGCGGCAAGCGCAGATGCGGCCGAAGGCGGAGCGCAGCGAAGCCTGAGCGCCAAACCGTGCGGGTCGACAGCCAAAATGGGTGCCACTACTTTTAGTAGTGGTTTCGCGCGCGTAACGGCAACGGCCCTAAGGATGGGCCCTTGCGACTCCGCACTACTGGAAGTAGTGGCACCCATTTTGGCTGTCGACTCGGGAGGTCTTGGGCTCGCGCTTCGCGCTCGTCTGAAAGAAACAGCCGCGCCTACGCCATCTCCGCCGCCGCGCGTCGCACGAGGTCGGCGTCGAGCTCATGCACCTCGAAGCCGCTGCCGATCGCACGCAGCATTGTCACGGTGAGCTGCCCGCCGAGGTGCTCACGGAACTCCTCGAGGCCCGCGAGCAGGCGCTTCGTGTCGGCGAAGAGCGCGTGGCGCATCGGGAGGCCGAGCGCCGCGACGCACGCGCGGATGCGCGCGAGGTCGGCGTCGGCAAGCCAGCCCTTGAGATTCGAGTAGCGGCAGTCGAGGAGGAGTCCGAGCGCAACCGCGTCGCCGTGCGACACCGCGTGCGCGCTCATCGCCTCGAGGCGATGCGCGGCCCAGTGGCCGAAGTCGAGCGGGCGCGCCTCGTTCGCCTCGAACGGGTCACCGCCGTCGACGATGTGCGCGAGGTGGAGTTCGGCCGAGCGGCGGATGACTGGGCTCGACGCATCGAGGTCGCACGCGGCGATGCGCGGAGCGGCGCGCTCGATCGCGGCGAAGAACGCGGGATCCTTGAGAAGCGCGATCTTCACCGCCTCGCTGAAACCCGCACGGAACACGGCGGGGGGCAAAGTCGACAGCATTGACTCGTCGCACACGACTGCGTGCGGCACGGCGAACGCGCCCACGAAGTTCTTTTTGCCGAAGCGATTCACGCCGTTCTTGACGCCCATGGCTGCGTCATCCTGCGCAAGTGTGGTCGTCGGGAGGCGCACGAGGCGCACGCCGCGGTGTGCGGTGGCAGCGCCGAAGCCGACGGCATCGAGCATCGCCCCGCCGCCGATCGCGAACACGAAGCTCTTGCGGTCGATCTTCTCGCGCTCGACAAGCTCGATCACGCGGTCGACGACGCGCATGTCTTCCTTCGCGCGCTCTCCGCCAGAGACGATCTCGATGGCCGAGATGGCCGGCATCTGCGCGCGGTGCGCATCGAAGTACGCGCGCAGCGCGTCGGCGATGCGCGGCTGCGCGTCGGCCACGCCCTCGTCGATCAACGCGACCGCGCGGCGCGTGGCGATCGCGGCGTCGCCCGACAGCACCGAGCGGAGCGTGGGGTTCTCCGGCCCGAGCGCCCCGCGCGTGAAGCGCACGCGATGCCAGAACGACGGCGACACCGCGCGGTCGTGCGAGGCATCGGATGGCGTCTTGTCGTGCGGCGTCGTCATGCGGGAGGAACAGCGTAGTCGTAGTCGACGAGAGTGGAGGCGGAGCTGCCGCAAAAACTCAGGTGCGCGTGCCGTTCGAAAGCCGGTCGAGCGCGATCGCAGCGCTGACAGCGACGTTCAGGCTATCGACCCCGCTCGCCATGGGGATGCGAACGACGTGGCGCGCAAGCGCGCGCACCGCGGGCGTGACACCCTCGGACTCGTGGCCGACGACGATGGCGACGCGCGGCGGTCGTCCGATCGACGCGATCGGTACGGACGACTGGATCGCCGTCGCGACGAGCGTGAGGTCGAAGCGGGCGCAAAGCGCGGCGAGATCGTCGGGCCACGCGCGCGCTCGGATCGCGGGCACCTTGAGCGCGTTGCCGGTCGAGACGCGCAAACTCTTGCGATAGAGGGGGTCGTGGCACTCGGGGCTCAGGAGCACGGCGTCGACCGCAAATGCCGCCGCAATGCGGAAGATCTGCCCGATGTTGTCGATGTTCGTGATGCCCTCGGCGACGAGGACGGTGCCCGGCGGGGCGGCGGGGCGGTAGTCCTCGGGCGAAACCGGCTCGAACGGCGCGCGCACGCCGAGCGCGAGGACGCCGCGGTGGAGGTCGATGCCCGTGAGCTTGGCCAGCACCTCGTCGGACGCGGTGTAGAGCGGGGCGTCGCAGCCGGCGGTCACCAGCATCGCCCGCGTCCGCTCGAGCATGCGGGCGCTTGCGAGAACCGACTGGATCGCACCGCGATGGAGGAGCATCGCCTCGAGGACGACGAGGGTTTCGCCGACGAAACAGCCCGTCCGCGCCGCGAGTTCCTTCTCGCGGATGTCGGCGTAGCCCGCGATGCGCGGGTCGTCGGGGCTGTCGATGACAATGGCGTCGGTCACGGACGGATTGTCGTTGATTTCCCTTCGCTGCGCATCGATCCCACGGCCGGTCGCGCGCGAATCCAAGTGGCCCTTCGCTACACTCGCGCCATGGCGCCCGAGTCTTCGCAACCACCTTCAGGCGACGCAGAGGAGCTGCGCCGCGCCGCGTTTGCGGCGGGTGGCGCGACGCCGTCGCCTCTTGAAGATGTGCCCGAGAGCGACGCGGTCGTCGAGGCGACGGAGCCGACGCCCGAGGACGAGCGCGTCGAGGAACTGCTCGAGAAGCCGACGATCGACCTGCCGGAGTTTGCCGATGCGGTCGAGCAGCAGGAGGCGCCCGACGCCGCTGAGACGCTCGAGCAGATCGGCGAAGCGAAGGCCGTCGAAGTCCTCGAGGAGATGGAGACGGAGAGCGCTGCCGACGCGCTCGCGCACATGCATCCGTCGCTTGCGGTCAGCGTGCTCGAGGATCTCGTCGAGGAAGACCCGGAGTACGCGGGCAAGCTGATCGAGGAGATGGCTCCCGACGACGCGACCGACATCCTGCAGAACATGGCCGACGACTCGCGCGACCGCTTGCTCGGCACGCTCGGAAAGGTCGAGGCCGTGAAGTTCCGTCGCCTGCTCGAGTACCCCGAGAAGAGCGCGGGCGGCATGATGACGACCGACTACCTCGCGGTGCGCGACTCGATGACGGTGCGCGAGGCGGTCGAGGCGATTCGCCGTGCCGAGGCGCTGGGCGAGGACTGGCTCTACGTGTTCGTGGTCGACTGGCGCGGGCGGCTGCAAGGCCGCGCGACGATGCGGGCGCTGCTTCTCGCGAACCCCGCGCAGAAGGTGATGGAGATCTGCGAACGCCAGGTCGACGCCGTGAAGCCCGACATCGAGCGCGAGGACGTCGCGCGCGAATTCGAGAAGTACGACTACCTCGTGCTGCCCGTCGTCGACGAGGAAGACCGTATGCTCGGCGTCATCACCGTCGACGACGTGGTCGACGCGATTCGTCAGGAAGGCACCGAAAGCGCGCAGGCGATGGTGGGTGCGGGCCGCGAGGAAGCGGTGTTCTCGAGCGTGGCCGACAAGCTCCGCGGGCGTCTTCCGTGGCTCTTCGTCAACCTCTTCACGAGTTCGATCGCCGCGATCGTGGTGCTCCAGTTCGACGGGCTGATCGGCTCGATCGCGTTACTCGCGGTCATCATGCCGGTGATCGCCAACCAGGCGGGAAACGCCGGACAGCAGTCGCTCGCGGTCACGCTGCGCGGCATCGTGCTTGACGAAGTGCGCGAAGGCGCGGCGCTGCAGCTGGTGCGGCGCGAGGGCATGGTGGGACTGGTGAACGGGCTCATCTGCGGCCTGCTCGTCGGCGGCGTGGTCGGTGGAATCGAGTACTGGCGGGCGCCCGACACCACGATGTGGAAGCTTGGCATCGTGGTCGCGGTCGCGATGACGGTGGCGCTTTCGGTGGGCACCGTGGTTGGCTCGGGCCTTCCGCTTGTGGTGCGCCGCGTGGGCGCCGACCCCGCGACCGCATCGACCATCTTCCTCACGATGGTGACCGACTCGATGAGCTTCCTCGTGTTCCTCGGCCTCGCGAGCGCGCTCGCAGGCTGGATCGGAATCAGCGGGGGCTGAGAAGCTCGATGGGCTCGTCGCGTCGTCGTCGCCGAGCGGCCTGATCCAGTCGATCCTTGGGAGGGGTGGCGTGTGATGTGCTTCCCTGTCGGGTGCGCAGCGCGCCCCCGTGGCGATTGCGGTCGGTACCCTACCGAACCCGTGCTTGTACTTCGCGACATCCGCAAAGCCTTTGGCTCGACCGTCGCGGTCGACGGGCTTTCGCTCGAGGTTCGCGCGGGCGAGGTCTTTGGCCTCCTTGGCCCGAACGGCGCTGGCAAGTCGACCACCATCGCGATCGCGACCGGCCTCCTCGTGCCCGACACTGGGTCGGTCGACCTCCTCGGCCTCGGTTCGCCCACCGATGCGCGGGTCCGCATGCACCTCGGCCTCGCGCCGCAGGAGATCACGCTCTACGGCGAGCTCACCGCCCGAGAGAACCTGATGTTCCTCGCCGATCTCTACGGGCTTGCGAGCGCCAAGGCGCGCGTCGACGAACTTCTCGCGCTCGTCGAGCTTGACACGCGCGCCGCCGACCGTACCGCCGGCTTCTCCGGAGGCATGAAGCGGCGCTTGAACCTCGCCGCTGCGCTCGTCCACGATCCGCAGCTCGTGCTGCTCGACGAGCCGACCGCAGGCGTCGATCCGCAGAGTCGAAACCGCATCCTCGAGCTTGTCCGCACGCTCGCCGCGCGGGGAAAGACGATTCTCTACACGACGCACTACATGGAGGAAGCCGCGAAGATCTGCGACAGGGTCGGCATCGTCGACCACGGTCGCATGCTCGACGTGGGCTCCGTCGCCGAGCTCATCGCGCGGCATGGCGGAGACTCGGCGGTCACCGTCGAGCGCGATGGCGCGGAGGAGCGCGTGGTGACGGCGGACCCCGTCGCCGAAGTCGCGCGGCAGTTCGCCTCGGGCGGCGTGACCGGCGTGCGCATCGACCGCCCGGACCTCGAGAGCGTGTTTCTCGCGCTCACCGGAAGGAGTCTGCGCGAGTGAGGGCCATTCTCGCCATTGCGAAGAAGGACCTGCGCCTCATGTTCCGCGACAAGGGCGACGTGTTCTTCACGTTCGCGCTTCCGGCGCTCATGGCGGTGCTCTTCGGCTTTGTCTTCGGTGGCGGTGGCGGCGGCAGCAAGATCAAGCTCGCGCTTGTGAACGAGAGCGACGCGCCGATCGCAGCGCGGATCGCCGACGATCTCGCGAGTGATCCGTCGTTCAAGGTCGACCGCATGGAGACCCGCGATGCGGCCGTGGCCGCCGTGCGGTCCGGCAAGGCTGCGGCCGCCGTCATGCTTCCGGCGTCGATGCAGCAAGGCGTCGATTCGATGCTTTCGGGGGGCGGCATGTCGATCGATGTGGTCGTCGATCCTTCGCGTCGCGCGGAGGCAGGCCTCGTTCAAGGCAAGCTGAACGAACTCGCGTTTCGCCAGTTTCCGAGGATCATGGCAGACCAGGCGCAGATGAAGCGCATGTTCGATGGGATGCGACGTTCGATCGAGTCGTCGAAGGAGCTCACGCCGGGACAGAAGCTGGCGGGCGGCGCGCTGGCGACGGCCGGCGAGGCCTTCTCGCGCACGATCGCGCAAGGCTCCGGCGCGGCGGAAGGCTCCGGCGCGGACAAGGCGGCCGCACCGGGTTTCTCGCCGGTTCGGGTTGCGTTCGAGGAACTCCCGAAGCGCGAGGGCGGGCCGAGGTCGAGCTTCGATGTGTCGATCCCGATCGGAATCGTGTGGGGGATCGCCGGCTGCGTGGGCGCGTTCGCGGCGTCGCTTGTCGTCGAGCGGACGCGGGGCACGCTCGCCCGCCTGCGACTTGCGCCGATCACGCGCGCGCATCTCCTTGCTGGCAAGGGACTCGCCTGCTTCTTCACGGCAATGGTGGTGCAGGCGCTTCTCATCCTGCTTGCGGTGATCGGCTTCGGTTCGTCGATCATGCAGCCTGGGATGCTGGCCGTGGCCTGCGTCTTTGCGGCCTTCGCGTTCACGGGGCTTGCCATGCTCATCGCTGGGCTCTGCAAGACGGAAGCCGAGGCAAACGGCGCCGGCCGCGGCGCGATTCTCGTGCTGGCCCTCATCGGCGGCGGCACGATCCCGCTCTTCTTTATGCCGCCTGTTCTCGAGACCCTGAGCTACACCAGTCCGTTCCGCTGGGCGGTCATGGCGATCGAGGGGCCGTTCTGGCGCGATCTCCCGTTCTCGGAGCAGCTTGTGCCGCTTCTGGTCCTCTTCAGCCTCGGCCTCGGTGGCTTCCTTCTCGGCGCCCGATTGGGCGCGCTGCGCGAGGCGCGTTGACGCGGTCGCGTCAAGTGCAACCGAATTGAGGGAGATCCGGGTATAGAGTGCCCGCCAACGAACACGGAGCGCGCATGGCAAGCCGAATCGTCGCGAGACAACTGGAGAAGCGATTTGGACACATTCATGCCGTGCAGGGCATCGACCTCGAGGTCCCTGCAGGGCAGGTTCTTGGATTTCTCGGCCCGAACGGCGCCGGCAAGTCGACCACGATGCGGATGATCACGGGGTTCCTCGAGCCGACCGCGGGATCGGTCGTGCTCGACGGCGTCGACCTCGCCGCGGATCCGATCGCGGCCAAGCGCACCTTCGGCTATCTGCCCGAAGGCGCGCCCGCGTATCCCGATATGACGGTCGAGGAGTTCCTTGGCTTCGTGGCGCAGGCGCGCGGCTATCACGGCCGCGAGGCGAAGGACCGCGTCGAGCGCGCGATCGGACGGGTGAACCTCAAGGGCGTGCGCAAGCAGGCGTTTGAGACGCTCTCGAAGGGCTACAAGCGCCGCACGGGCCTCGCGCAGGCGCTTCTCCACGAGCCCGGCATCCTCGTGCTCGACGAGCCGACCGACGGGCTCGATCCGAACCAGAAGCACGAGGTGCGTGAACTCATCAAGGAACTCGGCGGCGACCGCGCGATCGTGCTCTCGACGCACATCCTCGAGGAAGTCGAGGCGGTATGCACGCGCGCGGTCGTCATCAACAGGGGACGCATCGTGTTCGATGGGACGCCAGCCGAGATGGAGTCGCGCGCACCGCGCGACGTGACGCGAAACCGGATGGATGCGGCGTTCCGCGCCATGACCACGGGCGACGTCGGCGCCGATGCGCCGCGCGGAAAGGGAGGCCGGCGATGAGCGCAGGCACTTCAGCGGCGCCCGTCGCGCTCGGCGCCATGCAGCGCACCGCGGTCGTGTTCCGCCGCGAGTTCCGCTCGTACTTCCAGACGCCGCTCGCCGCGGTGTTCCTGGTGATCTTCCTCTTCCTCGCGGGACTCTTCACCTTCAACATCGGCGGCTTCTACGACCGGAACCAGGCCGACCTGCGGCCGTTCTTCCAGTTCCATCCGTGGCTCTACGTCTTCCTCGTCCCCGCCGTGTCGATGCGGCTTTGGGCCGAAGAACGCCGCACCGGAACCATCGAACTCGCGATGACGCTGCCTTTCGGCGTGCGCGATCTCGTGCTCGGAAAGTTTCTCGCGGCGTGGGCATTCACCGTCATCGCGCTCCTGCTCACCTTCCCGATCTGGATCACGGTGGCGTGGCTCGGCGAACCGGACCACGGCGCGATCGCCGTCGGCTACCTCGCGAGCGCACTGCTCGGCGGATCGTTTCTCGCGATCGGCGCGTTCCTGTCGGCGCTGACCAAGAACCAGGTGATCGCGTTCGTCCTCTGCGCGGTCGCATGCTTCGTGCTGCTTCTCGCGGGTTTCCCAGCGGTCATCGACTTCCTCCGCGGCTGGGCGCCGCAGGTCGTGGTCGAAGGCCTCGCATCGACGAGCGCGCTGACGCACTACGAGTCGATGATGCGCGGCGTGATCGACCTCCGCGACCTCTTCTACTTCATCACGGTGATCGCCGCGTTCCTCATCCTCAACTGCTTCGCCATCGACTGGAAGAAGTCAGACTGAACCGGTTCTCGAGACCGTAGGTATCCCATGGCTGTCTCAGACAAGCGTCGTTCCACACTCGTCGCGACCATCGGCGTGCTCACCGCGCTCGTGGCGCTCAACGCCTCGGCGTGGTTCCTGCTCCGCAGCGCACGGCTCGACGTCACGGAAGAGCGTCTCTACACGGTGTCGCCCGGCGTCGGCACGCTTGTCGCCTCGCTGCCGGAACCCGTGCGCATCGAGCTCTACTGGACGCGCGAGCAAGGTGCTGACCTGCCGTCGATCCGTGCCTACGCGCAGCGCGTGCAGGAGTTTCTCGAGGAAATCGTGGGCGCAAGCGATGGGCTCCTCGAGCTGCGCGTGATCGACCCGGAGCCGTTCAGCGAGACCGAGGACATGGCGCGCGCCGCTGGGATTGCGCCGCGCACGCTCGACACCACCGGCCGCACCCTGATGCTCGGCCTGGCGGTGCGCGGACCGACCGACAAGACCGAGACGATTCCCTGGCTCGACCCGTCGCAGGAGGCGTTCCTCGAGTACGAAGTCGCGCGGCGAATCCTCTCGGTCGGCCGCGACAAGAAGCCGTCTGTCGCCGTGCTCTCGACCATTCCCGAGGAGAAGCCGTTTGACCCGCGGAACCCGATGGGTCGCGGTGGGAAGAGCGTGCTGTTCCAGCAGCTCGACCTCCTCTACGACCTGAGGCGCGTCGATCCCGCCGCCCCGAGCGTGCCACAGGATGCGGAGGCGCTCGTCGTGGTGCAGCCGCGCGGCCTCGCGGAACCAGCGCTGCGCGCGATCGATGCGTGGGCCGTCTCGGGCAAGCCGCTCATCATGTTCGCCGACCCATGGTGCGAGATGGATCCGGCCGCGCGCAGCCTCGACAGGGGCTCGACCGGCGCGGGAACGACGCATGACATCGGACCGCTCCTCGCACAGTGGGGCGTTGGCATCGACACGGAGAACGCGGTCGCCGACCTCGGCTACGCGACGCGGATCATGTACCGCTCGCAGGGCGGGCAAGTCATGGAGATGTCGCATCCCTGCTGGCTGTCGCTTGAGAAGACGGCGCTCGACGCGGCCGACCCGGTGACGGGCCCGCTCGCGGCGATGAACCTGAAGGCGGCCGGCGCGATCGTGCGGCGCAACGACGCCAAGACGACGATGACGAACGTCATCACCTCGACCGAGCGCGTGCAGCTGGTGCAGACGCTGAAGCTCGGCTTCTTCGGCGAGGTCGATCGGCTCGTGCGCGACTTCAAGCCGCTCGGAACGCCGTTGGCCCTCGCGGCGCGCATCAAGGGCCCCATCGAGAGCATGTACCCGGGCGAGGACGGCGCGCGCGCGAAGGGCGAGGCGAACATCCTGCTGGTCGCCGACGCAGACATGCTCGACGACGAGACATGGACGAGCTTCGATCAGTCGACGGGGGCGCTCGCCACGATCGCGGACAACGGCGCGTTCGTATTCAACGCGCTCGAGCAGGCGACAGGCGCGCAGCTCCTGTCGGGGCTCAAGTCGCGCGGCCGCTACCAGCGACCGTTTGACCGGGTCGAGGCGATGCGCAAGGATGCGGAGGCCCGCTATCTGCGCCGCGAGCAGGAGCTTGAGGATCAGATCAAGAAGGGCGAAATGCGCATCAACGAGCTGCAGCGCGAGCGCGGCTCCGCCGGCGTCGACGCGAACGGCGTGCTGGTGCTGACGCCCGAGCAGGTGACCGAGCTCGAGAAACTGCAGCAGACGTCGAAGGATGCACGCAAAGAGCTCCGCGAGGTGCAGCGTTCGCTCCGCTCCGAGATCGAGCGGACGGGAACCGGTCTGATGATGCTGAACGTCATCGCGTGGCCGCTCTTCGTGGCGCTGCTCGCCACCATGTGGATCTCGCTTCGCTATCGCCGCCAGCGTGCGGCGTGAACGCAGGAAACCGACCGATGATCATGGCAACTTCGTCCTCGCGATCGAATCTCAAGAGCATGGCGCTGATCCTCGCGGCGTCTGCGGCATGCGTCGGGCTCGCCGTGTTCGCCGTGACCCGCGGAACAAAGACCGCGGAGGCGGAGTCCGGCGGTCCGTTCGTCGTCGGACTGCGCGAGGCGCAGGCGTCGATCGATCGCATCGAGGTTTCGCGTGGAGGCAAGGACGTGATCCTCGTGCGCGACGGCGGCAACTGGACCGTCGCATCGCGCGACGGCTACCCGGCGCGATTCGAGGAAGTGAAGGGACTCATCTCGGGTCTCGAGTCGCTGACGACCGACCAGCGCATGACAGCGAGGCGCGAGCGGCATGGCGAGCTTGCGCTGGCGTGGCCCGATGAATCGGGCCGCGGCGCGCGTGTGCGTGTCCTTGCCGGCGACAAGCCCGTCGCGGAAGTTGTGCTTGGCGAGGAGCGCGCCAACCCGCGCTCGCAGTTCGTCCGCCGTCTCGACGAGGACCAGTGCTGGCGCGTGCTTGGCTCGGTGATGGTCGACGTGGAGCCGAGGAGCTGGGTCGACGCAGAGCTGCTGTCGCTTCCTGAGGGCGAGGTCGATGCTGTTTCGGTGCATGGGCTTGAGATCAAGGGAGTAGTGGAGGGAGTAGTGGAGGGAGTAGTGGAGGGAGTAGTGGAGGGAGCGGCGGAGGGCGTGGCGGGAGCCGACGGCAGGAAGACGTTCACGGCCACGGAGGCCGTCGGCCTCGTCGCCGCCGGCGATTTTGCGTGGACCGACATGCGCAAGGCTGCGGCGGTGCGGTCGCTTCCGGGCTGGCTTGCTCGCCTTGAGTTCGAGGATGTGCGCAAGGCGACGGGAGGTGCGATCGACCCGGCGATCTCGCCCGCCTTCGACATGGTGCGCGGCACGCTGAAGGTGAACGCCGTGCGCGACGGCGAGAGCGTGTGGATCTGGTTCGAGGCGACGCCGAAAGCCGGCGCGCCGAGCCCCGAGGAGATCAATGCGCGGAGGAAGTACCCAGGCGACCCGTTCGTGCCCGATTGGGCCGAGTTCGCGAAGAAGCACGCGGGCTGGGAGTACAAGTTGCCTGGTTGGAAGCTCGGCTCGCTTGAGGAGGCATTGAAGACTCCGGCAGCGGAGGGCGATGCGACGCAGCCCATGCGCGTGCCGAGCGCGCGGGACTAGGTTTGAGCGCTCGCGATTCGCTTCGCTTTCGCTCGCTCTGGTCAGCCTCGCCGCGAGTGAATCGCGGCGGGCTGGAAACGCGTTGCTTGAGCGCTCGCGGCGTGACTTTTGGCGCTCGCGGCGTGTTTGAGCGGTCGCGCCTGCGGCCGCTCGCTCTGGTGCTGATCACGCCAAAGGCGGCTGCCGCAAGCATCCGCCGCGAAAGTGACGCGGCGACCGCTTACTTGTACGAACTCATCGGCTCGCACGCGCACACGAGGTTGCGGTCGCCGTACGGGTTGTCCACACGACCGACCGCGGGCCAGAACTTGAAGTCCCTGAGCCACGGCGCCGGATACGCCGCTTCCTCGCGCGTGTACTTGTGCGTCCACTCGCTGGCGCTGACGGCGGCCGCGGTGTGCGGCGCGTTCTTCAGCACGTTGTCGGCGCGGTCGGCGCGGCCTTCCTCGATGGCGCGGATTTCCGCACGAATCGCGATGAGCGCGTCGCAGAAGCGATCGAGCTCGGCCTTCGACTCGCTCTCGGTCGGCTCGATCATCAGCGTGCCGGGCACCGGCCACGACATCGTCGGCGCGTGGAAGCCATAGTCCATCATGCGCTTCGCGATGTCGTCGATCTTGATCCCGGCCGACTTCTCGAACGGACGCATGTCGAGGATGAACTCGTGCGCGCAGAGGCCGTGCTTGTTCGTGTAGAGCACACTGAAGTGCGGCTTGAGGCGCGCCGCCATGTAATTCGCGTTGAGGATCGCGACCTCGGTGGATTCGGTCAGGCCCTTCGCGCCCATCATCGCGATGTACATCCACGAGATCAGGAGGATCGACGCGCTGCCATATGGCGCCGCCGAGATCGGACCGATCGCGTGACGGCCCGCCGAATCGGGGCGAACCACCGGGTGGCCGGGGAGGAAGTCCTTCAGGTGCGCAGCGACGCCGATCGGGCCCATGCCGGGTCCGCCGCCGCCGTGCGGGATGCAGAAGGTCTTGTGGAGGTTGAGGTGGCACACGTCGGCGCCGATGTGGCCCGGGCTCGTGAGGCCGACCTGCGCGTTCATGTTCGCGCCGTCCATGTAGACCTGACCGCCATGCTGGTGCACGATCGCGCAGGCCTCCTTGATGCCCTCCTCGAAGACGCCGTGCGTCGACGGATAGGTGATCATGAGGGCACCGAGGTTCTTCGCGTGCTCTTCGGCCTTCTTGCGCAGATCGGCGAGATCGATGTTTCCGTCGCCGTCGCACTCGATCGGAACCACCTTCATGCCCGCGACGACGGCCGTCGCCGGATTCGTGCCGTGGGCGGAGGTCGGGATGAGGCAGATGTCGCGGTGCGCCTCGCCGCGGTGCTCGTGGTAGGCGCGGATGACGAGCATGCCCGCGTACTCGCCCTGCGAGCCGGCGTTCGGCTGGAGGCTCATCGCCGCGAAGCCGGTCGCCTCGCACAGCCAGTTCTCGAGCGTGCGGAACATCTCGGCGTAGCCGAGCCACTGGTCGCGCGGCGCGAACGGATGGATCTGGCCGAATTCAGGCCAGGTGACGGGAATCATCTCGCTCGTCGAGTTCAGCTTCATCGTGCAGGAGCCGAGCGTGATCATCGAGTGGACAAGGCTCAGGTCCTTCGACACGAGCTTGTTGATGTAGCGCAGCATCTCGTGCTCGCCGTGGTAGCGGTTGAACACCTCGTGCTGCATGATGGGCGCAGTGCGGGCGAACGCAGCGGGAATCGCGCCCCTTGCGGCCTCGACGCTGGCGGCGGCGACGGTCTTCTTGCCGCCGGCGAACACCTCGAGCAGCGTGTCGACCTCGGCAAGCGTGGTCGTCTCGTCAAGCGTCACGCCGATCGTGCCGTCGCCGTAGGTGCGCAGGTTGATCGAGCGTGCGGCAGCGGCCGCGAGCACGCCATCGGTCGAGATCCCGCCGCCGAGCTTCACGCGCAGCGTGTCGAAGAACGCGTCCTTGCCGCCGTTTCCGCAGTCGTGACCAAGCTTCGCAAGCCCGCGCGCGAGCGTGAGCGTGAGGCGATGCACGCGGTCCGCGATCTTCGCGAGGCCGTCTGGGCCGTGGTAGACGCCGTACATACCTGCCATGACGGCAAGCAGCACCTGCGCGGTGCAGATGTTCGAGGTCGCCTTGTCGCGGCGGATGTGCTGCTCGCGCGTCTGGATCGCCATGCGGAGCGCGCGGTTGCCGTGGGAATCGCGCGAGACGCCGATGATGCGGCCGGGGAGCTTGCGGACATACGCCTCGCTTGTCGCGATGAACGCGGCGTGCGGACCGCCGAAACCCATCGGCACGCCGAAGCGCTGCGCGCTGCCGACGGCGATGTCGGCGCCCCACGAAGCCGGCGACGCGAGGGCGACAAGCGCGAGCGGGTCGCACGCGGCGACCACGAGCGCGCCCTTCGCGTGCGCCTTCTCAGCGAGGCCCTTGTAGCACTCGATGCGGCCGTCGGTGGTCGGATACTGGACGAGCGCGCCGCAGAACTCCTCGGTCGGCTCAAACTTCGCGGGATTTCCGATGACGATCTGGATGCCGAGCCACTTCGCGCGCATCTCGACGACCGCGATCGTCTGCGGATGGCAGTCCTCGGCCACGAAAAACTTCTGCCGCGTCTCGCCGGTGATTCCGTGGCACATGTTCATCGCCTCGGCGGCGGCGGTGCCTTCGTCGAGGAGCGACGCGCCCGCGAGCGGCAGGCCCGTGAGCTCGGAAATCATGGTCTGGAAGTTGAGGAGCGCCTCGAGGCGGCCCTGCGCGACTTCAGCCTGATACGGCGTGTAGGCCGTGTACCACTGCGGGTTCTCGAGGATGTTCCGCAGGATCACGCCCGGCACGATGGTGTCGACGTAGCCCATGCCGATGTAGGAGCGGAACACCTTGTTGCGGCGGGCGAGCGCCTTCAGCGCGCCGAGGGTCTCGGCCTCGCCGCGCTCTTGGTGCGTGCCGGTGCGGGTCGGGTCATCGATCACCATCGCGCGCCCGAGCCGGATCGACGCCGGTACTGCGGCGGCGATGAATTCCGCCATCGACTTGTAGCTGCACGCGCCGAGCAGGTCTGTCGTCTCCGCGGCCGTGTGCGGGATGTGGCGGCGGAAGAACGTGTCCGTCGGGCCGAGGGTGGTTGCGGGCTCGGTCGAGGTCGGTGCGGTGGTCACGGTGGTCATCGCAGTAGTCGGATTGGGGCGCGCGCGGGGCCATCGGGCCTTCCGCAAAGACGGCGAGTATAGGTTCTGTCCCGCCGATCACCGCAGCGTGTCTTGTTCGGCGGAGGGTCCGCGAAACACCTGTGATTTCGAAGCGTCGGGCGTGCCTCGTTGATACGCTTGCACCTATGCCTCACGACCTGATCCGGCGGCCCGCGGGCCGCACGCCGTCGTTTGCGTTCGCCCCACGTGCCGTCGGCGCCTTGGCGCTGGCGGTTCTCGCCGCCTGCGCGTCGCAACAACCCGCTTCAGAGGCCGCGAAGGCCGCTTCAGCCAACCCGCCCGCTGCGGTTGCAGCGAGCGCAACCACGCCGAATCAGGCCGCCGCTGCGAGCACCGAAACGGCGAAGGGTGGTGCGAGCGCCACCGTGTCTTCTTCCGGCGCGTCGTCGGAAAAGTCGTCGGGCGCGTCGGCCTCGACGGCTGCGGGTGCGTCGGCCGGTGCTCCTGCGGCAACGTTTGCGGACCTCACGCAGCCGGGCAAGACCACGCCGAAGCCGCGCGCGCAGCCCCTCCCGAGAGCGAGCGCCGGGCAGGGCACCATCATCGACGGCGCCGTGAACGTCTACACGTTCAACCCGGCCGAGTCGTTCGTGCCCGTCGATCCGCGCACGACGTCGCTGACGCAGGTGCTCGCCGACATGGGCGCCGATGCCGTCGAGTGGTACCAGCACGTCCAGACACTCTCGAATCCGTGGTTTGAAGGACGCGTGCCCGGATCGGAAGGGATTGAGCACGCCGCGAAGTACCTCGAGTTCTGGATGGCGAAGTACGGCCTCGAGCCGGCGTTCGCCGCAGCGCCGAGCGCCGCCGGCTCGTCGCCCTCCGCCACAAGCCCCTGGCGGCAGCCGTTCGATCTCCCTGGCCGCGAGCGCCGCGTGACGGGCGGGACGCTTTCATTCGGCGGCAGCGCGCTCGATTCGAGCGCTGCGCGCCCGATGAAGAACACCGGTGGCGGCGAGATGGAAGGCCCGATCGCGTTCGTCGGCTACGGCATCGAGTCGGGCAAGGATGGCTACACGAGTTTCGCGGCCGATGAGCGCTTCGAGGGCAGCATCGTCATGGTGATGCGCGGCGAGCCGCTCGACGCCGAAGGGAAGTCCGCGTGGGGTGGTGACAAGCTCACGAGCGCCTCGAGCCTCGCCGGCAAGCTTGACGCGATCAAGCGCCGTGGCGCCAACGGCATCCTCGTGACCGATGCGCCGGGTTACGTGGGCAAGAAGGTCGACCTCGCCGCGATGTCGATCGAGAGCCTCGGCGGAGCGATCGGCGTGCCGGTCTTCTACGTCGATGGCGCAGCGGCCGATGCGATCGTCAAGAAGGCGGACCCCGAGGGGCGCGATCTCATGGCGCTGCGCGCGCTCGCCGATGCGGGAACAGCCGAAGCGCCGTTCCGCGCCGTCCGCATGAAGAGCGACGCACCGGTGTCCGTGAAGGTCGGCATCGACTCGGGCGGCATCGTCACGCACAACGTCGGTGGAATCCTGCGCGGCAAGGGCTCGCTCGCGGACGAATGGATCGTGATCGGCGCGCACTACGACCATGTCGGCTACGGCATGTTTGGCGCAGACCCGGCGAATCGCGGCAAGCTGCACCCCGGTGCCGACGACAACGCGAGCGGAACGAGCGGCATGCTCGTACTCTCGCGGCGGCTCGCCGAGGCGTACGCGAAGGCGCCGCCTGACACGAACCTGCGCAGCGTCCTCTTCCTCGCCTTCAGTGCCGAGGAAATGGGCCTCAACGGCTCGCGCTTCTTCGTGAAGAGCCCATCGATTCCTGCGGACAAGGTCGACATCATGCTCAACATGGACATGATCGGCCGCCAGCGCGGCAATGATCTCGTCGTCGGCGGCGTCGGCAGCGCCGAGGGACTGCGCGAGTCGCTCGATCCGATCCTTCGGAAGAGCGGCCTCACGATCTACGCCGATCCCAGCGGGCGCAGCCCGAGCGACCACGCGTCGTTCTTCGGCGCCAGCATTCCGGTGCTCTTCTTCTTCAGCGGCGTGCACGACATCTATCACCAGCCTGGCGACCAGGGCTACACGGTCGACCCGCGCGGCATTCCGGCGATCCTCGATCTCGTGCAGGACATCGCCATGTGGCGCGCCTCGAGCGCCGATCGGCTCCGCTTCCAGACCGGCGCGCCGCGACGCGCGGCTCCGGCGCCTGTCGTCGTCGACACGCCGCCCAGCGGCAACGACCGCGGCTATGCGCCCGTGCGGCTCGGCATCCAGCCGGGCCTCGCGGGCGATGGCGAGTCGGGCATCCTCGTCGAGAGCGTCAGCCCGAACACCAGCGCGGCCGACGCGGGCATCAAGCCGGGCGACATCATGCTCTCGTGGAACGGCGATTCGCTCGGGTCCGTCCAGGACATGATGGCGAAACTCCGTGCATCGAAGCCGGGCGATGTGGCGAAGATCCGCATCCTGCGCGACGCGAAGGAGATCGAGCTCAACGTCGAGCTGAAGGCCTCTACGGCGCCGCGCAGGCCCCAGGACGATTGACGGCATGTGCACCGCCCGCCACAGCATCCGACATGGCATGACCGCCGCGCTCCTCGTGGGCGCGGCGTGTTCCTTTCTCGCCTGCGAGCGTTCCGAGCCGCCGGCCGCCGAGGCGGCACGCGAGGCGACGCCGCCGACTGCTTCGTCGCCGGCGCCCGAACCCGAGACGCGACGCGGCGTGGTGCCGCAGCCGCGCGAGACTCCCGCGCCGCGCGCGCCGAGCGACGCAACAGCCTCACGCGCGAGGTACGACTTCGCGCCGCTCTACGGAACCTGCGAGCCCGGCGAAGGCGGGAGCGGCCGCACGTACATGGGCCGCGAGATCTCCGAGGTCATGGGCCACTTCGGCGTCGGCTGGCTCGAGCGCCCCGAGCGCGAGCGCGAGGAACGCACCGATCTTCTCGTGAGGGCGCTCAAGCTGAAGCCCACCGATGCCGTCGCCGACATCGGCGCCGGCAGCGGCTACTTCACCATGCGCATGGCGCCGATGGTTCCGGAGGGCGTGGTCTACGCCACCGACATCCAGCGCGAGATGCTCGACATCGTCACCGAGCGGGCGCTCGAGGAACAGCTGCACAACATCATGCCGGTCCTCGGCGAGATCGACCACTGCGGGCTCGAGCCGAACTCGATCGACGTCGCGCTCTTCGTCGACGCCTACCACGAATTCTCGCATCCCCGCGAGATGATGGAGTCGCTGCTCGACGCGCTGAAGCCCGGCGGACGCGTGATCCTCGTCGAGTACCGTCTCGAGGACCCGAGCGTTCCGATCAAGGAGCGGCACAAGATGAGCGAGGCGCAGGCAAAGCTCGAGATGGCCGCTGTCGGCGACGACGTCCGCGGACGCTTCGAGTTCGTCGAGAACATCTCCGCGCTGCCTCAGCAGCATCTGATGGTCTTCAGGCGGAAGTGATCGAATCTCCCGGCGAACGCTGCGCGTTGCGTCGGACGGGCGCGCGAGCCCTCACTGCGCCGATGCAGCCGCGATCCCATGCTTTGCAAGCGCCTGCTGGTAGCGTTCCCACAGCGCGGCCTGCTCTGACGTCGGGCGGGCCTCCGAGAGGACGGCGAGCACTTCGTCCGTGTTCTTCGACTCCTTCGCCGTCACGCGCGCCGCAACGCGGTCGTAGATGTCGGCGAGCAGCGCGTGCGCGTCGGCGGCAGGCACGCCGTCCCAGCCGTCGCGCAACTTCAACATGGTCTGCTTGAGGACGTAGCGCGACTCGATGTGCGAGCCGCCGCGCTCGAGGGATCGCTCGAGGAGCAGGTCGCATGCGCGGCCGATCTCGGAGGCGTTCCGCAGCGCAAGCGGGTCGTCGGTCAGCCGATGCCGCTCGACCGCCATCGACACCATCGAGGACGCGACGAGTGCAAGCGCGCAGAGCACACAGGCGACGATGGCGAACTTGAGGCGCCGGGCGGGGGTCATGCGTGGTCTCGGGCGCGGCCGTCGGGCGCGACGCGCGCGGTTGAATCGGGGCGGCCGGATTTGAACCGACGACTTCCTGCTCCCAAAGGGCCAAGGGGATGCAGACTGCATGAACGAACCGCGTTCCTGTCGCTCTGTCGCGGGTCAGTGTAGCGCGTTCGATGCGGTTCGTGCATGGTTTGCGGCATTCCGTGTAGTTCCGTGTAGTCGGGCGCACGGTGTGTCGCGCACGCGTTCAGCACATCGCGTGCGGAAGGGTGGCGCGTGCGCCACTTTTTTCGCCGGGGCCAACGACGGCACGTCGGATAGGGTCGATCCTGCGGCCTACCCCCCCGGGGGGGTAACTTTGCAGAATCGGTGCGGCGTCGGACACCACCCGTCCTGCCGCTCAGAAAAGCGGATGTCGCATTCGCGGCGTTCGATGCTGTGAAGCTGGATCGTGGGAAGGAAGAAACGCCACGACTTCATTCCCCACGATCACTTCCGCAGCAGCAGGGGCGGCGGCCCAAAGCCGCGCCCCCGCTGCTGCTGCGATGCTCAGATGTGGTTAGGTATGGAGGGGGCGCACCCGTGCCACCCTTTCCTGCACTCACACGCCACCCTTTCCCGCATCAAAGGGTGGCACATCCGCCACCCTTTCGGCAGGCTTCGGCAGCACCGCCGGAATGCGGAAGCCGAGCGCACTTCCGCGCCCTGCCTTCGCGGGGCGCTGCACCTCCAGCAGCTTCAGCGCCTCCAGCCGCTGCACGCATCGCTTCACCGTGCGTTCATGGACGCCGGTCTGCATGGCGATTCGCTCGGCGCCCACGAACATCCACCGCCCATCGCGGTGGCCGATGCTCCACAGGTAGTGCCACACGCTCTGCGCATCGCGGCTGCGAAGGACACGATGCCACTGCGTCACGAAGTCCGCGTGCTGCCGGAACATCTCGCCCTTCCGCTTTGGCGCGTTGCCTTTGCCGGCAGGCGCGTGCTTCGCCGGCAGCGGCGGCAGCGGCTTCGGCTGCGGTGCATGGGTCATGCCGCACCCCCGTTCCAAGTTGGCAGGATCGGCAGCCCGTTGCGTTCGGACAGAACCACCGTGAAGTCGCGCCCCGTGCCACGGCGCATATCCAAGCACTCCACCCGCTGCATGAGTCCTTCGGCCTTATGGACGATGTAGGACGCATCGCAGTTCTGCCGGGGCGCAGCGCTATGCTTCGTCCACTGGTGCGCGTTCCGCACGCCGTCTTTCGGCGCCTGCGCTATCTCGCTCAGCACATGGAACACCGCGCCCGTGCGCTTCGACTCCGCCACGATGTGATCCATCGCCACTTCCACTTCGTCGGCACGCGTGGACTGCCGCTGCGCCATGCGAAGCCTTTGGATGGAGTCCACCGCCACCACGCCGCCGGCGCCAACCCACTCAGCCGCCTTCGTGATGGACTGCAGCGTGATCGGAACCGCCTTGAAGCGAAGCCGGCTGCCGATGGCGCTGCCGATCCACTCCAGCGCCTGCAGCCGCTCCGCCGCGTGCGTGCCGTCCCGCAGCTCCTCAGTGGTCAGCCCTAGCGACATCAGCAGCAGCCGTTCAAAGTGTTCCTGCGGGGACATCTCGCCCATCAGGTAGGCGCACTTCGTCCCGTTCAATGCGCAGCCGGCGCACAGCGCCAGCACAAGCCGGCTCTTGCCTGCCTTCATCTCCCCGCACCAAAGCACGATGCCGCCGTGCGGCACGCCACCGAACGGCATCGCATCATCGAACGCTCCAAATCCGCTCTTGACCACGGGCGGCGGCGCCAGCGCCTTCGGATCGGCTGCGAGTTCCACGCAGTCCGTCCAGCCTTCGCCCATCTCCTCATGCACAGGATGGCTCATGCGGCACCGCCTTCCTGCGCGAACGCGGCATCGGCCAGCGACAGCAGCTCAGCGAAGGCCGAATCGGCATCGCCGTGGTGCCTGTCCTCCAGCCACTGCTGCGCATCGTCCTTCGTCCCATCGCGCAGCCCGGGCAGCCGGACGATGCGGACGCGTGCAGGCGGCTCCAGCGCCTCCAGCAGCGCCTTCACCTCATGCGCGTACCCGATTCCTTTATGGTCGGCATCGGGCAGCACGCAGGCTTCACGGCCGGCCAGCGGCAGCCAGCAGGACAGGTGCGCCGAATGCGCCCCGAAGCTGCTGGTGGTCGCGCACACGCCGATGGAATGGAGGATGTCGGCGCACTTCTCACCCTCCACGATGAACACGCGCCCGATGCTGCCGAGTTCAGACAGCGCGTACAGCGGCCTGCCGTCAGGCACGCATCCGATGCGCCACCGTTCACCGAACCGCCACACCGGCACGAAGTGCTTTCGCGCCTTGCCTTCGGCATCCGCGCAGTCCCACCGCAGCATGATGCCGAGAGGTTCGCCTGCTGCGTTCGTGTAGTGGTGGATGCGAGTCCACGCGCCACGCTTCATCCGCAGCCACTGCGCGGCTTCGTTCGCGGTGCGGAAGCCGCTGCGCTGCGTTGCTCGAGCGACACCGCGCGAATCCTCAGTCGTGGGAAGGGAAGCGTGTGCGCTGCCGGCCTTCAGGTCGGGCAGCCTCATGCCGAGCGCAGCTAGGATGTCCGCCACGCTGCATCCTGCGGAACGGCAGAACACCAGCGCATCGCCGTTCCTTCCACGGCCAACGGCCAGCGATGGACGCGAATCCTCATGCGCGGGGCAGCAGGCAACCCATCCGGCGCCTTCCTTCCGCACGATTCCGCCACGCGCGGCCAGCGAGTCCAGCACGCGCTGCACAGGGTCGGCGTTCATCGCGCACCCCCGTTCCGCGCACGCTTTGCCGGCAGCTCAGGCGCAGCCGGCAGGGGATTCGGCACGCGGTAGTGGCTCGCGTTCTTCGCATCGCCCTGCACGGCGACCTCCACCAGCCCGAGCGCACGAAGCTGCTTCACCGCGCGGAAGCTCGCTGCCTTGCTCAGCCGCACGCACGAACCGATTTCCGAATGCCTGATGCGGAGCGCAGCGCCATCGGGCGGCTGCCGCAGCACCAGCACCAGCAGCACGCCTATGTGCTTCGCCCTCAGCGCCGGCACCCACGGCTCCAGCTGCTGCAGCCTTTCGCGCAGCGCAGCGCTACAATCGACGCAGGGAACACCAGCCACGGTAACGCCCTGCCTGCCGCTGCTACGGCAGGCTTTTTTGTTGGCCTTCGGCACGGGTCAGCCCTCCAGCCCTTCGATGCGCGCGGCAGCGGCTTCGCCTGCGGCCAGCACATCGGCGCGCGGTTCGGCTGCGGCCTGCGGTGCAGGCTTGTTGAAGGACTCCAGCAACTGCTGGACGGCGGTGCGCGTGGTGAACCGGCGGCGGCCGATGCTGAAGGACTGCAGCGCGCCACGCTGCATCCAGCGGAACACCGTGGCCGGGTTCGGCCGGTGTCCCTTCATTTCTTCGATGTAGGCGGCTGCTGCCGTGACCGACAGCGTTTCGGAGCGGGAACCGTGCATGTAACAACCCTTTTGAGCCTTAGGCTCAATGGTGGTCGCTACCCGCACTGCGCGGCACCTACGGAACGCCCGCAGCCGCACCGCACATCGGTTCCCTGCTTGACACGCTGCCCCGATCCGGGTTCGGCGGCACGGTGTGGTTCCCGTGCTGTGTCGGCATCACACGCGATCTTCGCGTGGACGGCTCGAGCCTATCCCGCCGCAATCGTCGCGTCAACTGCCTTCAGTGAAGATTGCTGCGGCCACGCTTGGCCCGTGCATCATCAGCCGAGCAAGGCACTTCCCCTCCCGATCCATCGGGATGTCCACGCGCACCCACCCGTGTCGGACATCTTCGCGCAGCGGCACATGGTGCGCCGACAGTCGGCTGCCCCACCGCAGCCACGCTTGGACGGCTTCGGGCGTGAACCACCGTGCTGTCGGGAACGGCACCAGCGCGTAGTCCAGCGCCTGGGGGTTCGTCTTCGCGCTGCGGTACTTCGCATCCCGCGACGCCTCGCGCAGCACATCGTGGAAGGGAAGAACCTTCAGCACGCGGTACGGCTTGACGCGCGCCACCCGTCCATCGCGCGCCACCATGTAGCCGGGCGCGTAGGGAATGGGGCGGTACGGCGGTTCATCCGGCTGCGCGTTCATGCGCCCACCGCCTGCGCGGCGCGCGCGGCCAGTTCAAGGCGGTTTACGGAGTAGCGCCGAACCACCGTGGAGTCGGGCGCGTGGCCCAGCATCGCGGCCACCGCGGCTTCGTTCCCGGTGCGGTTCACGGCCTCCGTGGCGGCAAGGTGCCGCAACTGGTACGGAGTCCAGTGCTGGATGCCGAGCGATGCGCACGCACGCTTCACGATGTTCAGCATGACGGACTTCTCCCAGCCGTGGCCCGCGCTGTTCACGAACAGCGGCCCGTGCGTCAGAGGCCGCGCGGCCAGCGCATCGCGCACGGCGGCCACGGCCGCCGCGTTCAGCGGCACCACGCGCTCCATGCCGCGGTGCGTGTTCTTGTGTTCCCGCACTGTGTAGGTGGGCAGCGGGTCGGACAGGCGGAAGTCCGCGGCCGTGGCCGCGAACGCCTCCCCGGGTCGGCAGCCGGTCGCGCGCATGAAGCGGATGCACAGGGCGGCGCCCGCGTTCCCGTTCGCCATCAGGTGCGCCACCACCGCATCCACCGCCGCGGAGTCCGCGGGCAGCCGCGGCGGATTGTCGCGCCCCTTGCCGCGGCGCAGGGCGCGGACCGCCTGCAGCGCGTGCCACGCGGACGGCGGCACCAGTTCCTGCGACACCGCCCACTTGAACAGCGCCACGATGTGCTGCTTGCTCCGGTTGATGCCGTAGCGGGTCAGCCTGCCTTCGGCCAGCAGCGTCTGCTGGATGTCCTGCAGCGCCTTCGGGCCGAACGCGGTGGCCTCCAGCCCCGCGTACTTCGCGCACACCAGCATCGCAACCGCGCGCGCCCGTTCCTCCCACCACGAACGGGCGCCGTGTTCTTCGCGCATCGCCAGCACGAACCGTTCGCACAGTTCGCCCACCGACAGCGGCCGCATCAGGTCGGCGGCTTCCTGCTGCGCCATCGCGGCGGCCACGATGTTCCGGTGCCGCACGCGCGATTCGTGCGTGCCGTACTTCCCGAGATAGTGGATGCGTCCCCGCACGCGGACATAGGCCTGTCCGGTGGGACGGTGAAGCGAGTATTCGTACTTCGGCTTGCGTGGCATGGCGCGGCTCCCGTGGCCCCGAGGGCCACTACACGGAACGACTACACGGAATCGTGCAGGCCGCGCGCTTCACGGTGAAGCGGTATGCGCTTCGGAAACCCTTTGGTTTCCGACACATCAGGCAAATCGGGGCGGCCGGATTTGAACCGACGACTTCCTGCTCCCAAAGCAGGCGCTCTACCAAGCTGAGCTACGCCCCGTGATGGCGACGATTGTAGCGCACGGCGAATCGGACACACATGAACGTAAATGGCCGGGAATTCGGGCCTGCGCGCCGTGCGTCGGCGTCCGCCTACGGATCGAGGCGTCGGCGCCGCGAATCGCGTGGGAGGCTTCGCTCCTCGACGACGCGTTCGTCGTTGGTCGCCGCCACGAAGTCGTCCTCGTTGCCGCGGATCGCATCCTCGCCGAGGCTCCAGACGATGATCACGTTGGAGGTCGACTTGACCTCGACTCCCTCGCTGACGGGCACGATCTCGTAGTAGAAGAGGTTGCCGTAGGCGTCGCGGCTCGTAGCCTCACCCTCGAGGTCGCGCACGATCGTGTCAGGCACCTTGCCATCTGCGGCCACGCGCGACTCGAAGTGCATGACCTGCTGCATGGCCATTGTTTCGGTCTGGAGGCTCCGCGCCACCCCGCGCGCCTTGCCGAGGGCCGGCAGGAGGATGGCGAGCAGAATCGGCACGATCAGGCACGTGCTCAGGCAGCCGACCACGATGGCCGCGATCGCCAGCCCGCGCGGTTCGCGGCGCAGCGCGATGATTCCCATGATGACGCCTGCGATCGCGACTGGCGGCAGGCAGAAGATGCACGAGCAGATGAGGGCGACGATCGCAAGCGTGTTGCGCTTGGCTTCGAACGTCTGTGCAGGCGGCACCGACGGGGGGGTCGTGAATGTCGACATGGGAGAATGCTACCGAATCAAGCGCGGGCCGCGGTATCCTCCGTCCATGCACGACGAGCCGAAGTCCGAGCACACGACCGCCGTAGGCCCGATGCAGACACGCCGCGAGATGCTCGCCGCCGCTGCGACTTTCGGCGCGCTCGCCGCGTCTGGCGCGCTGGGCGCAGCGCGCGCCGCCGGAGCCGACCCTGCGCAAGAGACGCCGCCTGAACCGCCTGCGGGCAAGGCGTCGAATGGCCCGACCGAAGCCGCGATCACCGCAGCCACGATCGCGGAGGCCGAGCGTCTTGCCGGCATCGCCTTCACCGAAGATGAACGCGCGCAGATCGCGCGTTCGATCGAGGGGCAGATCGCGCTCTTCCGCGCGCGCGTGGCCGCGGGCGCGCTCGACAACGAGCTCGCGCCCGCGCAGGTCTTCCGAGTGCTCTTGCCGGGCGAGCAGGTCCGCGTGCGCGGAAACACGCTGCGCACGCGCGTCGGTCACCACGGCGGCCCCGCGTCCCCGTCGCGCGACGCCGACCTCGACTTCGCCACCGTGCGCACCCTTGGCGCGTGGATGCGCTCGGGTGCCGTCACCTCGCGTCGGCTCGTCGAGCGTTCGCTCGAACGGCTCAAGAAGGCCGACCCGACGCTCCACTGCGTGATCACGCTTGTCGAGGAGCAGGCGCTTGCGGAAGCCGACGCGCGCGACGCCGAGCTTCGCAGCGGCCGCAACCGCGGGCCCTTGCACGGCATTCCCTACGGATTGAAGGATCTCTTCGACACGGCCGGCATTCGCACGACATGGGGCGCAGAGCCGTGGCGCGATCGCGTGCCCGCGCGCGATGCCTCCGTGGTGACGCGGTTGCGCGAGGCGGGGGCGGTGCTGGTCGCGAAGACCGCCGTCGGCGCGCTTGCGTATGGCGACATCTGGTTCGGCGGAACATGCAGGAATCCCTGGAATCCCGAGCAGGGGTCGTCGGGCTCGAGCGCGGGAAGCGCGAGCGCCGTCGCAGCCGGGTGCGTGCCGTTTGCGATCGGAACCGAGACGCTTGGATCGATCGTGTCGCCGAGCGTGCGATGCGGCACCACCGGGCTTCGGCCGACGTTCGGCCGCGTCGCGCGCGACGGATGCATGGCGCTCTGCTGGTCGTGGGACAAGATCGGCCCGATCACACGCAGCGCGCTCGACACGGGCATCGTGCTCGAGGCGATCCACGGCGCGAGCACGGGCGATCCGTCGAGCGTCGACGAGCCGTTCACGGCGCCCGGTGCGCCGCAGGCGAAGGATTCGCGCATTGGTTTCGACCCCACGTGGTTCGAAGGCGACGCCGCCGGATCGCGCCACGTGCTCGATGCATTGCGCGCGCTCGAGGCCGACGTCGTCGAGATCGACGCGACGCCGCCCTTCGATCCGTCGATTCTTGTGACGAGCCTGATGGCGGAGGCGGCCGCCGCCTTCGAGGACCTCACGCGCTCGAACGCAGACGACCAGCTCTCGTGGCAGGCCGACGAGGCGTGGCCGAACTCGTTCCGCAGGACGTGGTTCGTGCCCGCGATCGAATACGTGCAGGCCGAGCGCAGCCGCAGGCGCTCCATGCAGTGGATGCGCGATGTCCTGCGCGGCCTCGACGCGATCGTGCTGCCGCCGTTCGCCGGCGGCATCCTGGTGACGACCAACGCGACCGGCCACCCCGCCCTCTGCTTGCGCTCGGGCTTCGAGAACGAGACGACGCCACAGTCGATCACGCTGGTCGGCCACCCCTTCGAGGAGGCCCGGCTGGTCGAGATCGGCGCCGCGCTCGAGCAGCAGCTCGGCGTGGCCTCGCGGCATACCCGCGGTTTCTCCGAATGAACCGCATCGAATCCTCTGCTATCCTGACGCGCCCATGCCGGCGGAAGCCTCACTGATCAGCTATCTCCCCGTCGCCGTCATCACGGTGATGGCGATCGTGTTCGTGGTCGCAAACATCGTGCTCAGCACGGTGCTCGGTCCCCGCGCGGAAGGCGCGATCAAGGGAACGACCTACGAGGCGGGCATGGACCCGATCGGCACCACGAGGAAGCGCTTCAACGTGCGCTTCTACATGATGGCGGTCACCTTCTTGCTGTTCGACGTCGAGATCATCTTCCTCTACCCGTGGGCCGTGAGCTACTCGCAGCTCGACCCGGGCAGCCCGGACGCCAAGCTCTACCTCGGGCGCATCCTCTTCTTCCTCGCGACGAGCGTCATCGCCTACGTCTACGCGTGGAAGAAGGGCGTCTTCAAGTGGGACTGAACCGCTCCGCCCGAGGCCGAGCCGCTTGCGCCGCTGGCACCCGCCTGCGGTGGAGCCGATGAGCGTCCCCGTCACCGTCGACTTCACGCCAGAGGCGTTTCTCGTCCAGGAGTTTGGCGGGGTGTCGCGCTGCTTCGCCGAACTCGCCCGAGCGCTGGCGGACGAAGGCGAGGTCCGGCCCGTCGTCCATGCGATCATCCACGGGAACGCGCATCTGCGCGAGCTTCCGGCGCAATTCGTGCGTGGAGCATACCTCCCGATCAAAGGCGATCTGCGCAAGCTGGCGATCCACGTGCCGAGGCTTGCGTTTCAGCTTCGAGCATCGCTTCGCCGACCCTGCATCGTCCACGACACCGGCTATGGATTCACGGCCGCGCGCGCGCATCCGTTCCCGGCGCTCGTCACCGTGCACGACATGCTCCAGGAGGCCGACCCCGAGTTCGCGCGCGCCAAGGCACGCGCGATCTCCGAGAAGCGGCGGGCCATCGCGAACGCCACGCGCATCGTGGTGCCAAGCGCCGACACGCGCGATGAACTCGTCAGGCTCGAGCGCGTCGACCCTGCGCGCATCGCGGTCATCCATCACGGTGCGCGTCTTCCCGCGCCGGCCGCAGAGCATCCGCTCGGCGGCGTTCCGTACGTGCTTCACGTTGGAGCGCGCAAGCGCTACAAGGACTTCGCGACGGCCGTGCGCGCGTTCGCCCGGCTCCAGAAGGGCGGCTTCGACGGGGATCTCGTCACCGTCACGCGGAGCGGCTTCGACGCCGAGGAGAGGTCGCTGCAGCGCGAGCTCGGGCTGCGCGACGGCTCTGCCCGCACGGTCGCCGCAGACGACCGCGCGCTCTCCACGCTCTACGCGCATGCGCGTGCGCTCGTCGTCCCCTCGCGCGGCGAGGGATTCGGCATCCCGATCCTCGAGGCGATGTCGCTCGGATGTCCCGTCGCATGCATGCGCGTGATCGGTTGCGCCGAGGTCGCGGGCGGTGCGGCGCTCCTCGCTGAAGCGGGCGACGACGTCGCGCTCGCCGCGAATCTCGCGCAACTTGTCGACGAAACGGACGCGCGCGCGCGTTGCATCGCGCGCGGCCGCGCGCGCGCCGCCGAGCTCTCGTGGGAGCGCGCAGCGCGGGCATACGCGGCACTCGTTCGGTCGCTTGTCGCCTGATGACGACGCGATCCGCCGCGCGGCCATCACAGGTATCCTGCGTGAAATGGCCGAGATCCCACCGGTCCTCCTCATCGCGTTCAACAGGGTGGAGACGCTCCGTTCGGTGATCGACGCGCTCGCGCCACTCGCGCCGCCGCGTGTCTTTGCGGCGGCCGACGGCCCTCGCGCGGGGCGCGAGGGCGAACGGACGCGCTGCGACGAGGTGCGCGCGCTTCTCACCAACCTGCCCTGGAAGTGCGAGCTCCGCACGCGCTTCCTCGACGCCAACGTCGGATGCGCCCTCGGCGTCCGTGGCGCGATCTCGTGGTTTTTCAACGAGGTCCCCGCAGGCATCGTGCTTGAGGACGACTGCGTTCCCGACGCGACGTTCCTGCCATTCTGCGCAGAGATGCTCGAGCGTCACGCAGACGACGCGCGCGTGATGAGCGTGCTGGGCACGCGCTTCGCGCCCGAGCTTCCGACGCAGCGCGCCTCGTACACGTTCACGCGGTTCTCATCGGTCTGGGGCTGGGCATCGTGGCGTCGCGCCTGGGCTCGCCACGAGCTCGCGCTCGGCGACTGGCGCGCGAAGTGCAAGACGCAGGGCGTGCCGCTGCCGGCGCTCTCGCCCGCGAGCAACGCTGGTTGGGCCCGCAAGCTCGACCGCGTCAGCCGAGACGGCACCCCGGGCACATGGGACTACCAGTGGAGCTTCGCGCACTTTCGGCATGAAGGACTCGCCGTTCTTCCGCGCTCGAACCTCATCTCGAACATCGGCGCCGGACCGGGTGCGACGCATCTTGGCCGCGGCTCGATCTGGCTCGAGATGCCTCAGACGCCGCTCGCGTTTCCGCTTGTCCATCCGGATCGCGTGGAGCCAGACGAACTCGCCGACTGGCATCACGAGACCTGGCATCTCAACCACCGTCCGTGGCTTCTGCGAAAGTGGTGGCAGTTCCGCAATCGACACGAAGTCGGCTCGATCGACGTCCGCCGCGGCGTGCGCGCGTTCCATCGCGCCGCGAAGGCCCTCTGACTCGGCGCGGGTTCTGTCGGTCAGGGGCTACCGGCTGTACGACGAGCCGTAGAGCGCTGTCTGCGAGCCCTGCGTCACGAGCGTGGGTTCGGCCCAGGAGACATCGAGCGCGCGCCGTCGGATCGCATCGTTCATCCACCAGTCGATCGGCTGGTCGACTTTCCGGCCCGACGCGAAAAACTCGTCGCGCAATTCGGCCGCCGCGCGCGGGGTCATGACGTACGAGTCGGTGCACCGGGTCGCGCCCGCACCGCCCCACGGCGTCGCCTCGCGGCCCTTCGGGTGCACCGACTTTCCAGCCACCTGCATCGCTTGCGGGATATGGAAACCGCAGCCATCGCCGAGAAACAGAAGGTCCCAGCCGCTTGAGAGGTCCGCGAGGCAGCGCGCGAGCCCCTGCGCGAAGCCCTGGGCGAGCAGCGCATCGTCCTCGAGAACGAGCGTCGGCGTCGGAAGGTCCGCGGCCTCGCGGAAGCACAACGCGTGCGACAGCGAGATGGCCACCTGCACCGGCGCCATCCTTCGCCTGAATCGAAGCCAGTCGATGCCGTTGTCGAAGAGTCGGCGATCATCGGACGTGATCGTGTCGCGGTCGTACTGGTCGACGAACTGCGCCTCGAGGCCCTCCTCGCGGAGCCGCTGCTCAAGCGCCTGCCTACGCGCAACCAGCTTCTTGTAGTGGACGACGAAGATCTTCATGTGGTCTCTCTTTCGCCGCCAAGCCAGTTCGGGTCGAGCGGCCACTCGCGCGCGCCCGGCACGTTCGAGGCGTCGAGCGGATGCGGGAGCGTCTGCACCGGCTTCGCGCTCGTGAAGCGGTCGCGTCGCAGGAACGTGAACTCGATCACGGGATGGATGTCGAGCCCAAGCCAGCGGCGTGGTTCGCGGCAGTTGTTCGCGTGGAGGTGGACCACGGCGTGCGTCGCAAGCAGTCGCGAGAACATCCGCGAGATTCGCTCGAAGCTCTCGGCGCGTCGCATGTGGTGGAGATCGTGGACCTCGAGCACGATGACGCGGAAGCGCGACAGGAGATCGCTCGGAGCCGTTCCAAGGACTTCGTACTCGGCGCCTTCGATATCCATCTGCAGCATCAGGTCGCCCGGCAGCGTGCAGCACTGCCGAACCCAGTCGCCGAGCGAGATGGTATCGGGGCCCGTCTCTTGCCCAAGGTGCTTCTTCAGGAAGTGAAGGCCCGCGTGCGCCACCGGCGGACCATCGACGCTGCGGTCCGCGAGAAAGCAGGGCACTCCACGCTCTGCGAACGCGAGCTCGAAGTTCGCGACCGTCGACACGCCCGGCGAGAAGAGCGCGACGACGCCTTCCGTATCCCGCGGGATCAGGTAGCCCCCGTCGCCGTCACCGCCGACTCGATCGAGCGGAATGCCGGTGTCGATCGGCGCGAGCGAGCGCATGAACCGACGGATACGCCGAGGCGCGCCAAAGCCGACGACATCGCGCAGGCGATCGACGATTCGATGGGTGCGTGCAAGTGGACTTCGAGACAGCATGTGTTCGAGCCCGCAGCGTAACAGCGCGGGCCGACCGTCGCCGCGCGCGGAGCGCTCACTCGTCGCCCTCGCCGACAAGCGACTCGACCGTCGTTTCCGGTGCTTCGTCCTTGAGGTGCAGCACTGCGCGCTCAAGATCGGCCGCGAACTGGTTCGTGTAGAGCTCCCAGTATCGGCCGCGCTTCGCAAGGAGCTCGGCGTGCGCGCCTTGCTCGGCGATGCGGCCCTTCTCGATCACGAGGATCACATCGGCGCGGCGGATCGTCGACAGGCGGTGCGCCACGACGAACGAGATGCGGCCCTTGAGCACCTCCTCCACGCCTTCCTGCACGAGCCGCTCGGTCGCGGTGTCGATCGAGCTCGTCGCCTCGTCCATCACGAGAATGTCCGGGTCGCGCAGCACGGCGCGCGCAAGCGCGACCAGTTGCCGTTGCCCTGTCGAGAGGCGTTCGCCGCCTTCGCCGACCTCGGTGTCGTAGCCCTTCTCGAGTCCGGCGATGAACGCATGCGCCTTCACGCGCTCGGCCGCGCGCTCGACCTCCGCGTCGGTCGCGTCGAGGCGTCCGTAGCGGATGTTCTCGCGGATCGTGCCGGCGAAGAGATGCGCGACCTGCGGGACGATCCCGATTCGCTCCGAGAGCCACGCGAGGGGGATGTCGCGGAGATCGACGCCGTCGATGGCGATGCGCCCGACGCGAGGTTCATAGAAGCGCGTCGCAAGCGACACGATCGTCGTCTTGCCGCCACCGGTCGAGCCGACGAGCGCGATCGTCTGACCGCGCCGTGCGGCAAGCGAGAAGCCCTCGAGCACGGGCACGCCTTCGCGGTACCAGAAGTCGACGCGCTCGAAGTCCATCCGCTCGATCCGCTCGGCGCGCTGCGGCGCGCGCGCGTCGGCACGGTCGGCGATCGTGGGCTCGGTCGCCAGGAG
>Ga0209985_10000754_pt1 | contig 33875 bp, 34 predicted proteins | sample NOAtaG_FD_187305 | JGI IMG/M metagenome (GOLD analysis project Ga0209985, IMG submission 187305) | Freshwater lake microbial communities from Lake Erie, under a cyanobacterial bloom - NOAA_Erie_Diel6S_1000h metaG (SPAdes) (version 2) | ecosystem: Environmental > Aquatic > Freshwater > Lake ...
AGCTCCTCGCATTGCGAAAGCGCCAAAAGCGAAGACAGCGCATATTGATAAGGGCAGTCCACCAGCCGCTGCGATTCAGATACCGAGATCGCATCCGGCAGGCCCAGATCCCATCGCAGCTGCGTTTCGGCCTGAAAATCTTCTGTCAGGGCAGGCAAAAGACTGCAATCGAGCACCAGCGGCGAGATCATTTCGGCCGCTTTTTTCACTGGCATGGATGTCTGCAGCTCCACCCAGGGAGAGAACTGCACTGCGCTATCTGGCTCATCGCTGGTCGCAATCATGGTGATCGGAAGATCCGATCGCCACAGCGCAGTAAACGCAGTAAAGCCCTCGGACTCCTCTTGAATGCGATCAAGCGCAAGCCCCATCTCGGCAAGCTGCGTTGGCTCGAAAAATCGCGGCATCTCGCGCTGGGGTAGCCGCTTTGCATCCGCACCCACGACCAGCAGGGCCTGCGGCCTTTGCCACAGCAACGAAGAAGCGGAGACCACACGGACTTTTGCCTGTTCGGTGGGCTCGATGAATCGCGCACGATTTAACTCTTCGGCCAACACCGTATTCCAGAGCGACGACGATATCGCCAGCGAATCGGCCATCGACTGCTGCTGCAGAATTTGCAGCGCCGCCAACACGGCCTCTCCCGCTGGGTCCGATGCCAATGCGGCATCCAGGCCCAGCGCCTCTGCGGCCTGCAACAACTGATCCACCCAGCGTGCGAGGGGCTGGCGGCCACGCCGCCTTGCCGTCTCGAAGACTTCTGCAGGAAGTGTGAGCAGGCCCTCCTGAGCAAGCGTCGCCAGACTAATCTCGGTGACTCGGCCCGCCTCGCGTAATGCGGCATCCAGCATCTGACGCTTTCTCGCATCAAAGCCGCAGGTGGCTTTCAGACCCGCGGCAACAAAAGGGGAATGGACCCATTCAAGAATGGTCTGGGTCGTAATCGGGCCGCTCAGCAGCTGATTCAGGCCAGCAATTGCACTTGCGGCCACTGTTGTATCCAGCGCCCAGCCAGAGCGGTCACTGAAGGGCTCATCAGCACGCTGCAACAAAGCACGCATTCTGCGGACCGCTTTGCGATCCAATGCAAGCACGCCAATATCAATCAAGCCGCGGGCACGCCACTGCAAGATGGTCTGCAGACATGCCCATGCAGTCTCCTCGAGGGTGCAGGCCGCAATCAGTTCCCGCTCCTGCGATGCCGGCGAGGCCTCGGATGTGGTCAGCGGATCAATTGGCTGAAAACCAAATACTGTGATCTGCGAATCCTGCACGCCAAACAAAATCTCAGCCATTGCGAGTTCACGCTGCGACGGGGATCGGCCAAGGCAAAACCAAACGGCATCGGTGCAAAGCGATGATGGACGCTGATATTTTTTCAGGCCCTGCGCGATCCACGGGGCTTGATCCTCCGCAATTGAGGTGGCCCGATGCAGTTCAGCCAACACCCACAGATCGCCGGCAATCGATGAGGCGGCTGCCGATGTCACCGGCAGCCCATGATGGGCCGCATCAAGCCAATCCCAGCCCTCAAAGATATCGACCCACTGGCCAGCCAACAGCAATGCCGCCCGGGCTGAGCCGGCGAGTGCGTGTTTTAAAGCGGAATGATCAAGCAGGTGTTGCGCCAGTTCCACACGCCGTGCGCAGAGCGCGCGCGGCAGTGACACATCATTTACGCCACCATGGGATGCAATCTGGAAGACTGCCTGCTGCGCAGCCTGATCAAGGCTGCCGCACCAGGGCATTGGCCTGCCCTGCTTGCGGCCAGGCCACTGGACCGCCGAGAGCGCGGACTTCAGTGCGGCAGCGGCGGCCGGCGAGTCGGTAATCAGCGCCGGGGGGAGATCGCCCTGCGCCTGGCCCATGGCCTGGGCTACGGCCTGCGACAGCGGCGCGGTGCTTGGCAGGGCAAAAACTGTAGGCATGGGGGAATTTATGCTATTGTCCTTGACGAAATCACCATAGTAGACAGCCCAGCAGGCTCACCGAGTGATCGATGCGGCAAAGCGCCGCCCCGCCTGCCCAAAAACAATAAAGCCCCCCTGGTTACACCACTATGAGCCAACATGTTCTCGCTGTAAGCGATGCCTCATTTGAGGCCGATGTCCTGAAATCAGATCTGCCCGTGCTGGTGGACTTCTGGGCCGAATGGTGTGGCCCCTGCAAAATGATCGGCCCGATTGTCGAAGAGATTGCCAAGGAATACGACGGCCGGCTCAAAGTCGCCAAGCTCAATGTCGATGAAAACGCTGAGGTGCCCGCCAAGCATTCGATTCGCGGCATTCCCACACTGATTCTTTTTAAAAATGGTGCTGTGGTCTCCCAGAAAGTCGGAGCGGCAGCAAAATCGCAACTCACCGCATGGATCGATAGCAGCTTATGATTTCGCCTCAGGCCGCAGCCTCTCGCGGCCTGAATTCAGTGCCCCGTCTCGGGGCCTCAGGGCAGACGCTCTGAACACCGCCCCCTAATTTTTAATTCACGTTTTTTAACCCTGGCCGTCTCTACGGCGACACATCGCTAAACGCTTATGCACCTCTCCGAACTAAAAGCCCTTCATGTGACACAACTCGTTGATCTGGCGATGAGCCTTGAGATCGACAACGCCAGCCGGCTGCGCAAACAGGAACTGATGTTTGCGGTCCTGAAGAAAAAAGCCAAACTGGGCGAGCAGATTTTCGGCGATGGTGTGCTGGAGGTCCTGCCCGATGGATTTGGATTCCTGCGCTCCCCAGAATCCAGCTACCTCGCCAGCACCGATGACATCTATCTCTCACCCTCGCAGATTCGCCGCTTTAATCTGCACACCGGCGACTCGGTGGAAGGCGAGGTCCGCACCCCCAAAGAAGGTGAACGCTACTTCGCGCTGGTGAAGGTCGACAAGATCAACGGCCAGCCGCCCGAAGCTTCAAAAAACAAAATTCTTTTTGAAAACCTGACACCACTGTTTCCCGATGAGCCCATCGTGCTGGAGCGGGAAATGAAAGGTGAAGAAAACATCACCGGCCGTGTCATCGACATGATCGCGCCAATCGGTAAGGGCCAGCGCGGACTGCTGGTGGCCTCACCGAAAAGCGGTAAGACCGTGATGATGCAGCACATCGCCCATGCGATTACCACCAATTACCCCGAGATCACACTCATTGTGCTGCTGATTGATGAGCGGCCAGAGGAAGTCACCGAGATGCAGCGCAGTGTGCGGGGTGAAGTGGTGGCATCAACTTTTGATGAGCCCGCGACACGCCATGTCCAAGTGGCAGAGATGGTGATCGAGAAAGCCAAGCGATTAGTCGAGCACAAAAAAGATGTGGTGATTCTTCTGGACTCGATTACGCGCCTGGCCCGGGCCTACAACACCGTGGTGCCGACCTCCGGCAAAGTGCTGACCGGCGGCGTGGATGCGAATGCGCTACACCGGCCGAAACGTTTCTTTGGCGCAGCCCGAAACATCGAAGAGGGCGGATCGCTCACGATCATCGCCACTGCCTTGATTGATACCGGCTCGCGGATGGACGAAGTGATTTACGAGGAATTCAAAGGCACCGGCAATATGGAAGTCCACCTGGCCCGTCGCCTTGCAGAAAAGCGGGTCTATCCGGCCATCAATATCAATCCCTCGGGCACCCGCCGCGAAGAGCTGCTCATTAAGCCCGATGTGCTGCAAAAGATCTGGATTCTGCGCAAGCTGCTGCACGATATGGATGAGCTTCAGGCCATGGAGTTTCTGCTCGATAAAATCCGCCAGACCAAGAACAACGGCGAGTTTTTCGATATGATGAAACGCGGCGGCTAGGGTTTGCGAGGCGCCCAATTTTTCTATATACTTCAAGGACTTAGGCACGTAGCACCCATTGATCAGGCGGTGCCGGCGACCCCACTCCCTTAAGGAAAACACATGAAACAAGGCATTCACCCCGATTACCGCGAAGTCGTGTTCGTGGATCTATCCAACGACTTCAAATTCATTACCCGCTCCACCGTCCAGACCCGCGAGACCACCAAGTGGACCGATGGCAAGGAATATCCGCTTTATAAGCTGGATACGAGTTCTGAGACCCATCCGTTTTACACCGGCAAACAAAAGCTGGTGGATACCGCGGGCCGTGTCGAGAAGTTCCGCCAGAAGTTCGGCAGCAAAACTGGTAAGAGCGCGGCCAAGGGTGCGGCCAAGGCCTAAAGCCCCGATCGATTCTGATGACAAAGACTGAAAAAGGCAGCCGCAAGGCTGCCTTTTCATTTCTAGAGGCCAACACCGGCGCCCCACTGCCTGGCTTGGCTGCCAGTGCAGCCAATCGCATTCCGCGTTGGCTGCTGATTTTGATTGTGCTGCTCTACATCGGCCACGGGCTCTTTTATCGTGACCCCTGGCGCGGCGATGACATGCTGGGCCTGGCCCTGGCGCGGACTACGGCCGAAGGGCTACTGCGTGGTGATTTTTCCTTACTGCTGCTGCCGCAGCTGGGTGATCTGGCGTGGAATCAGCAGGGGCCCTTATGGACTGCGTTACTTGCGATCTTCATGCTGCCTGCCTATCTCTGGGCGGCAAGCGCTGCATCACCGGTTCCGATTCATCTACTGGATGATCTCGCCCGAATCCCTGTCGCACTTGCAATGGCGCTTGGCTTAGTTGCCGTCTGGAAAGCAACCGACCGCTTCGCGCGGCGCCGTGAGGCCCAGCCCGTCGATCCGCTAGGCCTTGGGCCACGGGCTTCTGCTTTCGGGAAAACACTCGGCGACTGTGCGCTGCTGCTCACGATTGCTGCGCTAGGTCTGGTCTACCCCCTACACCAGCTGGGAACCGCTGCAATTGAGCTGCTGCTACAAGCATTGCTGCTCTGGGCACTCGCAACTGCGCCGGAGACTCCAAAACGTGCCGGCCTTCAGGCGGGATCGATTGTGGCCGCCAGCCTGCTGACCCAGGGTGTCGGTCTGGCGATTACCCAACTCATTTCAGTGGCCTGCGTATTGCTATGGGCCAGCCCCTTGCGGCGAATCAGCAAAGAATTTCTCGCTCGCATGGCGATCACCATGCTCATGCTTACTGCGATCTGGCTGGCCGCTGGGCTCACCATGCTGCCTGACGATCGCATGATTGAGTGGTGGCGTCTGGGCCTGATCGGCCCGTCCGCGGCCGCGGATGCGACCGCCTCTTTTGCGATTTTCCAGAGTGTGGAGCCTTGGCTGCGTGAATCACTATGGCGCTGGTGGCCCATTTGGCCAATAGCAATTTTCGGGCTTCTGTCGATCCGGCAGACCCGACTGTCTCGATCGCCGCACTGGTCGGTGCCGATTACGCTCACTGCTGTTGCGGTAATACTCGGACTATTCGGACCCGCCCACTGGAAGGTTCAGCACATCGTGCCGATTGTTCCGCTGGCGATGCTTGCAGCCTTCAGCCTACTCTCACTGCCTAGGCCGATTGTGAATCTTGTGGACTGGTTTGCAGTCACGCTGTTTACAACCGCTGGCATTTTTGTCTGGCTGTATTGGACCGCCCTGAATTTCGGAGTGCCTGCGCCACTGGCGGCCAAAGTCCCGCTGCGTGTGCCTGGCATTGTCGGCACCGCGAATCTTTATGAAATCTTCATTGGCCTAGTCGCCACCATCGCCTGGGTCGCACTGGTGCTCTGGCGAATACGCCGGGGGGCGCCTCGGCTTTGGAGGCCTGTCGCACTCAGTAGCGGCGGAGTGCTGCTGCTGTGGAGCCTGCTCACCACGCTCTGGCTGCCCGCGATCGATCGGCTGCAAGGCCAGCGCCTGCTGGCCGCCTCGCTTGAACAGGGCTGGCTGCAGTCCGCCTCCACTCGGCTGGGCATCGCGCCTGATGTGCTTGAAAAACAAGTTGCTATGGACCGTGACAGCCTGCCCGCTGCAGCGTGCGTGGGACCCTCGCAGCAATCTACTGCGTTTGATGCGATGGCAATTGCCGCCAGTCGGCTTCCAATATCGTCGCGGCCGGCATGCCTGTGGCAACTCGACATCGTTGGAGGGCCCGAACAAGAAACCGCCAACACCACAGCTAGCCAGCAGTGGCGCGTGGTCTGGCAGAGCAATGCAGAGGACCGACGCGGCCGCCAGCGTTATCTGCTACTTGAACGCATTCGATGACCCGCGCGCGTGATGTCTTCACGCTGGGCTGGCCAATTTTGGTGGGCCAGATTGCCGTGTTGGGCAATGGCGTCATTGATACGGTGATGGCAGGCCAGCGATCCGCGGAAGACCTTGCGGTCATCGGGCTTGGTGCGGCAATTTACATCAGCGTGTTTGTCGCGTTTCGCGGCGTATTGATGGGGCTAACGCCCATTGCGGCAGGCCATTTCGGTGCCGGGCGTCTGTCTGAGATCGGCGACGATGTGGGGCAGGCAGTCTGGGTGGCACTTATTCTGGCTGCAATTGGCATTCCGTTGCTGTGGTGGAGCGATCCCTGGCTAGGCCTCACCCAGCCTGATCCCAGTCTGCACACACCACTGACTGAGTATTTGCAAATCATCGCCTTAGCGATGCCCTCAACACTGCTGTACAGCGTATTTTTCACGCTCAACAGCGCAACCTCCCGGCCTGCAGTCACCATGACGATTAACCTTGTCACGCTGACCGTGAAATGGCCATTGAATCTTGTGTTCATGGATGGCATTGATGGTCTCATCACGCCAATGGGAGCGGTCGGCTGTGCAGTCTCCACCGCGATTCTGTCGTGGGTCTCGTTGGCAGTGGCATTGATGGTTCTCCTTTTGGATCGCCGCTATCGCGACTTTCATATACGCCTGCGCCAGCCGGTCTTTGGAAAGATTTCTGAACTGCTGCGCATCGGGTTTCCCATCGGGGCGGGCTATCTCATCGAGGTAACATCCTTTACCTTGATGGCCCTCTTGATTGGCCGCTTCGGCACCATCGCAAGCGCAAGCCATCAGGTCGCAGCGAATCTCGCCACACTGATTTTTATGATGCCGCTGGCCTTATCGAATGCCACCAGCATTCTCGCCGCCCAATCCATCGGCGCTGGCGATGAGGCCAAGGCACGGGCCTGGGTCTGGGCAGGCATGCGGCTGGTCATGGGAATCGCGGCAGCAATTGTCTTGGTGCTCTTGGCATTGCAGGATTCTTTGGCGCAGCTTTATGCCGAAGATCCGATGGTGCAGCAATTTGCGCGGGTGCTGATCATCTATGCAGCGGTCTGCCACATGCTCGATGCGCTGCAGTGTCTGCTGTATTCCTCGCTTCGTGCATGGAGAATTACCTTCACGCCAATGCTGGTCTACGGCATCAGCCTCTGGGGGTTTGGGGTGGGCGGCGGCTGGTGGTTTGCCCACACGCTGTTCCTGCCCGGACCCTCGGCACCGGAGGGATTCTGGATGGGCAACTTCCTAGGCCTGTCAGCGGCCTGCATCGGCTTAGGCCTGCTCCTACGCCGACGATTTCTCAATCCAATTGTTGCGATAAAACCTTAGCTCTTCGATCGACTCCTGAATATCGGCTAAGGCCGTGTGGGCGCCCTGCTTCTCAAAGCCCTTCATCACCGATGGATTCCATCGACGGCAGAGCTCCTTGATCGTGCTGACATCAATATTGCGGTAATGAAAAAACGATTCCAGCTGCGGCATGTAGCGCTGCATAAAACGCCGATCCTGGTGCACGGTATTGCCGCACATCGGCGTCTTGCCGGCCGGCACATAGCCCCGAATAAAATCCAGCAGCAGCGCACTGGCCTGTGACTCCGATGTTGTCGAAGCCCGTACCTTATCGATTAAGCCGGATTTGCCATGGGTGCTTTTATTCCACGCATCCATGCCATCCAGGACAGTGTCCGGCTGATGCAAGACCACCACTGGCGCAATTGCCAGAACCGTCAGCTGCGCGTCAGTGACGACCATCGCTACCTCTAGGATGCGATCCACATCAGGGTTTAGGCCGCTCATTTCCATGTCGACCCACACCAGATTAAGCTCATTTGTTGTTGACATAGCCGGCAATGATCGCACAGGCTAAGATCCGGGCTATGTGTGATCGACGGCAGCCCCCGCCCCTTACTTGATATGCAGGCAAGAATCCTAAGCCACCATGGCCGGCAGGCCTGGGTGATCGACGGGCAGGGCCAGCATCATTTGTGTATGTATAAGGGCCGGGATCAGGAGCCCATGACCAATGACTGGGTTGAAATCGATTTGGCAGTAAGGCCTGCGGTCATTTTGCGGCAGCTGCCGAGAAAAAATGCCCTGCTGCGTAGCGAGGCCCATCGCAGTAAAGGGCTTGCCGCTAATATCGATCAGGCGATGATCGTGATTGCAGGTGATCCGTTATTTTCTGATGAACTGCTGGCGCGAATGATCTGCGCCTGCGTCGCAGAGGGCATTTCTGGGCTGATCGTGGTCAATAAGGTGGACCTTGTGCAGCCGACAGAGCGGGCCCGGCAGCAGCTTGCAAGCTTTACTGACTGCCTTACGCAGCTGGGCTGGGCCGTTTTGGAAATAGCCGCCAAACCCAAGACGCCAGGATTCATTCAAACTGAAAATGCCGACTTAGTGCATGCACTTGCCGAGAAAACCACTCTGGTCTTAGGCCAGTCGGGCATGGGAAAAAGCAGTCTCTTGAACTGGCTTGTGCCCGAATTCAATGCACAGACACAGGAAATCTCGCAGGCGCTTCAAACTGGCCGCCACACCACAACGGCCTCGCGTGCGGTGGCTGCCCATGACGGCTGGCTCATCGATACGCCAGGCTTTCAGCTTTTTGGCCTGCATCACCTCTCCGAGACACAACTGGCGCTGGGATTTCCAGAGTGGGCAGCCGCGCAGGAGGCCCGTGGCCGATGCCGGTTCGCAAATTGCCATCATTTGAATGAGCCCGGCTGCTCGGTCAAGCAGGCGGTTGAGTCAGGCGAGATTGCGGCCCGAAGGCTCAGCCTCTGGCGGGGGCTGCTTAAAGCCAGCTGACGCTTAAATGCCAGCGTTGCGGCTGGCCAGAGACAATGCAGTTTTGAATGCTGTTACGGGTGGTCTCGAAATCCGTGATGGTCTGTTCACTGGGTTTTAGTAGCTGACAGCCCACACGAAAATGGTCGAGGTTATAGACATCACTCACATTTTTCACTTGGAGCATGAAGCTTTCTGAAGACTTCTTTCCGCGGGAGAAGTAACAGTTCGACCAAATTGTGCCGACCTGCATCCGCTCCATCGCGCTAAATTCCAACCCAACCCCCTGAAAACCGATATCAAAAATACGGGGCTCAACAACAGAACTGAAAGATCCGGAGATCACCAAGTCAAGGGTACGATCGTTCGGTGCCGGCACGCGAAAACTTTCGCGGCGCTGGATGACGATAACCTCAGTTGGAAAATCCGACGTCACCAGGTCATAGGAGCCAAACTTCACATTCGGTGCGATGAACTGTAATTTGTATTGATCGGCGGTAATCACCACCCAGAGATGCTGGGATTCCTTAATTGCCTTTGGGACATCCGTGCCCTCGGGCAGGGAAAACGCTAGGCCCACCACCGGATCGGCCTCAACGCATTTCAGGGCCAGCCGCTTGGAGAAGTCCCTCAGCGGCATGAGGCCCGCCGTGACTCCTGAATTGAATTCCCGGACGACGGTCCGCTCGGCCGGCCGGGGATCCAGCTTGAATTGCTCCAGGACCTTGGCGTCAAGCTCGGGGGGGTAGGTTCGAAAGGCCAAAACAACCCTCTTTAAAGGTGAAATTTATCGAAGATTCCATTTTAGGGCATCCCCATTTACCGCTAAAATTCGGGATCCCTAAACCCTGTGGGGGCGGAGCGAGCGATTGAAAACGGGCAGCACGCCGAGACTAAAAATTCTGGTCAGCAACCAGAAGGGGGGCGTCGGCAAGAGTTCACTGAGCGCCAATCTGGCCGCCTATTTCGCTATCGAGCGTCAGATGAGCACGCTCTTGATCGATCTGGATCGTCAGGGTACCTCATCGCAGTGGATAAAAAATGCCGTTCATGTGGATCGACTCAAGTATGACCACGCCAGCCATCTGATCCAGGGCTCCAATCGCCTCGGAATCTTTAATGCACGTTGTCACGTACGGGATGCCTCCAATATCCATGAGGTGGTGATCACTGATGTCACTTGGTCGCCTGCGGTGGGATATGAGTTGTTGGAAATTTTTGATCTCTGGATTATTCCGACCTCACTATCTGAATTAGAGTTACTTTCCACCATCGCACTGCTGGGCGATTTAAAGCCCGCACTCGATCGGCCACGGTCACCCCGGCTTTTGATTACACCCAATAAGATTCACCCGTTTCAGCGCAAGTTTGACTCTATGGCGGCCCAGCGTTTTCCTGTTCCCTTTTTACTAACGCCGCCGGTATTGGCCTCTAAAGACTTTGAATCGCTCTATCAACGCGATTACATCGTGAGCGCAGGAAAAGATGATGTGAAAGAGCGCTTTCTGATCTTCTGTGAGGCGGTATGGAAGGCGAGCCAGATTTCCGTATTCGAGGCCCATACCATGCGGGCTCGATCGGATTGGAATGCGGGTGCCGCGTCTGCACCGCCTTCTGCCCTGCCGGAAATCTCCCGGGTGCCCGAGATGATCAAGGCGGGCACTCCGGATGAGACTGCGCTTTAGTAAGGCCTTAAAACGCCTAATCTAACCCCAAGAGAAACACAATGTTTAAAGTACTATTTCAGCTGGTCTTTGGCAGTAAAAAGAAGAAATTAGATCCCATGGCGGCCCACAATGAGATGGTCTATGAGGTCCGTAACAACTTCGAAAAAAGTCTGCGAGATGCCTTAAAAAAGGCCCATGGCGATAAGTCAAAACAAATTGCCGAGATCGCGACCAACTATGTATTTGATTTTGGTGAATTTGGTTTTGATTTTTCTGAGGGAAAAGATTTAAAGAAAATTGTCGGCGCAGAACTTGTCAATATCTGTAACTACGATGTTGCAGATCCGCTCAAACTGGTTCGGGCGATGGTGCATCGGGCCCTGCAGTTAAAAAAGACAGGGCAGATCTATGAAGATCATATGCGCGATCTCTGGATTCTTTGCTTGGTTCCCGTTGGGCCACTGACGCCACCCGACTCATTTTTTCCAAGCACTGCCGGGCATATGAACTTTGTAAAACGGCTACGATTAATTGAGATTACGGATCGCCAAGCAGAAAATGCCCAGAGGGTCTGGAAAGACCCCCACTTAAAGGCAATTTTAGAAGCCTGGCTTACCGCCCATCACGATTAAGCGGGCGGAATTCGATACACCAAGACCTCAGTCTCGCGTTCATCGTTCACTTGTAAAACCTGGCTGGGCTCTACTCCCGGCACCCGAAAGCTATTCGAAATCAGTACTGCCCCGGGCTGCATCTCGCGGCATGCCTTCTGCCAGAGTTTCGGCATCGGCTCGGTTGATAAAAATGCATAGACCGCCGCATACGGAGATAAATCCATATCCCAAAAGCTGCCGCGCATTAAGCGAATATTCGAAATCCCTGCCGCCCGAATACGCGAGCGCAGATACGGCAGCCATGCAGCCTCGATGCCATCAAATTGCTGCTCCGGATGTCGCCTAGCCAAGCCGATCGGCATGCTGCCAGTACCCGATCCGAAATCCAAAACCCTTGCCTGCGGCTGCCGAACAAAAACCTCTTGAGAGAGAAACTCCGAGACAGTTTCAATCGTTTTTTCGCTGGATAAAAAAAGTGGCACCCGACTCCTCACTGTGGGGCCAAAGACCAGGACAAAAACCAAAAACGCTGCCAGATACCAACCGCTGTGAATCTGCAGGCTATTGGCGATAGCAACGGCAATCGGAAACAGTGCATGAATCCATAGCCACCAGCGATCTGATTGCAGGGCCCTGGCCACAATTGGTGCGAAACAGGCCTGGGCGGCAACCGCGATCGCCAGCGACGGCGGATGGCCAAAGGCACCGAGTGCCAGTAACCCCAGCACCAGCGCCATCGCAGTGATTTGTGAAAGGAGTGCTTTTGAGAGTGGCCCGAGGCGAATCACGCCGCAGTCTCAAGCTGAGGAAGTGTGCCGATCTCTGGCAAATCGGCTTCGTCTTTGGTGCCGCGCTTTAGCTCATAAGCCCAGGCCAAGACCTTGGCGACGGCCTCAAAAAGCTGCTCAGGCACAGGGTCTCCGATTTCTAACCGCGCGTACATGAGTCGGGCCAGGGGGGGAATCCGGGCGATCGGCACCTGATGCTCTTTGGCGACATCCTGGATACGGAGCGCCAGATAATCCAAACCTTTCGCAACCACCACTGGCGCGGCCATGGTGGCCTGATCGTAGCGTAATGCGATCGAATAGTGGTCCGGGTTGGCCACCACCACATCCGCCCGCTCAATTGCTGCCATCATTCGGCTCTGGGCGATCTGCCGCTGCCGCTGCCGCAGTTTGGCCCGAATCTCGGGAGAGCCTTCCATCTCTTTCATCTCTTGCTTAACTTCTTCGCGGCTCATGCGCATCTGCCGCATAAAGTTATAGCGCTGAAATACCGCATCTCCGATCGCAATTAAGATGAGCGGCACCAAAAGCAGCAAGGCGCCATTAAAAATCAGCTGGCTGGTATTAACGACTGCGACATTGAAGTCCTGATTCACCAAAGTCGATACATTGCCGAGCAAGGCAATCAAGTAAGTCATGCCGACACCCAGTACTAGAAATGCCTTTAGGATGGTTTTGACAAGCTCTACTGCCGTGGGCAGCGATAAAATGCGGCCGATTCCCGCAATCGGATTAAGCCGATTGCCTTGAAACTTAAACGCAAATACAGGCCGTAGGCCCGAGAGACTTAGCGGCGCAAAAATCGCCACCAAGAGCACCGGCACAAGCAATATGGCGAGAAGGCCCAAAAATCCGAGCACCGAGCCGGAGAGCCAGGCCATCACCGTATCGGCCCAGCGGTCGGGGTTGGAGAACGTGAGCCCATCGCGCACCATGACCACCATCTGCCGGACCATGACCGGGCCCGCAGAAAATATAAACATCATGAAAATGACCAGCAGCCCGAGTGTGGTGAGATCACGAGACTGGGCGAACTGTCCCTCCTCGCGGGCCTTTTGTAATCGCCGCTCGGTAGGGTCTAGGGTTTTATCTTCCTGGAACTCTTCTTCCGCCATAACGGAAGTTTAGCTTAGGCCTCGGGATTCTTTTTCAAAAGATCGTAAACGCGATCGGCCTGCTCTCGGTCCGCGGGGTTCATCTTCTGCCAGACCCGTTGGGCAGCGATTTTTCCGGCCGTGCTATCCGCCAGCCGATACCAGGCATATGCCCGCGGCAAGTCCTGTGGGATACCCTCGCCCGACTCGTACATCAATGCGTATTTGTACCGGCCAATCGGATCCCCTGTGAGCGCCGCGCGCCGATACCAGGTGAAGGCCAAGATGGTGTTTTTCTCGGCATTTACGCCGTTTTCAAATCGGCCACCAATTTCTACCATCGCGGTTGCGTTTCCACTATTGGCTGATGCGAGCATCCATTGGCCGCCTAATGTGGGGTTGATCGCTGTGCCAATGCCCTGCAGATACATCAGCGCCACTTCATACTGGGCGCGAGAGTCTCCCTCCCGGGCTAAACGCTCTAAGATCTCTAAGGCCTCGGTGAAGCGGCCGACTTCATAGGCACGACGGGCGGTCTGATAGTCCGAACACGCTACAAAAAACGTGAATACGGGCAGCAGCACCAGCCACGCGAATCGTTTCATGCCGGATTATTTCTTGGGAATCGGTGGCGGCGCAATCGCGGCAGGGGGTGGTAAGGGTGGTGCCGGGGGCGCAGAGGTCGGCGCTGCCGCATTCTGGGCAACCGCCGTGGGCGCTGCAGCAGGCGCGCCCGCAGTCGCCGAGGCGGCGGCCGTTCCCTCAGCGGCTGCTACAGGAGCGGCGGGCTCGGGCTCTTTATAGCTTGCACCAAGATCACCGCCAACTGCGCGGGCAAAACTACCGAGATAGCGTCGGCCCAGATCGGGATAGTAAGGGGCAGCGGCCAAATAGCCTTTCGAGCGCAGGCAGACCGACTTATTGGTCGAATCCTCGCACTCTGCGACTGCGCCCAATCGATTGACCTCGAACTGCTCGCCAAGGAAAAACAAAAAGACTAAAAAACCTAATGGAAACACCAAAAAGAGCATTGTCTTTTTCAGAACCACCGCAAGTTTTTCAAGAATCGGAGCCATGTGAGTTCCTTTCGTTATTGGGCCGGCTTCGCGGCTGCAGCCGATGCTGAACCGGCCGCTGTGTTGCTACTAATCGGCCGCCAAAGATTGGGCGGCTGTTGAGAAAATAGTCGGGCATGCATTTCGATAATCATCGGGCTCTGGGGGTGGCCATTGCGCAGCATGGCGGTATAGGCACGAACGGCTTGATCCCGGTGGCCTGCGATGAAGTATTCACGCGAGGCGCAGTAATAAAACACGAGTGCCTTCGACTCGAGATTGCCCATTTTTTCATACTCAAGAATGTCACCCATCAGCATGCAGGAATCCGCACGGTGGGCATAGGCAGCGGGATGTAAAAATTCCTTTGCCTTGCGCCTTTCGCGGTCGGATGCTTCGAGGAATTTTCGGCCGGCTTCAAGGTAGCGCTCATCTTTATGGCCAGCATAGATGCGGAATTCTTCGTCAAAACGCTTGGCCTCATCAAAGGCCATGAGTCCTGCGTAGTAGGCGGCATCGTGATTGCCACTTTTTGCCCAGCCCTCAATGGATTTACGGATATTGTGGGCCGCTTCGATGTGGCGAAAATAATCACTTTCATCGCTGATGCAGCTGCTGCTGCGAATACATGCAGCGCCTTTCGCAGCCTTGCCACGCTCCACCACATACTGACGATGCCAGTGCGTGAAGTCAGCAAACCCTGGCGTAGCCGGCGCAGCGGGCTTTGCCGCTTGCGCTGAAGGCACCGCAGCCTGTGGCGTGGCAGCCGCATTTGCGGGACTTGCCTGTGCTGGCTTTGCCGGCTGGGCAGACAAGACCGATGGCGATATCGCAAGCAAAACCACGAGCCCGCATAAGGCTGCGAGTGGCAAGGGCCGGATTAAGCGTAAATCGTTCATTCCGGGCTGCCTTATTTCTTGGGCGGAGCGCCGGGTGCGGCCGGGCCAAGCTGCGGCCGGGGCGGTAAAACCAATACCGGTGTACGGCCGCCCTGATCCTGAGCCGAGGCACCACCACTCTGAGCGGGCGCTGGGGCGGCTGCCGAAGGCTGGCTGGCTGCGGGCCTTGGGGCGGCAGCCGGTGCAGCCTTAGGCGCAGCCTGACCTTTTTCTAGACCCGCCGGTGCCGGAGAGGGCGCGGCCGGTTTTGCCGAAGGCAGACCGCCAGCGGTTTTGTTTTGCACCGTAATCGAGATGCGACGATTTAAGGGATCGTTCGGATTACTTGGGTTTAAGCGAATGGTGTCGGCAAAGCCCACTACCTGAGAGACATTGCCTTCTTGCAGGCCGCCTCGCACCATTTCGCGGCGCGCTGCATTGGCACGCTCGGTTGAGAGCTCCCAGTTGGTGTAGCCAGCGGGTCCGTTACCGTATTTCAGGCCGTCGGTATGGCCCTCGATCCGAACCAGATTTGGCATATCTTTCAAAACACTACCGATTAGACGCAGCAGATTGACGGCGTAAGGGGCCATTTCTGCCCCGCCCACCGTGAACATTGCACGGTTTTTCTCATCCACAATTTGAATCCGCATGCCTTCGGCCGAAATGTCCATAAAAACCTGATTGCGGGTCTTTGCAAGCTCAGGATCAGACTGCATCTTTTCCTGAATCTGGCCCTTGGCCTCCTGCATCGCGACGGTGTTCAGCCGCAGCCGCTCGTCTTCTTCAATCCGAGAATCGCTAATGCGGCGCTGAGCGGTATCGGCATCGGCATTGGACTCAACACCGATAGTGCGGAAAATCTGTGGGCCGCCGCCCTTAATGATTGAATTCTGATCGCCCGAGCCCTGGCCGCCCTCTAATGTCAAACGAAGTGGGTTTTGGAAATAAGCCGATATACCCGCGAGGTCACCCGATGTGGTGGAGCCGAGCACCCACATCAGCAAGAAAAACGCCATCATCGCAGTCACGAAGTCTGCGTAGGCGATTTTCCAGACCCCACCACCATGCCCGCCAACAACTTTCTTGACGCGCTTGACGATAATTGGTTCTTGATCTTTCTTCTCGGCCACTTCTACTCTTTCGGCTTATGGGTTCCAAATAAATTTTCAGTGGGATCCGGGTTTACTTGCCCTTCACCGCCTTGGTCTCTTCATCCAGCTCTTTAAACGTCGGACGCATGTCAGAAAAGAGCACCTTACGGCCGAACTCCACGGCAGCCTGCGGCGGAAAGCCATTCAGACTTGCCAGAAGCACGGCCTTCACGGCCAAGAAGGTTTTTGCCTCGACTTCTTCGTTTTGCTCCAAGGCGCTCGAGATCGGACCTGTTACGGAGTAAGACATCAAAATTCCCAGAAAGGTCCCCACCAGCGCGGCACCAATCAGCTTTCCGAGCTCAGCAGGTGGCAGGCCGATTGAGCCCATCACCATCACCACCCCCATCACCGCCGCCACAATTCCGAATGCGGGAAAGGCGTCGGCCATTTTTCCAATAATTGTGACCGGCACATGGGCCTCAGCGTGGTGGGTCTCGAGTTCCTGCTCCATCAAGGCCTCGACCTGCTGAATATTCAGAGAGCCGCCGAGCATCATGCGCAGGTAGTCACAAATGAACTCAGTCAAGTGGTGGTCGTGAGAGATGCTGGGGTATTTCTCAAACAGCGGGCTTGAATGCGGCTCTTCAATATCGGCCTCAAGGGACATCAATCCATCACGGCGAATCTTCTGCAAAATTTCAAACAGCAGGCAGAGCAGATCCAAGCACTTACGCTTAGTTGCCGAGGGCGATTTAAAGGCCTTCGGAATCGCTGCCATGGTGGCCTTGAGATTTCGGCCTGTATTACTGGCAATCAGATAGCCCACTGCCAAGCCCACAATACTGAGCACCTCAGTTGGCTGCCAGAGCACGAGAATGTTTCCCCCGTGCAGCGAGTAGCCGAGAAGCGCGCAGCCCAGACCTACGATAACCCCTATTCCCCAAAGCATGATCGTGTCCTTTTCTTCATCCTGACGGGAGGCCCCATTCTCACATTAACCGTTGAAATAAATTCGATGATTCCAGACGGGCAAAAATCGACCGCGCCGCCTCTAAAAGTGTCTGCGTTCTTACCAGGCCCGCAGAGGCCTCTGCAATGTCGGTATCCAAGAGCCGAGACCGATGGGCTTCAAGCTCAGTCGCCTTAACTTCCAGCGCCGCCTTTGCGGCGTCCACCTGGGCGCCAATGACACCGGCGCGGATCTGATATTTCAGGACCTGATCGGCTGCGGAATCAAGGTTCGCGATCTTGCCTGTGAAGTCCGACTCAAGAGTTCCCGAGACCGCAGCCCGCTCCAGAGACTCGACAAAAGCCCTAGCATCAGCGAGGACATCCCGGGAATTCCGAGTCGTGTTGCCCAGGGCCTCGCGAAAACTAATGCCTTCCGGCACCCAAATGCCCGGTTCAATCTCAATCTGTTTGACCTTGGGGTCGACACGGAAATTGATCGTATCGGTGGTGCGGAGGTTTCGAGGATCGCCCACCATGGTGAAGCTTAGCCCATAAAAACTTGGGGGGTCTTGATCAGCATTGCCAAAATTTAATGAAGTTGTCTTGTTGGCGCTATCGTATGTCACACCCCCATCCATCTCGGAGATGGTTTTGATCGTAGTGCCATTGCGCTTTAACGTTGCAGAGGTGATATTTGAAGCCGTGGACTCCACCCGGATATCGTCAATGTAGAGTTTCGAATTTCCGATAGTTTGTGTGCCTGCAGTGATCCGTAATGTGTAAGCACCACCGCGGGGAGCAATCAGAGAGTCATCGTAAGTCCAACCACCAGAATTGCCAAACAAGGCTTTACTTTGAACCACAACCCCATTGGAATCCAATAATTCAACTATGGCATCAGTTCCCCCTACACCAGTGCCGTTCCAACGAAAACTAATCCGATCTCCCTCGAGAAGATTAACCGGTTTTTTTGATGCAAGGGTTGGGCCGACCGGCCCTGTACCAATTGGTGCTCCCACGGTGAAAAACACCGCTGCACTTCCTACGCCAAACGGGGTTTCGTGGGCCTCGGAAAGGCTGATGCTGGAACGATCATCCGATAGCGGAAGCACGCCCTCCCATCCCTCAATAGAGGCATAAGTCGTAGATCCGCCCGTGTAGTTCACCCCAGGTGTGGTGAAATCACCGTTAATAAATTGCTCACCTTTGTCGAGCTCAACCGTATAGTCACCCTCGGCATGCATCTTTGCGGAGGTATCCATATTCAGCACCACTGGATTTGCCTGGAACGTCAGCTCCGTGGATACCGATGGATCTCCCGTAATGGATAATCCCAAATTAAAGAACCAATCAGGGTTTTGAGAAAACTGTAGCTTCTTTGAACCCTGATCGTAAGTTCCAATGAAATAGGTGCTATTGCTACCGTCTGGGCCTCTTCCATTGACCTGCATCCGGGCCTCAGTAACAAACTGCTCTGGGGTGCCGCCGATTGATCGCGTACTGAACGCATCGATCTTATAAGTACCCGGCTGCACGAAAATTGCATCCTCAGAGACGGCCGCAGCAGAGACAGTCTGATCCTTACTCGTCACGAAGGGCTGGCTTAGGCGGGCAACATTGGTTGTCTTCAGCAGGTAGCGCTCATCGTTGGTATCCATAGCGACCGACTGCTGAGCAAGCTGCTCATAAGCCGCCCGAGCGCGCTGCGCGAGCGACTGAAGGCCGATCTTGCCGATTGCGGCATCTCTAGCCTGGACTGATATTTGTTGCATATCGGCCAACACATCATGCATCGCGCCTAGCTGTGCATCTGCTAAAGCCATTCGGGTCGCGACGAAATCTTGATTCGTCTTCAGCATCGAGTACTTAGACTTATCGAACTGAATCTCAACGCCTCGGGCGATCTCCACAGCACCTTCGGAGGTCTTCGCGAATCTCTTTCCAGAGGCAATCTGCTGCTGCCATTTCATGGCCTCAACTGACTGCTGCTGGATTGAACTAATTCCTGCGTCAAGAAGTTGGTGGCTGCTAACTCGAGTCATGGTCTGATCCTTACCTTGAGACCATCGACAACAGGGTTTCGAACATCTGATTACCGGTCTGTATGAGCTTACTGGAGGCGGCATACAGCTGCTGGAACTTCACCATATTAGCCGCCTCTTCGTCCAGGTTTACGCCCGCAATAGACTCATGTTTATCATTCAACACCTTCAGAATCGATTGATTCGCTTTGTTATCGTTACTCCAAGTTGCAATCGTCGTGCCCACGCTTGCAACAATATCGGCAATAGGATCGCTGAATGTCGCGCGTGCCGCCTCAATTGCATAGACATGGTCGGATTCAATTCGCCATTCGTCAGCGTTCCTCGGTGCGAGCGATACCATATTGCGCGCATGTAGCTCGGATAACGCAGCACTAAAATTAGTGTTCGCCGGATCGAGTTGATTACGAATCGCGTAGATGTCGCCTGGGGTTGTCACCGCAGGAATAGCCCTTAAATAAGGATCTACTGAGGTATTCGAAACGATGCTTCCAGTAGATGTCTTAAATCCAAATATCGGATCAGGGCTAATTTCGTTGACCGTCTTAAGCAATCCGATTGCCACGGCATCAAGCCGTCTGTTTACATCAGGCAAAAAATCGCGCAGAACCTTGATGTAGGCTCCCGCTTCACCTGCCTGAATAAATGAAGTGGCAACTGTTGGCGTTGTTAAATTAAACTCTCTCGGGAATCTCGCCTCAGGCCACTGCGACTGATAGGTCACGTACTGAACCTGAATTTTATCGACAGTGCCTTGTAGATTGTCGGTTTTAAATACATTTGCACCTGCGCCCTCTACAAGGGGAATACCCTCAAGGTAATGTGTGGCAGTTGCATCGGCGTTGACGACTGATTGACCACCTACAAGCTTTTGTAGTTTTAGTAAAAGCAGATCTCTTTGATCAAGATAATCCGCAGAAGGCGTGAAATTACCCTCACTAAAGCCTGCGGCAATTTTGACATTCATCTGCGCAAGCTGGCCAGTAATAGTATTAACACTCTCCAGAGTTGTTTTGAGCGCTGTACGCGCATCCTTATCAACCTGATCAAGTGTATTGGCAAGACCAACCATACGTTGTACGACCATTTCAGCCTTGCCAGTCAGATTTGATCGATGCGCAACACTTTCCGGTGAGCCCACCATCTGACCGGCAGCGTCAAAAAACTGTGAGACTGCTGTGGCAATCGAGTTATTGTCATCGGCAATGATGGAATCCAACATCTGAGTCGTTTGAACTAGGGTGTCAGTAAAACTCGTCTTGCCTTGCTGCGTCAGACGCTGCGACTCCAGCAGGTAGGAGTAGTCACGAACAAACCCATCAACGGCGAAACTGGTGCCATCGATTTGGCCCGAATTATTTGCCATTCGGTCAACAACGACGTTTGCCTTGCGTCGGCTGTAGCCCTCCACCGAGGCGCCCGCCACGTTCTGGGAGGTCACCAGCAGACCGGCCTGAGCCGTCTGCAGGCCCGTCTGTGCTGTGCTCATTATTGACGAGGTCACGATCGGGTTCCTTGGGCCAGAGAATTAATGAGTCGGATCCGCAGCGATTACGGCTTTTTTTGCGCGATCTGTTAGGCGATCGACCCCGATTGCGGCCATCTCAGCAGGATCTGTCACCCTGCCTTTGACTTGGGCCATCATCTGGTCGACCATAGACTTGACAAGGCCCACACCGCCTTGTTTTGAAACCAAGAATGCCAGCTGGTCATTCACCATGGCGTCGTAGCCGGCTTCGGCACCTTGCTTTGGGTCTAGGGAGGATTTGCGGGCTAATTCAATCCAGCGCCGCACCAAAATATTCTCAAACCCCCTTACCGCATCCTCAATTTGAGCGCGTGTGTTGCCGCTTAAGGCAAGGCGCTTGGCCTGCGCCTGCTGGGCGCCAAGATCCCAGGGCGAGATAGCAGACACCGAGAGGTTTGTGACAGGCGTCATATTCAAATTACCTCAAGCTCTGCTTGCAAAGCGCCTGAAGCTTTTAGGGCCTGGAGAATGGCCATTAAATCGGCAGGCTTTGCGCCTAAGATATTGAGCGCCCGAACCACCTCGTCCAGAGTGGCTCCGGGAGGTACCCGAACCAGTCCACCCTCTACGCCACCTTGCTCGACTTCAACCTGAGCCTGCTGAGTAACCGAAGTCTGGCCTCGGCTAAAGGGCTCGGGCTGACTAACAGTGGGTTCCGCCTGTATCCGAACCGAGAGATTGCCATGCGCAACCGCCGACGGGTTTAGCTTGACTGCCTGATTCATGACAACAGAGCCGGTCCGTGAATTCACCACAACTTTTGCCCGCTCAGCTCCCGCCGCTACAGTCAGGTTTTCAAGCTCTGACATAAACGCGACGCGTGCGAGAGGCTCGACCGGCACCGCGACGCGCAAAGATCGGGCATCTTGGGGAAGGGCAACACCCTCACCGAATCGCTTAGCGATGGCCTCAGCGGTTCTTCGCATCAACGTGTAGTCACTCTGATGTAGATCAAGCTGCAAAAAATTCCCGCTTGTCTGCGAAGGCAAGGAACGCTCAACCAAGCCGCCTGCCGGTATACGGCCCGCCGAGAGATGATTCACCACAGCACTGCTGCCCGCAGCTGCAGCCCCAGCGCCGCCAACAAACACGTTGCCCTGGGCGAGCGCATAAATCTGGCCGTCTGCCCCGCGCATCGGGGTCATCAAGAGAGTGCCGCCCCGCAGACTTCGCGCGTTACCCATTGAGGAGACTGTCAGATCAATCTTCTGGCCTGGGCGGGCATTCGGAGGTAATTCGGCAGTCACCATCACCGCTGCAATGTTTCGTGTTTGGGCTGATACACCCGGGGGGATTGCAACCCCCAAAGACTGAAGCATTGCGAGCGTGCTCTGCAATGTAAAAGGGCTCTGGGTGGTTTGGTCACCCGAGCCATCGAGGCCAACAACCAACCCGTAACCAATCAATTGGTTAGAGCGCTCTCCCGCGACTGTAGCGATCTCCTTGATGCGCTGCTGGGCACGAACCTCATTACTCGAAACAATCTGAACGATCACTAATGCGAAGACGAGAATCCACCACCAGCGCTTGACTAAAATTTTTTCAAAAGGACCCATCATGATCATGGCCTCCTCAAAATGGTGAAAGCTTCATGAGCCAGCCTGTAAACCAACCCGGCCGACTCGTATCGTCACCAAAGCCACGGCCCCGATACTCAAGCCGAAGATCTGCCATCTTTGATGAGGTTGTCGAATTTCTCACGAGATCAGAAGGGTTTACCACCCCGCTGATACGGATGATTTCTTCTTCAGAGCTCACCGCGAGTTGTTTTTCTCCGGCGACAAAAAGATTACCGTTCGACAACACCTCAATTACCGTCACTGTAATTGTTCCAGTGAAATCATTTTGGGCGGCTGCCTCACCAGCACCTTCAAAAGTTACCGAACCTTCAGCGGTCAACCCGTTTACGGAATTTCCTGCGGCCATCGTACGATTCGCAACATCCCGCGCCATACGACCAACACCGGAAAGACCTCGTGATACCCCAGCTATGTTATTTAAGGAAGAAAGGTCAGCCGTAATCTCCGCCTCAGTTGTTTTTTCGGCACTGGCATTACTCGACCGCTTCGCTGCGGTCTTCTCATTCAACACTACCGTCAGGGTATCGCCCACATTGCGCGCCCTTGGGTCCTCAAAAAGAGGGCGAAACCGGGCAGTGGATCCCGCCGAGGCGGGAAAGAGGCTGCCGGAATTGGCAGGCTGACTGTCAGCCACCAAGGGCCGTGTCGATGTTGAAGACTTGACCAGTGGCGCTTTTTCGGCCGATGCACAGCCCACTAATAGGGCTGTGGCAAACGACATCAAAACGATGATTCCGGCTCTAGAGGCGAAATGGAGCGTCATGTTACATCTGCCCGAGCCGCTGCAGCATGTCGTCAGAGGCACTGATGGCACGCGTATTAATTTCATAGGCCCGCTGAGCAACAATCATGCTCACGAGTTCCTCAGCCAGATTAACGTTCGAAGACTCAACAAAATACTGTTTCAGCGCTCCGAAACCGTTTGCAGCGGGGTTACCCTGCTGTGGCGCGCCTGAGGCAGCCGTCTCTAAGAATAAGTTCTGTCCGATCGAAGTTAATCCAGCAGGATTCGCAAATACGGCCAGCTGAAGCTGTCCCGCAACCGTGCCCTCAATCGCACCGCCCTGCGTGAAATAACGAACCGCTCCCGACTCAGAAATGACAATCGATTGCGCATCGGAGGGAATCGTAATTCCAGGTGCGACTGTAAATCCTGCTTGGTTAACCAGCTGCCCCGTCGAGTTGCGGGTGAAATTTCCATCCCGTGTGTAGGCGATGGTTCCGTCAGGAAGGTTTATTTGGAAAAAACCGTTACCGTAAATGGCTAAATCGAGGGGGTTTTCGGTGCGGTTCAGGGCGCCTTGAACATGAACACGCTCTGTTGCGGCCACGCGTGCACCGGCACCTATCTGCAGTCCACTTGGTGACTGCGCATCACCCTGCGTAGGCCCACCAGGCTGGCGAATCGTCTGATAGATGAGATCTTCAAACATTGGCTTTACGCGCTTATAGCCTGTTGTTGTGCCGTTTGCGAGGTTATTCGAGATCACATCTAGATGGGTCTGTTGAACGTCCAGACCTGTCTTTGCAATCCAAAGTGAACGAATCATGATGGGCTCTTTTCTTCGCTAATTCGATTAGAAATTCGACATCGTCATGATGATGTTGGCCTGCCGAGCATTTTGCTCAGCGGTCTGAATCACCCGCATGTTCAGCTCAAACATGCGGGTCTGATTGATCATCTGAACCATAGCGCTTGCAGCGCTGACGTTACTGGTCTCATACGCCCCCTGAACAACCCGAACGGACGGGTCGATCGGTGCAGGTGGCTGATTAGTGGGCAGCTCAAAAAACCCGTCATCGGCGCGTGTCAATTCAGTCACGCTTGGATTGGTGAGCTTAATTTGTGCAATCTGATTCATGCGTTGCTCGCCGTTTTGGCGAACCCAAACCAGACCGTTTCGGCTTACCTCGACCTCTGCGTTTGCGGGAATAGTGATCAGCCCGCCCTCGCCAACGACCGAGATATCGCGGCCAATTTTTAAAACTCCGTTTTCATCTCTGAAAAAGCGACCATTGCGGGTGTAAACCTCACTTCCATCCGGGCGCTGGACCGCAAAAAATCCGTTGCCACTAATTGCAAAGTCAAAGGGGTTATCCGTGGTCTCAATCGGCCCTGGGTTAAACATCGCCGTGGGGGATGAATCCACCACAAAGGCCCGGGAGTCGGCCTGCTCACCCTCCAGAGGGACTGCGCGAAAAGCGGTCACAATCTCCCGAAAGCCGGGGGTATGCACATTGGCCATGTTGTGCGAGGTATTCGCCAACTGGCCCATCGTGTGCTTGGCCCCGGTCATCGCGGTGTAGGCAATTCGATCAATCATGTTTCGTATCCCGATTTCAACCCGGTAATGGGCCTAACCATTACCAAGCAAAATCGATGCCAGATTAGCCGCCAGCCATTCGGATGGTTGTCGTCAGCGTGTCATCAAAAGCCTTAATGGACTGAGAGTTCGCCGCATACATCCGCTGCTGAATTAAGAGCTTTACCAGCTCGTTGGCGAGGTCGACATTTGAGCCCTCGACCGCACCGGCCTTGATTGCACCCAACCCCTTATTGCCGGGTTTGCCAATCAGCACATTTGGGTTGACCTCATCTCCGGACATGTAACTCGCCTGAAAAGCATTGCCCCCAACCGGCACGAGGCCGTTGGTCGCGGCAAAATTTACCAGTACAAGCTGGCCCGAGATAAAGTTCCGCCCGTCGCCGTACGTCCCGACGATTTTTCCTTCCTTATCGATTGAAACGCTGTTTAAAAGCGCGACGGACCGGCCATCTTGCGTGCTTTGGTCGACCCCAAACGGAGTGGCAAAGTTGCGGCTGCCGGTCAAATCGAGGGTAAAGACCAAGTCAGGATCTAAGGACTCCGGGGTGTTACCCGGTGTTGTCACCTTGCCCGAGAGCGTGACCTGCGACTCGAAAGTCGGCAATCCCGTCACGGGATTAGTCACCACGGAATCAATATTTTTACCTCCCCAGAACTGGAGATTGGCAATCGGCTTATAAGCCCCATCACCGATGGGATCGGGCAGTGAAACATTGCCAGAAAATAGATTGTTTCCTGAGTTGTAGAAGTTGCCATTTAGCGACCCATAAACCTCATACTTAGTGGTGGACGCCGTAAAAGTCTGATTGGCCTGGCCTGAATAAAGATCCCCGCTCATGGAGACGTTACTGCCGTCTTGCAAGGTCAGCCGATAGGCAACAGGGTTATAAAAAAGCAGCGTATCGTTTGAGAGCGCTTCATTAGGCGTAGCCGAAAGCGTAAGGATCGAGCCGCTAATACGGTCTACGGTAATGGCCTTACCCTGACTATCCACCACTCGGGTAACCTTCGGAGGATTATCGGGATTAACCAAGTCCGGTACCAGCTTATAAACATATTGCCCCACCTGAATCTGACTGTTTGCAGTGATATTTACCGTCGCGGATCCGACAGGAGAAGATGTTGCTGCGGGTATAGACGTTGTGGGGTTAAAAAACTCAATTTTTTGTCCCGACTTAAGCGTCAGCGCGGTATCAAGTGTCACTGCACCAACGCCCTTCACGCTTGATCCAACTGTAAACGCATCTCCTGATACATCTGCGGTAAAGCTCACGACACCGTCGATCCCGGTGGCAGCGGTCACTCCACGATGAGCTGGAGATAAGCTTGAGTTAAACCCCGAAACAATAGATGCCGCAATTCTGGACCAATCCTCAATGCTGTCACCTTCTGCTTGAATATCAAGCGCAGTAACTGTGTAATTTAAATCGACGCCGTTGATATTGACTGTAATTACATCACCAACAGCATAATTTCCGCTAACAGTCAGTGTGTCAATTTGTGCAGTAGGAGCAACGGCAGTCTCGGTAAAAGTAACATCACCATCTGACTCAGCGGAGAGCGTGAATGTTCCGTCTGTGTTGCGCGCCGTGATTTTAATGTTGCCGTCACCATCAATTTCTGCGTAGACATCAGTATTAACATCATCGTTGCTGTTAATCGCGTCTACCAATCCCTGTGCGATGACAGCGATGTCATCTATTGTTTCATCGCTGTCGTTGGTATAATTAGACTCAAATCCGTTGATTGTGATTCTTGCGAAAGCGCCATTCAGCAACGAGCTCCCCGAATCAACCGTGACCGTGTCTACTTGGCCATTATCACCATAAACATCGGATACATCTGCAGCACCGCTAAAGTTCGCGTCATCCAGAGAAAGCGTAAAGATATCGCCAGGATTATTGGCAACAAAACGAATCGAATTGCCTTCAGCAGTAGCAGTGACAGACGTATGGGCCGGATAAGCACTTGCGGAAAATGCTACTTCGAGATTTTGCGCCAACACTGTATTGTCTTCGATATCCGCCGCGGTGATCGAGTACTCGAGATCCACGCCGTTGACCGAAACGGTTAACGTATCCCCTGCAGCCGGGGTTCCAGAAAACGTCATTAACTTCGTCTGTGCGGTATGCACATTAGGAATACTATTCTCAATCACGGCCTGCCCGCCTGTGCGAGAAACCGATGCCACTGCTGCGTCAACCTCAAGGCCATCCACCAGGATCCTTGCGTAAGCGTTGATGTCCTTAGAAGAAGCAACATTAACCATAGTGCTGGTATGTGGCGTCGTGCCGGTGTCATCATCCACTACGACCGAGGTCTCTTTATTTGCCGTAGACACGAGCTCTATGGATCTTGACGTATCCGAAGTCAGTACAACGTTTTCCGGGTTGGCGCCCAACGAATTAGTGGCCATCGCTGATACCGGATACATAAAGTTCGCGCCGTCGTAGGTGATAGTCAAGTTCTGATCATCAACACGACGGTAATAAAGCGTCATCGTATGGGCGCCGCCATTATCGTCAGCGCTATAGACCGTCTGCGAAACACGGTTGTTATAGCTCGATGGAACATCCGGATTAAATGGGACTTTTCCGGATGGGAGGTAGGTATTGGTCCGCGCATCGAGGTTGACCGCAACGGTGGATACGGTGGTGGTTTTAGGCTCAAGCTCAGTGGGCGGCATTGTCAGCCGTGAGGTCCACTGATCTTCAAGATTTTTTCCATCCTGTGATGCGTAGCCAGTCAGATACATCCCATTTTCGTTGACGATGTAACTACGCTTAGGGAAATTAGGGTCCGTTTCCTTCGATACAGCAAATTGACCATTGCGGCTGTAGTAGACCTCTTGCGGGTCTACATTTGAGGCAAGCCGAAACATTCCCAGCGCGCCGGTAATTGCCATATCCAACGTATTTGCGGACTGCTGAATGGTTCCCATATTAAAGAGGCGGCGAATATTTTGCTTTGATGTACCCTGCCCTGCCCGTGCCGGATCGAGAGGATTAATCGCTTTGTAAAACTGATCTTCAAAGATATATTCGCCGGCCTTATAGCCAACAGTGCTGGCATTGGCAATATTGTTAGAAATGGTATCAATTGCATTCGAGTTGTTATTCAAACCCGATAAGCCAATCGTATAGTTAGGCATCTGTCGACTCCTTAGTCTTTGATTTTTTATGCACTTTTAAAGCTTTTTTACTGCGCAACCCACTGCACAACATCTGAAGGTGTGACCCTGCGGCCATCAGCAAGAACCAGACTTAGGTCGACACCGTTTCGGCCGACAGCCATGACAGGCGAAGACACCAGAGTCTGTGCGGAAATGGTGTTGGTCCCACTTAGACCACTGATTTGAAGGAAGTAAGTTCCGGCCGGCAGCGGCTGGCCGTTGATATCCAAGCCGTCCCAATACAGATTAGAGATGCCCTGCGGAGAAGCGCCGACGTTTTGATCCATCACAGTCTTACCGGATGAATCGGTGATTTTGATATTGGTTGAAGTTACTGGTGAAGCAAAGTTTGCGCCGAGGACTACAGGATTTGTGCCATCAAACTTAATCGTATTGGCGTTAACTAGCGCGGATTTTCCGACGGTTGATGCCTGATTTAGAAAGCTTGATGTCTGCATCTGAGAGATCATGTTATTGATGTTTTTATTCATGGTGTTGATGCCATCCACCATGTTTAGCTGCGCCAGCTGGGAGGTCATCTCTGCGCTTTCCATAGGATTCATAGGATCTTGATTTTGCAGCTGTACCGTGAGTAGGCGCAGGAAGTTACTCTGCAGATCCTTGGTGGAAGTCATATCCGCCGCAGCAGTTGCCTTTGGGGCGGCGGGATCATAGAAGGTCAGTCCAGAGATATTTAGTTCAGATATGGAAGTTGCCATAATCAGCTGCCTTTTAAAGAATTAGCCTTTACCCATCGTGAGTGTGCGTAACATCAGAAGCCGGGTTGCATTCATTACTTCAATATTTAATTGATAGGACCGAGAGGCTGAGATCATGTTGACCATCTCTTCTACCGGGTTAACATTGGGCATCTCAACATAGCCTTGCGCATCGGCCCGGGGATGTCCTGGCTTGAATTCACGGCGCAGGGGCGCATCGTTTTCAACAATATTGGCTACCTCAACCCCGGCACCCGGTGCACCTTGAATCGGCGTGGTTCGAAAAACAACCTGCCTGCCACGGTAAGGCCGCCCATCAGGCCCCTCAAGGGTCTCCACGTTTGCAATGTTTGAGGCGGTCGTATTGAGCCGAATGGATTGCGCAACCAGGGCGGTCGATCCAATTTCAAAGGTGCGCATCAGGCTCATCGTTGTGCTCCGATTAGCCGGGCTGGCCACTAATGGCCTGAAGTCGTGACTTAATGCTGCCGCTAAAGAATTCAATCGCGGCCTGCATCATCATGGCGTTTTGCGCAAAATGCGTGCGCTCTACATCTGCGTCAACCGTGTTTCCGTCGAGGGCAGGCTGAATCGGTCGGCGATAAAGAAGGTTGGGGTTTTCGAACTCTGCGCCGCCCTCGGTCTCAAAGTGCGACCTAGAAGTGCGTGTCACGGTGAGTCGTGAGTTGGTCTCTAGGCCCTGTAAGCGCTGCTGCAGCACATCAGCAAACACCACATCGCGGGCCTTATAGTTGGGCGTATCCGCGTTGGCCAGATTCGAGCCGAGGATTTCCTGACGATAGGCGCGCGCGAGCAGCGACTTTTCGTGGAATTCCAGTGTGCTGTACTGCGGAACCAGTTTCATGCACTTCCCCAAGCAGTTTTCGGACCACCCCACGCAAGGCGTGGAATGGGTCTGCATTGGGCAAAGCAATCTGCATGCCAAAATAAATAAGTCAATAAAATCAATGACTTAAATAAAAAATTCGGGCTTAATCCAGGTTTAGCGCCTAAATCGGTTTAGTTCGCTCGATTCATCGGCAGGAATTGCCGATCGGAAAATGAAACTTTCTGCCTAAACATCCAAGCACCGTCGCAAGGGGCGCGTTGCCCCCGCTCAGAGTTTCCGGCTATTGAGAGACTAAGCCGCCAAAAGATGGCGCGGATGCGGCCGGCGCCGGGGGCCGTGCCCGGGACTCCTTAATCAGTCGGCTATTGCCTGCCTGGATTGGGCGGACATTGCTGGGGTAGAGGCGCCCGAAGATCTGAGCCTGCTCGGGAGAAATATCGACGGGGTTTTTAAGCACATACCAAGTCACACCCTCAGTGCATGGGGGCGCGGTGAGGGAGCCCATGTAGGTGTAGTAAGACAGATCCCGGGGCAGTGCCTTGGCGAGGTCGAGCATGACATCGGGCGGGGCGACCGGCTCGTTACGCAGTAACGGAATGTGGTTCCAGACCGTCTGAATAAAGGCATGTTCCTTGCCCGCGGGGTTGAGCAGCACAGAAACCGCAGCCATACGGCCTTGGGTATCCCTAAAATGCATTTGCATACTCATTCCATGGGTGCGGCCGTTAATGCGCTCTTCGGCGGGGTGGCGAAACTCGATATGAGATAAGCGATAAACATTGCCCAACACCGAGAAACTGCCGCCATTGTTGTATGCCAACTCAAGGGTTTTTCCCGTGTCTGTGACTTTGAATAACGACGGCTTAAATTCAAACGAGATTGGAGGAAGGTCCACACCCACACCATCGCGTAAATCGATGGGTGACTGGAAGCGGCCTTTCTCGCACTGGGCGTAAGTCGGGTGCAATTTCGCCCACGCCTGCGGCCCACGCTCCCCGTCGTAATCCCAGGGGGCTACCGCCACCGGGCGGCCAGCGGCCGGCTTTGGGGCAGCCTTGGCCGCTGGGGCTGCAGCACGGGGGGCTGGCGGCGGAATCGAATCAGTAGAGCGAATAACCAGATCACCTGAGCCCGCCATCCGCTCACGCAGTGCCTGGCGGACAGCCTCGTTCGGATCAGCTGGGGCTGCTGGCTGGGCTGCTGGCTGAGGAGCAGCCTGGGGGGAGGGCTGCTGAGAAACCTTCATAGCGGCAGCGCCACTTACAGGGACAGCGGCAGGAGTAATCGGCGTAATCCGGATTGGCTCAGCCTTTGGCAGCGGGGCAGGCGGCTCTGCTGCGAATGCAGAGCTCACCAAAGCGAGCGCGGCAAGCGCCATCACCCCCCGCAAGGGGACAGCAATATCAATTTGGCGGCGGCGATAGACGGTCATGGAAATTATTTCCTCTTCCCTCCACAAACGGTCCGAATCCCAGAACAGTTTAGGCTGACCCCAGGCGGCGCGCTGGCCCCTATCGGCCCAAACCCTGGCGGATGAGGGCAAAGGGCGCCTCTACCGATCGAGTAACGAACTGAGGCAGGTCAGGAAGCGTGATCATCAGCACAAAAAAGGCAAGCGGCACAGCAATCGCAAAACCCACAGAAAATAAATTGAATTGGGGGCTGGTTCGCGCAAGAACAGCCTGATTCACATTAAATATAAGGTAGACCACAATCGCAGGCATCGATAGCACCAGCCCCAGCTGAAACGCCCGAGCAATCAGCACAGTGACTGCGGGAAGCGACCAGACCGCAGGCCACTGGCCAAAGGGCAAGGTCTTAAAGCTCTCAATCACCACCTCTAAAACCGCGAGATGCACATTTAACGCGAACATCAACGCCAGAGTCGTCAGACCAAGAAACTCCCCAACAAGTCCCGAGGCAAGGTTGGGATCGCGAACATAGTTTGTTGCAAAACTCAAACCGGTTAGGTTAGACAAGATCTCTGCCGCCAGCTCAATTGCCATGAGTCCAAGCCGGATCATGAATCCGATAAAAACCCCAATCAATAGCTCAATGCCTGCAGCAACAAAGGTTGGTGGCGTAAGCCCAAAGCCCTTTGCCTGGGGAACAAGGCCCGGCAGTATCGCTACCGCTATCGCCAAGACCACCATCAGCCGAAGCCGCATTGGAAACGCCCGAAAGGCAAATAGCGGCATTGATAGAAAAATTCCGAAAAGCCTGAGCGACACAAACATCAGGCCGGTGGCCCACTGCATAAAAAAATCAGCAGTGATAGTCAGCATGACTTAAGAAGTAATGGAGGGAATACGCAAAATAATTTCGCGAAGATAGTCAGAAAAAAGTGCCAGCAGCGGAGGGCCGGCCAAAAGAATGACCAACACCATCACGACAATTTTCGGTACAAAGGCCACGGTGGTCTCATTGAGCTGCGTTGCCGCCTGCAAAATTCCGATGATCAGACCGACAATCAGTAAGGCAAGCAAAATCGGGCCGCTGAGAATCAAGGCCATTCGCAGCGCCTGAAAGACCAGTTCGATCACCAAAGACGAGTCCATCATGGCCCCCCGGAGGCATAGCTTTCCACCAAAGAGGCCGCAAGCAGGCCCCAGCCATCGGCCATCACGAAAATCAAAAGCTTCAGCGGCAGTGAAAACATCATTGGTGAGACCATCACCATACCCAGCGAAGTCAGGATGCTGGCGACTGCAAAGTCAATCGCCAGAAACGGCAGAAAGATCATGAAACCGATGATGAAGCCGGTCTTGATCTCGGAGATGGCAAATGCCGGAATCAGTACAGTCATCGGAATATCATCCCGACTTTGAATGGGCTTTCCATAAAGCCGTGCAAAGAGATTCAAATCATCTTGCCGAGTCTGGCGCAGCATAAAGGCTTTCAATGGTTTTGTGCCCTCCGCTACCGCCTGATCAAAGCTTAATTTTTTCTGTGTATAGGGTACATAGGCCCGATCGTAAATCGGATCCAGGACCCCGGGCTTCATGATAAAGAGTGTAAGAAAAAGCGATAGGCCAATTAGCACCAGATTTGGCGGCATGGTCGTTAGTCCCAAGGCCTGACGCAGTAGCGCAAACACGATCAGTATTCGCGTAAAGCTTGTCATCAGCATCAGGGCGGCGGGAATGAATGTCAGTGCCGTCAACACGATTAGAGTCTGCACCGGCACCGAGTAAGTATTGCCTGAGACCGTCACCAAGGGTAGCGACTGCGCGTAAGCTGACGCTCCAAGCAGCATCGCGGCTGCCGCACCTGCAGCGATCGAGCAGCCCAGTAAGGCTCGACGGGCCCTCATTTTTTCGCCTTTCTCAAAATCTCTGAAAGTCGTGTTGCAAAATCCACCGGCGCAGGCGAGCTTGATAGGCCCGTAACTTCTTGCGGCTCAAGTTCTGCAAGTAGACTGATCTGACTGGCTGTATGGCCAAGGACAAATACCCTGCCCACAACGCTGGCAACTACAATCCGCTCTCTAGGGCCGAGTGTCTGAACCGACAAAATCCGAATCGAAGAATTCGGTACCGTGGCCGTCATGTTTTTATGCACCAGCCAGGCCACAAGCAAAACAACACCAGCGAGCAATACGAGCGTGATAAAACTTAACCAGAGCATGCCTCCGCCGCTTGAGGTAGGCGCATAAACCGAGGCCGCAATCGAGCCTGCGCCGGCTGGGGCAGATGCTGCAGGCGGGTTCGCGGCCCCCTGAGCAAACGCTAGAGTGCCAAAAGATGCAAGCGCGAAAAACAAAAACCCCGACAGGGACTGCATTCCTGAGGGGGCTTGCTGAGGGAGGGTTGTTGGATCGGGTACTTCAGCCATCAGACTCCCCCTTAAAGGTGCGCCGTTATCTGTTGATCTTTCTAAGCCTCTCCGCAGGGGTCACGATATCGGTCAGTCGGATGCCATACCGATCGTTCACGATCACGACCTCCCCTTGGGCGATCAGGCATCCGTTCACCACAACTTCCAGCGGCTCACCCGCAAGCATATCAAGTTCGATGACCGAACCATAGGAAAGTGCCAAGAGATTGCGGATCTGCATCTTGGCGCGGCCCAGCTCCACAGTCACCTGAACCGGAACATCGACCACCAGGTCAATATCATTCAGGACGGCCGGTCCACGGGGGGCGGCCTCGCCGTCTAATTCGTCGTAATCGGCCGGCCGCACGGCCGACTCCGCGCGGTCCTTCAGGCCTTCGGCCAGGTTATCACTGCCTGGTATGGTGTTCTCTGCCATATTGCATTCCTTTCCTTGCTGCCTAATTCCTAGTGAAAATCTGTTAACAATTTAAAGCATGAATCATGCCGAGGTCGCCGGCTCAACTGGCTGCGCTAACGGCTCTGCAGCCAGCTTTGCCCCGCGCTCATAAAACTCTCCCCGCTCCTCGGCCCGCATCATGGAGGGGCCTAATCGGCCGCGCTCCAAGGGAGCCTTTAAGTACTCAGCCGGGTGCTGGATGCTATTGACCTTAACCGCATAGCGGCCGTTTTTAACGCCGTACTTGCCGCGGATAACCGGCAGCCCATCCACATAAACCGTGACCGGATCGACAATCTCAATGGGGATGATTTCTCCGACTGCCATA
>Ga0209985_10000755_pt1 | contig 33822 bp, 29 predicted proteins | sample NOAtaG_FD_187305 | JGI IMG/M metagenome (GOLD analysis project Ga0209985, IMG submission 187305) | Freshwater lake microbial communities from Lake Erie, under a cyanobacterial bloom - NOAA_Erie_Diel6S_1000h metaG (SPAdes) (version 2) | ecosystem: Environmental > Aquatic > Freshwater > Lake ...
TTCTTGCCGGCCTCTTCGGCGTAGATCTCGAAGGCCACCTTGCGCTTGGCCTCCAGGATCGCCGTGGGCCAATTGCGCAGCTGGGTGCCTCCATTGACCAGGCGCTGCAGAGCCGGCGGGTTCTTGGCGTCGTACTCGGCCATCATCTTGACATTGACCTCGGCGCTGGCCACCTCGATGGCCGCCTTGTACTCGGCCGGCAGCGAATCCCAGGCCTTCTGGTTCACGTAGGTCGACAGCGTGGCGCCCGGCTCCTGCCAGCCCGGCGCGTAGTAGAACTTGGCGACCTTGAAGAAACCGAGTTTCTCGTCATCGTACGGGCCGACGAACTCGGCGCCGTCCACCGTGCCGCGCTCCAGCGCCTGGTAGATCTCGCCGCCGGGGATCTGCTGCGGCAGGGCACCCAGCGCCGCGTACACGCGACCGCCGAAGCCCGGGATCCGCATCTTCAGGCCCTTCAACTGCTCAAGCCCTTTGATCTCCTGGCGGAACCAGCCGCCGGTCTGCACGCCGGTATTGCCGGCCGGGAAGGCCACCAGATTGAACTCGCGGAACACCTCGGCCATCGCCTGCATGCCGCCGCCGTGGTAGAGCCACGCGTTCTGTTGGCGGTTATTCAGGCCGAACGGCAGCGCGGTGTCGAAACCCAGCGCCGTGTTCTTGCCGACCCAGTAGTACGAAGCGGTGTGCGCCATTTCGACCGTGCCGGCCTGCACCGCGTCGATGCCCTGGAAGGCACCCACGATTTCACCCGCTGCGAACGGGCGGATCTGGAAGCGGTTATTCGTCAGTTGCGCAACGCGGCGCGACACTTCCTCGGCACCGCCGTAGATCGTGTCCAGCGACTTCGGAAAGCCCGAGGTCAGGCGCCAGCGCAGCTCCGGCAGGCCGGTCTGGCCCAGGGCGGGAGCCGCAATGGCTGCCGCGCCGGCGCCAATGGTGGCCTTGGTGATGAATGAACGACGTTGCATCGAGCGGTCTCCTTAAGTCTGTCGATGTGGGGGTGATCGCCAGCGCAGGACGCAACAGCCCGTGCAAGCAAATCCTGTGAAGTCTATGAATGGCCGATGACGGCCAGAATCGGTGCTAACCCGCGGCGCGCATCAGCGCAAATCATAGCGCGCTGCAGGCTCCGACGGTGCCTAACTGCCGCCCACGGTCATGCCGTCGACGATCACCGAGCCGGCGATCTTGCTGCCGCGCACGACGGTGTCGGCGCCGACCGCGCGGATGGCGCCAAACATCTGGCGCAGGTTGCCGGCGATGGTGATCTCCTCGACCGGGAAGGCGATCCGGCCGCCCTCGACCCAGAAACCGGAGGCGCCGCGCGAGTAGTCGCCGGTGACGTAGTTGACACCCTGGCCGATCAGTTCGGTCACCAGCAGGCCGGTGCCGAGTTCGCGCAGCAGGGCCTCGAAGTCGTCGCCGGCGCGGGTGCGCTCGGAATGCAGCGTCAGGTTGTAGGAGCCGCCGGCATTGCCAGTGCTCTTCATGCCCAGCTTGCGCGCCGAGTAGGTGGACAGGAAGTAGCCGGCGAGCACGCCTCGCTCGACCACGCTGCGCGACAGCCCGCGCACGCCCTCCTCGTCGAACGGGCTGGACCCCGAGCCCTGCGGCACATACGGGTCCTCGACCAGCGACAGGTGCGGCGCAAACAGCGGCTGGCCGATCGTATCGACCAGGAAGGATGCCTTGCGGTACAGCGCCCCGCCGCTGGCCGCCTGCACGAAGTTCGACAGCAGCCCGCAGGCAAGCGGCGCCTCGAACAGCACCGGCACGGCGCGGGTCGACAGCCGCCGTGCCGACAGGCGTGCCAGCGCCCGCTCGGCGGCATAGCGGCCGACCGCCTCGGGTGCGGCCAGATCTTCGTGACGGCGCGAATGCGTGTACCAGTCGTCGCGCTGCATGCCGCGGGCATCGCGGGCGATCGGCGAGACCGACACCGAATGACGCGAGTAGGCGTAACCCCCGGCAAAGCCAAACGTGTTGGCCAGCACGAAGTGACCCGAGGACGTGTATACGTTGGCACCCTCGGAGTTGACGATGCGGCGGCTCACGTCGAAGGCCGCGCGCTCGGCGCGCTGCGCCAGTTCGATGGCCGCCTCGGTGGACAGCGCCCAGGGGTGAAACAGGTCGAGATCGCGCGGCTGGCGCTCCAGCGTGTCGGCATCGGGCAGGCCGGCCGCCTCGTCCTCGGCCGTGAAGCGGGCGATGTTGTGCGCCGCTGCGACCGCCTGGCGGATCGCGCCCTCCGAGAAGTCCGACGTGGACGCATGGCCGCGGCGCTGGCCCAGGTAGACCGACACCGCCAGCCCCTTGTCGCGCGTGTGCTCGATGGTCTCGGGCTGCATCTTGCGCGTGCTGACCGACAGACCCACCGACTCGCTCGCCTCGGCCGAGGCGTCGCTGGCGCCGAGCGCGCGCGCGTGGTCCAGCGCCAGCGCGGCCAGCTCGTGCAGGCGGCTCTCGGGAATCGCGAAGGGGGTCGACATCGGCAGGCGTCCGGGCGCAGCTTTCAGGGGCGCGCCGCGGCGGGCCGCCCGCTCCGAAGGACGCGGGCCGGTCGAGGCGCGTCGCTATCATAGCCAGCGATGACGGCCGAACTTCCGGACACCAACGCGGGCGCTCGCGCCGACGAGCGGCCCAGCAAGTCGCAGCGCAAGCGCGACATGCTGGCGCTGCAGGACCTCGGCGTGGCCCTGGTGCGACTGGCCGCCGAGCAGGTGCGCCGGCTCGACCTGCCCGAAAACCTGCGGCAGGCCGTGCTCGATGCGCAGAAGATCACGGCCCACGAAGGTCGCCGCCGCCAGATCCAGTATGTCGGCAAGCTGATGCGGCAGGTGGACGCTGAGCCAATCCAGGCGCAGCTCGACGCGATCAACGGCGAGTCCAAGGCTGCCGTGGCGCTGATGCACCGCTGCGAACGCTGGCGTGATCGCCTGCTCGACGATGACGGCGCACTGACCGAACTGCTGGCCGAGCGCCCGCTCGAGGACGTGCAGGCCCTGCGCGCGACCATCCGCGCCGCGCGTCGGGAGCGCAGCGCCGGCCAGCCGCCCCGGCACGCCCGCGAGTTGTACCGGCTGCTCTACGACCATCTGTCCGCCGCGACATGACCCCCTCCGCCGCCTCGCTCGCCGTGCGCCGCCACCCCGACGAACTGGTCATCGGGCTGGTCTCCGTGTCCGACCGCGCCAGCGCCGGCGTCTATGCCGACCAGGGCTTGCCCGGCCTGCGCGACTGGCTCGGCCGGGCACTGGCGACCCCCTGGCAGGCGCACGAGCGGCTGATCGCCGACGAGCAGCCGCGAATCGAGGCCACACTGGTAGAACTGGTGGACGAGGTCGGCTGCGACCTCGTGCTGACCACAGGCGGGACCGGCCCGGCGCGGCGCGACGTGACGCCCGAGGCCACGCTCGCCGTGGCCACCCGCCCGATGCCCGGCTTTGGCGAGCAGATGCGGCGGATCTCGCTGGCCTTCGTGCCAACCGCCATCTTGTCGCGCCAGGTGGGCGTGTTGCGCGAGGTCACCCGGACCGACGGGACACCGCATGCCGCCCTGATCCTCAACCTGCCCGGCCAGCCCAAGGCCATCGCCGAGACGCTCGAAGGCCTGAAGGCCGCCGACGGTCAGCCCGGAGTGCCGGGCATCTTCGCGGCCGTGCCCTACTGCATCCAGCTCATCGGCGGCCCGTATGTCGAGACCCACGCCGAGGTCGTGGCCGCGTTCCGGCCGAAGGCGGCGCGGCGCCCCGAGCGATCATGATGGCGCGCGGCGCCGATGGAGAGGACGGCGCCCTGCGGCGCCTATGATCCATGCTTCATGCGCACGACGGCGTGCGCAGTGAGCCCGCCAGGCCGCCCCAAGGGCGAGCCCCTGAGCGCCGCGCGAAGTTTGCTCGGTAACGCCCGCGGCGCCGTCATCCCTCGTCCATGACTCCTTCCGCCATGTCCCTCGACGCCATCGAACTGCAGACCCGCCCCGACCCCGACGCAACCGTGGTGGTGCTGCACGGACTCGGTGCCGACGGCTACGACTTCGTGCCGATCGTCAAGGAACTCGAGACGCTGGGCGTGCCGCCGGCGCGATTCGTGTTCCCGCATGCGCCGACCATGCCGGTCACCATCAACGGCGGCTATGTCATGCGGGCCTGGTACGACATCCTCGGCACGGACCTCGTGCGGCGCGAGGACGAAGCCGGCCTGCGCAGTTCGCAAGCGGCCATCGAGGCGCTGCTCGGGCGCGAGATGGCGCGCGGCATCGCGCCCGGACGCATCGTGCTGGCCGGCTTCTCGCAGGGCGGCGCGGTCACGCTGCAGGTGGGCCTGCGGCAGACCGAGCCGCTGGCCGGCCTGGTGGTGCTGTCGAGCTACCTGCCGCTGGCCGCGCAGGCGGCCGCCGAGCGCCATGAGGGCAGCCGCAGCGTGCCCATCTTCATGGCGCACGGCACCCAGGACCCGGTGGTGCCGCTGGCCCGCGGCACGGCTGCGCGCGACCAGTTGCAGCAGCTCGGCTACGCCGTCGAGTGGCACGAGTACCCGATGCCGCACTCGGTCTGCGCGGAGGAAGTGGAGGCGATCGCCGCCTTCCTGCGCCGCGTACTGGCGTGACGGACCCGCAGTGCCGGGACACCGTCGGGCCAGCGCGCCGCCTCCGCCTTCCTGACCACGGACCAGCAGGCCGGGCGGCGCGTGATGCCCGGCCCGTGCCGCCGCTCACCGCCACGCCCGCGCGGCACCGTCTCCGTGTTTGCTGACCGACCGCTCTGCCCCTAAAGCGGCCGGCCCGCCGTCGTTCCGCCCTTGCGCGTCTGCTTGCGCGCGACCGTCCACCCGGTCAGCGGGTCGGGCACGACCTCGACGCCCGAACCCGGTTCGCCCGGCTCCATCACCCGTCAGGTCTGCGGCCAGCCGGCGCTCAACCCGCCCACATCACGCAAACGCCCGCGCGCTGCGGCGCCATCTGCAGCTCGACGCAGGTGCTGCGCCGCGACTCGATGGCGCGCCGGCACCGGTCAGGGCAGATCGAACAGCAGCACCTCGGCGGCCTCGCCGCGGGCGAGCTGCACGCCGGCACCAGCCGTCATCGCCGCGTCACCGGCCAGCAGGCGCTCACCGTCGACCTCGATACGGCCGCGCACGACATGCAGGTAGGTCTTGCGGCCCGGCGCCGCCTCGTGGCGGGCCGACTCGGCCCCGTCGAACAGACCCGCGTACAGGCGCGCGTCCTGGTGGATCGTCACCGCGCCGTCGCGGCCGTCGGGCGCGGCGATCAGGCACAGCCGCCCGCGCTTGGCGGCCGCGGGGAAGTGCCGCTCCTCGTAGCTGGGCGCGATGCCGGTCACGTTGGGCTCGATCCAGATCTGCAGGAAGTGCGTGCTCGACTGCGCGTGGTTGAACTCCGAGTGGCGCACGCCGCTGCCGGCCGACATGCGCTGCACGTCGCCCGGACGAATCACCGAGCCGTTGCCCAGGCTGTCCCGGTGCTCCAGTTCACCCTCCAGCACGTAGCTGATGATCTCCATGTCGCGGTGCCCATGGGTGCCGAAGCCGGTACCCGGGGCAATGCGGTCCTCGTTGATGACGTGCAGCACCGAGAAACCCATGTGGCGCGGGTCGTGGTAACCGGCAAACGAAAAGCTGTGGAACGAGCGCAACCAGCCATGGTCGGCCTGCCCGCGCTCGGCGGAGCGTCGTATCTGCATCGAAAGTTTTTCGTTGAATCAAATCGGCCCCAGGCAAGGCGGGCCGTCTAGGGCCGAATCATGGAGCAGATCGGCCAGCGGTACGTACACCGCCCCCAGCCGAACCCCTCATTCGAGCGAGCGGAAGATCGGTAACGCGTGACCTGCTGCTCGGTTTCGAGGGGCTGCCGCTGGTCGATGCGATCGCCCGCCGCGGCCGAGCCGCGCCGCGTGCTCAGCGAAGCCGAATGCGCGGCCCGCAAGCTTCGCCTTTCGCTCGAGCTCGCCGTGCCGTCTTGGCGGGCTGCTGCCGACGATCGAGCACTTCTGTCGAGCGTGGCAGGCTGGCGCCGCAAAGCCCGTCGCGCTGGCCGCCCGGCGCAGCGGTGCGTGCGGCAAGGCGCCGCCATGGTGGCTGGACAATCTCCGAGAACGGGGCGGTCGGAGCGCGCAGGTCGGCTGCTGACCCGATCGTCCGATGACTCGGCGCCGCGTTCGCCTGTCGGACTAGGCATCGGGGCACACCGTGCGCCGCCGGCTGCGGGCGCCGATGCTCCCCCGGGGCCTCGCTCAACTCGGCCGCGGCTACGGCGGCGGGGAGGCTGGCTGGGGAGCCGGAACTGACGCGGCCTCGCTCGCCAGACGATACCGGTTCTTGCCGGCGCCCTTGGCGTCGTACATCGCCGCATCGGCTCTGGACAGCAGCGCGTCGAAGTCGAGTCCATCCGCAGGGAACAACGCCACCCCCACGCTGGCATGGATGGTCAAGCTGCGGCCGCCGCCTTCGAGGCTCTCGCTGGCGCCGGCGATCAGCTTTTCCGCCACGACCATCGCGGCGGCTGGCTGCTCGATGTCCGGTAGAAGCGCGACAAATTCGTCGCCGCCGGTACGCGCCACCACGTCGCACTCGCGCAGTACCGAAGACAGGCGCAACGCCACGCGCCGCAGCAGCGCATCGCCGTGGGTGTGCCCGAACAGGTCGTTTACCTCCTTGAAGCCGTCGAGATCGAGCACCATCACCGCAGCCAGCCGTTTCTGCCGCATCGCCACCGACAGCAGGCGACGCGCATGCTCCATCAGCAGCCGCCGGTTGGGCAGTCCGGTGAGTTCGTCGTGGTTGGCCTGATGCCAGGCCAGTTCCTCGCGGCGCTTGAGCATCGTGATGTCGGTCAGCACCAGGATCATCACGTCGCCGCCCAGCCGACGCGAAGTCAGCTGGCACCAAACCGTGCGGCCCGTACCGTCAAGCACCTGCAGCATGACCTCGTGGATCGCGGCCTCGCCGCGCGCGCCAGCCTCCTGGGCGGCGCTCGTGACGTTCTCCCAGGCGCCCGAGTCGGCAAGGATCGTCCGCACCGGGCGGCCGATCATCCAATCGCGCGTGATTCCAAGCATCTTGGACAGTGCTGGATTGGCGCTCTCGATTTTCTCGTTGCGCACGAAGGCGATGCCCTCGCCAGCCGCCTCGAAGACGGCCTGCTGGTTAACGAGCGCACGGTTGAGTTCGGCCTCGCGCCGCTTCAACGTGGTGATGTCGCTCGCCACGCCGATCACCGACTCGAGCCGGCCGCGTTCGTCGAACTGCGGCTGCGCGCTGACTTGCACGCTCAGCGCCTGTCCATCCGCGCGCAGATGGGTGACTTCAACATCGAACACCGGCCGGCCGCGCAAGACCGCATGAAAGCGGCGGCGGAAACCGAACACCGGGACGTGAGGCGCATTGAGCGACAGCACGTGGCGCCCGAGGGCCTCATTGGGTTCGTAGCCATACATCTTCTGCAGTGCCCGCGCCGACAAGTACGTGAGCCGCCCCCGCGCGTCGCACGCCCAGATCAGCGAGGGCGAAGCATCGACCAGCGCGCGGTAGCGCCGCTCGCTCGCCGCCAGTTGCCGCTCTGCATTGCGCCGTGCGGTCACATCGAGAATCGACATGACGAAGCGCGTCGCCTTGCCGTCGCTCCCGCGCACCGATTCGCCACGTGCGTGTACCCAGACGTACGTGCCGGCGGCCGTGCGCAGGCGGAACTCTTCCTCGAAGCGTTCGCCCCGTTCGATGTGGCGGCGCCGCGACTCCCGCACCCGCGCTTGGTCCTCTGGGTGCAAGGACTCGGAAAAGCGATGAGTTCGCAGGAAGCCCTCCGGATCGCGGTAGCCGAGGATGGCGGCATAGCGTGCCGACAGGAAGCGCTCGCCGGTCTGCAGGTTGGTATCCGAAACGCCGGCATCGATGGCATCGAGCGCCAGTCGGAGTTGCTCGCGATGACGGTTCAGCTCGGCGGCCGCCCGCTCACGCACGCGCCGGACCCGGTCGGCGCGCGCACGGGAGATCAGCAGATCCCCCAATGCGTTGCGCAGCCAGAAGGCAACTCCCGTCACGGCCGCCAGGGTCAGCAACCAGGCCAGCGCGATCAGCTCGTGCATCGGCAGCGTGCGCAGCAGAAGGAAACCCAGCTGCCCGAGCGCGATGGCCGCGCCAAATGCCACCCCGGCCCAACCGGCGATGCCGTAGGTGAGTGCGCCTACCATGGTGATGGCCACCGTAATCTCGAACTGCAGCAGCGCAGCGACCGGGTTCGCCGGTGCGGCCAGCAGCAGGCTGGCAGCCCACAGGGCCCCTTCAAGACCGGCAGCGCCGGTGAACCAGTGGGCGCGATCCAGCCGCTCACTCCGCGTCATGGCCAGCAAGCGACGGCACAACTGGATACGGCCGACCAGTGCACCGACCAGCACCACGCCCACCAGACCGCCAACGATCCACTGGCCCTCGTAAAGCAATGCGAGCACGAAAGCCAACGCGAACGCGACCCCTGCCACGCTGGTGAAACGTCCAGCGTTGACCGACAGGCGCAGCAATTCCGCGCTTGGACTGGCGGTAGAGTCGACCGTCGGCGGGCGCGGTTCGGTGGCACGATTGGAATCCGACATGCTCGACTCTACGGCGCTGCAGTGCGCCCACTGAAGCGCGATTAAGATGTCTCAGCCGCCGCTTATCGCCGCCTCTTACTGCGGTCGCTTTGCGCCTTCCCCCACCGGACCGCTGCACGCCGGTTCGCTGGTCGCCGCCCTGGCGAGCTGGCTGGATGCGCGGGCGCACGGCGGCCGCTGGCTGCTGCGAATCGAGGATCTGGACCCGCCGCGGGCCATGCCGGGGGCCGGCGCTGGCGCCGTACAAACGCTGGCGCGGCTCGGCTTGGAGCCGGACGCACCGGTCTTGTGGCAGAGCGGACGGCATGAGCGCTATGCGGCAGCCCTCGCACGCCTGCAGTCGGCCAGCCGGGTCTATGGCTGCAGTTGCTCACGCAGCGATATCGCGGCGGCCACGCAGCCGGGCGGCGGTGCGTCGAATGTCTACCCGGGTACCTGCCGCACGGGTGCCCTGGGCGCTGTGCGGGCGCTGCGCCTGCGCATCGAGGAAGACGAGGTGAGCTTCGTGGACCGCTGGCATGGCCGCATCGTTCAGGACGTGGCGGGCGAGGTGGGCGACTTCTTGATTCGGCGTGCCGACGGCCTGTGGGCCTACCAGCTGGCGGTGGTGGTGGACGACGCCGAGCAGGGCGTGACCGACGTGGTGCGCGGCGCCGACCTGATCGACAACACACCGCGGCAGATCGTCCTGCAGCGCGCGCTCGGCCTGCCGACGCCGCGCTACCTGCACGTACCCGTGGTCACCAATGCGCGGGGCGAGAAGCTGTCCAAGCAGACCGGCGCGCCGGCGCTCGATGCCGAAGCGCCGCTGGCGGCGCTGGAGCGTGCCTGGCGGCACCTGGGCTTCGAGCGCCTCGGCGCCGACAACCTGGCTGCGTTTCACCAACACGCCGTCGAGCAGTGGCGGGCGCGCTGGGCCGTCGCACCGGACGCCTAGAATCGCGACCTCACCCCGAGGCTCAACATGGCCGATGACACCGATATCGAGACCCTGCGCCGCATCCTGCGCGAGAACCGGCGCATCGCGGTGGTGGGCATCTCGGCGGAATGGCACCGGCCGAGCTACTTCGTCGGCAAGTACCTGCTCGAGCACGGGTACACGATGATTCCGGTCAACCCGAAGTACGCCGAGGTGCTGGGGCAGCGCTGCTACCCCAGCCTGGCCGCGGCGCGCGCGGCGGGTCCGATCGACATGGTGGACTGCTTTCGCCGCAGCGAGGACATCGGTCCGCTGGCCGACGAGGCCATCCGCATCGGCGCCCGCTGCCTGTGGCTGCAGTTGTCGGTGGTCAACGAGGCGGCCCGCGCCAGGGCGCTGGCGGCGGGGCTGGACGTGGTCATGGACCGCTGCGTGAAGATCGAGCACGGCCGCCTGTTCGGCGGGCTCAACTGGGCCGGCGTCAACACCCGCATCGTGTCGTCCAAGCGACCGCGCCAGCTGCCGTACTGAGGAAAGCCATGAGCGACCGCAAGTTCGGCATCGAGACCCTGTGCCTGCACGCCGGCACGCAACCCGACCCGGTGACCGGCAGCCGCGCCGCGCCGATCTACCAGACCACCAGCTTCGTGTTCGACTCGGCCGACCACGCGGCCAGCCTGTTCAACCTGCAGACCTTCGGCAACGTCTACTCGCGCATCAGCAACCCGACGGTGGCGATGCTCGAGGAGCGCGTGGCCGCGCTGGAAAACGGCCGCGCCGCGCTGGCCACCGCGAGCGGCATGGCCGCCCAGCTGACCGCCATCCTGGCCATCGTGCAGCCGGGGCAGCACATCGTCTCGTCCAGCCTGCTGTACGGCGGCACCTACTCGCAGTTCGACATCACGCTGCGCAAGATGGGCATCGAGACCACCTTCGTCGACCCCGACGAGCCCCAGAACTTCCACCGGGCGATCCGGGACAACACCCGGCTGCTTTATGGCGAGACGCTCGGCAACCCGAAGATCAACGTGCTGGACATCGAGCCGGTGGCCGCCATCGCCCACGCCGCGCAGATCCCGCTGATGGTGGACAACACCATGGCCTCGCCCTACCTGTGCCGGCCGATGGACTTCGGTGCCGACATCGTCGTGCACTCGGCCACCAAGTACCTGGGCGGACACGGCACCACGCTGGGCGGCGTGCTCGCCGAGCGCGGCCGCTTCGACTGGGGCAACGGCAAGTTCGAGGACATGGTGCTGCCCTCGCGCGGCTACCACGGCGTGAAGTTCTGGGAGACCTTCGGCGACTTTGCCTACACCATGAAGGCGCGCATGGAAGTCCTGCGCATACATGGCAGCGCGCTGGCGCCGCTGTCGGCCTGGCTCATCCTGCAGGGCATCGAGACGCTGCCGGTGCGCATGGACCGCATCTGCAGCAACGCACGCCGGGTGGCGCAGTTCCTCAGCGACCACCCCCGGGTGGCCTGGGTCAACTGGCCGGGTCTGCCGTCGAGCCCGTACTACGCGCGCGCCGGCAAGTACCTGCGCCGCGTGGATGGCGAGCCGGGCGCGGCGGGCGTGATGACCTTCGGCATCAAGGCGGGCGCCGGCGGCAGCACCGCCCGGTCGGGCGAGAAATTCATCGACAGCCTGCAGGTTCTGTCCCATCTTGCCAACATTGGCGACGCCAAATCGCTGGTGATCCACCCCGCCTCGACCACCCACCGGCAACTGAGCGAGGAAGAGCAGATCAAGGCCGGCGTGCTGCCGGAGATGGTGCGGCTGTCGATCGGGCTGGAGTCGATCGACGACATCCTGTGGGACCTCGACCAGGCCTTGGCCCGGAGCGCCTAGCGGGACAACGCGACCCGGCTAGCGCTTGCCGCCGCCAAGCAGCGCGGCAACTCGGGCCGGCGGCTTCTGTCCGGGCTTGGTCTGCGCTGCGCCCTCCTGGGGCGCCGTGGCCGGCGCCGCGCCGCCGGCGGCCGGCTCGTACGGCTTGAGGAAAAACTCGTCGACCGGCCGCGGTGCCGGCACGTAGCCGCGACTCTCGGCACGGCTGCCGCGCTCGTCGCGGCCCGGCCGCTCGCCACGCTCGCGCCGCGGCTCGCGGCTGCGCCGCTCGAACTCGACGGCCTCGGCGGTGAACTTCTGCTTGGTGAGCTTCTCGATCGCGGCCACGCCACGCTCGTCGGCGCCTGTCATCAGCATGATGGCCACACCGCTGGCGCCGGCGCGGCCCGTGCGGCCGATGCGGTGCACGTAGTCCTCGGCGTTGAACGGCACGTCGTAGTTGACGACGAAGGGCAACTCCACGATGTCGAGCCCGCGCGCGGCGACGTCGGTGGCCACCAGCACCTCGATCTCGCCCTTCTTGAAGCCCTCGAGCGCCTTCATGCGCTCGTCCTGCGTCTTGTCGCCGTGGATGGCGTCGGCATTGACGCCCTGCTTCTGCAGCTGCCGCGCCAGCCGCCGGCACTCGATCTTGGCGTTGACGAACACCAGCACCTGCTTCATCGGGCCGCCGTCGGGCCCGTAGGTGCGCAGGATGGTGAGCAGCGCATCGCCCTTCTCGGACTCGTGCACCCGGACGACCTTCTGCGTGATTGTCTCGGCCGTCTGGTTGCGGCGCGCGACCTCGACCAGCACCGGCTCCTTGAGGAAGTTGGCGGCGAGCTTCTTGATCTCCTCGGAGAAAGTGGCCGAGAACATCAGGCTCTGCCGCTCGCGCGGCAGCAGATTGAGGATGCGCGAGATGTCGGGCAGGAAGCCCATGTCGAGCATCCGGTCCGCCTCGTCGAGCACCACGATCTGCACCTGGCCGAGCGACGTGTTCTTCATCTGCAGGTGATCGAGCAGGCGACCGGGCGTGGCCACCACGATCTCGACCCCGCCGCGCAGCGCGGCGGTCTGCGGGTCCATGTCGACGCCGCCATAGACCGTGGCACAGCGCAGCGGCGTCTGTGCGATGTACTTCTTGACGTTGTCCGCGACCTGGTCGGCGAGTTCGCGGGTCGGAGCGAGCACGAGGGCGCGCACCGGGTGGCGCGCCGGCGACATGCTGGCATTGGCCTGCGGCAGCAGGCGCTGGATGATGGGAAGCGCAAAGCCGGCGGTCTTCCCGGTACCAGTCTGCGCGGCGCCCATGACGTCCTTGCCTTGCATGACGATCGGGATCGCCTTGCTCTGGATCGGCGTGGGCGTCTGGTAACCCATCGCCTTGATCGCCGCGACGATGCGGGCGTCGAGGCCGAAGTGCTCAAAGTCGTGATAGTCCGACATCAGTCGATGTTCGATTTCGCAAATGACAACGGCAGAGACGCGTGGCGTGCTCTGCCGCTGGTACTGCAACGCATGCTTGGTGGGCCGTGTTGGACTTGAACCAACGACCAAAGGATTATGAGTCCTCTGCTCTGACCAACTGAGCTAACGGCCCAATCCGCCGAGCACTGTATTCGATCTGCCGATCGATCCACCACCCTACTCCAGGAAGCTCTTGAGCTTGTCCGACCGGCTCGGGTGGCGCAGTTTGCGCAGCGCCTTGGCCTCGATCTGGCGAATCCGCTCGCGCGTAACGTCGAACTGCTTGCCCACCTCTTCCAGGGTGTGGTCGGTGGACATCTCGATGCCGAAGCGCATGCGCAGGACCTTGGCTTCGCGCGGCGTCAGCGAGTCCAGCACTTCCTTGGTCACGCCAGCCAGCGAGTTGTACTGCGCGGCGTCGACCGGAGCCACCGTCGTGGTGTCCTCGATGAAATCGCCCAGATGCGAATCGTCGTCGTCGCCGATCGGCGTCTCCATGGAGATCGGCTCCTTGGCGATCTTCAGGATCTTGCGGATCTTGTCTTCCGGCATTTCCATCTTGATCGCCAGCGTCGCCGGATCGGGCTCGATGCCGGTCTCCTGCAGGATCTGGCGGCTGATGCGGTTCATCTTGTTGATGGTCTCGATCATGTGCACCGGGATGCGGATGGTGCGCGCCTGGTCGGCGATCGAGCGCGTGATGGCCTGGCGGATCCACCACGTGGCGTAGGTCGAGAACTTGTAGCCGCGCCGGTACTCGAACTTGTCGACCGCCTTCATCAGACCGATGTTGCCTTCCTGGATCAGGTCGAGGAACTGCAGCCCGCGGTTGGTGTACTTCTTGGCAATCGAGATCACCAGGCGCAAGTTGGCCTCGGTCATCTCGCGCTTGGCCTTGCGCGCCTTGGCCTCGCCGGTGGCCATCTGCTTGTAGACCTCCCGCAGGTCCTTCAGCGGCAGCACCACGCGCTTCTGCAGGTCGGACAATTTGCCCTGCAGCTCATGCACCGCGGGCAGGTTGCGCGTCAGCACCTCGGAGTACGGATGGCCGCCTTCGGCCTCGCGCGCGACCCAGCGCTGATTGGTCTCGCTGCCCGGGAACAGCTTGAGGAAGTGCGGCCGCGGCATGCCGCACTTGTTAACCATGATCTCGTAGATCTGCTTTTCGATCGAGCGGACTTCCTCGACCTGCGCGCGCAGCGAGTCGCAAAGCTTCTCGACCATCTTGGCCGTGAAGCGCAGGCCCATCAGCTCGTCGAGGATCTTCTGCTGCGCCTTCACGTAGCCCGGCGACTTGTAGCCCTCCTTCTGGAAGGCGACGTACATCTTGTCGAAGAGCTTGCGCACGGCGTCGAACTTCTCGAGCGCGCGGGCCTTCAGCTCGTCGAGCTGGGCCGCGGTCATGCCCGAGGCGCCGATGTCGGTGTTCTCCTCCTCGGCGTCCTCTTCGTCATCGCTTTCGGCGGCCTTGCGCGCCGAGGCCTTGGCCGGCGCCTCGTCTTCCTCCTCGACCATGCCGTCGACCACCTCGTCGATGGGTAACTCGCCGGTGCGGATCTTTTCGCCGTGCGTAAGGATCTCGGCGATGGTGGTCGGGCAGGCGGCGATTGCCATCACCATGTGCTTCAGCCCGTCCTCGATGCGCTTGGCGATCTCGATCTCGCCCTCGCGCGTGAGCAGCTCCACCGAGCCCATCTCGCGCATGTACATGCGCACCGGGTCGGTGGTGCGGCCAAACTCGGCATCCACGGTCGACAGGGCGGCCTCGGCCTCCTCTTCGGCATCCTCGTCGGTGTTGGCCGCCGGGACGTTCTCGTTCATCAGCAGCGTCTCGGCATCGGGCGCCTGGTCGAAGACCTGGATGCCCATGTCTCCGAAGGTGCTGATGATCGAGTCGATCGCCTCGGCGTCGACGAGGTTGTCGGGCAGGTGATCGTTGATCTCGGCGTACGTGAGAAACCCACGGTCCTTGCCGAGCTTGATCAGCGCCTTGAGCTTGTTGCGGCGGGCTTCGAGGTCTTCCTCGGTGCCGTGGTAGCTGCGCTCGAGCGCCTCTTTCAGCGCCTTTTCCTTGGCGCGGCGGTCCTTGGCGCTGCGCTTGGTGGACAGCTTCTCCACCACCTGCACGCTGGGGTCCACGGCGCTGTCATCGGCCTCCGGCACTGCATCGACGCCATCGCTGGCCGCTTCGCCTTCGGCGGTAGCCGTCTTCGGCTTGCGACCCGGCTTGCCCTTGGCAGCCAGCGGCTCGGCCTTGACCTTGACTGCCGCTGGCGGCAGCGCCGGCGCGGGGGCTGCCTTGGCCCCCTTGAGCTTGATCTCCGACTGCGCCTTGGCGGGCGCCTTGGCCGCCTTGGCAGCTGGCGCGGCCGGCTTTGCCGGCTTGCCTGCCTTGCCAGGCTCCTTTGCCGAGGTTGCTACCACTAACTTCTTCTTGGCCGTCACTTGTTTGCTCGCCATTCGTTCACCTGTCTGCCAACGGATCGCCGATTCAGTCCCGGCCGCATCGCCAGTCGTTTCCCGATCCTTTCAAGACACCGCAGTGCACGCGCCGCGCGCACCCTGCCCGACGGCTTCCCCCTGTGGAGTCGCGCCGCCGCAAGGCGGCCGGTCGACCGCGCCGAACGGCGCGCCGTCCGGCACCCGGAGTCACCTCGAAAACTTGCATCGCCCGGACAGCGTTGAAGAACCTCGCGCGCAATGCCACGCCGTCAGTCCGGAAGGGCCGACGGGCAGTCTGCTGCCCGGACTTGCTCAAGCGCCCTCTAGCGGTCATGCCATCGTCTTTGCGCGGCCCGCGGCGCCACGGGAACACTGCACTCGAAAGCGGGAACCCGGGAATGGATCCGGCGCCGGGACCGGTGTGCGATGCCCCGAAGCCGGGGTCCATGCGCTGACCGGCGCAATTGGCACGGAACCGCTTAGCAAAACGCAGAGTGTAGCAGCGCCTCGCGCCGTTGCCGCCGGTTTTCCGCACCGATTCAACCCCTTACGAGCGCGCTGGCGGGGCGGGGGACGGTGCGCCCCGCTGGCGCAACTGCCGGTACTGCTCGTCGGCCTCGCGATAGGCCGCGAGGTTCTCTTCGGTCGGCGCGGCTTCGTAGCGACCCAGCAATAGCGCCCGACGGCCCTCGGCCCGCCGCCGTGCCAGCGTGAGGAAGGCGCCGGAGAGATCGTCACGCGCGGCGTCTCGCTCGTCGGCCAACGCCAGGTCGCGCGCCAGCAACGCCCGGTACGCGTCGGCGTGCTCGGTGTCCGCCAGCGCCTCGAGCAGCGCCCCGCTGGAGCTGTCGGCGCCCGCCGTGGCCGCGCGCCAGACCTCGACGATCTGCCGGTCGACGGGCTCGGCGCCTTCCAGGCACTCGGCGGCGATGTCGCCGTTGAACTCGCGCGCCAGCGCCGGAAACGACAGCAGGTGCTGCAGGATGCGCTGCTTCAGATCGTCCATCCGCGCGCCGGCCGCCGCCCGCGGCCGCTCGCTGATGCGCTTCCACGACTTCAGCCCGAACAGTGCCTCGATGTCCTCGGGAGCCGTGCGCCCGGCGGCGGCCAGTTCGCGCGTGAGCTGCAGCCGCAGCGGGCCAGGTTGCATGGTCTCCAGCAGCGGGCGCGCCTCGGCCAGCAGCGCAGCCCGTTCCTCGGCCTGATCGAGGTCGCGCCCCTCGGACAGCGTGCGGGTAAACCAGCGCGACAGCGGCAAGGCCTTGCTCAATTCGTCTTCGAAGGCAGCCGCGCCGTGAGACTGGATCAGGCTGTCGGGGTCCTCTCCCTGCGGCAACAGCAGAAAGCTGACCCGTTTGGTTTCGGTGATGACCGGTAGTGCCGCCTCGAGCGCCCGGCGCGCCGCCTTGCGGCCGGCCGCGTCGCCGTCGAAGGCGAAAATGACGTGGTCGGTCAGGCGCAGCAGGACGTTGACGTGCTGATGCGTGATCGCCGTGCCAAGCGCCGCGACCGACTCGCCGAAGCCCGCCTGCGCCAGCTGGATCACGTCCATGTAGCCCTCGCAGACGATTGCCCGCTTGCGGCTGCGGATCGCCTCCTGGGCCTCGAACAGTCCGTAGAGCTCGGCGCCCTTGTGGAACACCGGCGTCTCCGGCGAATTCAGGTACTTGGGCTCGCCGGCGCCCATGATGCGGGCGCCAAAGCCGATCACTGCGCCGCGCCGGTTGCGGATCGGAAACATCACGCGCCCGCGAAAGCGGTCGTAGCGCTTGCCTTCATCGCCGACGATCACGAGCCCGGCCTCGACCAGCTTGGGGTCATCGTAGGCATCGACCGCGTCGCGCAGCGGCTGCCACGCGTCGGGCGAATAGCCGAGCGCGAAGCGCGCCGCAGTCTGGCCCGAGAGCCCGCGCCCCTTGAGGTAGTCGATGGCGGCGGGGCTGCCCTTGAGCTGCCGCTTGTAGAACTCGGCTGCGGTGGCCAGCAGATCCGTCAGCCCGCGCGCGCGGCTGGCGGCTTCGACATCGCCGCGCGCCTCATCCGGCACCGTCATGCCGATCTGCTGCGCCAGCTCCTTGATGGCCTCCACGTAGGGCAGGCCGCGATGGTCCATCAGGAAGCCGATCGCGCTGCCATGCGCGCCACAGCCGAAGCAATGGAAGAACTGCTTCGAGGGGCTGACGGTGAACGAGGGCGACTTTTCGCCGTGGAAGGGACACAGGCCGAGGTAGTTCTGCCCGCCCTTTTTCAGTTGCACGTATCGGCCGACGATGTCGACGATGTCGACGCGTGCCAGCAGGTCCTGGATGAAGCCCTGCGGGATCATCGAGGGCAGCGCCGCTCGCTCAGCCGGCCAGCAGTTGCCTGACCATCGCCGAGGCGCGCGCCGGATCGGCCCGGCCGGCGATGCGCGGCTTGAGCAGTCCCATGACCTTGCCCATGGCCTGCGGGCCGGAGCCACCAGCTTCGGCAATCGCCGCACGGATGGCGGCCAGCAGTTCGTCCTCGCTCAAGGGCTGCGGCAGATAGGTCTGCAGCAGAGCCAGTTCGGCCTTCTCCTTGTCCGCCAGGTCATGGCGGCCGGCCTGCTCGAACTGCGCGATCGAGTCGCGCCGCTGCTTGGCCATTTTCTCGATCACGGCCAGGACCACGGCGTCGTCGGCGCTGATGCGCTCGTCGACCTCCCTTTGCTTGATGGCGGCCAGCAGGAAGCGGATGGCGCCCAGGCGGGCACTGTCCTTGGCGCGCATGGCGGCCTTCATGTCTTCACTCAGGCGATCTTTCAGGGCGGTGGTCATGGCAGGTCAGCAGGCAACGGCAGGGCAGAAAGCAAAAGCGCGCCCGGTGGCGCGCTTTGGCACTAGAGCGGATGAATTCCGGCTAGTAGAGCTTCTTGGGCAACATCTGGCTGCGCAGACGCTTGAAATGCCGTTTGATGGCGGCCGATTTCTTTCGCTTCCGCTCTGCCGTGGGCTTCTCGTAGAACTCGCGGGCGCGCAACTCGGTGAGCAGACCACTTTTTTCGATGGTGCGCTTGAATCGGCGCAGGGCCACCTCGAAGGGCTCGTTTTCCTTGACGCGAACGGTCGGCATCAGTCAGTCGTCCAGTTTGTTGCGACGGATGGAACGCATCCGGTGGTTGCGCCAGAATCGCTCGGCACGAGTGGCCTAACTATCGAAACTAGCGAAGCGCGGCAGACGCGGAAAGCTCAAGAGTATATCCCAAGGCGATTTGCAGCGCCAACCGGCATCGCCGCCGCAGGCTAGACTGCCGCCGTCCCACCATACGGGATGACCAATGCGGGTACTCGGCATCGAAACCTCATGCGACGAGACCGGCCTGGCGCTGTACGACGAGGCGCGCGGCCTGCTCGCCCAGCGCCTGCACTCGCAGGTGGACATGCACCGCGCCTATGGCGGCGTGGTGCCGGAACTGGCTTCCCGTGACCATATCCGGCGCGTTCTGCCGTTGCTCGATGAGTGCCTGGAAGAAGTGCGACTCGGGCGCGAGGCGATCGACGGCATTGCCGTGACGACCGGGCCCGGGCTGGCCGGCGCCCTGCTGGTGGGAGCCAGTATCGGCCACGCCCTGGGCCTGGCGCTTGGACGGCCGGTGGTGGGCGTGCACCACCTCGAAGGCCATCTGCTGTCGCCGCTGCTGGCCGATCCGGCACCGGCGTTTCCTTTCGTGGCGCTGCTCGTCTCGGGCGGCCATACGCAGCTGATGCGGGTGGACGGATTCGGCAACTACCGCCTGCTCGGCGAGACGGTCGACGATGCGGCCGGCGAGGCCTTCGACAAGACGGCACAGCTGCTGGGGCTGGGCTACCCCGGCGGGCCGGCGGTGTCCCGCCTGGCCGACTCGGGCAGGCCCGGCGCCTTCAGCTTTCCGCGCCCGATGCTCCACAGCGGCAATCTCGACTTTTCGTTCAGCGGCCTGAAGACCGCTGTGCTGACAGCCGTGCGCCGGATCGAAGTCACGTGCGAGCAGGCGCGCGCCGACGTGGCGCGGGCGTTCGTCGATGCGGTCGTCGACGTGCTGGCGGCGAAGAGCCGCGCGGCGCTGCGCGCCACGCAACTGGCACGGCTGGTGGTCGCCGGCGGCGTCGGCGCCAATCGGCAGTTGCGCGCGCGCTTGGGAACGGCCTCGGCGGCGGAGGGATTCGAGCTGTTCTTTCCCCCATTGGACCTGTGCACCGACAACGGCGCGATGATCGCTCGTGCCGGTCTGGTACGGCTGCGCGCGGGCCAGCGGTCGGGACCGGGATTCAGCGTTCACCCGCGCTGGCCGCTGGCACAGGCGGCGGGGTCAGATGCGGGTCAAGCAGCGGGGGGAGCAGCGGGTTAAGCAGCGGGGGAAGCAGCGAGGAAAAGGCCAACGTCAGAGCCGAGGGGGCTTGCTGTCCTGAGCGGCCTTGGCGCCGATGCGCCGCTCCTTGCCGGCCAACAGGTTCTCGATGTTGGTACGGTGCCGCAGCACCAGAAGCAGGGTCATGGCGCAAAGCACGAGCAGCGTGACGTCGAAACCGTACAGCAGCGCGGCCGCCAGCGTGGCGATGACCGCCGCACTGAGCGAAGCCAGCGACGAGTAGCGAAACAAGCCCGCGACCAGCAGCCAGGCCGCGCAGGCGATCAGGCCCAGCCACGGCTGCAGCACGAGCACCGCGCCGAAGAATGTGGCCACGCCCTTGCCGCCCTGGAACCGGAAGAAGACCGGGTACAGGTGACCGACGAAGGCCGCCAGTCCGGCCAGGGCCGCCGTACCCTCGCCGAGGCCAAAGGGGGCGCCGAAGTGGCGCACGAGCCAGATCGCCAGCGAACCCTTGAGCGCATCGCCGATCAGCGTAAGCAATGCGGCCAGCTTGCTGCCGCTGCGCAGCACGTTGGTCGCGCCGGGATTGCCGGAACCGTAGCTGCGCGGGTCCGACAGTCCCATCACCCGGGTTACCACCACCGCAAAGGAGATCGAGCCCAGCAGGTAGGCGGCCAGAACGGCCAGCCATGGCGCCAGCGCGTTCATCTCAGACCTCCAGCGCGCAGTCGACCGGCTGTGCACCCAACCGCTCGGTCAGCACTGCCGGCGGCAGGCTGACGAGGTAGCCACGCCGGCCGCCGTTGATGTAGACGACCGGCAGGTCGAGGATCGAGCGCTCCATGTAGACCGGCAGCGGTTTGCGGGTGCCGAACGGAGAGGTGCCGCCGACCTGATAGCCGGTGTGGCGCTGGGCCACCTCGGGCGTGCAAGGCTCGATCCGCTTGCGACCGGCCTGCCGCGCCAGATTCTTGGTCGAGACTTTGCGGTCGCCATGCATGAGAACCACCAGGGGCCGCGCCTGCTCGTCGGCCATGACCAGCGTCTTGACCACATGGTGCTCAGCGATACCCAGCGCAGCCGAAGACACTGCGGTGCCGCCATGCTCGACGTACTCGTATACATGCTCGCCAAAGGCGATCCCCGCGCGGCGCAGCCACTGGGTGGCAGGGGTCTCCGATACGTGGTTGACGGTCTTGCGCACTGGACTGCTTTCGCGCTGCACGCAGCAGGATGGGCGCCCGGTTCGGCCCGGACAGCTCGCCTGCAAGTCTAGCCAGCCCGGACTGTGGACCGTTCGGTCATCCGCGCGGATGGTGCCGCGCATGCAGGGACTTCAGCCGCTCGCGCGCAACGTGGGTGTAGATCTGCGTGGTCGAGATGTCGGCGTGGCCGAGCAACAGCTGCACGACGCGCAGATCGGCGCCATGGTTGAGCAGGTGCGTGGCAAAGGCGTGGCGCAGGCCGTGCGGCGACAGCGCGCCATCGATGCCGGCGCGCGCCGCATAGCGCTTGACGAGCTGCCAGAACATCTGGCGCGACATCGCCGCCCCGCGCTGGGTAATGAAGCAGGCGTCGCTTGCCGCACCCTTGAGCAGCACAGGCCGGGCGTCCCGCAGGTAGCGCTCCAGCCAGTCGCTGGCGGTCTCGCCCATGGGCACGATGCGCTCCTTGGAGCCCTTGCCAAGCACCCGCACCAGCCGGTCGTTGAGCGACACCTGCACGAGCTTCAGGCCGACCAGCTCGGACACGCGCAGCCCGGTGGCGTAGAGCACCTCGAGCATGGCGCGGTCGCGCAGGCCGAGCGACTGACTCGTGGCGGGCGCAGCCAGCAGCGCCTCGACATCGGTCTGGCCGAGCGCACGCGGCAAACGCGGGCTGCGGTGCGCTGCACTGAGGCGCAGCGTGGGGTCGGCAACAACCAGTCCCTCGCGATGCGCCCAGCGGAAGAAGCGACGGAACGCGGCCAGCCGCCGGTTGGCCGTGCTCGCGCGCGTCTGCGCGTGCTGCTCGGCAAAAAAGCGCCGCAGATCCGGCTCGGCCACCTGCGCCAGCGACAGCCCGGCAAAGCGTGCCAGCGCCGTCAGGTCACGCCGGTAGGCGGCCAGGGAGTTGGCAGCCAGACCATCCTCCAGCCACAGCGCGTCGGCAAAGCGGTCGATCAGCAGATCGGCCGATGCCGCCGCTGCATCCGGGGCCGGCGCGTGCGCCGCCGGGCTTGGAGCGCGCGCAGGCAACATTAATCCGCGACGGTCAAGCGCCGACGAGGCCCTTCTTCAGGCTCGCATCGGCCGGCTTGTCGCCGATCCAGATGCGCAACACGGCGGTGAAGAAATCGTCACCCGGGATGGGGTTGCCGCGCGGCTGGCCGTTGACCGTGATGCGCGTGCCGGCTTCCGGGGTGAACTCGAAGTGGATGATGTCGCCCTTCCGGGTCTCACCGACCGCCTTCAGGTTGGCGTTCAGGGCATCGATCTGGCTCTTGAAGCCCGCCAGCTGCGCTTCGCTGTGGTTGTTGCGCAGGCCCTCGTTCAGGGCGCCGGCAAACGACTCGGCATCCACGTTGCGCAGCATCGTGATGGCGACCCGGCGCGGCCCCTTCTGACCGAGCAGTGTTGCCGCGTTATTGGACTTCTGCGGAACGTACAGTCCGGCGACGTAGACCTTGAAGATGGCTCGAGTGCGTACGCCGGCGCCATTCAGCTGCAGCGCGGTGCCGCCCACCTGCACGGTGGGCTCGAGCTTCACGCCCTCGAGCTCGGCCGGTTGCGCCTGGGCTGGACCGGACCACGAGAGCAGAAGCGGCAGCGCCAGCGCGGCAGCGGCAGCGGCAGCGGCAGCGAGTCGAAACAATGCTTTGCGGTTCATGGTGTCTCCTGTTGTTGTAACGACGTTTGCAACGCGCTGGCGAAGCGGAACCTCCGGACCTGCAAGCGGCCACTTAGGCATCGAGCGAATCGTGACTTGCGGTAGTGCCTGCCTGCGCGCTGATGAAATTGGCTCCGGTCCGCGGTTCAGCGAGGCCGAATCACGAGCTGCCGAGCAGCTCGTGCCTGAGTTCGGCGTCAGCCGGCTGCTCGCCCAGCCACACGTGCAGCACGGCGCTAGAAATCCTCGCCGGGGATTCTGGGCACGCGTACTGAGGCATTCTGCATGATCCGTCCCCCGTCGGGCGTGAAGCCCCAGGTGATGTTGTCGGCGCGCCAGCACCCCGGCGCGGCACCCGGCAGGCAGCGCCCGGTCGAATTGATCTGCGTCGCCGCCCCCCTAAGGTCGCGGTCGACCGGCAGCCACGCGTTGCACCTCACGCTGCCGCCCTGCTCAGGCCCTTGGGCAACGGAAAGACCACCTCTTCCAGAACGCCGTCGAGGGCGCGAACGCTGCCCGCCCCGAGCGCCTGCAGCCGCTCCACCAACTGCCGGACGAGCACCTCGGGGGCGGAGGCCCCGGCGGTCACGCCGACGCGCGCCCTGCCCTGCAGCCAGGCCGGATCGAGGTCGGCCGCGCTGTCGACCAGGTAGGCCGGCACGCCGAAGCGCTCGGCGACCTCCCGCAGGCGATTCGAGTTGGAACTGGCCTGGCTGCCGATCACGACGACCACGTCGACCCGCGGCGCCATGAACTTCACCGCGTCCTGGCGGTTCTGCGTCGCGTAGCAGATGTCGGCCTTCTTCGGCTCCACGATCGCGGGGAACCGGCGCTTCAGTGCAGCCACCACCTCCGCGGCATCGTCGACCGACAGCGTGGTCTGCGTCACGTAGGCCAGGCGGTCGGGTTGGGTCGGCGTGAGCCGCTCGACGTCGGCAGCCGTCTCCACCAGGTACATGCCCTGCTCGGACTGGCCCATCGTGCCTTCGACTTCGGGGTGGCCTGCATGGCCGATCATCACGATCTCGTGCCCAGCGGCCCGCAGCTTGGCCACCTCGATGTGGACCTTGGTCACCAGCGGGCAGGTGGCATCGAACACCTGCAAGCCGCGCGCCTCGGCGTCGCGCTTGACTGCCCTGGACACGCCGTGCGCCGAGAAGATCACCGTGCCGCCGGCGGGCACCTCGTCGAGGGTCTCGACGAAAACAGCACCTTTCGCTCGCAGGTCGGCCACTACATGGGTGTTGTGGACGATCTCGTGGCGCACGTAGATGGGAGCACCGCGCAGTTGCAGCGCGCGCTCGACGATCTCGATCGCCCGGTCGACCCCGGCGCAGAAACCGCGCGGCTGAGCCAGCATCACTTCCATCAGAGAACTCCGATCACTCGCACCGCAAAGCGCAGCGGCAGGCCGGCCAGCGGATGGTTGAAGTCGACCACGACCTGGGAGTCACCGTGCATTTTCAGCACCCCGGAAAAACCCTGCCCGTCGGGTGCGCGGAACTGCACAATGTCGCCGGGTGCGTAGCTTTCACCCGGCTCCGCATTGGCGTCGAACACTGCGCGGCTGAGCGTCTGCACCAGAGCCGGATTGCGCTCGCCGTAGGCCTCGCCGGGCGCAAGGTCGAACTGCGCCTGTGCGCCCTCGGCCAGACCAAGCAACCGCTGCTCCAGCGGCGCGGCCAGCTGGCCTGCACCGACCTGCAGCGTGGCCGCATGGCCGCCGAACGTGCTGACCACGTCCCGCTCGTCCGCCGAACCGTCCCCCGGCACCACCGCAAGTCGATAATGCAGCGTTACGTGCGAGCCCGACTCGACCACGGCCATCGACCACCCCATGCCAAAGCCGTCAGTTTAGCGAGCGCCAATGCCGATCAAGGACTGGCCCGAATCCGAGCGACCCCGCGAACGCCTGCTGCAGCTTGGCCCCGGCCCGCTGTCGGATGCCGAACTGCTCGCCATCTTCCTGCGGACTGGGGTGGCCGGCCGCTCGGCCATCGACCTGGCGCGCGACCTGATCGAGCAGTTCGAGGGGCTGCCCGGCCTGCTGGCCGCCAGCCAGCAGGAAGTGGCGCAGATCAAAGGTCTGGGGCCGGCCAAGTACGCGCAGCTGCAGGCCATCCTCGAACTGGCCCGGCGCGCCATTGGCGCCGGGCTGCAGCGCGATACCGTGCTCAACTCGCCCGAGCGGGTGCGCCAGTTCCTGCAACTGCAACTGGCCGGCCGCGAACACGAGGTCTTCATGGTCCTGTACCTGGATGCCCAGAACCGCCTGCTGCGGGAGCAGGAACTGTTTCGCGGCACCCTGACGCAGACGTCGGTGCATCCGCGCGAGGTGGTCAAGCAGGCGCTGCGATTCAACGCGGCGGCAGTGATCCTGGCCCACAACCATCCCTCGGGCGTGGCCGAGCCCAGCCGCGCCGACGAGTTGCTGACGCGCGCGCTGCGCGAGGCACTCGCCCTGGTGGACGTGCGGGTGCACGACCACCTGATCGTCGCCGGGCCGGCAACCGTCTCCTTCGCCGAGCGCGGCCTGCTTTAGGGCAGCCCGAGGCGCAACGGCCGCTCCGGTTTGCCGCGCGCCTTGCTTTGCCCGTATACTTTAGGGCTTTCGTCGCGCCAGAGGTCCCGACCAAGGACTTGGGGCAAGATGCGCAAGATGCCGAGGGGGTTAGTCCCGGCGAGTCGGACTTGCGGGCACTGCGGCCGCCGCTTCAAGCGCTGGATGCGGTTCGGTAGTGCGTGCCGCATGAAGTTCATGCGACGGCGGTGCATGCAACGGGTCGGGTTCCGATCGCATCGCCGCAGCCCGAAAGACAAAGTCAACCCGTTACTCAAGGCCAAGCCAGGGGTTCCAGATGGCTCGTGTATGTCAAGTCACCGGCAAGCGGCCGACGTCCGGCAACAACGTCTCGCACGCCAACAACAAAACCAAACGCCGCTTCATGCCCAACCTGCAATACCGCCGTTTCTGGGTCGAGAGCGAGAAACGCTGGGTGCGCCTGCGCCTGACCAACGCGGCTCTGCGCACGATTGACAAGAACGGCATCGACGTCGTGCTGGCCGACCTGCGCGCCCGCGGCACGATCTAAGGAGCAAGCGCCATGGCCAAAGGCACCCGCGAGAAGATCAAGCTCGAGTCGACCGCCGGCACGGGGCACTTCTACACCACCACCAAGAACAAGCGCACCACGCCTGACAAGCTGTCGTTCATGAAATACGACCCCAAGGCGCGCAAGCATGTGCAGTACAAGGAAATCAAACTCAAGTAAGTCTGGGCCTGCGCCAAAAAGAACCCGGCCAAGGCCGGGTTTTTTTTCGTTGATACACGCCCACCAAAACCGGCGCGTGTGCCGGACGTCTCGAATTCGGGCCGCACTCGACCCGAACTCACGTCATCAAGCCGCCACCTGCGTCGGCGCATAGCTGCGAATACGCAGCGCCAACGCCTGCAAGGTCTGGTTGCCGCTGGCCTCGGCGCGCGCGATCCAGTCCTGCAGGTGCGCCAGCATCTGCTCGCGCGATCCGCCGGAACGGCTCCAGGTCTGCGCCAGCTCGGCGCGCATCTCCACCAAAGTCTTCATGCCGAGCGACTGCGACAGCAACTCGGCGAGCCGCTCGCGCGCCTCGCGCGGCAGCGCATTCACGTCGCCCTTGCGCAGCCAGCGGCGCAGCGGCGAGAAGCGCTGGCGCTGCTCGGCGGGCAGTCGGTCCAGCTCCGCCTTGTGGGCGCGGCGCAACTCGCGGGCGTAGCGCGCCAGCAGGTCGTAGCGGTTGGCCACCACGGCCTGCAGCGTGTCCAAGTCCACCAGCGGCTTGGGCGCGGCCACCTTGGGCACCGGGGCCAACCGCAGCACCCGCGCCAGCCCCACCGACTGCATCAGCCGGATGTACAGCCAACCGATATCGAATTCGTACCACTTGGACGACAGCTTGGCCGAGGTCGGGAAGGTGTGGTGGTTGTTGTGCAGTTCCTCGCCGCCGATCAGGATGCCCCAGGGGACGATGTTGGTGCTGGCATCGGGCGCGTCGAAGTTGCGATAGCCCCAAAAGTGGCCGATGCCGTTGATGACGCCGGCGGCGAGAAACGGGATCCACATCATCTGCACGCCCCAGATGGCCAATCCGGCGGCCCCGAACAAGATCAAATCCAGACCCAGCATCACTCCGCAACCGTGCCAGGTGAAGCGCGAGTAGACGTTGCGCTCGGCCCAGTCATTGGGCGTGCCGTGGCTGTACTTGGCAAGCGTCTCGGCGTTTTGGGATTCCGCCATGTACAGCTCCGCGCCTTCCCAGAGCACCTTCTTCAGGCCGCGCGTCTGAGGGCTATGCGGATCCTCAGCCGTCTCGCACTTGGCGTGGTGCTTGCGATGGATCGACACCCACTCCCGGGTCTGCATGCCGGTGGTCAGCCACAGCCAGGCACGGAAGAAGTGGCCGATCGCCGGATGCAGGTCGAGCGCGCGATGTGCCTGCGAGCGATGCAGGTAGATCGTCACCCCGGCGATCGTGACGTGGGTCAGCAGCAGCGCGGCGACGACGAGCTGCCAGAATGACAGGTCCAACAGACCGCCGTCCAGAAACTGGAACAGATACATTCGTTCTCCAAGAGCGCCGCGCCTGCATGGGACGCGGACGACCAACAGGCGCCGCCCAGGGTGCGACGCCGACTCCTCAGCGAGCGCACGAGTTTACCGGTCTGCTGCCCACGGGTTGGAAGAGTTCATGGCTGAAACCGGGCAACCCCCGCGCCACGCGACCCTGCACCCGTCAAACCGCGCGCGTCCGCTGCACTGCCGCGATCTCGGCTGCCGTGGGTCCAGGTGCCACGCCGTGCGCCTGCAGCGTCGCCGCCATGGCGTGTGCCACGCGCGACTGGATCGCCTGCCGGCGCCCCAGGTCGGCCTCCAGCACGCTGAACGCCAATTCCAGCTCCAGCCCCCCGCCGGCGAAGCCCAGCAGCAGCGCCTGCGGCACCGGCTCCTGGAGCACGCCATCCTGCTCACGCGCTGCCGCTGCGAGCTGCCCGAGCAGCGCGAGATCCGTGCCCCAGGGCACGGTCAGCCGCAGCACCAGGCGCTGCTTCTTGTCGGTGAAAGTCTGGTTGTTGACCGCGGTGGACACCAGCAGTTCATTGGGCACGATGGCCTCGCTACCGTCGGCGGCGCGCAGCACGGTGTAGCGCGTCTCGATACGGGCGATCGTCCCGCCGTACTTGTCTACCACCACCTGGTCGCCGATGCGGATACTGCGATCGAGCAGGATGATGAAGCCGGCGACGTAGTTGCTGGCAATGCGCTGCAGGCCGAGGCCCAGGCCGACCCCGAGCGCCCCGCCGAACACCGACAGCACGGTGAGATCCATGCCCACCAGCGACAGCGCCATGAGCACGCCCAGCAGCACCAGCACCGCACGCAGCACCCGCGACAGCACCGCGCGCAGGTTGATGTCCACCGAGTGGGCGCGCATGAGACGGTCTTCGATGCTGGAGCCCAGCCAGAGCGCGCCCAGCAGCGCGATGATCACGGAGGCGGAGCCGGTGAGCACCGCCCACAGCGACACCTTGGCCGCGCCCAGCGGGAGCTGGGTCGCCTCCAGCCAGCCGATCGTGTCTTCGAGCAGACCGGTCACATGCAACGCCACCACCGCCCAGATGATCCCCGCGAGCAGGCGCTCCCCGGTGACCAGCCAATGCGCCGAGCGGAACACCCGTCGCAGTACGAAGACGAGCAAACGGATCGACGCCAGCGCCAGCAGCAACGTCATGGCAAGGCGCAGCAGTTGCGTATCGGCCGCGCCGATGAGCCGGGTCGCGCGCAGCACGCCTTCGCCCACCCACAGGAACAGCTGCGCCGCCACCGGAAAAGCGAGCCGGCGCACGCCCTCGATGGAGAACTTCAGCGCGTGGCCACCCGCCGCACTGCCGGCGGCGCCGCCGCCCAGGTCGGCCTGCAGCCGCCGTTCGGTCCGCCGGTGCAGCAACTGCGAGGCGAGGCGGCCCAGCCCGAGCGCGAGCATGATGACGACCACGGTCCACAGGTGCGCCGGCCGGGCAAGGCCTTCCGACACCGCCTCGATCACGACCTCGATCGGTGCCGTGTTCATGTGCTTGCGCGCCGCTCCAGCACGGCGGCGAAGAAGCCGTCGGTTCCGTGCAGATGCGGCAGCATGACGAAGTACGGCACAAAGCGTGCGGCATGGTCGATGACGATGCCCTGCGCCGCCAGCACGCCGGCCGCGTCCACCGCGGCGAACTGCGGCTGCTCGGCGAGGAAGCGGTCGATCACCTCCTGGTTCTCCAGCGCCAGCAAGGAGCAGGTCGCGTAAACCAGCCGACCACCGGGCTTGAGCAGACGCGCCGCCGCGCGCAGCACCCGGCCCTGCACCTCGTTGACCCGCGCCAGCTCCGCCTCGTCGAAGCGCCACTTCAGATCGGGATTGCGGCGCAGCGTGCCGCTGCCCGAGCATGGGGCATCGACCAGCACGCGGTCGACCTTGCCGGCCAGCCGCTTCACACGCAGATCGTTCTCGTGCGCGATGGCGGCCGGATGCACGTTGGAAAGGCCGCTGCGCTTCAGGCGCGGCCCGAGGCCGGCCAGCCGCTTGGCGTGGACATCGAAGGCATACAGGCGTCCGGTCGAGCGCATCAGGCTGCCCAGCGCCAGCGTCTTGCCGCCGGCACCGGCGCAAAAGTCCACCACCATCTCGCCGCGGCGCGGCGCCACCAGGCGCGCGATCAGCTGGCTGCCCTCGTCCTGCACTTCCACCAGCCCCTGCTGGTACAGCGGCCAGCGCGTCAGCGGCGGCTTGTCATGCAGGCGGATGCCCTCGGGTGAATAGCGCGTCGCTGCTGCCGCCAACGGTGCGTGCTCGCGCGCGCTGGCCTGCAGCTGCGCCAGCACCGCGTCGCGCTCGGCCTTCATGCCGTTGACCCGCAGGTCGAGCGGCGCCGGCCCGGTCATGCACGCGAGCAGCGGCTCGGCATCGTGGTACTGCGCGGTGATGCGCGCAAACAGCCAAAAGGGCAGCTCGCCGCGGACGGCCCCGGGTGCGGTGGCCAGGTCGAGCAGCAGCGCGTGACGTACCGCGCGCTCATCGCCGCGCAGCACGCCGGGCGCCAGCGCGGCCAGGCCATGCTGGCGCGCCAGCGTCACCAGGGCAGCCAGCCTTGGCGCCCGCTCGGGCGCGGCCGGCTGCAGCATCCAGCGCAGGCTGGCGAGGCGGCGCAGCGCATCGAACGTCGCCTCGGCAATCAGGCTGCGCTCGCGCCCGCCGAGCCGGGTGTTCTGCTTGAAAAAGCGCGACATCACGGCGTCGGCCGGTCCGTCGAAACGCAGCACCTGGGCCAGCAGCACCGACAGATGGTCGATCACCAGACCCGTGATGCGCGTGCCACCGGCCACCGGAACGCCGACGCCTTCTGCGGCCGGGCGCGGCCGCGCAGCCACCGGCCCCGGCAGGCGCCTGCCGCTCTTCAGCGGCGGCCGCGAGGTGCCGCGCCGCGGCGGCCTCATGGCAGCACCGCCATGCGGGCAAGGTCCCGCCCATCGACGCCATGCAACTGCACACGACCATCGCGCAGGACGACACGGCCTTCCAGCACGAGCCGGACGCACTGCGGCAGCAGCCGATGCTCCTCGGCCAGCACGCGCGCCGCCAGCGACTCTTCGGTGTCCTCCGGAAGCACCGGCACCACGGCCTGGCCGATGATGGCGCCGCCGTCCACCTCGGGCGCGACGAAGTGCACGGTCGCGCCGTGCACGCGCACGCCGGCGGCCAGCGCCTGCCGGTGCGTGGCCAGCCCGGGAAAGGACGGCAGCAGCGACGGATGCACGTTGAGCATGCGGCCGCGAAAGTGCTCCACGAGGCGGTCGGTCAGCACGCGCATGAAGCCGGCAAGCACCACCAGCGCGGGCTGCCAGGCGTCGATCGCCGCCTGCAAGTCGGCATCGAAGGCCGCGCGGGAGGCGCGCGCGCGATGGTCGATGACCTGCGCTGGGACGCCGTGCCGGGCCGCTATCTGCAGACCCTCGGCCTCGGCACGGTTGCTGATGACCCCGGCCACGCGCGCTCCGAGGCGGTGCGGCCAACGCTGCGCTTCGGCCGCCTGCAACAGGGCTTCGAGATTGCTGCCACGCCCCGAGATCAGGCAGACGATGTTCTTCATGTCATCGATTCTACGGGCCACCCTCGCGCGCAAGCGCCGTCCGCCCCGACCCCGCTCCTATAATCCGCCGCCTCTGGCGGTTGCTCACCGTTCACCGCCCGCGCCCTCCTTCTCCCGCTGCTCCATGCAGATTTTCCGCGGCGCCCCGGCGCCGGCCGACTGCGCGGCCACCGCGCTGACCATTGGCAACTTCGATGGCGTGCATCGCGGCCACCAGGCGCTGCTGGCGCAGGTCGTGCTCACGGCGCGCGCACGCGGCCTGACGCCGGCGGTGATGACTTTCGAGCCGCACCCGCGCGAACTGTTCGCGCCCGCCTCCGCCCCGCCGCGCATCGCCAACCTGCGCGACACGGTCGGCGCGCTCGCCGGCTGCGGGATCGAACGGGTGTTCGTGCAGCACTTCCATCACCGCTTTGCGGCGCTGTCGCCGCAACGCTTCATCAGCGAGGTGCTGGTCGCGGGCTGCCGGGCCCGCTGGCTGGCGGTCGGCGATGACTTTCGTTTCGGCGCGCGCCGGGCCGGCGACATCGCGCTGCTGCAGGCGAGCGCGGCCGCAGCCGGCTTCGAGGTCGCGCAACTGCGCACCGTGTCCGAAGAAGGCCAGCGCATTTCGAGCTCGCTGGTGCGCGCCGCCCTGGCGGCCGGCGACCTCGTGCGCGTGCGCCAACTGCTCGGCCGCCCTTACGTGATCAGCGGCCGAGTGCTGCATGGGGCGAAGCTGGGCCGCACCATCGGCTTTCCGACACTCAATCTGCGGATGACGCAATCGTGGCAACAGCGCCGGCCTGCGGCGCACGGGATCTTCGCGGTCCGCGTGCGGGGACTGGGGCCGCAGCCCGTCCTTGGCGTCGCCAGCCTCGGCCTGCGGCCCACCGTGGACGACAGCGGCCGCTGGCTGCTCGAGGTGCACCTGTTCGACTTCGGCCGCAGCGTGTACGGACAGTTGGTCGAGGTCGAACTCGTCCAGAAGCTGCGCGACGAGGAAAAGTACGACTCGGTCGAGCGGCTGCGCACGGCCATCGCAGCCGATGCGGCGCGCGCTCGGGCGCTGCTGCACAGCCGCTAAACTGTGGCTGTTGCGTCGCCCGACCGGGCTGGCGCACCACCCGTTCCGACACCTCTTGCAGAGCCCGAGGGGGCCAAGGAGTGCCCAGCATGGCCGACGATGCCAAGGGTCGCGCGCCGCAGCGCGACCATCCGCACGCAGCGCAGAAAGGCGGCGGCAAGCCCGCCGCCGATCCCAGCACCCGCAAGTACCCGCTGAACCTCCCCGACACGCCGTTTCCGATGCGCGGCGATCTTCCCAAGCGCGAGCCGGGCTGGGTCAGGGAGTGGGAAGACAACAAGACCTATGCGGCGGTCCGCGCCGCGCGCCAGCGGGCGGGCGCGCCGAAGTTCATCCTGCACGACGGCCCGCCCTACGCCAACGCCGCCATCCACCTGGGCCACGTCGTCAACAAGGTCCTGAAGGACATGGTGGTGAAATCGCGCTCGATGGCCGGCTTCGACGCGGTGTATGTGCCGGGCTGGGACTGCCACGGCATGCCCATCGAGATCCAGATCGAAAAGGAGTACGGCAAGCACCTGCCGCGGGCGCAGGTGCAGTCCCGCTCGCGGGCCCATGCAAACGAGCAGATCGCGCTGCAGATGGCCGGCTTCAAGCGCCTCGGCGTGCTGGGCGACTGGGACAACCCGTACAAGACCATGACCTTCAAGGCCGAGGCGGACGAGATCCGCACGCTCGGCCGCATGATCGAGCGCGGCTTCGTCTACCGTGGCCTGAAGCCCGTGAACTGGTGCTTCGACTGCAACTCGGCGCTGGCCGAGGCCGAGGTCGAGTACATCGACAAGAAGACCCCGGCGATCGATGTCGCCTTTCCGCTGCTGCAGGAGGATGAGGCCAGGGTCGCCGCCGCCTTCGGGGTCGCTGCCCTGGGCAAGCCCACCTGCACGGTGATCTGGACCACAACCCCGTGGACCATCCCGGCCAACCAAGCGCTCAACTTCCATCCGGAGTTTGTTTACGCGCTGGTGGACACCGGGGACCGCCTGTTGATCCTCGCCCGCGATCTGGTCGACTCCTGTCTGCAGCGCTTCGGGCTCAAGGGCCGCGTGCTGGCAGAAACCGTCGGCGTCCGGCTGGAGCGCGTGCGCTTTGCCCATCCGCTCGCCCGGTTGGACCCGGGCTTCGACCGCGCCTCGCCCGTGTTCCTCGGCGACTACGTGACGGCCGACGCCGGCACCGGCATCGTGCATTCGTCGCCGGCCTACGGCGTGGAGGACTTCGAGTCCTGCAAGGCCTACGGCATGACCAACGACCAGATCCTCAACCCGGTGCAGGGCGACGGGCACTACGCCGGCGAATTTCCGCTGTTTGGCGGATTGAAGATCTGGGACGCGAATCCAAGAATCGTGGACGCCCTGCGCGTGGCCGGCAACCTGCTGCACGCCGCGCAGCAGGACCACTCGTACATGCACTGCTGGCGCCACAAGACGCCGCTCATTTATCGCGCGGCCAGCCAGTGGTTCGTGCGGATGGATGGTGCCACGCGCGAGACCGCCGGCGTGATGCAGACCGAGACGGTAGGCCAGACGCTGCGCCAGACCGCGCTGCATGCGATCGAGCAGACCGGCTTCTACCCGGCCTGGGGCAAGGCGCGCCTGCACGGCATGATCGCCAACCGGCCCGACTGGTGCATCTCGCGCCAGCGCAACTGGGGCGTGCCGCTGCCGTTTTTCCTCAAGAAGAGCGACGGCAGCCTGCATCCGCGCACGCTGGAGCTGCTGGAGGCCGCCGCGCAGAAGGTGGAGCAAGGCGGCATCGAGGCATGGTCGGAGGCGGGCATCGAGGACTTCCTGCCGGCGGCGGAGGCGGCCGAGTACGAGAAGTCGAACGACATCCTCGACGTGTGGTTCGACTCGGGCTCCACGCACCGCACCGTGATGCGCGGCTCGCACCGGGCCGATCTCGCCTACCCCGCCGACCTGTACCTGGAAGGCTCGGACCAGCACCGCGGCTGGTTCCACTCGTCGCTGCTGATCGGTGCCGCCATCGACGGGCGGGCGCCGTACAAGGGCCTGCTCACCCACGGCTTCGTGGTCGACGCGCAGGGCCGCAAGATGAGCAAGTCGCTCGGCAATGGCATCGATCCGCGTGAACTGGCGGACAAGATGGGCGCGGAGATCATGCGCCTGTGGGTCGC
>Ga0209985_10000756_pt1 | contig 33818 bp, 33 predicted proteins | sample NOAtaG_FD_187305 | JGI IMG/M metagenome (GOLD analysis project Ga0209985, IMG submission 187305) | Freshwater lake microbial communities from Lake Erie, under a cyanobacterial bloom - NOAA_Erie_Diel6S_1000h metaG (SPAdes) (version 2) | ecosystem: Environmental > Aquatic > Freshwater > Lake ...
CCCAATCCTCAACACCGGCTGTCCCGGACGCTGCGGGAACAGGTTCAAAACCCAGTGGGCGGTAGAGCACATCGCCGGCACCCACCGGAACGTCTACAGCTCGCAGAGACTCGATGCTGGCGGCCCGGTACTCGGGAGATTTTCGCAGCCCATTTATGGCCGCGTCTACGTAAGCCGCCCCCTCAGCCGTCGGAGCCATGTTCAAAGACTGCAGCACGCCAGCGGAATTCGTGTACCCTCCGCCAAGGAGTTTCACCTCGGTATCCGTCGGGAGAATCCGGCCAGCCCGCAGCAAACCTGTCGGCGGAGGCAAACGCGACACCCCGTCCCAGCGGGCTTTGTCCAACACTCCGATGTGGCCGGTGGCAACGTCGTATACGCCAGTCAAACGGTCGGGTATCTCGTTCTCGGCCAGCTTCCAAATCTCGGCCCAAAACTCATCAGGATCCATGCCGATCTGGTCGGCGAGGTCTTCGGCATGGCGTCGGCCAACAGGGTATTGTTTACCCGTCGGCAACAGAGTGGAGGGGCTATCGCTGGTGGGCTCGGTGACCAGCGACCCACCCTGACTCGGAGGTCGGTACTTCGTGGCGATTTGCTCATAGGCCTCATCCATGTACAGCTTGCGGATGCCTACCGTACCTTCGCGGAAATTGGAGTACAACAACTCGCGAGCACCCGGTACCTGCAAGGCCTCCGCAACGCCGTGTCGGGCACGAGCCCAGGCCTGCGGCGTTTGCCCAATGGCGATCTCCGAAGAGCGGGCAACGTCGGACTTTTGTCTGGGGGCGTATTCGGTATACGGGTCCCGCCACACCGGGACGTTCCACCCAGCATCGACGGCCTCTTCCCGCGATCTTGCAATTGCCGGGATCCAATAGGTGTCAAGTTCGTCGTATACGGTTGCAGGCAAGGTTACCTGCTTAGGCCTGAACGCCGGACTCAACCTGTCTTCGTCAAACAATTCGGCTGAGTCTGCCAGCTTAATCTGCCACCGCCCGTCTGCCGATCTTGTTGCGTACTCTACCTCACGCAAGTCGGAGGTTCCGACAAACGTCACCAAATCTCCCCGGTCATAAGAGGTAAGGCCGGCCAGCGGGTCCGCGGTGGGGGTGCCGGAGAGTGTAGCTCGCACCATGTCGCGGTGCTCCGGGCTCTCCAAGTACCGAGACACGGCGTCTCTGTTAGCCTGCACCCGAAGTGGCGACCCTTCGGCGAAGAAATTGCTCGGGTCTTTGAGGTCCAGTCCGGGGTCAACAGTGAACCGTATGCCCAAGTCGTACCCCGACCGGAGGTGAAACGCCGCAAGCTGCGCTTGCGTCTGGTCAGCAGTCGCTCTTGCCGCTTCTCGGACAGCCGAGGATGTGTCTTGCAATACCGGATCCGTCAGACCCCAGGCATACTTGTCGAACACAGCCTTAGCTCCGGTCTTGACGCCTTGAAACGCCTTCTTTATGGCGTCAAGACCCATCGGAGACAGCGGGTCGAACGCTGCTTTTGTCGCCACCCCGAGACCGTAGATCAGCGGATGCAGGGTCTGCCCTGCCTCCGGCATTTTAGGCAACCGTTGCAACACCTTGGGGGTGGTGACAGCTCGAGCCGCAGCTCGAGCTGATGCAGTCCTCGCCATTGCACCGGTCAGACCCGCTGCCCGAGATACCCACCCTCCGATCGGCCCGAACGGGTCTGTCAACACCTCAAACCCGAATCCGGCTAAGTCGCGCAGGCCTTCCCCCGGGTCGTCGATCCAGCCGGATATTCCCGTCTCTTTGTTAGGCCTCATGCCGTACCGTTCGAGCACGTCACGACCGGACAGCCTCCCCTCGCCAGAGATAGGAGACCCCCACGCTGTGGTGGGGCTCTCGCCGGCAAGCAGTGCTCGCACCGATGCCGCGGGGGTATCGATGAAGTTTCCCACCGTGGCGACAGCACCAACACCGGTCGAACCGATCTGGGACAGCAGAGACCCGATCGTCTCTTTTGAGTCAGAGGACGGCCCGGGTTGCTGCTGCCGCGAGGCGGAGAGTATGTCTCTTAGAGTAGGCATCGACTATAGTGGTGCGTAAAAACCAAAGGTGAGGATTAAAAACCGGAGCCGCCCGTCCTACCAAAACTTGACCAAAAATTTGACGCGTCCGCGTTTGCGGCCCTTTCTCTACTTTTACGCTCTTCTCGGTCTTTCTTGACCGTTTCCAAAAACGCTTGATATCCCTCTTCCGAACCAAGGTCCGCGTCCAACAGTGTTGTCAGACCGGGAGTCCACTCGGGCCTAAAAGAGTCGCGGTGTTCTGGAGACACCGCCGCAGCTCTTGCATACATCTGCAACGCCTGCAGGTTTTCCCGGGTCAATTTGAGAGAACCTTCTTCGTTGTTCAAGTCACGCTGCATTTTACTTTCAATAGTCCCCGGGTCTCCAAATGCCCCGGGTTGGTCCGCCCGGTAAGCGTCAAACACGTCATACCCTGCCCCCGGAATAGACTCGTAGGTGTCGGCATTTAGGCGAGACAGTAGCATCTGCGACTCAGCCATTTGAGTCGTTGTCGGGCTACTTCTCGAAGTAACACCCGACAGAGGGCTCTGCATGTCGGAGGTCTGCGACTGCTCGCCCGCATCAAACCCGTAGGCCTGCCGCTGGCCGGCACCGAGATTGTCCGCCCATCTTTGCACAGCGCCGGGGAACCGCTGCTGCAAAAACGGATCTGTTGGACTGTAACCCTGCTTCAAGTATCGGGACAACGCCCGGTCTTCGGAGGTCGCTTTCTTCTGCGCGGCTCTCGCCTGCAGTGTCTCCCGAACAGAGTTACGGTACGTTTCGGAACGCCGGGCTTCGCGATTTCCGCGAGCTACGGTCTCCTCCTGCCGCAATTCTTCCGCCAGCTCCGGCCTGCCCTCCAACTGCCCTTGGGCTTGCATCATACGGAGCATGCCGAGGCGGTTTGTACCGGTAATCCCCAGAGGATTGTTGGCTCCTGCGTTTGCTGGATTCGCGAACGCGAACGTAGAAGACCGTCGCTGGAATGGGTCGGTCGGGGAGGCCGGCATGCGGCCCTCTGTGATGTTGGCCAACCCCTCTTCGGTCATAGGGTTTGACATGTCGATCAATCGCTGGTCCGCAGCTACCCTGCTCCGCATACGGAAGGCCTGTTCTGCATCCCGCTCGCTCTGCTGCGCAGCCAAAGCCTGCAACCCAAGCGGCCCTCCGCGACCGAATCGCGATACCAAACCGCCGGGTGTGGTCATAGCCCCTTGCCTGTACTGCTCGTTGCCCCGCAGGCGAGCCATCTCCCCCTCGCCGACCGGAGGCACATCAGGCCGGAACTCCCCGCCGGCCCGCCAACGCGTGTCGTAGCCGCCGAGAGATTGAGCTGCAGACCTCAGCACTCGCGGGTCGTACCCCGCGTTGTCCTCCAGCAGTGCCGCCGCACGGTTTGGGTTATCTCGAAGCCCTCCCGCCCCGAGAACGGCTAACCCCTGCGTGAACTGCGACGACTGGTCTTCTCGATTTCGGAAGGCCCTGCTGCCGTCATACGCAGGTTCTGAGACAACAGGGTTGTCAAACAACCTCGACTGGGCCACCATCCTGTCGATGGCGGACGTAGATTCGTCCCCCCAGTAGCCCTTGCGAGCATCTTGCATCGCTTGGGGGGCTAGGTTTAACCCCGTTTGAACAGCATTACCGATTCCGGCTACAGGAGACCCGAGGTTTCTAACAAGAGACAGAGGGGACCTGTTTTGTGGTAAAGACCGCGGGGCGTATTCGTCGTAGGATTGTGTCCCTGTAGCCTCCCCGGGGCCATAATACCGCCGGCTCACAGGCCCAATGTAACCCATCGTTGAGTACGTGGGCGGCTCACCAGCACCCGGGCTGTAGTTGGTCGCCCCGTACGTACTTCCGCCCTCCGTCGGATTCATGCCTCGGTCAACAGAGCTGAAAGGTATGCCACCTCTGAAATCGAGGAACGCCGTGTTGCCGACAGTCTCCGGGGATATTGGCCCTCTCCGAGGCGGTTCCGGCAAAACAGGTACCCTACCCCCGCCACCACCACCGTTAACGCCATCCATTAGCCGCACCAAATCTTCAGTCGTATCGTCGAGCCTCAGTGGGGGGTCAACGAGTTTGGTATTCTGACCCATTAGCCGCGACAAAGCGTCAGTCGTACCGTCCCGCTCAGGTGTCAGCGGGGACTGCATACTGCTGCGACCGGAGGCCCCCAACCCGTAGCCCAGAGCCCCTGCAGCCAGACCTAGCCCAAGAGCCCCCACCCCTCGCATAGACCGCTGTGTAGCAGCAGGTGCGGTAGTCGGCGACCTCGACGACATGCGCGGTTGAGGCTGGAGCAGAGTCGGTAGCGGCGGACTTGGGGCTGTTGCAGGCCGAACCCCAACCCCCGAGGCCGCAGACCTCGGTGTTGGACTAGGAAAGCTTGGCGCAGGCGTAGCCTGCCGAGGTGGGGTAAACACACCCGGGAATTGTCCCGCCGTAGTTACGGTTGACGACGTAGGCAAGGGGTCTGGCTCTGCCGCCAACATCTCACCAAGGTCATCGCTTGGGGGAGGCGAACTCTGCGCACTGGCCGGGGGTGACAGCGGGCTGTCCATGGCGGCTGGCTGCGGCGAAGAGCTCCGAGGCGTTGCCGTCGCCACCCGAGCGAACTCCTCGTCATCTATTCTCCCATTGATCAACTCTTGGTACGCCAGAACTTTTCTTGCTTGGTATTTCCAACGCCCTCTGTCCTCAAAAGCGAGCTTTGTCGGGGTACTGTGATACTTTTCCCGGGCCTGACGGAGTGCGTCCACGCTCATGCCGAGCTGCATGGCTGCTTCCACCTCCGTCAAATATTTTTTGCCGTCGAGTGTCTGCATTGAGTCTATCTCATCGTCAGAGAGCCTTCTCGTAGCAGGGGGCTCCGGGGGCGCCAACGGGCTCTGCATGCCCGCCGGTGCAGAAGGTTTCGGCTTTACCACCCGCGGTTTTTTTACGGCTGCAGGTGCCGGTGCCGGTGCCGGTGCAGGTGCTGCTTGTGCCGGTGCAGGTGCTGCTTGTGCTGGTGCGGGAGGCGGTGCGGAATTGTCGTCAAACAAACCTCGTTGGCCAGGCAAGGGGTTTGCCATACCTCCGCCCACGTCTCTGAGTACCTCAGAAGGAGTCTTCTTAGTGGCGCGGGGTTTGCGTGCCGGGGTGGCCGAAGCGGGTGGCGACGCTGGTGGGGTGGTCTTCTTAGCAGCTTTCGTAGCCGGTGCCGCAGGCTTCGACGCAGCGGGGGTTGGAACCTTCTTCGCCGCCTTCTTTGCAGCCGCTGGTGCAGGTGTTGGGGCAGGCACGGCTTTCGCCGCGGCTTTTACCCCCTTGACACCTTTTTGCGGGCCCGGGGAGGGTTGTGCAGGTACGACCGGAAAAAACGACGCGATAGGGCGTGCCATCATTAGCTCCAAAGAAGAGGCGTTGCGTACGATACCACCGACCGCTGGCGTAGTCCAGAGATCGTGGTCACGGCCCGCCGAGACCAGGGTCTGGGGGTGTGGGGCCGCCACCGGACGTCAGAGTAATGGCCACCCGAGCGGCGTTTACCCCAAGATCCAGTGAGACTCGGGTGTCCGCACCCGCTGCTGCTGATCCGATATCTCGGATCAGCAACTGTATGGGGGATGTTGCCGACCAACCGGTCACCGCTTTCAGTTCATCCAGTATTGCTTTGATGTCGAACGTCATCCAAGGGGTGGTGTTCGTCGTCCAGTCGGCATACGCCGTCGTGGTCGTCTTGCCGATGAGGGTAGCCCAGCTCGTGATCGACCCGGACTGGTCCGTGGCGTACTTCAACGCACGCACCCGGAACGTGCGATTCGGCACGAAGTAGTCGGCAACGAACACGGCAATGGCGAATTGAATCGTGTCCGTGACCAACAGGCCGGGTGCCGGGACGTGAGCGTACGTGGCAAACTCATACGGGTTGGCCGCGGCTCGGGGCGTGATGTTGTCAAACCCCGCGGTCGGTGTGGGGGTCTGAACCCACCCAGTATCGCTGCCTGCACCTCCGGTGAACGCGTTGCCCGACAACGTTAGCGAGAATGAGGGGCCGTCCTTTTTGTCGTAGTAGATCGTGACAGAGCCGGATACGACGCGGAGGTACACCTGCACTCCTGCAATCGGACGCGGCATGCTGTACACCTTGCCGCTCTCTAGTGGGCTCCCGGGAAAAGCGGATGGCGGTGTTCCTGCGGACCACGTAAACTCGACGTACCCAGCACCCGTCAAAGAAAACACCGGGTTGTCTGGGTTCAGCCAGTCGGGGGCTGTCCACCAAGATGACGTCAGAGGTAGAGATATCGCCATTTTAAGGGGGGCTCACCAAAATAGAAGTTGGGTAGTTAGAATACGTCGCGGTATCTCCGCTAGACCACCAAGGTAAGTCTGTCCCAGAGTACGAAGGGTCTAGCCACATACCCGGGTTTGGGAGAGCATCGCCGGGCGATAAGTAAAACCCTTCAGCAAAAGGCTTCATCAAAGTCGGTTGTGTCTGAGGCAAACCGCCGACGTGTTTTGGAAACCCGTTTGGCATCAAAACAAATTCGTACCCGGAGTTTGGTACCGGTAGATACCACACAAAACGCTTTCTAAGCAAGTCGTTGTATGGTGCGGGCTTAGCTTTTATCACCTGAATGCCCGGTATCTCGGCGTTTGCCATAATCCGGACGCCCTCCCCGGCGTCGGAGTACGGGTTTAGAAAGTCCCCCTGCCCAAGAGCTTCGTTAAAAAAGCTTTCATTAGGTACGTACTGCCAGCCGGCGGGCGTAGTCGCCGGGTCTATGTAAACTTGTGACTGCCCGCCAACGGGGTTTCCGTAAAAGTCTAACCGCCACCCAGCTAAGGGGTTGCTTTTTTCGTAAGAACCTACTCTGATAGCTCGAGAGCCTGCCTTGCAATCCTCCTGCAGCGCTTGATAGGGCGCGCACGGCCCTGCGACCCAGTTTACTGGTTTTACGTACACAGCGCTCCAGAGGTCTATATCCACTCGAGCGTTTCTGAGATCACCTAGATTGGTTTGCACCCAGGTGGGACTCATCGATGTATTGTTAGGGTTGGATTCGTCAAGAGCCATTACGCCTGTGGCGTCAACACCGTCAACTAGGATACGCATAAAAGCGTCTCTCAAATCCCACCGCAACATGAGTTCTCTGTAGGTTCTATAGATACTATACCCTAGGCCGCCAAACCCGAAAGTTCCGCAGTCATACCATTCAGGAATAATATCATTACCGCTGCCTCGCCAACCAAAAGTGTTGCAGTTGTAGTTTAGCATGTGCCAAGCGGAAGACGGCGGCATCCTGCTCGTTGGCGGTACAACCTGCACCCCTTCCGCCATTGTCAACCTATTGCTTTTCATGAATTCGTACGGAGGGCTTGTCCAGCCCCTACCTCTCCCGGCCTCCCCGTCAGAGTACGTCAAAGGGTTCTGCGATCTTTTACTAAGTATTGTTCCGTTGTATGCTTTTACGCCATAAAACCCTTCCGACCAACTGTGTATAGTATATCGCATGGGTTGCACCAAGTACCTAGTATATTCGTCTACCGGGCCCGGCGATGGTATCTGACCTAGCGATACAAAATACCCATATGTAGCAGGTTCGACAGGAGTTCGTTGAAAGTTCGGCTCTGTGAATTGACCCCAAGACCACGAAAGAGCCTCTGTTCCGAGTTCTGCGGGAATCGGCCCTACGAGCTTCAAGTTCCTTACAACCGGGAGCATTACAGGGTTTCGATTACATTTACAACATCGCCCGAGTTGCATCGCATCACCCGCAATCTGCTACGTACAGCCGCCACTCCCCGTCAACCATTTCCGCCTCTGCCCAAGCTCCGGAAACAATCGAGATGTTCCTCATTCGGTGGAACACCGTGATGTTCTGCCCAGAGTCTTCGAACGTTCCTGCCGGCGTTCTCCGCCACACCCGAAACGATGCAGTTGCGGGGGCAGTCGCAGGGTTGGAAGACGCTGCTAAGTTTCCGCTCAACCGTCCGAAGTATTTCGGCGTAGCCTCGCCTGTCGCAATAACAACCGCGGTCGTGTCCGCAGACGGGGCGGGATACAGCACGCGAAAACCACCACCGCCCCGGCCAATACCCCAAGACCCTGGGATCGGGCCGACCAAGGACCCCGCATCCGGAGCCCCTATTATCTTTACCCTCCGGGGTGTTGTCCAGAGGTACGCCTCACCGAACGTGTTCGCTGCTATCGGGCGGGCACCGTTGACCAAATACAGGGCGGAACCCGTAGCGTTTGGCTTGTTGGCCTGGAGAATTCCGGCTACCGGGTTTGAGCGAAAACTCATAACCGCATACGGAGGTATGGCCTCTCCAGACACGTTTCGAAACCTCAACGCGTACTGCGGCTCTGCTGGGGCTCTCGAGTATGTTGGTTCAACCATCGACGGTATCCAGTCGGGCTTGGTCCAAATCTCTCACTGAGTATTCCGCCATTGCCGCCACGCGTCTCTCCCGACGAGAAGGAATCCCCCGGTCGAATTCCCAGTTTCGAGAAGCAACGGTGCGGTTCACCGCGTGCTCAAACTCTCCGCAAGTCAGCACATGCTGTACCTGCAGAATAGCGCCGTCGCATCGCAGAGTCAACTGTGGCTGCGAATACACTACTTGCTGGGCGGCTCCTGTGGCGTAAAGGCCGGACACTGCCGTTGCGTTGTTGTCGGCGATTGTCTGCAAATCTGTCTGGTTTGTGGTTTGCCCAGTCATTGCGTGATTGCCCGAATAGTTGGCGATGATCTCAAACCGAGACTCGCCTGAGACCACAGCGTACCCACTACCCTGCGGGTACACATCGACATCGATGAACTGTTGGTGTGTCGCGTATGTGGAGGGGTTGCGGATTTGGAAGGCACATTCGAGGTACAGTTGGGCGGGCTCAAAATAATTGCTGGTCGGGTTGAAGATCACCTGCGGCTCCGAGAATATCACCATCCCGTACTCCGGCTCTGTTCGGAAAAAGTCTGTGACTTGATCCGTCACCGCAGTGTCCTGCAGGTCCTCTCCCGCCGCGAATGTGGGATCCTGCCACGACAACCGTTTTGTCCGCTTGCCGTAGACCCGCGGCCAGCCTCGCGTATCCCAATCACGTATCGTCTGCTTTTCCAACAGCCCGGATTGGAGCGGCAGGATGAAGTCCAACCCCGGAACAGCCGTACCAAAGAACGGCAACACCCACGTGGGGGCTTGTGCCGTGTCGTTGACAAACCCTCGAATCCTGTAGGCCCTGCGAACAAAGCCCAGGCTGGTCTCTCGAGTTTGAGCCGTGATGCTGTTGTCTTCGTCTTGCAGGGCGTACGGAGATGTTGTACCCCACCCGCCAGCAGGCTTGTAGGACAGGTCGTCAATCGGCTTCCAGCGACCGTCAGTGTCTAGGCCTACAGCCTCTAACGCCATACGAGCCTGCATACACGTTCGACCAAACACAGTGCGCACGTAGCGGGGGGCGACTTTTGGGTCGAGGCCTTCGGTACGCAGAAACACGTCATTCGTCGGCAACGTCGCCCCAGTACCAAGCCGTACCACCTTCACAGGCTCATTGCCAAAGTTCAAAGCGATTGTGTACCCTCGATCCTCTAACAGCTTGCGAAGATGCACCGCAGGAGATGCCTGCTCGAACGTGACTCGGGGGTAGACGTTGGTCGGCAACACAGACACGTCAGCACTGGGCTCCCCCATAGCCGTCAACAATATCGTCGCGATCTGCCGCAGGTTTTTCTCCGTAGCCGTGACGCGCTTTCCGCCCATCACCAGGTTGTAGTCTCCAGAGATCGTTGGTAGACGCGACCAATGGTCGCGTCTGTCGAGCAGGATGATGTCTAGGAATTTACCCTCGACCAACTTAAACGAGGCCACGTCTACGACGCAATTCGGCAGAGTGATTGTGGTCCCGCCCCACACCATCGTCAAAGTGCCTGACGTCGGAAAGTTCCCGATCTGCGGCAAGGCGCGTAGTTGAACCTTGTCGGGATCAAAACCGGAATGCTGCGTGTACACCATCTCGCACGGGTACGATATACCCGGAAACGACCACGGCATGTTGACCTCAGATTACGGAGGGAGAAACCCGGGAAACAATTGGGACACCGTGGCCTCCTGCACATACTTCCACGAGATCGGGTACATCTCGGGGTTCCCTGCTGCGTTCAAATCCTGGGGCGAGTCGTACGCCAACTCTCGCAGAGGGCCGTGCTCGAGAGTAGGGAACAGTGGGGCTGGGGGTGTTGGGTATGCCTGACGCCCGATCGCTTGGCCTTCTTGTATGTAGAAAAATGTTGTCGCAGTCTGGAGTGTCTGCTTCTGTGGGTCGCCGACCTCTTGGGGGCTGTACCGCCACCGCGGGCCGCCGTTGCCTTTAATGGTCAGCCTCTCCCGGTAGGAATGCACGCCTGTCCCAGTGCGAACCTCTGCACGCAGGACGATGGAGTAAGACCTGCGGTTGAGGTATTCGATTTGGCCGGTCCACGGCCCTTCGATGTATGTGGGGGGTTGGATAACTTTGACACCGCCGAAGGTGTTTGCGCTGGTCAACACGTGAGCTGTGGCCGTAACGCCGTCGGGCAAATACAGACCGCAGTTTTGGTTATCAACCGCGTACGCCGCTTCCAAGCTCTGCAGGGCGGTAGTCAACAAGGCCTTGGTCTGATCTGGGGTGGCTTGAGTCGGTACGATCTTGACGCCCACGATAGTGTACTCAAAAATCGTGCCCATCCTGCGGCGGTAGCCGTCCATAATCGCCGTAGCAGCGACACGCAACCCGCACTCACAGTTGTCGTGGGCGTAGTTTCCGTATTTGAAAATCACGTCAGTACCTCCTGTCTAACTGACTCGACTGACGTGACACAAAATGCTGCGACACCATCTCAGACGTGCTTTCGACTCCCGCGGCGACGGGGGGCTGAAACAGATTCCTCGGCGTAACGTCGGTCGGGGCGTTGGGTGCCGTCCGAGCGGTGAGTCTGTCAGCAGCCTCAAACATCGCCTTTGCATCGAAAACAGTTGGCGGGGGTACTACAAAATCTACTCGGATATTGGGCGTCACCTGCACGCCGCTTACCATATACGGCTGTTGTGGGTTGGCGGGATCTCCGACGTTCGGGCGAGGTATTGCTGCGGTGGCCAACACGCCGGCGGCGTACTCCGGAGATACAACTTTTGCAATCGCGCCTTGCGATTGGTTGGCCGGGGTGTATTCTGCAGGAGGGGCGGACACGAACCGTGCCGCCGCGAATTCCGCGGACTGTTGCCGGGACGCTTCCCGCTCTGCCGGCGTTGCGAACGGGGATACAGCCTCTCGGGGTGCGTTTACCTCCGCAGGGTTTTGAGTGTACCACTCATATCGAGAGGGCTTAGCCGGACCGACCGTCTGAAAAACTGCCGAGATTGGCGATGCAGGTGCAGCCGTCGCGGGTTCTGACGGTCGAGCTGTAGCAACTCGACCGGTAGATTCAGGCCGCTGGGTGCCGACCGCCGGAGCGGCGCTGGTTTGCACATTCGTGGCGACCCCTGCGACAGGGGTCGCAATCTGCTGCTGTGTGGCCGGCAACGCGGGTGTTACGCTTCCGTACTCATTACTTGCGACACTCGCCGGACTGACAGGCTGGGTTCCCACAGAAGAGGCACGGGACGTCTGGAGGCGAAACTGCGCCGCGTGAAGAAGATCCATCGGGTTTGGTAAAACCCGCTCCTCGGGAGGCGCCTCGGCCAGCAAGCGGATCAGTTCCGGGATTGTTTCCACGCTGCACCACATTGTCTAAGACTGAGCGGTATGTCATATATCTCGGGCAGTTGCTGAGTTTATGGACCTGAAACCGGTACGTCCAATAATGTTGCCACAGTTTCCGAAACTGCGGGTTTGACACCCCCAAGCTGACCTCAGGGCTGCCTTTGGCGCAGGACCCTCCGGGTGTCAGGCAATGCGGCACACTCCCCGGCGGAAGTTTGTACGGTTGCCCCGAGTGGTCGAGCCCCACTGTGAAGTGTACCAGATCGACTCGGTATTCCGAGCACAGACTACACGAGAAGCGGCTGACCTCTGGTTGTTGGGCTTGCATGACAGCGTGATCTCGAACCTGCTCAGGCGTCAAGGCGGGTTTTGCCATCGCCTGCAACACTGCGATAAAATCTTCGCTACTGGAGACCACCGTTTTGATAAGGTCTTCGATGGAATCGACCGGACGTAACGTGAAAACGTACGGGGGTTGGAATACCGGCAAAAGCCAACGCCTGTTTTTATCGAACCTCGTATACGCGGCAAACAGCTCTGTCGGTTCCACCAATCCGACCGTGGATCTGACGTACAGCACAGGCGACATCTCAGCCGCTCTGGACTTAAGATTGACGGCTGCTGTCGCCCCGTCATCAATCTCCGCGGGTATCAGTGTGGGGGTCATCTCAAAACCTCGTCAAGTGCCGTACAGCGAAAACGTAAACGCCGGGTCGTTGCCGCTTCGGTACGCCTCCCATGTTTCGTTGATCCTGATCTCTTCCGTAGCGCCCGGCACCGACGGGCTTTGGGGCACAAGCACGCCATACCCCATGCTGAATGTGAGAGAGTCGTTCCCGTTAGTGATACGGTGAGACAAAGCGCGGGGCGTGACAGCTCGGTTCAGCCAGTAGTGGTCTTTGTTCGCTGCGATGTACGGGCAAGCGAAGGCCAGCAGTACCTGTCGCGGCCCGGGACCGACGTCGGTCACCGTCTCGCTGGCATTCCAGCTCGGCACCAACCTGTTGTCAATCACGATAGCGTAGCGGTCATGGGCCGCGGCCACCCCGCCGACAGTAAGATCCGCCCCCGGGAATGCGATCAGGTTGTCAACGGTCCCGTCCACAAACGAGAACGCGGCGTCCTCAATTTCATCTGTCGCAATCCAAGTGGACTCGGCTTGGATAGGCATAGTGCCGACCTGACCGCGCAACACCAACCGCTGCAGTCGGCAAGACGTGTATTTGTGCTTAGCGCCAACCTTGTCAACGCAGATCTCGGTGGTGCCTACAGACTCATTCGCCGTGTACAACCACGGAGACGCCTGCGTACCGGCTCCCGTGCGAGTAGTGCCGGCCAACGCGAGCAGTTGGTCAAGGATCGGTCGAGTAGCGTCGTGTGTGAGCTGGAACTGCACCAGCTTGCGGCCAGTGGCTACCCGCTGCACAATCGGATCGCGACTACCGCAAATAGCCGACGGGTTTACCACACGCTCTTGCGTCGAGCTGTCTTCAAACGAAGCGAAACAGAAAGCGTTTCCTCCGATACTGACCCGACTGCTGACGCCCGTGCTTACTGGCATGTCTCACGCTCCACGAGGGTGCCGCACCATAACCTGAAACACAAACTGTGCCACAACTTGAGCACTCCGCACAAACGATGCAGGGTCTACGCTCGTGCGTCGCACGGTCTGAACAACGTAAGGATCATACTCTGTTGGACTGGCGTCCTGCAAGAACGGATTGGGTGTGGTCAAAAGCGATTGGCGGATTATTGACTGCCACTGAGAAAAAGACTCGAACGTCGTCAAATTGGATTGAGGGCAGTTCTCGACGATGAGGATAGCGACACGAACAATCTCGTCATCCGCTGTCGAGACGCCGGACGGGGTGGCTGTGTCAACCGGTAACGCCGACACAAGAATGGCCGGCAACGGGATGTTCCCTACACCGCTCGAAGTGCGTGTCTGCTCGGACCCTTCCAACGCTCGGACTTGGCGGATTGCAGAAGGGTGAACCTGCCGGCACCGCTCCCCCTCGACCGGCACAAATTTGTTTTGTGCGGCCAAGGTCTGCAGAATCGTCAGGGTGCGAGACAGGATTCTCGTTTCAGGAGACGACATATCCGATATCCTTCAGCCGCAGCCCGTACCAATACTGAAGTTCAGAACGCATGTTGGTGACGTTTCGGTTATCCGCGGCTAAGGCTTCGCGGACTGCGTCCGCGAGATTGGACTTCGACACCAGTTTTTCGTTGTGGTTCCCCACCGGGCGTGTGCCATATTCGTCTTCGGCTAAGCGGAACACCAGGCTTTGCATGGCCCCGCCCGCGCAGTCAATGTGGGTGGACGCCACGTAAGCCACCCCGCTCGCCGATGCGGTTGTGTCTGACACTCGCACTTGCGTGGAGGATAAGAACGCTGTCACCAGCATTTCCGACACGGGGGTTTCTAAGACCGACGGGTCTTGTGCGTAATCGCCGTACGAGCCGACAGGGGGTGTCGTCGCGCTAGCCGACAGCCTCAACACCGCACCAACAAAAGCGGGTGTCACTATCGGGTCTGAAAAGGTGGCGATCCCGTCGGCAACGCTGACCGTTCCTCTCGACTCCCGGACAAGTAACTGCGACGGGCGTCGGGCTTGGTACATGTACGCCAGTTCTGTGGGTGTGTAGATCTCGCAGGGTATCCATAAGCACCACCGCCCGGGGTGCCGGGGGTCCGCAAAAATCGAATACTGCGTCGGCAACGTCGGCGACCACGAAAACCCCTCTTGGATTTGAAACGCTGTTGTCGGAGAAACTCGCCACATCCGGATGTTTTGGTGGCCTTCGTACACCACTATGACATCACTTACCTCAGCAGGTAGGGGGTACAGTACCTGCTGCAGCACATAACTCACGTCAGTCAGGTCTACGGCGGGTCTGGTCTCTGGGTACAGCTCAACCTGTGTAGAGCTGAGCCTACGGAAAATAGGGTACCACGTGCGATCTATGAGAAGGTGTTGGGTAGGAGCCATCTCCGGAAACGTGTTCCCGGTGAGGGTGACCAACCCGGTGTTTTTGGAGAACGACACAGTGCCTGTGTTTTGGCCGGGATACACCCGCAGCACTCCCGAACGGTGGAAGTAACTCCAGCTTGCGAGAGTGTGCATGCGCCCCCACGCCATCTGCACAGCGTTACGTACGCGCTGCTCCAGACTGCCCGACAGTATGGTGTCGAGCTGGGTGGCCAAAAAACTCATGACGTCCGCAAAGCTAAGTAGCATCTTTGAAAACCTTGGCGCACTGCTCCAGTGTCGTGGGTGCGTTTCGAACGTCGTCAGCGGTTACCAGCTTGGTGTGCTGGTAAATCACCTCTTCCTTCAGGTCTGCATCCGACACATTGCGGTACGTGTCTGGCTGCTCCTGACGGTATTCGTTCATATACCTCTGAACAATGTCAGGGGCCATGCGAACAATCTGCGGGGTGGGCGTGACTTGGTCGCCGACTACTTCCCAGTCACCCTGCACATCGCGGCCCCGCTCCCGAGCATACTCCTGCACACTCTGCAGAGAGTTTTTGTGGGTGACGACCGCACGAGGGTCCCCGGGGTACTCAACCAGGCCGCGGTACACCACAGCGTCGGCTGGCAAATCCTCGCCGGTTTTTGCCCGGTAGTTTTTGCGGTACAGCGCCAACATCTCAGGGCAACCCCGGAACGTTTTCTCGACATTGCCCTCGTTCGCCATCACCATGCGATCATCGACCCCGGTTGTGGGGGCCTTCCGACACGCCAGCATGGCCGCCATACGCACGCCCTCGCGGGCTACTATGGTGTCAAAGAACGCCACGGCTTCCGGCCCGCAGGCCCACACCGCCTCAAACTCAGACTGATCCGACAAACGACTGTACCGCTGTGGGGGTTTACTGGACACGGTTATTCCTTTCCATTTCGGCTTGCTCTTGCGCGAACAACAGATTCTGAATGTGGGTCTCGTCCTGCTGCCTCATCTTTTGTGCGTGCTGCAGTTCGGCGAACCGCATTCGCTGCATCGCCGGGGCAGTAGCCCCCTGCGATTTGAAATTCGCATCCACCAGTCGGGCCGTGGTTTTGGCGCGGGTTTCGTCCGTATCTGCTGCAAGTTTCGCCAACTGAGCCGCCGTCATCTGCTGCTGCAACTGCATCGCTGCCGGGTCTGGCTGCTGTGACCACCCCTGCATGACAAACGCGGCAGGGTCTTTCAACTGCATCGCACTGAAATACCGTTGCGTCAGATTGTTCAGGGGCGTGGTGTCCCCTGTAGTCTGAGCGTACGACTGCAGCACCGGCAGCAGGAACGGAAGGATCCTCTCGTGGTCTGCGATCTCTTTGTCGTTGTCGGGACGCCGCATTTCCGTGACCTCGACGGAAGCGTCAAACTGCCTGACGAGCTGCTCAAACGGGATAGCACGGACCTGCTGCTCCCACACCTGAGAACCGTACGGGCCAAGCAGAGGAGTCAGGGACTCCCCGGTTACGTACTGAGCGCACAACCACAGCTCTTTGGTAGCGACGCGGCGAAGGAATTCGGCAACGTCTTCCGCCATTTTGTCTGGCCGGACCGCACTCTTTTGTTGTCGCAACTGCACATCAGCAACTACGCGGGATTGCTTTGTTGCGATCCCGTAGCTGAGGTCGTCAAGCCCAGTGGCCTTCTGGAATTGCCTGTCAAGGTACTCGACCCACTGCAACAAGTCGCCCCCGACCGCGGGCCTCTGCAGGTACGTCATCACCTCAGAAATGGACTGCTGAGCTGCTGAGGTCAGTTTGATAACGCAGGGTGTGGCTTCGCTGTTAAGCGCCTCGTTGACCTGCTGCGCCATGTGCTCGTAAACGCCGATTATATCTCTTCGACGGTCGTAGCTCATCTGCAGGTGACTGACAAGCAGGATGTTCATCGCCAACAGGTAGGGCAGGCCCGGTGCCAAGGGCGCTATCGGCCACGGACTTCCGGCTAGCGGGTAAAACTCCAGGAACTCACAGGGCCACCGGCGGTCTTTCCAGCATTCGAAGACGCTCCCAAAGCGAGATGTCCTCCACCGCAGTGCTTCTCGGATCGCATCAGGAGGAGCTTGTTCGACCAGAGTCGGGGGGAGATTCAACGGGTGAGGCAGGTTTTTGGTAAACGCAATGTAACAGTATTCCCCAGCGACCTCATCCATCGCTTGACCCAAGGCCGCGTCTATCCCATGCACACGAGCGCCGATCCCGCCACAACTCCAGACCTCGTGCCATTCGACCATGTCTTGGTAGTACTGATGGGATTGCTGGACTTGGCTCTGTTGCCACGCCCACTCCGCGCTCACGCTGGTGCCTTTTCCGGCTAAATACCCCGGGGGGTAACCAAAACGCCTCTCGACCACCCACGCAGGTTCGACGTGCGTCCTCGAGATCCACTTTGCTGAGGCTCGCGTCGCGTCGCGACAGTCCGGGTCGATCAGTAGCTCATCCTGCCGACCGGCGAATGAGCCCACCATAGGGGATCCGTCAGCCCTGTGAGTGTAGGTTTCGGTCCACAAAAGGCCAAGGCCCGACACCAACGCATCTTGGACCACGAGCTGTGCTTCGGCTAAAGCCGTGCCCGTCGGGTGCGAGTCCAGCATGTAGTTAAGCACTTTCTCACACAGCTTGTCCCGCACAGCGGTAGTCGCCGACTGAGATTGCTCCATTGCCTGCATCTGCTGGAGAAAAGCTTCGTCCTGAACACCAAACACCTGCGAGAGTATCTCGGTCTGGGACGGCGGTGTTATCGAATGGACTTGCCTCCGAGGGTTACGCCATAGCATGCTCGGCCCAATCACCGAGACAAGCTCAAACGATTTGTTTATGGAGATCGCAAACTGCGGCTTGGGGACTTGCGGGTAGAACTCCTTGCGAACATCGTCACCCCACTGAGCCCCCGGGTCCGACCCGTAGAACTTGCGGCACAGGCGCGCGCAGGTGTCAAAACGGCTCTTGGCCGCTTTTGCCGCCTGTAGCCGGGCAGACCACTGCGTCACCAATGGCCCCAGCAGCGCACGCTGTACCTGTTCGTATGTGATCATGTGTCAATGATTTGTGGCCACAACGCCCGCGGCAGCCACACCCCTCTGTTAAGGACATTAACGTTGGTCAACCGCTCGTCGCCGAAAATGCACACGCCAGTTTTTGACACCCAAGAACTGGTTCCCTGATCCCACACAGTCAGACTCACCTGTCCCTGATCACACAGCTCAACGACAGTCGCCACGCTGGGTCTCGCTGTCATATCTCCCCGGTGGAAATACCACACTGTGTCCCCCAGCGTGACCGGCACAGACTGGTGCCCGCCGTTTGGGATCGGGACTGAAAACGACCGCGTCAAAATTTCTTGTCTCATACTGCCCCCGGAGCGCCTAACATGATCATCTGTTTTGCAGGGGAGTTGTTCCCCGACAGGTTCTGCCAAAATATACCTTCCTGTTCGAACATCCGCAACCCTGGGTTGTTTCTGGATTCGGGGCTCACCACGCGAAAGGTTGGGTCGGAACCCGCCCAGTACTCCAGAGTGTCGAGCACGTCATGCACTTGCCCTTCGGCGATCTTGTCCTGCACCTCGTCCCGGCGAAGCATTTTCCGGATGGATTTGAGCTGGTCTATCAGCTTAGGGCAAGAGCGGGCGTAGATCCGCAACTGCGGTCGAGGACAATCGACCCGACCCCGCATCCACGCACGTAGTTTGAGTGTTCGCACCGCCCAGACGTGCTCGCTCGGCATGAACTCAAAACCCGTGGCCACGTTGCGGACACCAACGGCCCGGAATTCCTGAGAGTATTGGTAGGCTACCCGATGTGCAAAACCCATCGGTGTTTGGGCGCCGGCTTTTTTGTCGATGATGAACCGGGCGTAGGTGCGGGTGGGTTCTATCGCTCTGATCCGCAGCGCCATGTCACGAGCGTCGATACGGGGAATGTTCATCTCCCGGTAGACGATGTAGTAGGGCATTCCGCAGTCCCAGTAATCGGGCGTCGGGATCGCACACCACAACACGGCGGGGCTGGTTGTTCCGGGGTCCAGTATCAAATCGACCGGCCAATCGTCAGGAACCGTCCCGTTCAGGCGTCGCATGACGTCAGTGACCCTGTCGTTCATGTCGTCGTTATCTCCGTAATCAACGACGTGGAGGTCCTCGCTGAATTCCGGGTACGCCAATATTCCTTCCGTGGGGAACTCCCCAAAATCTCGAGCCAGTCTTTCGGCTTCGCTCCAACCTTCAGACCGTTTTCGGATTTCGTCCTTATCGACAAACGGGGAGTTTGACCCGACAAAAGTAAACCTGACGACGTCCGCGGTTTTTCTCTCCCCTCTGGCGACCTCGCGGGCTTGGGTTTTGGCACGATCGCATAGTCTCAACAACGCCGGGGTCTTCAAGTCTGGCCACGACGTCCAATACAGCCTGCCTTTGCGGTCGCTGAGACGGCTCTGCCATTCCGAGTAGTACTCGGAAAACTGGATTTCTTCGTCGATCCACAGGATGTTCACCGGGTCGCCGCGCTTGACCTTTGCGGTCGAAGCAAATGCGTATATCATGGAGCCATTACGTAGGGTCATACTGGTGAGCTTGTGCTCGGCCTTGTTCTCCCAGGTTTCGTTTATGACCTCTTCGTCGGGGATCAGGGGAGGTGCTGGCACTCTGCCGTCCGGACCGATCTTGTCGTCCCCGGGCACAACACCGGGTTGCCACGCGCGTAGTTTCCCTGTCACAGGGTCTTGCACGCAGTCGTACGCCCCAGGCTGCCGCAGCAGGCGGTAAAGCGTTTGGCCGATGTGGCTGAGCTGCAGCCCCACAAGCCACACAACAACGGGCCGATTAGCCCACGCCTTCTCGCGGATATTGTGCTTAGACCCGTCGGAAAACGTGATGGGTCTGTTTCGGGCGTACGCAGCTATGAGCGCGGCGACGATGGTGCTCTTGCCAGACCGCGTGCCCCCCTGCACCAGATGTTCTGTGGCTTTGGCTAGAATCACTGGCTCTTGGTACGATGTTGGCCGGAAGATTTCAAGGCCGTCGTTCCCCCGCTGGAGGAGTCTGGCGGCGGCCATCAGAGCCTGTGTGAGCTGATCTGTCATATCCCACCATGTTGGCTGAACCGGGACAGCAGATTGCGAACCAACGCCATGCCAGCCGGTGTGATTAGGTCAGGAGCCTGCTTCGGGTCCAGTGGCGAGGCGGTTTCGGTGACACCCAGAAGATCTGCGTAGTCGTACCCGCCTCTGGCCGGGAGATTTCGGTAGCCCATTTGCGGGTCGTACACTTTCGGGATTTCTTGGTTGAAGTACTGAAACGCCGCAGACATCGCAGGGCTGCTGGTGGATGTTGTTGCGGCGAAGTTCTCGAACCCTCCGGCAAAGGCTTCCTCTCGGTCTCGAGTCCACGGATTGCCCGGCATAAACCGGCGGCGCAGGTAGTGGGACATCTCGTGCGGTGCTGTTGACGGATCCGGACCAAAAGCCATCAACGTTGTCCCGTCCGGACTGAATTGAATAGCTCCTCGAGGTGTTTGGTCGGCTAGCGGCGATTGCGTGTAGAGGTTCGGGTCGGGTCCCTCTGGGTTCAATCCGGCCAACAACCTCGCTATTTTTTCGTTTGGTGTGTTGGCGGGCGCCATACCTATTCTGTTAAGCAACGACGGGTCGTGGACTGCGGCCTCAATAAGCCCCGGAAACCCATCGCCTTGGGCTGGGAGCATCTCCACTCTTAGCCTATAGTTTACTTTATTTGCGTCACTGAGCCTTCTGGCCTCAGCAAACGCAGCCGATCGTTCGCTCCCGACGGGGAGAGAGTTTGCGTGTTCGTACAGGTCTCCAATACGTTTTTGTGTGTCTGTAAATAGATAGTCCGGAGCGTGTTGCCCCGCCCACGACGTGTGGCCTACCGGAGGTTGTATAGAAAACAAGTGTATTTGGGGGTCGCCCCCTCCGTACTCGTTGGCGTACACCTTGGCGCCTGAAATAGCTCTTAACAATTCTTCGTCGTTTCTGGCTGCGTACCCGTACAGCCCATTTCCCAGAGGGCGTAGTCCTCCGGGCTCCCCGGATCCAAGAAAGCTTTTGTCAAAATCTCGCCAGTTACTACCCCCATGAACAAACACCCAATTTTTATCATCCATCAGAGTGTTCTGTGGATTTAATGGAGACTGGTACAGCATCCGCGGGTCGGCATCTTCCGGACCCACCCCAGCCGCCGCCAAACGGTCTCGAACGCCTTCAGAAGACATCATCTCCGTGCGCGGGTTTTTCGCCAAAACAAAGTCGCCGAATTGCAGCACCTCGTCGGCGTCAACAACACGCGACCGGTGGTCGTCCGACAGGTAGAAGTAGGAGTGCCGCTCGGGGTTGTACCCAACCTGCCGCCATTGCGGATCCCGCATCTTCGCTTGAATCTCGCTAAGCACTTGATCCGGGGACGTGAGAGCCCCCACCCGACCCGCAACCACGGCCCACGAGTTTTTACTGGCTTCTCCCGCCGCAACTGCTGCCGGGCCCCGAGGCCCGGCAGAAAACTGGTACTCTTCCAAAGGCGATTTTACGTTTGTTTTGTTTCCTCCGGCCAGCCCAAAACTTACTTTGCCTGTTTCGTCCGGCAGGAGCTGAACAGCTCGGGCGTAGTTGAGCCCGTCTTTCCCGTGCAACGTGACGACAGGGTTATTCCGCGCGTACTCATTGATGTCCAGACGGGCCCCTACCGGCATACCAACAACCGGGGAAAGGTCATCCAAACCCTTTGCCGCAATCCGCTCCGGGCTGTTGGAAAAACCCGGAGGCATGCGGTCGCGCAAGGTTGTCAGGTGGTCTTCTGACCGAGGAACTGGCGCCCTCCCCGACTCATCCATCAAGCGGTTGTACTGGTCTTGGTCGATTCTGCCGGCAAACAGGTCGTTCGCCTCGTCCTGCATCAATCGTGGTCGAGGTATTGCCGGCTGTTGCAGGGGCGATTCCATCAACTGATCAGCAACCGCGGAAGTCGCTGCGATCCCGGCAACAGCGCCCTCCAGCCGCTTAGCGGTTACGCCGCCGTAGACCAAGTTTGGGTCTTTCTTCTGCGCAATCGTGGCGGCATCGAGCAGTGTCATTGTGTGCTCGCCAGACTCGCCGTACGCCTCTACCATCTCTCGACCAAGGCGTTGCCGTTCCGGGTTTCGTTGCAAGGCCTCCAAAGCTGCGTTGTGGGTTGTGGCCTTTTTCCCCGCACGAAATAGCTTGCCGAGTTTTAGCGCAGAAACCACGTTCAGCGGGTCCGTCAGGATCTCCACCCCAAACCCAGCCAGGTCGCGAAGGCCTTCCATCGGATCGTCGAGCCAGCCAGCCATGCCGGTCTCTTTGTTCGGGGCTGTAACACCCCAGTGATCCAGAACATCTCTCCCCGTCACTCGGTTGTCGGCGCTGAACGGAGACGCAAATTGGTCGAGTGGGTTTCTCCCGACGAGCAGGTCTCTGACGGAGCTGCCGGGCAGGTCGAAGGCGTTCCCCACGGCGTCCAGCACCGGGCTGTAATACTCGCTGCCGGGGGCTCCGGCCACAGCACCTGCAGTAAGTCCGTACGTCGCGTACGGTGCGTACCTACCAGCTCGTTGGAGAAACGTTCGCATCAATCACCACCACCTTCGGCGGGGACAAAACCTGCATCGCGGATGAAACCACCAATTGAGGGTCTATCTGGGATATTCTGCTCAAAATGTCAACCCGAAACAAGGGGTCGTGCTCGAGGCGGGCGAAAGCGGCCTGGGAGGCCACCGCCATGAGCTGCCCCTCGTCCATATCTCCGAGAGGGTCCGAGTCTCCCACCAGCTTATCGCGGGAATTTATGAGTGTGCTCAGCAGCTCGTACAGCCCTTTGACGAGCTTGAGGTCAACGGACTGGAACATTGCCTGCTCTGGCGTCAGGCCCTCCCCTCGTGCCGTCTTGAAGTCCTCGACGAGGCGGTCGGCGAGCTTTTCCGGACCCCCGAGGTTTTCTATCACGCGGTCGGCGAGGTCGAGGCCGTACGGGCGGCCTTTTTTCCGCACCGCTGCCAGGGCTTTTCGCCACTCAGAGGGATGCTCTCCGCTTAGCAAAGACGCGGCGGTGCGCTCCGCCAACTCAGTGCATGACATGCAAGATGCTCCATCAGCCCGTGGAGTGTATGGCATACCACAAATGGGGCAGATCACTCGCCCCGGGAATTGCTCACTAAACACAATCGGCGGGCTGTGGCCCGCCGATTGCGTTGCGTCTCCGCCTGACACGGAGTCACCGAGTGCTGACCGGAGTCAGCGGGTTCTGGATAGGGTTGCCTGGCTGGACGTTTGTCACGCTGGAACTGCCGTGAATCCCGGTCGGCGGAACTGGTTTGTCAACCACAACTAAACTCCTGTAAGAGGGAACCTTGCGACATCAGCCGGCACAAATCAGCAGTCGAGTGGGCTGAACGGGGTGCGGACGTACGCCCGACCGCGTGCTGCCGCCGCGGTAGTACTCGAGGAATACCCGCAATGACCCACGGGGTTGGTTCCCTCGGTACCTGCCACAAACGTGCCGTTGGCGGAAGTTTGCAGGACGGCCCCGGGGGTCAGACCCCCTGTGCCGGCCAACACCCGAGTAGGTCCTTCGACAATCATCCAGAAAATACTGCCGACCGGGACGGGGGCTGACAACCACGGATCGACAACTCCGTGCAGGGCCTGATTTGCCCCGCACAGACCCCCCACAAGCGTGACGGTGGTGTCCGCGGCTTTCATCCGCACACCAACGCCCGGGGCCAATGTCGCTCCGCTGTCGTTCTTCACCAAGACTGCACAGACTTTCTGCTGAGACTGCAGTACCGGAAATTCCGGGTTTGTGTAGTCGAGGTCTTGAAACTCGGCTCCCTGACCCAGAGCCTGCGGGTCATCATAGATATCAACCGCACCCAACTTCGCCAGAATCGTGTGGCCTGCCATACATCACCTTCAGAAAAAGTAAACCGATTGTTTTGGGAACGTAAAATCAGGCGATCCGACGATCAGGTCTTGCTCACAAACCGGCACAGGTACTTCGGCAAGAACTTGAAATTGCCGTAGCTCGAGGCGTAGTACAGGTACCCAGTGTGGCTTGTGCTCCACTCGGGGCCGTGTGGTCCGTAAATATCGTTGTGCAGGAAGAAGCCCTCCAAGAACTGCGGGAGGTACATGTAGGCGTTGTTCTGCGGAATGGCGTAGTCCATTGAGTAGACGGCACCGTCAACCATCAGCGTTTCGCCCGGATAGCCCAGGTCGCCGTCCTTCCACGGCATGATCTGCCGGTTGTTGGCGCGGAAGCTGTCCTTGAACTGGGGGAACAGATTGCTGCTCATAGCGACCTGCGGAGGAGCGCCAATCATCGACTGGCCGCCACGGTGCAGCATGGCTGTCATCGCGTAGGAGGCAGCAGACACAATGTTTTTCGCAAAACCTGTACCGCCATTGCCCCAGATGTTGGGGCCATAATTGATGATCAGCGGCGAAGTACCATCATACTCAGGGCTACCCTGACCAAACGGGAAGTCGTTCCCGAGAGAGGCATTCGGCGGGGTGTCGCCGGCGGTCACCGACCACGTTCCGCCCAGAGACCCGAGGGCTGTATTCTGACCGCAGTAGGACCCTGTCGGACGAGCGACCTTATCGGCGTTGGTGAGCGTATTGTTGTCGTACGCGGTAGCCGTACCAATACCAGCGAAATCGTAGGCAAACGCTGAATCGTTGCCGTTACACCAAAACGCTCGCTGAATTCTCTCGCTCATTGCCTGAGCGAGTTCCTCCGATTTGCGGGTGTAGCGGTCGGTGATTGCGATGTCGCCAGCGCCATCTCGCATCAAGTACTCCTGCTCGCCCATGAAATCGGACGTGCGGTAGCCCTTGATCCCAATAAAATACTGGATGTCGGTGTCGGTGTTGACAAACTGCAACGGCTGGTTTTCGACCGCAGGGAATACGGACGGCTGCTTGACGCGAGCGTTCCAGACCTGAGTATGCCCGCGTGCGTTGAACGAGAGCCGACCGAATCGCCGCAGGTTGTACATCGTCAAGAAGTTTCGGACCGTGAGATCCGACACTGCTTTCCAGTACTTGGGGGCCAAGTCGCGTACTACGTTGACATGCCCCGCTACGTTTTGCGGTACAATAGCAACCATTTTCGAATCCTATTAAGAGGGTACCTGTTGAGAAGCGGCGGCCATCAACGTGAAATCCGGAAATCCGGCGTTGTTTACTGGAACCGAACCCGCCGGAGGGCCGTTGTTGACGATGCTTCCGGGAGCAGAAAACGCAGGGTTTGCCGACTGTGTGGTCACAGTCTGCAACCAAGGCTTTTGCGCAGCCGCCGGTGGCTGTTGCGCCGGCGGGGGTGTTTGAGTGTTCAGCAGCGGCTTAGCCGCCAAGTGGGCGATATTGTGTGCAGCAGTGCGGTCTCGAACGCCGGCGGCGGTTGCTGCCTCCCAAGCAGCGTGATAGGCCTGTCCGGCAGCCGTCAAAGCTCCGTCTGGCCCCACCAAAGCGGGTCGGTTCGTCTGCACAAAAGTCGTCGCTGGGTCTGGTACGGCCTGTCGCGCGACGGCGGCGAGCTGTTCCCGAAGCGTTGCAATCTCTTGCTGTAACGGGGCTGTGACTTCAGCGACAAACCCTTGACCGTAGTTACGGATAAACCGCTCCGGGTCTGCGAGTTCTGCCTGGATCGCCCGCTGACGCGCGAGGTTGTCATTCAGGGCTGATGCGACCTGGGTAGCGAGCGGGTTTGAGGCAACATACGCACCGTCGCGGAACGCCAGCATGCCCGCTTGCTGGAACGAAAGAGCCGCAGCAGACAGATCCGCGGGTGAGGGGGCTGGCGTCTCTGCCGGGGCTGTCTGCTGCGGAGGCGCTGGTTCTGGCGTCTGAGAGGCTTCCGCCAAATACTGGAGTACCTGCAGGTCGTCCGTGAACCCATGCCCTTGGGGAAGAGTCCCGTTGGCCTCCAGCCGGCGGATCATCGCGATGTTGCTCGACGCTGCTGCAGGGGCACTTGGCGCTGCCGGCGCAGGGGTCGGGGCTGTCGGTGCTGTCGGTGCGGGGGTTGGCGCTGGCTGCGGTGGAGGGAAAGCTGCCCCCGACGCAGGCTGGGGCTGCTGCGTCGGGGGGTTCACTCCCCCCACGGGAGCGGTCGCGGATAAATCGGCAAAATTTGGGAAAGGCATAGACATAGTTTAAGGCTCCAGTGCAAAGTGGGGGGAGAAACGATTCTTCCGAATCGTGCCCACTATCAGACTGGACGGCAACGCTGCCTCTGAACTATTCTACCGACATTCCCGTTTTGCCCGTTTCCCTACACGATAACCTGACCCCCATGAGCGAACAATTACTGACACCAAAAGAAGTCGTGACGCTGATCAAACAACAGTTTGGTGTTAGCGTAGACGTATCTACTGTTCGGAAGTGGTGTACCCGCGGTATTGGCGGGGCGAATTCAAAGTGTTGCCTGCCTCGCGTGCATGTCGGCGGGCGGGTATTTGTGAAGCTCAGTCGGCTGCAGAATTGGCTGCAGCGGAAACAACTCCGATCACTGTTGGATGGTTCCGAAACATCTCTGTGAGGCTCAGAGATCGCTGCTCTCTCGGAAGCTGCTGGTGGATGTCCATGAATTCTTTGAACCTTGCAGCGTTCCTCATGAAACGGTTCGGGTTCACGGGAGAAGCTACGTGCGTGTGACTATCAACTACGGCAGCAACGCGTTTGCATAACGCGGTACCCTTCCGCCGCAAGGCTCGAGCGTACTCCGCCGCATTTGTGTACGGCATGGCGATCAGAGGGGGTAGGCCTTTCTCATGCAGCGCCTGATTGCAAACGCACGATACGCACGCCGGCACGTTCCGGTATTGTTTGTACGTCAGGTACACTTTGAGCCACAAATCAGACATTTCCTGCGGCGTGAACACATCTTGAAACACGTAATGCTTCTGGCGGAGTGGGATCCTGTTCGACAACGCTCTCGGTAACCGTTGTTGCAACAGGTTCTCATTTGTCGCAAGAGCAATTGCTGCCGCATGCTTCGTGGCTCGGCTAGTTTCCTCGGACTCGAGCTGGGCGAATGCGGAGAGCATGCCCATCAGCAGCCTGCCAAACAGGTCGTCAGTGCGGATCCCGCTTTCCGCGATCGCGAGAATGGCACCTTTGGCGTGAATGGCGTCGATTTGGTTGGCCGCGTCTTTCAGAGACCGAAACAGTCTGTCCGGCCTCAGAGCAACGACGACATCACCGGGTTGCAGGATCTGCAGCATTTGCCCACCAGCGGGCCGGTTCTGCAGAGGGGTTTTCCACGCGCTGACCCCTTCGTCCACAAACTCCAGGGCGTCTGGGTACTTCTGCCGCAAAATCTGTAGTTGAGTGCTTGCGGACTGATCGTCCGTGGACACTCTGGCATACAAAAACGTCCGCCCTTTGGCGACCGCTGCCGGGGTCGCAGCCATTATCCGAAGAGTTTCAACCGCAGAAAGTTGGGACGGAGGTACTGGCGGCCTGGTCGCTGGTCGGCGATCTTGTGGGGTCGCGGTTGCATCCTTCTTTCGCGCCTTTGCCTCCCGTATTCGAGCAGAAATAAGCTCGCTTTTGAGCTGAGCAACTGCCGCCATGCAGTACACCAGACACCGACCGTTGGCCGAGTTGAAACTCAGCGAAGGGTAGTCCACAAAAGTGACGTGGACTCCGGCCTCGACCCACCGTTCGAGGATGCTGCACGCATCAGAGACACGGCGAAATAGCCGTGTCAGGCTCGTGACGACTACGGTGTCACCCGGTCGAACCGAGTTTGCCAGCAACAAAGCGCCGGGTCTTGTCTCAAAAGACTTTTTGTACGCGCTCCTGCCCCCGTCGATTATCACGCCGGGGCTGTCGCAATTCGAGGCCGAAGCCAAAACAAGGTTTGTCGATGTGCAGTAGTCCCGACAGGACTTCACCTGACCCTCGAGACTCTGCCCGTTCAGCATTTGCTCAGGCGTTGAGACGCGTGCGTAAATGTACGCCACCATGTCGTGCTCCTAAAAAGATAGCCGGAGAGGGGTGTGCGGACCCCTCTCCGGCCACCTGCCCCTCCGGTTAATGGATGGACAGCAAAGGAACAGGACCAACCGCTGCCAAAAGCACCGCACATGCTTTTGACAACAAAACACGCTGGGCAGGGCTCGAACCTGCACAAGTGGCCTCAACGCACCCACTACCTTGCGGCCACTTACTCTACCAATTGAGATACCAGCATGCACCTGCGACTCAGTTCGCCGGTTTCGACCGGAGCATCCTACTACGGGACAAACGAGACGTCAACCATTTTTGTGTAATTAGCACCGCAGCCACCACAAAAACCGCAGCCAACACCCCGGGTTCGGGCACTGAGTTGGTCTGGGGGACTTGCCCGGCATACAAGTCTCCGTTGGTCAGGACGATCCTGTCCAGTCGATAGTTTGGGTGGGCGCCTGAACCTTCGATCGGCATCGGATCAACCTCGTCGATTGAGATATACCCAACCCCTTGATAGACGCGGTCGAACAGGCCTGTCGGTGCTCTGCCGACCCAGCTACGCCACAAAAAGGGGATGTAGATGGGGTTGTTTGCCGGCAGGTCTGTCAGACTGTCATAGACTCGCAGGAAATCGCTGTAGGTGTCCCCGGCGCCTACAGGAGTCCCGTACGGCAGCAACACCGCCTGATCCCAACCCCGAGTGTATGTGGTCTGCACCTGAATCTGCTGCTCCCCGTCTTCGGTGCCATACCTATCCGAGAAACTTCCGGTGCTTATGAACGCCATCCCACCACCCTCCGCAATCTGAGCGAAAGAGATCCACCCCAGCGGTCGCCCAAAACCGGAAAGATTCTGACCAATCTCTGCCGTGTACCAGCCCGTGTCTGGGTTTATGGTAACCCCGTACTCCTGAACCTCCACGATGAGGTCTCCTTTTACGGCGTCGCAACCTCCAAGAGCCAGCAATATCACCAGCAATATGACAAGGAGGTTTCCGATCTCTGGGTGGATTGACAACCACCCCGGATCCCCGACCCAAATTTTACAGCACAGATGCCCATACAGCCTTTTCAAGTACTTGTCGCCGCCCCGTTGCTCGCTCATGGATCCCAGCCCTCCTCGTATTCCGAATACGTCATCGCACTACTACCGTAATCTGCGTACTCCTGCTCCCACCCCGGATCTGCCGGGACTTCCTCCGAGGCTATCAATACCTCCCAAAGACGCCCGAGAATTCGGAACGCCCACACACCCAAAGGCACTCCCGCCAGTACAAGAACAAACCACAGAAACCCTGAAACCCCAAGCCTGTCTTGCATTATTGACTCCTGTGAAAAACGCCATCCCAGACAACAGACGTGATTCGCGTCCGCGGTGAACCGTCAGGCTCTAAGCGGCTCAAACCAAAGTCCCGAACAAATTGACACATCGCCCGGGCAAGCGGTGCCGGGGTCAGCTCTCTGACAGCTTTTGAGCAACAGAGCACCTGCTTCGGTTTTTGCGGACGCTTTACCCTGGCCCCCAGCCGACCCAATTCGTACGCCGCCTGCATCGCCGTCATTGCCGGCAACCCGACCAGATACAGCGTCGTCAGCTTGCGGGCTTCGTGACCGTAGTCATACTGGTCGATTGTGATACGCAACCCGCCAAACTGGTCCCTCCGACCCCCGTCGGGGATCCCCGCAAATTCCCACAGGGTACTGTCTTTCGGGTGCTCGAGAATCCCGCCGCATCTGCGTACCTCCTGCAGGCAGAGCAAAGCCAAGGATTTTTGTGATATGTTTTTGTTTGCCAACGGGGCGGTACGACCCCACTGGGCGCACGGTGGGTGTGCGATGACTGGGTAATTATCCCGACATTTGCGAAAATCCTTACGTTTGTCCCACGGCACTACGCCGGGTATGTGGTAATAGGCGCTATCCATTCGAACGCAGGCCGCGGTTATCGTCTGTATCCCTGTCAATCGTCTTCTCCATCTTTTCGACGTGGTGGGGTAGGTGGTTGTGGGACCACGGGATGTACAGCACATCCCTGGGGATGAGCCACTGAAAAGGTAAGTACTTCTCCGCATGGCTATTTGCTTGCCACCATTTCGATTGCTTTTCTGTCATCCGAACTCCGATATGATGATTCGTCTGAGCCGGTACACTTCCTGCAATACGACAGACATATCCTGGTTATCGAAGGTGGTTTCGTTGGCCTCACATCGTTGCAGGATCCGATGCAGCTCCTCTGTCATGCCTGCATCCGGATCGAGCCGGATGTACTGCTGCTTTTCCCCTACAGCGTCCCCGACGCGGTGTGTCGGATATCGTCTCCCGTCGTCGATCTGTACAATCTGATCACCAGGCTGCAGTATCTCACCGACTTGCAGCCTTCGCCAGCCCTCGGGTATTGTGAACTCCGGCTGTGGTTCTGGCGTTTTGTCCGGCTCACTCATTGCTCACCCCCTGCCCGTAGAGTCTCAAAAGACTGCTGCATGCCACATTCATCACATGTTACGATCAGGACGTTTTGCCGCATCTCTGTATCCCCTCGACCAGCGGAACCAATGTCGCGGTGTCATTATTTCAAGTCGCGGCCCTGAACCTTTGATTCCGCGACCGACGTACATTGCCACCGATCCAACATGCAAACAGAACCAGCATCCGTATGATGCCGTGTAAGCCACGTTACCCTTAATCACAACCATCATTGTCGCTCCTATAAAACGTTTTAAAACGCCATCCTGTGCAAAGTAGGGTGTCACTGCTGCCCCTCCTGCAGACGTTCCACGGCGAACTCAATCTCCAACTCCTGCCGCTTTACTTCGTCCATCAGATCCTTTAGTGTCAGGCCCATCGACTGCACCACTGCCAACCACGACGCTACTGTTCCGGTGGCTGGTCTGCTCAGTCGCATTATCGTGGCCAGATGTGGCAGCAACTCCGCCGCCAACTGTTTGCGTTCGTCACTCACTGCTGCTGCTGTGGTGATGGTCCCAACATGCACTCTTAGTCCCTCCCCTGTTGTTCTTCGAACTGAACTCGGAAACGATACGCAATGGGGTCTGTATCCGGAATCTCTTCGACCCACCCCAAACTCTTGAATAGTGTGATCTCGTACTCGGCGGCCCCCCGCCCGAGGTTGTTGAACCGTGAGTAGTGCCTGAAGGTGAATGTGGGGTACCCCCGCGTCTGCAACTTCCGTGATCTCTGGGACGCAGTGGTTTGCAGCATGTCCGTGACAGCCTGCGTTTGAGCCCCGGCAGCCCCGCACAGCTTAGCGTACGCCTGATCCACCTTGCTGTCGAGCAGGCGTTGTTTGTGTGACCACAGCCACTCCATCAGACCTATGGCACGGTGTATGTAGGGGGTCGGGATTGTCGGGTTGACAAACCCTCGAGTCGGGTTTACGGCAGAAGCCCACACCTGCTCTTCGATCGCAAGGTCGAGAACCCACAGAACCGCCGACATTCGCAAGGCCACTTCCGCATGCCGGAGCACCTCGCTCCGCCAAGGATGCTCGTCCGGCCACTGAGCCAGGTACGCGGTGCTGCGTTTGTGCTTCGCGTACCCCTGCCAGACGGCGTTGGCTTCGGAGGACAGGGTAAGGATCGACGGGTCGATGTCGGTCCCTGACGCCGCAGCGAGGGCCATAGCATCGACGCTCTGGATCGCCTGCTTGTGAGTGTTCAGGCGTCGGGCCATTTGATCCCAGTGCGACCACCACGCCGTCATGGCTCTCTGGCTTTCCTGAGCCGGCTCCTCCGGAATACGTCCCAAAGGGAAGAGCTGCATTCGCTGGATCAAACCGTCGATCAGGTCGATCCCGGGGATTTGATTCAGGTTCACACCCTGGATAGCCCCCACGATAGAGCAGAACGGCGACCGGACGACAGTGTTCCCGGTCTTGCGGAACTGGACGATTGAGTCCCCGGACCATGCTCGCAGCCACATGCCGGTGTTTGACGAGCTGCCGGCAAGGGCCTGAGAGTATCGACCGAACATCCCGAGGAAGTCCTTGCCTTCAGTGAGCACAACCAGCAGTCCTCGGGGGAATTTCGACATGCCGTGGGCGAAGGCCTCCGGCGTAGCGTCGGTCAGAACCCGTTCAGATCCGCGCAGCGGAGCTGTGACCTGATTGATGGTCAGCGATTTCCCCGCACCCGACGGTCCAACCCCGAAAATGTACGACTGCACTCCGGTCGCTGGGGCGTCGGGGGTTGTGCGGACCTGCACCGACGACCCCAGCAGACCGGAGGCTACTGCTAATGTGCTCAACAGGAACAAATTCCTGGGGTATTGAGCTGCTCTTGCGTGCAAACTGACCGCCTGAATACGGCTATCAAAGACATTTTGCGGAATTTCGGGGAAAATTGCAGATTCTTCCTGCAATTCCGCCGCCTGGCGTGCCTTTATTACGTCAGACGTGGCGTCCGCGAAGTCGATTTCGGCAAATTCCGCGGCGGGAGTGGGCGTAACCGCCAGTTTTGCCACCAGATTCTGCAATTCCAGCTCGCCACGCCCCTTTTCATGCAGCGTCCCGAGCTTGTCCGCCAGTGGCCGCATCATATCCACGACCAAATTCTTCGGAAGTCGCAGATCCGCGGCCAGAATCTTGCTCAACCGCAGCAGGTACTCGTGCCTGTTTCCCACTTCTGGCAACAAACCGTCGTCTTCAGCACAGACAGTGGTTGTTCTCTTCACTGCCGTGCGAGTTTTGCTGTAGTTGGTCAGAAACCAGTGCTTCAGGGGCCCCGGAATCAGAGCAATTCTGGTCTCCCACGGCGCACAACCCGGCAACCAACTGTAGTACTGTTGGGTCAGGGGGTGTATGGAGGGCGGGCAAGCTGAGTAAACGGCGGAATCCTGTTGCCCCAGTCGGCATTCCAAGTAATCGGCTTTGACAACGGACACACCGAAAGCGGCCAGATCCGCGTCCCACTGGAACCAGTAGTGATTCCCCCGGGCTGCTCGGTACGCAACGGTACGTATCTGAGCCTGCTGAATCATTTGTTCCAGCAGAGCATAAGCCTCCGGGCTGTCCGGCTCGCAGTCCATCACCCCACTGGACGGACCCATTAGTGCGGCTAGACCCCAGTTCTGCCCTTTCGGGAACATCGCCGGCAACGCCTGCACGTTGTTCGTAGCCTCAACGTCCCATTTGCAGCCGTGTTTTGGTAGCTTTGTACCCGGTTGCAAGGCAAACACGCGGACACCCAAATCCGCAAGGCACTTCGCCGTGCCCATCAAACACTCATAGTGATTCACCATTTCGCTCTCCGCACAAGAGTGATGCCAGTGTGGCGGGGATTTGGGAGATTGTCAACCGTGATTCTCCGCAATTTGTAGAAAGGCTTCCGGTCGAGTGAACGCGAAGCGTTCACGTCGAGGAAAAACTTCGATGGAATTTGAAAATAAAACTTGGGGTGACTTGACGGGGTGGGGTTGTGTGTGACTAAAATCGGGTAAATACTGGTATTTGCCGGTGATTACGGGGAGCAACCGAGCTTGGGTCTCCCTTCGCTCGGCTCTCGCTGGCGCTTCGCCGATCGAAGACCGGTAAGACTTGTGCCCGGCTGTTACGGGATCCACATACGGTCACTACGGTATTACTTTAAGGGGGCTGTGACAATGGTAGACACCTTCGCTCGGCTGAGGGCATGCACCACTTGCGACGAAAACGGTAATGTGGTTATCCGGCACGGCGATAAGTCGGTCGTCCTGATCCCGGCAAAGTCCGACAAAGGTCGGTCAACGCACGAAATGCTGAATGACACGATCACAGGGTTGGCTGATCTGCTGGATGAGGTTCTTACCCAATCCTGATCAAAGGTTTGAGCTGGCAAACACGCCAGCTTTTTTTACGCGCTGTGGCCGGTATACGGCCAAATTGGTCTGCAGTCTGTGTAATAGCCGGAAGTGCTGTGGTCGGCTGCTATTGCCTTGACCGCCCTGATTGCTGGTGTTTACCGGTATTGCCCTGTGTTTACCGGTATTTCCCTGTGTTTACCGGTATTTCCCTGTGTTTACCGGTATTTCCCTGTGTTTACCGGTATTTCCCTGTGTTTACCGGTATT
>Ga0209985_10000763_pt1 | contig 33640 bp, 31 predicted proteins | sample NOAtaG_FD_187305 | JGI IMG/M metagenome (GOLD analysis project Ga0209985, IMG submission 187305) | Freshwater lake microbial communities from Lake Erie, under a cyanobacterial bloom - NOAA_Erie_Diel6S_1000h metaG (SPAdes) (version 2) | ecosystem: Environmental > Aquatic > Freshwater > Lake ...
ATTGATTCAGGACTTTACAATCGCAAGAAGATCGCAGATGAGATTAATGTGATCGAAGCTACTGTTGCTGAAATGGCTCTTCTAAACTAGGGCAAAATGCCCCGGACACCAAATTTTATACGCTACCCCTTTATCTCTTTAAGAGACCTAACCCCGTCCTGCTTCTTCGTCATGCCACTCTCCTATACGTACACAATATACGTATAAACATATCACATATATCTGCCCGTAAGCATGGACATCTTGTCCGAAACATTAGATATCGCTGGATTCAGTTCAGCCCCTTACCGACCTTGGAGATTGTAATTGGTAGGAGCTGGTATGCCACGGAAGTCAGGTAGTGTTGAAGATTCGGGATTCGGTAAGAGGCTAGAAAATCTAATGAAGTCGCGGAAGCTAACTATACGAAGGCTTGCAGAAGAAGTTGGAATTGCTCATTCAACACTAGGCTCATGGATAGCCGGTACTGCACCAACGGATTTCAAGGCGGTAGACCGGGTAGCGAGATATCTCGGCACGAACTTCTCGTATTTGTTACTCGGTGCAGAGTCCGAGCCCCCTGAAGATGTCATCAATGATGAACTAGAGGACTTAATTGATATAGAGGTCAGAATAAAGAGGCGAAAGCCCTTCAGTATAGTAGTCAAGGAGTAAGTATGCTTAGGTCATTAGCGTTTGTTTCTTCTATCCTAATCTTGGTGTCGTGTGGTGACGATTCTACGGGCAGCATACCTGTAACAGTGGTAGAAGAAGAGGAGTCCACGACTTCGACAAGTAACAGTAAAACGTATTCTGGCTCGACCGAGACGAAGACAACCACCACCACGAATACTAGCGCCTCAGCTAGCAGTACGACGACCACTCCGACTACGACCTCAGTCGCTAATTTAGCTGGCACATACTCCTGGTACGTAGGGACGCAAAGCGTTATTTGTACTGATGGAAGTAGCGGTACCATTGCCAGCTTTGCTAAGAACATTGATGTCACAATTACTAACAATATCATTAAATTAGGCGCTTCTGCAGGCGATACATCGAATACAGACGCCGCAGCTGGCGGAATGACAATGACCTTGAGCGGCTACAGCGGCCTTATTGAGAAAGACGGTACATTCTCTGCGAAACAAACAGGGCGAGGAACCCACGTGACCTATGGTGATGTAGGTCTTACCTACAACATTAAGGGTAGGATAACGACGGCGGGCAGCTGGTCTGGGGATTACGAATATAAAATCGCATTCGAAGACCTATACGAGACCTGTACCTATACCTCCAAGTTTTCCGGCACCAAGCAATAAGAGGATGCGCCCATGCAGCTAGTATTTTTTGTCCTCGTGATGTTTAGTCTATATGCCGTCTTTGTCAATTTCGGCTTCTGGGCTGGAATCGCATGGGCTTTAATCGGGCTTCCCCTCACGGGCTTCATTCTTAATCTACTACTTGGTGGTGTGCTGTTCGGAGCCGCAAAGATTATGGAAGCTACCACCGCTACTGACAAAACACAGGACAAAGACAAGGCCGCCTAGAGCAGCGGCCACAATCCCTATGATGCCAGGGTTTTAGGACCAAAGTGTTTCGTATTGAGATAGTATGAGTAGATGTATAGAGAGAGATTGATAGCAGAGGCACATGACATGGGAGGGTAGAGTAGCTGGTCGCTACTCGCTCTTGTTGCTTAGATGCCAAGCCTCAATCATCGCCTGCATTTTAACTTCAAACTCATCAACGTAGGGTTCTCGTTCCTTCTCCCATAGGACTAAACCATTGCCAACGCCGATTAACATAGCCCATTCATCCCCGTTCCGATAGCTGATGCCCGCTGTCATAGAGCGTAGCTTAATAACTACTTCGACGGCATCCTCTGCTACGTCCTCTTTTGCAGGTTCAGAGCCGACAATATCAATTAAATCCATAGCAAACAGTAAATCAGTCCAGGCGCCTTCGTCACTTATGGCAACAACCAAGGTCTCCCAACCCTGTTCACCGTCTATCGCCTCTAAAAGGGCTCTAATTCCCGAAAGGACAGTTTCGTACTTATGAGGGAAAAGGACGTCTGCTACCATTGCCCGAGCCTTACCAGTAGATTTTTCAAGCGCCACAGAGCCATCGTAGCTTGCGCCAAGCAATCCTCTTCTAACCTGCCTATCCATGTTGCTGCTCCCGAGTTGAATCCTAACTACATTCTCGCCACCCAAAAACGGGCCAAAAGAAGCAAGAGAGGAGCCCAATAAGGGAGGCTGCTTAGGGCAGGCATTTTTCAAGACTCCCTCGGTGCAATAGATTAGGTGTGGGCGCCAATTCAATGGTGTTCATAGGTTACGGGGAAATCGTTTACTAATGATAGATATGGCAGATATAGGGTGGAATAGGTAGTGAGTGTATGATGTAGTTAGTTCGTAGACTAGCCTCTGTGAATACTCTACTCACGTAGTGAGACAACATCCCTCCATGACCTGTGGAGGGGGGACACTTGCAAGGGCATCGATGGGATGCCGCAGTAAGGGTGGGTGGTTGAGACTCTGCTTAGCATCTAGTATCGAGTCCTCTGGACGAGATGAAGCTCGGATTCGCTTTGCTCATACTCCTCGTCCCTTCAATCGGGACTCGGCCCCCCCGATTAAATAGGGTACTCTTCCACCTCCTAGTGCTGGCTAGAGAGTGAGGTCATGTGACTGTAAGGAGCATGGTCGAGGCCCTCCATAGTAAGCCCCAGTGTTAAGGGCCGAGATATCGAGCCGGCAGGCGAGAGGTCAGTCGGGAGGCTCTCTCATCAGCGCCCAGTGTGGAGGGTACTGATATTCACACCCCTTCGCCTCGACCCCACTTACCCCCTTCTTACCTATCACCCTGACTCTATTAGACTCTTTACCTAGTTGCAAAACGCACCTTCTATGATTGCAGGTACTTAGGATTGGAGTAAGGATTACTGTTCTTTCAAACGGTCCTTTAATAGTATCAACTCTGATGCCGATACTAGGTTAGACCAAGGAGTGAGGTCATATTGCCGAGGCGGGTGACAATACTGTTCATGAGTAACCTGATGGATAAGATTGCCGCTTATGTTCGTGTCAGCACGGATGGTCAGAGCGTCGAGCACCAACGTGAGAGTGTGATGGCCTATGCTCTTCAGCGAGGATACCACCCTAGCCAAATAACTTTCTATAGTGACGATGGTATCTCAGGCTCATCCCGAAGCCGTAAAGACCGTAAGGGATACCTTAAGCTGCTAAAGGACATGGTCGAGGGCAAGGTAAAACGTGTATTGGTCTTTGAAAGCAGCAGGGCAAGCCGTGATTTCTTTGACTACTTGGACTTCGTCCGTCTTTGTCGGGACCACGAGGTGAAGCTCGAGGTAGTGGGTAAAGGCGAGGTCGGGCTCGAGAACAGTCAGGACTTGCTCATGGCCTCGATAGCTGCCTTCTTGGGTCAAGCAGAGCGGGAAAACATAAGCAAGCGAACTAGGTCAGGTCTGGCTCTGGCAAAGGCCCGAGGGGTTAAGCTTGGGGCACCTAAGGGCAATAGCAACAGAGCTGGTAAGGTAAAGTATGCACCAGAGATGAGACTGAAGGCAGATGAGCTTCGTAGCCATGGCTTGACCTATCAAGCCATAGCAGAGGAACTATCCAAAGATTTTGGCCCCATTGATGCTGTCGCGGTTCGGAATCTTATTGTCCGCGTACGTAGAGAGTTGGCTGCTAAGGGGAAGTGAACAACATATCTTCTATCTATTATCCAATAGGGGGAGAGGGGACACCCGAGCCCACCGTGATGCTGATTGTGAAGCTCTAGCCTTAGAACAAATCCTATCAGAATGAGAACGAAAAAGCCCCGGATGATACCCCGAGGCTTATGTTATGTGAGCTAGATTCTGACTCACTCTTGAGTCGTAAGGTCCGGAATAAGAGCCGCCGCTAAATCAGCGTCCCCTAGTATACCTGAGCCAAGCTTAGTTACCCTCAGATTCTGAGTGCCAACCTTCAGGGGTACTTCGTCAAGATAGGAAAGGCGCGCAGCTGTTCGTCTGTAGTCGATATTCTTGACCGGTACTGGCTTAAGACCCAGGCTGCCGACGCGGTCGATGATGAATGGGTCGAAAGTTCCGTCAATGAGCGCAATGCTTGGTGGGGTCCCGCCACCAGTAGAACCACCTGCGAAACCCAAACTAGAGATGAGAAAACTGATGACTATCAGTATTTTTTTCATGTCATTCCTCACAATGGACCGCTAACGCTTGACGAGATAAGGACGCAATCGCCTTTTAGGTCCTCGTCTTGCTCTATTTGCTGCAATCTTCTTTCATGTTCAACCTGCGCCTCATACCACGCTTTCAGGCCAGCTTCATTCAGAGCGACCCTGGTGTTGTAGGCATGTGTGCCAGGCTTGGATAGATTTACAAGGTCAGCGTGGCACTTTGCATGAAGCTTTATTGCTTCATCACTTACCAGTAGCTTTCCTTGAAGACTGTCATCGACCAGTCCGTTCGCTTCTGAGACTGCACCGAGGCTCACTAGCTTATCTAGCTGCTCAAGCCCATCCTGGCCAAATCTTCGCTCTATTAACCCGCGTGACATATGCGGGGCAGTAGCGACCAGGGTATACACCTTAAGCAAAGATACATCCTTCAGAATCGTCTCAAAAATTGAGGCCTGCTTTTCGATTTCTGCTGCTGTCTCTTCGAGTACTTGTCTCATCTCGTCGGGGTAATATTCCCCTAAGATGGAAACGAGACTGCTCGGTTCGACTGCGGCCAAAATCTTCTTTGCGTTTATCAAAGAAATAGTCTTCTGTTCGCCGTTCAGAAGTCTGTAGACCGTAGTGTAATCTACATCGGTCTGGCGGCCAAACCATCGGATACTCTCATTCCTGGCTTCGATGAAAGCCTTTATCTTGTCTCTCAAAAGCTGGCATAATTGAAGAGTCATTTTGCTCTATCCCAATCGATTCTTTATCAGAATGTTTGTTTATCTGAACAGAATGAGCGAGGCCAGCAAATTCAGTTGCAGAGCTGGACACAGCGAATCATTTTTTACCCATTTGCCGACCGAATATTCGGTTTGCGCGTGCCATGACGGCTCACGACGGGCTTGAAGGAACCTATTGACGTATATCTCTGATTCATTGAATCACCCGTAAAATATAGGCTCAAGCTCATCCCGGTGGAGTATTGCAGCTCATTTGCTGATTCTTCTGAAAAATCATTTACGATTCGTTCTGAATCAAAAGTTGTTTTCTTACTGTTCAATCATGTAAGCACTCTCTCGTGCCACCCCTGGACCACTTGAGGCTGAATCGTTTCAGAGAATGCTGTGACTGTGTCTTGGGTTGGTGACCTTCTTTTGTAGTGCTGGCCAGCGCTTTTTACTTTTAGGTTTGCGTTATCTTTCAGACACAAAAAATCAAGTCTCGAGGAATGATTATGAAAAAAGCATTTCTGATGGGTGTTTTTGTCTCTTCGCTCTTTACTGCTTCGAGCGCTTTCGCTGAGTGCGATTGGGAGTGCGTACAGTATCGTCCAGAGGACGGTCATTGTCAGATTTACATCTGGAAGTGCGACAAAGGACCGGAAACCATAGAAGGGCCACAATCAGGAGCTGCACCAATTTACATACCTGCGGCGCTGTTAGAAAGCATCAAGGCTCTGGAAGAAGAGCGCAGTAATGAAGAAGCTGCAAAGTAATTTTACGAAACGAATCACAAGGGGAAAACCATGAAGACCTCAATCTTTTTTATATCTATGCTTGTTCTCGCAGCTTGCGGCAGCGAACCTGAGAAAAGTGAACAAAAATTCACTTCACAGCCGACGGTCACCTGCTGTTTTTCAACTTTTTACACCGGCGTTCGCGGTTCTTGCCAAGAACAAGTTCCAGCTTTCGCTTGCCAACGAAACGGGGCAAACCTTCAGCGGGCCAATGCATATCCCTCTAGCCAAAGATGTGCAGACCTTGACCTTGTTACTTGCAAAGTGAGGTCAAAATGAGGCCTTTCAAAAGATTTTTCTATTCCCTGCTTTTCGGTTGGGCTCTTTTGGTCGGTCTTACCGCATGTGACCGCCCCGAAGAGCACTCAACAACCAAAGAGGTCTTGGGAAAACGGAACTTCCCTATGGAACTCTGGCTCTGTAACTACGAAGACTATGACCTTCATGTGGCTCTACAGGGTAATTATCAGGTCTCAGGCGGACAAAACGACTTTACCAAAGGCTGGATTTTCGTCCCGAAGAAGGCTGCAGACAAAGGCTATTCATGCGTTGAGACTTTTTCCTACTTTTACCCTTATCCGTCTGGAGTCTCCCCTACCTCGCCTGGGGCCTTAACGTCTATTTATGGCATCGCATTTCAAACCGCCCCAGCAGCCTTTGTCCGGACGGATGGTGGCGTCTACACGCCGAGCGGTTATGCTTCATACGACCAATTCTCTGATTTCACGGAGGTTGGAGTTTGCGTCCCCGAAGTCGCCCTCGGGACCACGTTTTCGCCAGAGGCAAAGAACCCATTTACCATTGAATATTTGGTTTCCCCTCGCTTAGGCAGTAAGGACCAGGTATGTCCGCAGGGGGCTCGAATGATGCCGGGACTTAACCTGCAGTTTCAATTCGATTCCGCCTTTAGTAAACCATTTGGGTCAGGACTACTCGGGGATGACGGCGAGGGAGAACGTTATCGCTTTAACTTCTTTGGTGGCTCTACCTCGGTTCCTCCACCGAAGGTCGAAACCAATCAATATGGGTACGCAGTCAATAGCCCCGTCCCCTTCGAAGTCCAAAAAACCGTCCGTGAAGACATCATCCCCCGAGCCCCGGTGGAGGGTGGCGACCTAGAGCGCAATCTTCAAAAATGGAGGGGTCAGCTCAACCCGAAACAGCAGCTCGTGCTCGAGACGATAACATTCCTTGGGAAGGCGTTCAAAGAAACTGCAATCCAATTGACCCAAGATGCCGCCGCAATCAACGCGAGGCTCAAGTCCATCACCGCAGGAGCAGTGCAGGCGGTTAAGGACGTCTCGATTTGTATTGCCAAGGTCGGCGCATCGGGTGACTTTGCTGATTGGTATGAAATAACTGCCGGAAAAGACTACTGCACTGGCGAGGAACTGACTTTCGCCGGCAAGGCTATAACTGCTGCGGGTCTAATTGCTGGTCAAGGAAAGTTCTGGCGTGTCTTAGGTGACGCCGTTGGGGTCTCGACCACCGTTGGTAGGGTAGCTAAACGGGCTTCAGACCTCTTCGAAGAGTTCCGTCCTCGGTTCAAAAAGCTCCCGGCCAAAGATGCAGATGAGCTCTTCAGTGAACTAGCCCGTGCCACGAAGCAGTCTGGTCTCAAAAATGAAGCTGACATTGATGCCGTTCTTTTTGACGTAGACCTTGTCCTTGAGGGTTTACCTTGCAATCCCTTTGCCTCGAATGATGTTCCTCTGCTACATCGACTCTTGGATTTGGTCGAAACCAAAGCCTATGCCCAAAGTTGCGGCATAGATGCGATTAAGAAAGCCACGGTCGACCAGTTCAAAAAGAGCGCTGGGTATCGAGCCAACTTCCTGAAGTTCACAAAGAAGACTTCGGAAGAGATGGCAAACTTCGATGCTCACCACATGTTCCCGCAGAAGTTTAGACCTCAGTTTAGAGCCGCGGGCCTCCGAATTGATGACCCGAAGTACCTCACTTGGTGGGAGAAAGGACCGCATAGGTCGGCGGCTAGAGAATACAACACTCTGTGGGCTAACTTTTTTGCAAGACCAACTCCTCCGACAAACCAAGAGATATTGGATTTCGGAAAAACCCTAGCGACACGATACGGACTTGTGACTTACTTTTGATGTTTATTTGTGAGGGAAGATATGGGCTTTTTTATTGTCAGACCGGCAGGAAAACTTGGTGAAGTAAACGTGTCGATTTACAAAAATCAAGCTCCTATCGACCCAATAGCTGCTATTAGAATCCATCGAGGGGAGGAGCCTCTTCCCTCAGTACTAACAGGAATAATTCACTCAGGCAGTAAGTTCACTTATGATGCTATGTCGACGAGTACCGTCTTTCCATACATCTTTTCAGAGAAGGTTTTTGAGACCCTAACCTCTGCTGGAGCCTCAGGTTTTCAAAGACTCCCTTTTTCCCTGGATTCGGGAAATGGAACGATTGATAGCTATTGTGTCCTTTCGATTACAGGCCGTTCGGCATCCATTGACCTGAGCAAAACAAAACTTACCTATCTCGACCCGAAATACAAAAGTGGTCCCCGAATTCCCGCCTTTCTAGGAGCCTTTTTCCCAGAAGATAGTTGGGATAAGTCAGATGTTTTCCTTGCAGGAGATTATAAGCATGTATTTGTTTCGGAAAAGGCAGCCTTGGCATTGACTAAAGCCAAGTTAAAAAATTTAGATATTGTTAAAGCCGAAGATATGGAACTGATTCTCTCAGGGAGCGAGGTCTTATCGACTTTTGGGGAAAAGGTTCATGCTGAACTCAAAAATGCCGGATTCATTTTCTGATGGGAGATAACAAACAGATGCAAAAGTTTATCAAAGCCTTGAGCCAACCGTTCCAAAAAGCCGCTGAAGCTGGGATGACAATCATCGAGATTCTCATTGTCATCGGCCTCATCGGAACACTCATGGGCATCATCATGACAACCCTTATCGAGCGGGGTGACGATGCTAAAGTTGACTTGGCCAAGGTTGCAATAGGCAAACTCGGTGATGGACTGAAGCTCTATAAGGTCCACAATAACCACTTGCCGACCACGGAAGAGGGTCTGCAAGCACTCATTGAAGCCCCTGCCTCTGCTAAAAGATGGAGAGGACCTTACTCGGACGCAGAAAAGCTCAATGACCCATGGGACGTCCCATACACCTACGAACGCGTCCCAGGTCAGCCGGGTTACAAAATCACATCGGCAGGCCCTGATGGCGAAGCAGGTACCGAGGACGACATATCATTCCCAGAAGGTCAGAAGCAAACGCAGGAAGACGCACCAATAAGTGTGGAACTGAAGGTCCCGACTGATACCGGCAACGTGAACGAATCCACGGAATAAGTGAAAGCATTTCCATCATAATCACTAAGGGCACCTACAGGTGACCAACGGAGCGAAGCATAAGCATAAGAGATAAGGGGGGAGCCCTTCCGTGGGCTGACAGGTTAGATTAGCTCGCCGAGTAACTTCTTAAGAGCGACTTTCTTTGGCACCTTAATCACCAAATAGTCCCCTTCGCTCTCAATTTTCACACCATTCCCTGCTTCATTTTCTGTGCGGCTAGCAGCAGGTGGACGACCTTTACGAGTCGGGGGTGTGGGTGATGCTGAGTTACCCTTGAATTTTGTCTGGGACATTTCTTCCATAATGTTCTCTCGAAGTTGTTACTAAAGCGTCCATCTGTTCTGCTTAGATGTTTGGAATTACCCCTGCAGAATAAATGAACCAGAACCTATTCCATAAAAATCTATTTGTCTCTAAACACGGCGCTCTTAAACTGGTCCAGTAGGAAAATTGGACCAAAAATCTAGGACCCTGTGGGGTCAAAAACATCATCCCCAAAGCTTCGGGTATCTTTGAGGTAGATGGATGTTACACGCAGGTCCGCATGACCAGCAGCAAGCATTACCTCATGAACTGAATACTTCTGAACTGCTCGGGAACAAAAACTATGTCTGCAATCATGAAAAACATAGGCGTGTTGAACAATTCCATCTTGAAAAAGTTCTTTCGTCAGCTTAGAAAATGATTGAGACAGTTCATAGGGCTCATATTTTTTGAGAGTACTTACGAGGTGATAGAGATGCCTAGGCTCAACAAACCAGTGCGGGACCTTCCTTTTCTTTCCGTATTTGGGCAATGTTCGCTGCCCCTTTTTAATCTGCGCTTCGACAGCCAGATAGTCTCGCCTGATATTGCTCAATTCTAGAGCAAGAACCTCGTTGCGCCTAAGGCCGTATTGGTAACCGATTTCAATGTATGGCTTTAATTTATCATCGGCACTTTGAATGATTTTTGTGTAGTCTACCTCGTTGATAAAATGCCTTTGTCCCAGTCCCCGCAGTTCCCTTTTCGCCCTCACATCTTTAATCAGATATGGAGGTACCCCATCGAACTTAATAATAGGGAGGTCTGGTTTCTTCTTTGCGAGGAAACGCATGAACTTATTGATAGAGGTTTTGATGTGCTTATATGTGCTAGGAGCTAGGTCCAACCCGATGAGATAGTCGACCCACTCATCCTGGTAGTTTTTCTGCCACTCTATCGGACTCGGGGACTTAGGAAGGAAGAACTCCAAGCAATACTTCTTTAAATTCTGGAATCTAGTCCTTGCAGTCTGAGGATTGGATTCTTTTTTTAGCTGCTTCTCAAACTCTTCTAAGATGCGCGGTGGAATAAATGCTGAAGTGATTTCATAGTTTTCGATAGCTTTTTTCACCCGCCAGTTGTCATGATTTAGCCTGCTAACCAAATCCTTCCGACTGTATTCATCCAGGTCTCTATAAAGGTCTATCGGTAGTCGCTGCCAACGGCGTGGTCCTGATGGGTCGCGATACTGTCTTTTGATACCGTCTTTTGTTAAAAGCCACTTTTCAACTTGTAGCGCACCCTTTGCCTTCAAGTCTTCGTTCAGCTTCTTTATACGTTTTTCTGACATGATTGGCTTCCCAAACGTCCGGTAGTTTGCTACCAGAAATTTTATCGGTTGATACCGAAGCCAACTTGAGTGTGGAGTCTTAAACCAGCGGAAAGCTTGGGAGAAGATGGTCGGGGCGACTGGATTCGAACCAGCGACCGCACGCCCCCCAGACGTGTGCGCTACCAGGCTGCGCTACGCCCCGAACTTAGGGAAGCCCTGTTTTATAGCTTTCCGTAAATCTGGTAAAGTGTTTTTTAGGAAAGCAGAGTGAGCAAGATTTTTTCATGCCGTTTTGTCGCGTATCATCCTATTCAAAGCGATTACCTCGACCGGATCGATTTGGTCATTCGCCAAAAACTTCTACTCCAACCTACGATTCCCATGCAAGCCTGCCGACTCTATGAGATCCCCGCTAGTCAATTATTTGGCGGCCTCCTTCAGTGATCAATTGCCGGCTACAATAGGTGTAGAGCCGGGTTCCGCGCCCTGCGACTGCGTGAGAATGCAGTCCACTGACCAAGGAGCTGAATGCACCCCATCCTCTGCCCCGTGCGCGTGTTGAGCAGCCGCTTGGAAAGGGCTCCCTAGTAAGAGCAAAAGACTTGATAGCATCAGTAAGGTGGGTCCATGCGTCTAATCCTACTCATGACACTCCTTTGTCTGGCCGCTCTCTCTTGGGGAACGTCAGTCCCTGCACAAGAGAGCAAGGCTTCGAAGGAGCTTTTCCCAGCACCTCCTATTGTGAAACAGCAGACGGACTTCTGGATCAAAGTCTTCGAGCGGTATAAGAGCTCGGCGATTATCATCCACGACCCAGAATTCGTCGACATAATCATCGACGTGATCGACTTCGATGCCTTTCGGCAGAAGTATAACGATGGTCGTGCCTTCACCCGACAGGAACGGAAAGAAATTCTCAACCGTTACGTCGATCGCTACCAGTTAGCGATCAATCGTCTGCAAAAAGTCGGGCGAAAAGCCCTCGATTTTGGCCCGATGGAGCAAAGAGTCCTGCAAGTCTACAGTCGCCGGAAGGAAACCCTTTCTCGACTCTTCACCGAAGAGATCTACCTGCGTACCCAGCAGGGCTTGGCTGATGAATTCCCTCGGGCCACCGAACGCGCTAGTGCGTATTTCCCCTACATGGAACGCATCTTCCGCAACAGGGGCATGCCCACCGAGCTCACACGCATCGTCTTCGTCGAGTCCATGTTCAACAAAGAAGCCCTATCCAAGGTTGGTGCGACGGGCGTTTGGCAGTTCATGCCAGACACTGCTCGCCACTTCATGACCGTGAACCACTATATCGACGAGCGCCGCTCCCCTCTGAAAGCCTCCTACGGTGCGGCGAAGATGCTCGATCAAAACCTCCGCCTGCTCAAAAATTGGCCCCTGGCCATCACCGCTTATAACCACGGCCCAGGGGGCATGCAGCGCGCCGTGAGAACCCTGGGAACACGAGATATCGACGAAATCATTCGACGCTACCAATCACCGACTTTTGGTTTTGCAAGCCGCAACTTTTATGCAGAGTTCCTTGCTGCCAAACATGTCTATGGCAGCGTATCGCAGCAGACAGTCGCCAAACGAGCATTGAAAATTGATCATATCCGACTCGACCGCCCCGTGACTGTCCATCAGCTCATCACGCAAACACCCTTACAGCGTGATGTCCTCGAGCAATACAACCTCTGCCTACTGCCCAAAGCTTTTCAAAGTCACAAGCATCAACCTCTACCTGTAGGCTTCGAAATCATTGTTCCTCAAGAGATGTCTGGCAGTGTCAGGCAGGCGATTCGTCGTCTTCATATTTCTAATGCACCCAAACCGAAGGTACGCTCATGAATGCCCCTCGTCTCAGCATGCTTTTGTTGCTGATCACAGCTCCACTAGCGGCGCAGAATACACGGCCCGATGCCTCAATGGATGGCGTCCTCGATCGACTGGAGCGCAAACTCATGGAGCAAGAAGCCAGCACGCTACGCTTGACCCCCCTCCCTCGTATCAAACCTGAACGGCCTGCACAGCGAAATATCGACTTACCGACTCAGGCAATATCCGCACCTCTTCCCGAACAAAGAGACTTCCAAGCGATTGATCAGCAGATCAAAGATCTCGAGCAAGAAACGGACGAACTATCCGGACAAGTCGAGAAACTCAAAACCGACTTACAGGTCCAAGCCAGCAAAGCCAGCCTCGTTGAGATTGTCGCAGAACTCAGTGCGCCTGAGGAAACTTCACTTCGCGACTTTGCATTCTCGATCAATAAACATACCATCTATCAAATCCAGAGCGGCGAGGGTCCCTGGATGCCTGGGAGTCAAATTCTACTCTACACAGGGCCTCTCGAGCCGGGCGAACACATCGTCCAGCTGAAGGGTCGCACCGTTCGGCGATATGGAGAAGGCCTGCCTCTCGATCAAAATCTGTACCATCGTTATGACCAATCGTTCCGCATCTCCATCCCGCAGGGATCATTTCGCAAGGGATATCGCTTCAAACTAGCCAAACCCGAAGAGCAAAACATCCACGCGCAAGCGATTCTGGAGACTTATGAGATTCCGTAAATCGAAAGTTGCTATCACCATCTGGATCTTGCTTACAGGTTCATACAACCTCCAAGCAGAGCCGGCGGTCAGTGCACTTATCGAACGGCTTCGTCAGCTCAATACCCAGCTTGATGCCATATCTGCTCGCGAAGACAAGTCGGCATCAGGTTTGATTGCCTTCAATGCGGAACAAAACTTCCAAGCTGCCGAACAGAGCTTCAAGGAACGTGAATTTGTAGCAGTGATTCGGCATCTCAATTTTGTCCTCAACCAGCTCCCACAAATGCCACAAAATCGCTATCTTTTGTCCCAATACCTGCTCGGTCGCAGCTATGAGGAACTAGGATACCCTAATCGAGCGACGAAAGCTTATATACGCTATCTCAACAGTTATGCAACCCAGGCCGGCGATCCTGGCACTCGATTGATCGAGGTCATTCGGCGCATACTTCTGCTGGGAGACTTCCTTCGCGAAAAGGACCAAGATCAGGTGCAGCGACTACTTGCCAACCTGATGTCCATGGCTTTCGAACCGGATGTCAAAGCCGAGGTCACTTTACTCAGTGGGATTGCAGCTTATCACAACGCCCGCAATCGTCTCGCAGCCGATTGGTTGAAACCGCTTCTCGAAAGCTCAGTTTCCCTCCGCATCCGAGCGGAAGCAACCTTCTACGCTGCACAGAATGCCCTTGCTATGGGTCGGGATCAAGAAGGAGAGGAGCTCCTCCTCAAGCTTGTAGGTTATCCTGAGCCATCTCTGCTCTTTATTCGTGACCTTGCAACGCTCAATCTTGCACGCTTCTATGCTGCGAAGAAGATGCCACAAAAAGCCTGGGAGTGGTACCAAAAAGTCGAGGGTCCAGGAGCGTCCCTGCGGCTGGCAGCCTACGAAGCCGTCCTTCTGCTGATTCAAAGTCAGGAGTACAGTCGCGCGCTACAGCTCGCACGCTCCTATATCGCAAATTACCCTAAGTCCCGAGAAGCTTATCAGCTGCAGGAACGCATGTCTTTTCTGCAGCTCCATGCTGGTAACCTCGATCCTGCAGAAGGTCAGATGCAGGCTCGAGATCGAGCTCTTGATGAGCTGCAGCAGGGTATTGTCGCGGACTTTCGCAATCAGGATAAGATAACAGCCCCAGCGGTCCGAGAGCTCATCTCTCGGACCGAAATCATGGCGATGCAATCACCGGTGCTTGAACAGAGTCAGGGCCTCAGCGTACGACTTGAGAAGGTCGAACATCTCCTAGCGGAACAGCGCCAGGAAATCCGTAACCTCATTTTTACGCTGGGTCGCATCCAGGATCCCGATCTTAGACCTGAGGTCCAAGCGATGGATCGGCAGTATCGGGCCCTTATTCGGCAACTTTTTGCCATCGGCGATGGCCTACTCGCCAACGAGCAAGGTCTTTATGCCCAGCATCTTACGCCTGCAACGAAGACTCGGCTTGAGCGCTCAAAAGCTCGCCGCCAACTCCTCGAGGCATCTCCACAAGAGCTCAGAAAAGGTCCTTGGCAGAATTGGACCGAAATCGCCCAGCAACAACTGCGCCTGGGTGCTCTAGCGGAGCGCATCGAGAGGAAAAAGGCCGAGCTGGCTGCCCTGCAATTTCAGGCCCACACGTCCAGCCAGTCTGCATGGAAAGAACAATCTGGACAGATCAGTCAACTGCTGGAACGCTACCGGAACATCGAGAAGCGCTTAGCCAGGCGGGTGGAAGAACAGCGCCTGGAACTGTTAAAGTTCATTAGCGAACCCTCGCCGCTTCAAACCACTCGTAAGTATCTCCTACTCGGGACTCAGGAATTATTGGAAAGTGGTAGTATCCTGGAGCAGCATCGAGATCACTTCCAACATCCTTTAGCTCAGCATCAGCAGGAAGACATCGAGCGCGCTTGGGACCTTTGGCAGAGAAAGGCGGGACGCATCTTGAGTCAGATAAAACGCCACGAAGCTGAAGAAGCCCGATGGTTGACTGATCAACTCAACGACATTCAGCTCCAACTCGAACGCCACCGTCAATTGAAGCAAAAAAGTGATCAACTCGCGGAACGGGTTCATGAAACGACAGCACGGGCTCTACCCGCCGTCCTTGATCATTTCGATTATCACATCCAAGAGCAACGCTCACGTGCCAAGAAGTGGCTTGCTGACCTCCAGTGGCAGCGCTACATGCAACAAACTGAAGAGCGCCTTCGCTTGAAACAGAAGGCCGACGAGCGTGAAGCCGAAGTTCAGGAAAATTTGAAGGACCTCGAACTGAGGAGGAGCCTCCATGAGTGACAGCCTTCGTCATTATTGGATCGTACTGAGTCTCTGTCTAGCCCCGATCTTACAGGCTGGACCACGCCCAGAAGTCCCCGACCCCTCGTCCGTGTCGGCCTATCAGGACTTTTGGAAAACTTTTGAGGACTATGAGTCTCATCACCGATCTCTCGAACAGGGTAAAGAGTTTGGGTCCTGGGATCAACTGAAGCATGAGTGGCAATATCAGGAGACCAAGCAACAGACTGCCCAACTTGATCTCTTGGAAGAGGCCGCCCGTCGTTATCAGGAGCACCTTGAAAAATATCCAGGCGCGAGTAACGCTCCCTATGTCAAGCTAAACTTAGCGCAGATTCTTCAAAAAATTGGTCAACTCCGGGAGCTCGACTCCCCCGGCTCAGGTGTCGACATACGCCGCGAAGCTTTGGCCCTCCTTGCGGATGTCACTCAACAACATGCAGCTTTTGACTTAATGGAAGAGACTCAATATCTTCGTGCGACTCTCCTGGAGAGTCTCGGCCAGAAAGAAACAGCTCTGCCCATTTGGAAAGCACTCGCTGCTCAAGCCCGACAGTCGCTCTACGGGGTACACGCGCATATCGCCGTTGGCGACCATTATTTTGCCAAAGAGAAGCCAAAGGAAGCGCTCGACGCCTATCAAAAGGGTCGCAAGCTGCTTGAAAAGATCGAGGTCGAGGATTCCGACTACGAGCGCCTCCGCCTCCAGTATCGTATCACGTGGGCAGCCTATCGCGCGGCTGAGCTTGAGATCTGCATCGCTACAGCACAGGAGCTTCTTGAGCCAGGGCGTGCCTTCAAACAGATCAGTGTCAAGCGACGGGTGGAAACAGACGCCGTCGAACTGCTTGGCGATGCCCTGTTTGAGCGTGACAATCTTACCGAAACTAAGTCCACCCTCCAGAAAACCATGTTGCGTCCTTATGCTGGTGCCATAGGCCTCCGAGTGATGAGCAAGCTGGTCAGCATGCCGACTCGTGACAAGCTGATCGATCTCGGGCAGTTCCTAGTCGAAAGATATCCGCAGGCTAAGGAAATGCCGGATATCTTGACTTTATTGGCTGACACCTACCGCGAGCAAAAGCGGGACGAAGACTACCTCGTGACTCTCGAACGCCTTTCCCTCATGCTGCCACGCACCAGTCTCTGGCGAGCCCAACACGGCTCCGATGTGGCCATCATGCAGAACATGGAAACCAAGGCTATGGCTGCTACACGTTTGCTCGCGGCTTCCTACTACGAGCAAGGTATGGTGCAGGGCACGCCCTCCCATTTTCAAACCGCTCAAACCTTCTATGACAATCTTCTCGCCTTCGCGCCTCAGGATCCCGAGGCTGAGACCTGGCGTCTCCGTCGCGCACACACCTTCTTCTTTGGGGGACAGTGGGCCAAGGCCGATGGTGCGTATCAAGACTTCATCCAAGGCGGAAAAATCAGCAGCCAGAATCTTGAGGTCGCTTTCTACCAGCAGATTCTGTCGCGTGAAAAGATCTGGCGCGGCTCCCTACAAAAGTCCCTCACAGGTCGCGGTGACCCTCGACAGGATCCTTTGGTCATCGAGAATCTCCGCCGTCTTGAACAGGGCATTGACGACTTTGCTGATCGCTTTCCGGGGCGTCAACATTCGGTGGATCTCCTGCTATTAGCGGCCTCTGCAAACCGTGACCTTAACGAGTATGCCCAAGCAGAGCGTTACTGGAATCGCTCGCTCCTGTCAGATCCGTCGCCTGCGCAGAGAACCTTGGCCATTCGGGGTCTCGTCCAGGCCAAGATCCGCACGGGATCTGCCCAAGAGATTGTAGCCCTGACACGCAACTATCTCAAACTGGAGAACTGGAAAGAGCTCGGTCCAACCTTCGGTGAAGAGATGCGTGGCGTCCTCTCCACAGCGCTGAAAAGTGCAGGAGAGGAGCTCAACAAAAAAGGCCAAGTTCTAGAAGCCGGTCAGCTGCTACTCGCCGTCACCGAGGAGTTCCCGTCCCTACCTGACTACGACACTCTTTATCGAGATGGGTCCTACTATCTCGCCATAGCCGGATCTTGGGGAGAGTCGCAGCAAGCAGCCGATCGCTATCTCGCTCGATCATCCCGTTCCAAAGAAGCAGATATGCTTTATCTACAGGCTCGATCGCTCGAGTATCAGATGCGCTTTGCTGAGGCCGCTCGGAGCCATCTGCAGCTTGGCGAGAGATTCCCCCGTTATGCTAAATCCTCTCAAAGCGTACAAAAAGCAGAGCAATTGGCTCAAGCTGAGCAGGAATACAAGATAGCAGGTCGTGCGGCCCTTGCTGTGGCCGCCTTCCAAAAGGACAGCAACCAGCGTTACGCTAGCCTAGTCCGAGCTTCAGAACACTTCGAAAAGGAAAAACTCTGGGACGAGGCGCTCGGCGCGCTACAGAGTGCCGACAAGATTGCCCGCAATACTAGCAATCGCTATCAAACACAGCTGATGATCGCCAAACTGCATCAGGCGAAGGGAGATGAGGATCGAGCGATAGAAGTCTATCAACGATTGGTGCAGGATACTCTGAAAAAACAAGAAAACATTGACGCCACCGTGGTGCAGAAAGTAGCCGGTGAAGCCAACTTTCTTCTCGCAGAGCATGAGCGTCGGAGCTATGATCAATACGATCTGTTGAGTGGCCCTGGAGCCCTCGCTGATCGAATCGAAGCAAAAGCTCAAAAGTTTGAAAAAAGTCTGCAGCATTATAATCAAGCCATTCAAAGTCGCGATCCAGAGTGGTCGAGTCGAGCCCGCTACGGAGCCGGACAGCTTGCCGAAAACCTGGCCCAGACGATCAAAAATGCCCTTGCCAAAGACGAACGGGCTGCACCCGGTGCGGGGCAGTTCGCCCTGGAGGAACAGTCCAAACGTCTGCAGAGTTTGGCTCAACAGTATTACAGTCAGAATCTTCTCGCTCGCCAGCGAGAGCCTCATCGTTTCAAGGATAGCGTCTGGATCGAGCGATCGGCTATGAAGGTTGCTGGCTTCAACCGATCGTCTGATCTCGACGATCGAGAGGCGGCTGTGCCTACCTCCCTCGGTCCGTCGCAACCCCTGCAGTGGAGCCACTGATGAAACGTTTTCTTTGCATAATCGTGTGCTTCACTGCATCCTGCAGTACGGTTCCCGAGCGGGATCAGCTGGATCTTCCTCCAAACACAACCCAAGATCCTAAAGCGATGGTAGTGCAGGGTCACGCTTCGCCCGAAGCCATCGATGCACAACAGATTTTCGACTGGCAGAAATTCTATCGATCTCAGCCAGGTATTCAAGACCAGGCTACCTTAAAATCTCAACTCGAAGCAGTGAGCGGTCCCGTACCACCTGACGTGCAACTGAAGCAAGCACGCAACAGTCTCGCCATTGGTCAGAAAGAGAAGGCCAGAGACCTCTACCTCCGTCTCGTTCAGAATGACCCGAAGAACATCGATGCTCAACTTGAACTTGCCCACCTCTACCTTGCCGAAAATGACAGCGAAAGGGCTTTTGATTATCTGGGTTCGATCCGTCGCATTCTCGATCGTCAGGAACAAGCAAGTCGGGAGCATACCGTCCGCTACCGCTTCGCGCTGGCGACAGCATATATTCAAACGCAAAATCGGAAAAAAGGTCACCAGATTCTTACGGACCTCATAGCTCAAGATCCGCGCTTTATACCCGCTTACGCCGCTCTCGCTCAGTCCTATCTGCAGCAGGGTCAGACGGATCTCGCTGCCTTTATCGCCAAGCGAGGCCTGGATCGCGGACCAGATGAGCCACGTCTCCTCAATCTTCTGGCTGTCACCCATCTTCGCCAGGGACAGCAGCAGGACGCCCGAGAGTGGATTCAAAAGGCGTTGACTCAGAACCCTGACTTTGTTCCTGCCCTGATCAACCGAGCGCACCTTGCTATTCTGCGCCGTGAGTATGCAGCGGCTGAGAACGACCTGCAGAAAGCTATCAACCTCGACCCTTTAAATCTCGATGGCCAACTGGCACTCGGGCTCCTCTTTCGTCGAACAGGACGCCTGACCGCAGCCCGTAACGCATTAGAGAAGGCCGTTCAACTCGACCCCCAAAATCCCTTCGCTCGCTATCACCTCGGCATCCTGCTTGCCGAGGACTTCAAGGACCGCAACACCGCTCTTCAGCTCTTCTACGACGTGCTGCAGGCCCGAGATGATGAAAGCGAACTTAAGAATTTGGCAAAAATTCAGATCCAATCCATACGAGATAGTCGCTTATATGAACGATGAACGGCCTCCAGCTGCCTTGCTTCTTTAGTGCTGAGATGAAATACCGATACTAAACAAAGACCGAGTAGTCAGGCGGAAGAGGAGATTTTATGAGCATACAGGATCGGGTCTACAACCGCTCATCCTATATCTTAGTGGTAGATGATGACGATACCTTGCTCAAATTCTTCAAAATTCATTTAAACAAATTCTTCTCTCGAGTGATCGTTGTCAAAAACGCCCAAGAAGCGATCGAAACCCTGCGTGATAAGGAGATCGATCTTGTCATCAGTGACATCAAGATGCCCCGCATGGATGGCATTCAGCTTATGAAAAAAGTTAAAAACCATGATCCATCGATCCCAGTCTTCCTCATCAGCGGCGCGATGCTCGATGAGGATCAACTGGCAGCCGTTGATACCAAAGCAGATGGCTACCTCAAAAAGCCGTTCTCTATCGACGAACTTCATGGCTTTATCGACCGCGGTATGCAGGTAAGAGACGCCTACAAGGATCTTCTCGCGATTGTGCAGGACAAAAAGAAGTTTCTCGAACTGATCCAGGGCAAACGACAGCTCCGATTCTTAAAGAATGAAGAAGACCGCGTGAAGGCCCAGTCGATTATGGATAGCATCAAAGCCAGCTAAAATCTTCCCGATCCCTCAATCGCGTGAGATCAAGATCCGCAACCCAGCGCAGAGCCGCAAGGGTTTGCGTTCCGTGCCAGGACAGAAGCCTTCCATCGACTTTCAGGATCGGTGGGGCTGACGGCCACTCCCCCTTCAAGCGATCTGCGTCACGTCGCCGAAACGGATAGGGTTCGCTGCTGAGTATAATCAGATCTGGACTGAGTGTGGAGAGTTCCGAGACACGAACCGTCGGATAGCGTTCGAGCCCCATGATGGCGTTCTGCCAACCAGCGCAGGCGAACAGACGCGAGATATAGGTATCACCCCCTGCTAGCATATAGGGGTCACGCCAAATGAAATAGAGAAAGCGTGGACCGGCTTTAAACCTACGAGGTTCTAAACTCGCGATCATCGCATCAATATCCAAGGCCCAGTGCTCTGCTGCCTCAGGACAGCTCAGAAAATGACCAATGTCTCGTAGCATCGATGGGACATCTTCAGGAGCCCGAGGAAAGCTGATATGAGTCGGAACCTTCGTCGCAAGATCCAAGACAGCCTCTCGAGGATTCTCTTCCTGATTCGCTAAAACATGAGTCGGATGGAGGCTAAGAATCAGCGACCTGTCAAAGTCTTTGGTGCCACCAACCAGAGTACACTGTCGATGGAGATCAGGGGGCTCAACACAAAACTTGGTGCAGCCGACGATATCATCTCGTAGCCCCATCGCCACGAGACTTTCTGTTAAACTTGGTACCAGACTGACGATTCGTCGACTCATGTTCAAGCCTGTCGCCAAAGAAGTTTGTAGGCAAGGGCGGCAGTATGCGTTGCCAGAGTCAGAAGCGAGGCCGAAAGAAAAGCACCGATCGTTAGACCCAGTGCATCAAAAGAATCGCTAGGACCACCAAAGGCGCGCACCATCATCAGTGGCCCCATCGCTATAACCCCAGCGAAGAGTCCAGCTGTCTGCAGCGCTTTCCAGCGTCCTGTTAGAGGAGAATAAGGTAAGGTCAGACCTAGCGCTACGTGCAAAAGGCCGAAGAGATTGGTGTGCCCGTGGGCGCTTGCCAGCAGCGTCATTTGCCAGGACTCAAGCTGAACAGGGTCCTTCAAAAAGGCTTGAGTCATATCAAAAGATACGAAAGCACCACCTGCTGCTGCAAAGAGGAGGGTCATAAAGCCAAGCATCATATTGAGGACCCCAATTCGCGGCATCGATTACACCCCCGTCCAACAATCGAGAGCCTTGAGCCCCTCGCGGTACGCATCCTGTTTCCAAGTGATAATCCCTGTGATGAGATCCCTGGCCTGCATCCACTGGACCGCGCGGAATTCTCCATCCGCTTTGTCGAGCTCGGGGCCGCATCCAGGTTTAAAGCGCAGCAAGAACCAATCCTGTTCCTGCCCACGAAAAGCCTTCATTCGCTCTCGCTGCACTTCAGCAGGGAAATCATAGCGAATTTTGACCGCAGAGGTGCGAACCAGTTCCAATTGGTCGGTCCCTATCTCCTCTTTCAGCTCTCGAAACAGGGCCTCCTGCGCCGTCTCCCCCTCATCAATGCCGCCCTGAGGTAACTGCCAGGCACCGGCATGATCAGCTCGTTCTCCGACTAAGAGCCAGCCTGCCTGGTTTTGAATAACAGCCACCACACAAGGTCTATAAGGCTTATCCATTCTACTCCTCACAACGCGCCAAATCTTTGACTGACATGTGTTTGCAGTAACATCGTGTTACGCTACATCTAGAGCTATCCTACCACGGACACGGGTGCGAGCCCGAATGTATCGGTCGTCGTCTCTCTTTGGTCGCTGCGTTTATCAGACGGCTCTACTGCTCGCCTCTCAGCCAACTTGTGTCTCGAAAGGAGCAGCTCAGCAAAACCCAAACCGGGCTTCAAGCAAGAAGGAGCGCATCATGACCTGGAAAGCCATACCCTCACTTCTTTTTTTGGTCCTGGCCGGCTTCTCGCAAGCACCAACAGTCGAGGCCGCTGTCAACATCGGACTCTCAGGGTCCGCAGAGAATTCGAACAACTCCTTCGAAAAATATCGCAATCACGCCGTTAGCGCCAATATATCTTTAGGATTGGGCGAGCATCTGCTCATCGGGGTCACACACCGTCGCTCCTTTGATAACAAGATAGGACTGAAAAAAACGGAAGTCGCTGGTCAGCCTAACACCTTTGCCTACATCCCCTTCGAGGACAATGCGGAGAGCGTCACCAACTCGCTCGACCTGACGATTATCCCCTATAACGGCCTCGTGTCCCCCTTCGTCTTCGGTGGTCTTGCCCGCCGCGACTATGTCAACAAGCTAGAAATTCTCGGGAATACCATCCGAAGCAAGCAGACACTGTTCCCCATCCCCAACTATGGGGTCGGCATTGTGATCCAGTTGGGGCTCGGATTTCAACTTCGTATCACTCAGACCTATTCTCCCGGGGTCAAGACCATCCTCGAGGAAGGACAAGAGAAAAGTCAGCTTGTCCTGGACACTTACTCCCAGGTCTGGATTGGCTATAAGCTCTAGCATTGGTTCAGTAATTCAAGAACCTTCCGCTCCAAGAAGCCGCCCTTAGGAAGACGCCCCTAAGAAAGTCTTAACCTTCCGCGTATGCAGCCGATATCCCCCCTATACGCGAAGGAGCAAGTTTCTATGCGGGTTGTCACCCTGATCGCTGCCCTCCTTATTTTGCTAGGTATCCTGTACCTGGCCTGGCAGATGATCAACTCGAATCTAGCAGGCCGTGCCCGCCGCAGCCAGAAAAAGAGAAAATCCGACCGAGTCCGTCTCAGTCGCTCCGAACGCCGCGCTTACAAATACGCACAAAAGCTTTACCAGGAAGGCAACTTCAGAGCCTGTGCCAAGGTTCTCGAGTCCTTAGGACTCCTTCGAGAATCGATCAATATTCTCGAAAAAGCCAGTCTGATTCGCGAGGCAGCTGATGTCCTGATACGCATCCAGCGTCCGAACCGAGCCGGCTACATGCTTGCGCGGCACGGGATGTGGAAAGAGGCGATGGAATGCTTCCGAAAGGCCAATCTCCCGCTTGAGGTTGGCAAGTGCGCCCGTGAAATTGGTGATCTCCCCACAGCCATACCCTATTTTCTTGAGGCAGGGGCTTCGCTCGAAGCAGCTGAATGTTACCTAGAACTCGGTAAACATCACGAAGCGGCTCGGCTGTTCCTGAAAGTCAACGAACCAGAGCGAGCCACCGAACAATACGTACACCTTGTAGATAGTCACCTCGATATCGATAAGATCGATTTCACCGAAGAAGAACTGAGCTTTATCACAAAAAAACTACTTGAAGAAAAAGTTGATTCTCGCCTCGCCGATATTCTGGTGGCCAAAAAGCGCTCGGTCCGGCTCATCACTGAACTTCTGAAAAACAACAATCTACGTTCGGCTACCGCTGCCTACATGCGCAACACCTCGGACATCGGGCCCGAACTGATCTCGTACAAAGAGTTCAAACGGGATGAAGCCATGATACTAGGTGCCCTGTTTACCAACGTTGGCGCTTACGAATACAGCGGCATGGTCTACGAACGGCTCGAGGAGTTCGATCGAGCGGGAGAGGCCTTTGAAAAAGGAGAGCTCTTCGAACGAGCAGCTTACTGCTTTGAGCGAGGGATGAACAAAAACAAAGCCACCGACATGCGTATCCAAGCTGCATCGAGGGGAACGCGTCAGGTGAAAAGTCCACAACCCGCTCAGGCTGCTGCACCTTTGCCTTCTACCCCACCTCCTAAGAAACCAGCTAACCCCTTTTCAATTCAAGATACAGGAATTGATCATGTGACGGCTGATGGGCGTGTGGTCATATCCCTCGAAGCTCCGCAAGGTTCCCAGAATACCATCCCGAGTCCAACCGATGCATACCTAAGAATGGGTCGAGTGGAACCCCCACAAGCAGCCGTCGTCGCACCGCCGGCGACTCCTGATCGGACCATCAACTGGGAGAATTTCTATCAGTCCGAGTTCCTAGTGGACCTTACAACACCGGAGCAGGAGATTCTTCAGACCATCTGCAAGACTAAAGATTATCCGCGTGGTTCGGTGATCCTCGACTTCGAGCAGGAGCCGCTTGGTATCTACTTCCTACTCAACGGCACCATCGGTATCATGAAGCGGGTGGGAGATGGCCTGGAGAGCGAAGGTGACCAGCTTCAACCAGGCGAAACATTTGGGGAATTATGGCTTTTGATGGACCAGCCTACCAAGGTGAAATTTGCTGCAAAAACCGCTTGTCAGGTCGGTTGGATCAAGCGGGCCGACTTCGAACTTCTGATGGATAAAAACGGAGCGATCGCTCGAAAGTTATACAAGCGGTATGCCTTCAAGCTGGTCATTAAGCTCTTAAGTGATCAGAATAATAGACGAAATAAAGAAGCCTCCTAATTCCACTCTCTGGCACAAAAGCTGCTTGTCAGGGACGTGACTTCTGTTGCGGAACTGTCTTCAGCTGCTGCTGGTGAAGGAGTGGAATATGAGCAAGATCGTTTGTATGCGTCATCCACAGTACGATGGTGTGGAAAATCCGGATTTGCGTTGCAAGTCCTGCTGCGCGGTATTTGTGCAGCGGATCAAGCTTATGAATGCGAAGCGTGCGATGGACGTGGCTGCATGGCTTGAAAGCAAAAGCTATAAGCCTCTCAATGCTTCTAAGTGATGCGCATCCAGAAGTAGGCCAAAGACGTCATAGTACATAGAAAACCTAAGCTTCTGATGAACCGCATGTCCAATCAGGATTTCAGGCCTTAACGAGCCTACCCTCGGGACCATTTCTGAATGCTTGAACGAGCATTTCAGGACAGTCACCGAGTCAGAGATCCGAAAATATTCGAACACCACCGTCTTTGGGCTCTATCGAGACGGGAGACAAGCACGCACAGCGGCTGAAGCCGCTGCTCCCCCTTTCTCTTCGAACGCTTTTCATCACAGTATTTCGACGATCACACCACTGGCTTCTCCACCGCCGATGCAAAGCGTTGCGAGACCATAGCGACCACCACGTTGCCTCAGGGCATGAAGCAAGGTAACCAGAATGCGCGCGCCGCTGGCTCCGATCGGGTGTCCGAGAGACACCGCACCACCCTTCACGTTCACGTGCGAAGGATCGAGTCGCAGGTCATGGATGGCAGCCATCGCCACGACGGCGAATGCCTCGTTGATCTCGTACAGATCGATGGCATCCGCCTTCAACTTAGTTTTATCCAAGAGTTTCTTGATACAGCCGATCGGCGCCGTGGTGAAATGCACGGGATCCTGAGCATGCGATGCCTGGGCCACGATGCGAGCGATAGGCTGCAAATGATGCCGCCTAGCAGCATCTTCAGAGGCAAGCACCAACAATGCTGCTCCGTCATTGATGGACGAAGCATTGGCTGCTGTGATGGTTCCATCCTTTTCAAAGGCGGGACGCAGCGTATTCAGTCGATCGAGATCGGCGGCAAAGGGCTCCTCGTCCAGTTCGAACATACGAGTTCCTTTGCGATCCTGCAGGGCAACCGGCACGACTTCATCAGCAAAGAGCCCCGACTCGACCGCTTTGCGAGCACGCTGATAACTTTGCAGCGCGAATTCGTCCTGAGCTTCGCGGCTAAATTTGTATTCGCGAGCACACACTTCCCCGCAATTGCCCATCGCAACGTTGTTATACGGATCCCAGAGTCCATCCCACTGCATCGAGTCTTTGGCTTCGATCGAGCCAAATCGATAACCAGAACGCGAGTTCATCAGCAGATGCGGAGCGAGACTCATGTTCTCCTGTCCACCTGCGAAGATCAGCTGACTATCGCCCAAGCGGATGGCTTGATCTGCCAGCATGACCGCCTTAATCCCGCTGCCGCAAACCCGCCCCACAGTCGTTGCACAGACGGAATGAGGAAGACCTCCGTAGACGGCGGCCTGTCGTGCTGGAGCCTGTCCGACTCCTGCTGTCAGAACGTTGCCCATAATAATTTCATCAACTTCTGATCCTGACAGCTTCAGTCGTTTGAGAGCATCTTGCACCAAAGCGGCGCCGAGACGGGGGGCAGGCGTCTGCGACAACGAACCATTCATCTTGCCGATGGCTGTGCGACTTGCATAAGCGATTACTGTATGTTTGTTCTGTGTCACCTGTGGACTCCTATCGATCACACAAACGTCACCTTTCAATCCAGGCGTCCGTTTCAAAGCGGACTAAAGCATAGCGTTTCCAAGAGGGATCGGCTATCTTCTACCGAATTTTTTTAAACCCTCTGCGGAGAGGCTCGAATCTATGCGCCAGAAATGTAAGCTTGTCCTCTCGGACGGCAGCAGTTTCGAAGGGGATCTCATCGGTGCGCCCCTGCGCGCCAGCGGCGAACTCGTGTTTACGACTGGGATGGTAGGCTATAGTGAGGCGATAACCGACCCGTCTTACTTCGGGCAAATTTTGTGCTTCACTTACCCTCTGATCGGGAACTACGGAATACCCGATCTACCCAAAGGTCTCCAACTGCCGATTCCAAGGGGCTTCGAAAGTGGTCGCGCCCGCGCTTCAGCAGTGATTCTCACCATCGACAGTCCGGAAGTTTTTCACTGGAATGGTTTTCATTCGCTCGACGAATGGCTGAAACACCAGGGAGTTCCGGGCATTGTTGGGCTCGACACTCGCCATCTCGTGCATATGATTCGATCGCATCCTAATCTGCTCGGACGAGTCGAACCCGACCAGGAGGAAGGCTACCGCGATATGGGTGCATTTCTGACTCCGAAAAGTCCTAGCGCCTTCTTCGATCCCGGTCAGGCGACCATTCTCGGTGAAGTGTCGACCCCAGAACGAATTCGCCTCGGTCAAGGGAAGACCCGAATTGCTGTCGTCGACTGTGGCGTGAAATGGAACATCATTCGTCAGTTTCTGAATTTCGGCTGCGAAGTAGAACTCTTACCCTGGAACACACGACTCCGCGACGTCGACTGCGACCTCTGGTTGCTCTCGAACGGGCCCGGTGACCCCACCCGCACAGGCGACCTTACGGCTCAAGTCGAGACGCTTCTGCATGACGACCGCCCGATCCTCGGCATCTGTCTCGGCCACCAGATTCTCTCCTTGGCTGCAGGAGCCACCACGCGTCGCATGCCGTATGGCCATCGCTCGCATAATCAACCAGTTTATGAAGTCGGAACACGCCGTGGCTACATCACCAGCCAAAACCATGGTTACGTCGTCGAAGACGCCTCGCTGCCAGAGGGTTGGGAAGCTTGGTTTCGCAACGCTAACGACCAGACGATCGAGGGCATCCGCCATCGGTCCAAACCCTTCCGCAGCGTACAATTCCACCCCGAAGCCTCAGGTGGACCACGAGATACATCATGGATTTTCGAACAAGTTTTGGCGGAGGTGAAAAAATAATATGCCGATGCTCAAGCAACTTACCGATCTCGGTCGGCCCCCAAAAGTTCTGCTCCTGGGTTCTGGAGGTTTGTCTATCGGTCAGGCTGGAGAATTCGACTACTCGGGCACCCAGGCAATCAAAGCCTTGGTCGAAGAAAAGATCGAAGTCATCGTGGTCAATCCAAACATAGCCACCGTGCAGACCAATCCGATGCCCGGGGTCAAGGTTTACCTCTACCCGGTAGAAGTCGAGTGGGTCGAGAAGGTCATTCAAAAGGAAAAGCCGGACGCGATCATCGCCGGGTTCGGTGGCCAAACAGCCCTTAACTGCCTGATGAAGTTGGATTCTGCTGGCATCCTTCAGAAATACAAAGTCCTGAACCTCGGGACCCCAGCCTCAGTGCTCCGGCTGACTGAAGACCGGGATGACTTCGCCCAGAGGATGCGGGATATCGGCATGCCGATCCCTTCGAGCATTGCCTGCGACACCCTCGAGCAAGCCATCGATGCGGCTCAGCAAATCGGTTATCCCGTCATCGTTCGAGCTGCCTTTGCTTTGGGTGGTCTGGGTAGCGGCTTTGCGAATACTCACGAAGAGCTCAAAACCCTGGTGCAACCCGCGCTGGCTTCCTCGCCTCAAGTCCTGGTCGAGAAATCGCTCAAGGGCTGGAAAGAGGTCGAATACGAGGTGATGCGTGATTCGCAGGGCAATACCATCACCATCTGCAATATGGAGAACTTTGACCCCCTTGGGATTCACACAGGTGACTCGATCGTCGTGTGTCCCAGCCAGTCACTCTCCGACGATGAATATCAGATCCTCCGCAACGCGGCCATCACGATCGTCAACTCTCTTGGCATCGTCGGCGAATGCAACGTCCAGTATGCGCTCGATCCCAAATCTTTGGCATTCAACGTGATTGAGGTCAACGCGCGTCTTTCTCGCTCTTCCGCGCTGGCTAGCAAGGCCTCTGGTTATCCGATCGCCTACATCGCGGCCAAGGTGGTCTTGGGTTATGATTTGCTCGAGCTGAAAAATCCTGTAACTGGTATTACTTACGCCTTTTTCGAGCCCGCTCTTGACTACGTGACAATCAAGTTCCCGCGCTGGGACCTTTTGAAATTCCACGGTGTCAACCGCAACCTGGGTTCGACGATGAAATCGGTCGGTGAAGTGATGGCCATTGGCCGAAGCTTTCCCGAAGCGATTCAAAAAGCGACGCGGATGGTCACTGAAATTCCCGAAGGCCTCTCCATGCCGCGACCTCATCTGAGCGACGACGCTCTTGAGAATGAGCTTCAGGTACCGACAGACAAGCGTCTTTTCGCTGTCGTCGAGGCCTTCCGTCGCGGATGGCCGATGGAACGTGTCAGCACCCTGACCTCGATCGACAAATGGTTCCTTGCCAATCTCAATACCATGATCGACACGGAGAAGGAGATTGCGGGACTTGCGGCCAAGGCCGACGCTCAAGCATCGCTGGATAGTCAAATGCTCCAATCGTTCCACGGCGCCAGCTCAGCAGACTGGAAGCGATGGAAACTCCAAGGCTTCGGTGACGAGCAAATGGCGAGTCTTATCCTGCGGCAAACGCTCAAGCAACCGACGGCGACCGATGTTCGCAAAGCGTCACTGTCGATTCGCAAGCTCCGTCTGGAACATGGTGTCAAACCAGTCGTCAAAAAAATCGATACCACGGCGGGCGAGTATCCCTCGCCCTCGAACTACCTCTACATGTCCTACGGTGGGATGTTCAGCGATGCGATGCCAGACGATGAGAAGGTCTTCTCAGCCATCGTCCTCGGCGGCGGCTCCTATCGAATCGGAACTTCGGTTGAGTTCGACTGGTGTGCTGTCAGCTGCAGTCGGAAATTGCAAGAATCTGGCTGGCGTTCGATCATTGTCAACTGTAATCCTGAAACGGTCTCGACGGACTATAACTCCAGCGACCGGCTCTATTTCGAAGAGCTTTCGCTCGAACGCATTCTAGACATTGCCGATATTGAGAAGCCCGTCGGCGTCGTGTGCTCGATGGGCGGCCAGCTACCCAACCGTCTAGCTAAACCGCTCGCGGAGGCCGGACTTAAACTCCTCGGCCACAAGGCCGAGGCCATCGATCGTGCCGAAGATCGGAGTCGCTTTTCAGCTCTGCTTGATCAGCTGAACATCGGTCAACCGCGCTGGATCGCTGCCACGCATGCCGATGAGATCACGCGCTTCATCCATGACGTTGGTTTCCCGGTTCTGATTCGTCCTAGCTACGTGTTATCAGGCGCCGCCATGAGCGTCGCCTACGACGAAGAGTCTCTGAAACTCTGTTTGACCAGCGCCAGCGACGTATCGCCCGACCATCCGGTGGTGATTTCAGAGTTCATCGAGGGTGCGCGGGAGATCGAGCTCGACGGCGTGGCGAAGAATGGAGAGATTTTAACGGCGATCGTCAGTGAGCACATTGAGAATGCTGGCGTTCACTCCGGCGATGCCACGCTTGTGGTGCCTGCGCAAAAGCTTTACGTCGAAACCGTGCGCCGGGTTCGCAAAGCCGGGCGTGCGATTGCTCAAGGTCTCAGTCTCAATGGCCCGTTCAACATGCAATTTTTGGCCAAGGAAGGTGAGATCAAAGTGATCGAGTGTAACGCTCGAGCTGCTCGTTCTTTCCCCTTCGTTTCGAAGGCCGTTGGTTTGAATCTGGCGGATGTCGCAACCGATGTCATGATCGGCGGCAAACCGAACCTCAGTCGCTTCAATGAAGACGATCTACCTTACGTCGGCGTGAAAGCAGCCATGTTCAGCTTCAAGCGTCTGGGCGGCGCGGATCCGGTGCTCGGTGTGGAGATGGCCTCGACGGGGGAAGTCGGTTGCATCGGAGAAAATGTGGACCAAGCTCTCCTCCTTGCAATGGAAGCATCAGGTGTCTATCGTCCCGAGAAAGGCGTCCTCGTCAGTTCTGGCGGTGAAAAGGATAAACTTCGCTTCCTTCCAGCAGCCCGCACCCTCGTGGCACTTGGCATACCACTTTATGCCACCACAGGTACGGCGCGCTACCTCCAGGAACACAACGTTCCCGTCGTGCCCCTGGCATGGCCCGGCGAGGGAGAGAACGATGTGATCCAAGCCATCAAGAACCGTAAAGTCGACTTCGTGATCAATATCCCGAAGAGTTCGCAACGCAAAGAGCTGACCAATGGCTCGATGGTTCGGCAGGCGTCTGTGAAGTTCGGCTGCTCGCTCCTGACCAACATGGAAATCGTGAACGCTTACGTACAGGCGCTCGATCGCTGTCCCGAGTTCCTGAAGCGACATGATGTACTGTCTCTTCCCAGTTATCGCGGTTGATAAGCTTGCTCCTGCCTGATGCCGGGGGCAAGCGAGAGTGCTGCCCCGGCCTCTGGCCGGGGTAAACCTCGATGATCTGCTCCCCCAAAGCTTTCTGCCTTGTTTTTTACCTTTGAAATATTCTCGACTTAACAGGGGTTTATCGCAACCGAAGAAGTCGCCAGGTTCCTGTCCGATCTCTCTTGGGAAGAGAGAGGGTGGGGCACACTCGCCTTTGGTGGTATGAGGAGATTACTTTATGGTCCAGATTTGGCGTCTGCTTCTACTCGGGTTCCTGTTAGCTTTTGCGGACAGCGCGGCTGCGAGCGATCGGGACCCGCCGTCCCAGTGCCAGACGGTGAAAGATACAGCGGAGGCCGAGGCTTCGATCTCTGGTCTGTCGCCATTCGCTCTCCAGAGCGCGATAACGGGGGGACTCCTGCTTCAGAACCGCTTTGCAGGTGACGGGAACACGGCTTGCTGCAAGGTGTGCCGCAACAGCCAAGCCTGCGGTGACAACTGCATCAGCTGGTCGAAGGTCTGTACAGCAACCCGTGGGTGCTCCTGCCAGCAGTGACGTCTGCGCGGGGATATCGTTTCCGGAGGGAGGATCAGGCGACGGATGGGAGTCGTCGCCTTGTTCTGTGAATTTCGAGAGCTGAGACAGATCTTGAGGGTTTGACATAAAGCCTCAGGCTAGAGGAGGTAACCAGCTTGTCAACAGCGAAGCTTGTCCTGCTCTGAGTGTGTCTCCGTACCTTCCATCCATGCAACAATCGCAGAAGTCGCTACCAGACGAAATCGTCTCAGGTGGGACAACACGGTGTTTTGCGGTATGTCCAGCTGGTCTGAGATGTCCACGGTCGACAGGTGCTGCACATAGAACATCTCAGCCACTTTCCGTCGGATGGGATGCTTGTGCTCGCCAATCAGCGTTTCGAGAAGACTGGCATACTCTTCGAACTGCTCCAGTGGAAGGCCAAGAATCGTCCGATCGTCCGCTTCTTCATTGAGTTCAACATGCTCGTATTCATCGACGAGCACAATCCGCCGATCCTCAACTTTTTTCTTTCGCGCCAGGGTCAGACACTTATTCTTAGCGACCACCTTGATCCAAGCAGTGGCAGAGGCTTGATTCCGAAGCGTCGACATGGATTCCCACGCTGTGACAAACACCTCTTGAACAAGCTCATCCTCAATGGCTTTTGGTACTCGAAAGCCGCGGACAATTTTCCGCACTAAAGCTTCATGCGCGTGATACATACGATTGAAGTTGAGTTCTTGGCTTGGTGTTGACATTGCGACCGGCACGGGCCGTCCTCCTCACAAAAGTGCTCTCATGAATGTGCTGATGATTAAAGGTTGTGTCTCAGCACAGTCGTCAAGTCCCATGAGCAAGGAGTTTGCCAAAGTCATAACATCCCATTCTCGCTTAGATTCGGTGTCTCCTCACGGAGGGAAGGTTCTTTGATTTATAGTATTCGCTCACCAAATTTCGTTAGTCCCAGATTGCGCCATGCCCTTGCGATATGCGCCTTTTAGGCTTACCCCCTTGAAGAATCGCTGCAGAAGCCTTGTCTGGGTATCAGGTGGCGGCTCGCGAAACGGATCATTTGCTGTTGACCTTACTCAGAAAAGGCTTTGACTTACATCTCCTTTACACATGGCGAGGTAGCTCAGTTGGTTAGAGCGCGCGATTCATAATCGTCCTACTCTTCATCTCCATCTCATCCTAAACAACCGGAACCACTCAACGCTTGCGACTGTGTATCAGACACCTCACGGCTTAACATTAAATCACTAACTTTCCGTTCTCACGCCGCCCAGAACCTTTAGATGGCAGACCATTTTAGCAATCCTGTTTTGCAGGACAGTCTCCAAGGTCAACCGCCACCGAAGGGGGTTCGTCCAGTGGGATCGGGCCTGCGATGTCAACCCCGACAAGAACCACTCCAATACGCTCGGGAACGGTAACTATTATCAACAATCTAGGGGATCGCGCTTGCAGTTCAACTCGTCTTGCTAGACCTTGTTAAGTGCTCTTATCTAAGTCTTGGTTTGTGAATGGGCCACGCTGCAATGCACCCTCTAAGACTCCTCGACATTCGACCGGAATGAAAAAAGGCCGACCCGAAGGTCCGCCCTCTACCAGCCTAAACGTCCATTGCAGTAAAGGCTGCTTCGCACTCATACCTAGCCACAGCAAGCTTGGTCACTTTCACCACAGGTGCTAGGTAGCCATTGGTTGATCAGCCCGGCTTGTTGTCATTGGAGCCTCGCCGACAATAGCGGGACTTAACCCTGCCTTGGGCTATGCTTTGACCCAACCCTTGCTTGAGGTTTGTTGTGGATACGATGATGAGTTCCGTGTGGTTTAGGAAGGCCAGGAGGTCGGCCTGTTGGAAGGAGAGGCTTACACCAGAGACTGACCTAACCAATCAACCATTATGCTGGCCACACCCGGCGCGACGTTCTCGTAAGGCGTGCTCATCGAACCGTCTTTGTTGAGCGTGCTCGCCTCGTTCGCATAGCCGCCATAGTTTGGCCGCTCATAAAAACCTATACAAAGCTATGCATAGTGTCATTATGTGATTCGCTCTCCGTTGATATCCGTTTCCGGCGTGCAACTGGAGTCCTGGAGGGGCGGTCATCCTGCGGGGCAGAACTAACTC
>Ga0209985_10000766_pt1 | contig 33602 bp, 55 predicted proteins | sample NOAtaG_FD_187305 | JGI IMG/M metagenome (GOLD analysis project Ga0209985, IMG submission 187305) | Freshwater lake microbial communities from Lake Erie, under a cyanobacterial bloom - NOAA_Erie_Diel6S_1000h metaG (SPAdes) (version 2) | ecosystem: Environmental > Aquatic > Freshwater > Lake ...
CCGGCCGCGACTGGCGCGCACGACTCACCGTCTGCGAATGGGTCACCGACAACTTCTTCTCGTGAGGTCTACATGGCTGGGACCAAGACATGGGCCGACGGCGACGCCCTCACCGCTGCTGACCTCAACGGGTTCGTGCGCGACCAGTGGACCACCATCTGCACGTCGGGCACGAGACCGTCGACTACGCAGACGGGCCGTCACATCTATGAGACGGACACGAGGAGGACCTTGGTGTGGGACGGGACCGCGTGGGCGATCGTTCGCGAAGACCAGTGGAGCACGTACACGCCGGCTTGGACAGCGGCCTCAGCGAACCCGACGCTCGGAAATGGGGGCATCGGCGGTCGTTGGCGCTACACGGGCCCCAAGACCATCGACCTCGGAGTCACGCTGACGATCGGGTCGACAACGACCATGGGGTCAGGGGCTTGGCGGTTCGGGATCCCGACGGGAACCGTCCTGGCGTCCGCTGTCGGCATCCAATTGGGGACGTGGGCGACGGGGAGTGGCACGCTCACACCGGGGACGGCCTGGTTCTACGGCAACGGCACATACTGCGAGCTGGTCTACACGGGCGGCGTTGTCAACGGCACAAGCCCTCATGCGTGGGCGAACGGACATCAGCTCCACATCGCTATGCGTGGCCTGGAGCTGGCGTGATGCCACGCCACGGAGGATCGCATCGGCCGACACGGGCCCAGAGAGCTCGGCGGCGATCACGGTGGCATCGATGGGCTCAGCGACGGAACCGGGACCAGGAGGACCGAGGATGCACGAGCACGTGACCGTACCGGCGTTGGCGGCTGTGGCCGCCGTCGGATCCGCTGCTGCCTCGACGATCATGGCCGTCGTCGACGTCCAGGTCGACGCCGGTCTCGTCACGGCGATCTCCACAGCAGTGCTGGCGATGGCCGCCGCCGTAGCCAAGATGTGGCGCAGCCAGATGGCGCAGGCGTCGGAGCTCGGGCGACTCGAGGCGGCTGTCGAGGCATGCCGCGCACGCGATGTCGAGCATCGCGCCGAACGGGACGAGTGGCGTCGGGAGCGAGACGCGTTGCGTCAGCAGATCGCCGCAGTGGTCGCCAGCCTGGCCCGCGATCAGGGCGACGGCCGATGATCATCTCCACGAGCCGTGAGGTCCGACTCGGCGAGTCCGCCATCATGCGCGGGCCGCTGCTCGACATCGATTCGCTCGGCGAGCTCGTCGTGGTCGCCTTCCCGCAGCAGTGGTGGCCGTGGGCGATCGCGACGGCATTCGCAGAGTCGGGTCTCGCGTCGAGCCTCGGGGCCCCGAAACGGCGGCTCGTGGTGTGGTCGGCGACAATCGGGGATCTGCACCTCGTCGGGCCACGGTGGGGACCATCGGTCGGGATCTGGCAGCTCCGCCAGACAGCATCGGTCGACTCGACCCGATGGCCGATCGACCCGGCGCTCAACGCTGCGCAGGCCGCCGCCATGCTCGAGCAGCACGGGCCGGGACGGTGGGCGTCGCACACCTCGGGCCGGGCCCACAAGCACCTGCCAGCAGCACACCGGTGGGTGGCCGGCTGGTGTGAAACCCATCCAGCACGGAGGACCGCATGACTGACACCCGCACCGCAACCCTGCGCACCACGGTGAACTCCACGTGGCTGGTTGCTCTTGTCGCACTCGCGCACCAAGCCGGCTGGCGGGTCGATGCCGACTCGCTCGCCCCGCTGCTCCCGGCGGTGCCCGTCATCGTCGGATGCTGGTACCGCGCCTGTCTGTTGGCGTCGGCCCGATGGCCGTGGCTCGGCTGGGTGCTGTTCGGCGCGTCGGCTACCCCGACCTACCCGACCTACGAGTCCCGGTGACGGCCGACCGAGTCCTTGAGGCGGCCCGCGCCGAGGTCGGCTACACAGAGACGTCCGAGTTCGACCGGCGTCGACGAATCTGGCGCCGCAACCTCACCAAGTTCGCGCGCGAGGCCGGCCACCCGAACGGGTACGCGTGGTGCGCGAGCTTCGTCGCCGCCGTCCTGCGCCGCTGCCAGTCGATGACACCCCCACAGGTCCTCTCGGCGTCGTCCCGGACGATGTGGGCCGAAGCGAAACGGCGTGGACTGGCCGTGCCGATGCGCAACGTCAGACCCGGAGATGTCGTCCACATGACCCGCGGACCGAAAGGCGCCTGGCTCGGCCACGTCGGATTCGTCGAGTCTGTCGACGGCCAGACCCTCGTGACCATCGAAGGCAACACCAACGGTGCCGGCTCGGCCACCGGCGGAGCGGTGCTCCGCCACCGTCGCCCGGCGTCGGATTGGAACCTTGGCGCCTGGCGCCCCCGCTAACCACCCAACCCCACCACCGAGGAGGCCGACATGGTCTGGAAGACGAGCGCCGAGGCAGCCGAGGCCGAGGCCATCGCGCATTGCGCCCTGTGGAACGGCGGACGGCTCCGCATCTACAGCGGGACCCGTCCCGCCACGGTCGCCACTGCCCTGTCCGGGAACACCCTGCTAGCAGAGTTCACGCTGTCGAACCCGGCGTACACAGCCGGGACGACCGACGGTGTCGTCACGCTCGCCGGCGCGCCCCTGTCAGCAACCGCAGTCGCCACAGGGACTGCCACCTTCGCACGGATCTTCAAGTCCGACGGCACCACCGCGGTCGACGACGTCGACGTCGGGACGTCCGGAACCGAGATCGTGCTCGTCACCACATCGATCGTGACCAATCTCGTGGTCGACATCACGTCCGGCACGTTCACCTGGCCGCTCACCTGACATGGCCACCGCACCGTCCTTCTTCGACAAGGCCGTCGTGGCACGCGCACGTTTGAGCGTTGCGGAGACGTCCTTCGACGGCACCGGCGCGAACGTCGTCACGCCGACATGGATCGGGTCCGGCGGCGCTGGCGCGCCCGTCACCGACTGGGTCCTCAAACGCGTCGAGGTCGTCACGAACGGCAACGCAGCCGACTCCCTGGTCAACGTCTTCCTCACGGATGGCGCCGACGCGAACCCACGACTCATCCGGTCGATCGATCTTGGCGACCCGCCCGCCACGTCAGCGACCGTCGGCGGCACCGACTTCATCGAGAATTTCGGGTCGGACTACCAGCTCCCCGCCGGCTGCGGGCTGCGCTTCTCGGTCACGGTCACCCCGACGGCTGGCGCCGTGGAAGTGTTTGCGTTCTGCGAGAGGGCTTGACATGCCCTCGTCAGGCCTGATCCCCAGGCTGGCCCCCCGCATCGAAGACGCCGGGTCGGAAGTGATGCCCGTTGGGTCGCTCAACCGCTACTGCCTCCAGCTCCCCCAGTCGCCGAGCGGCGGCTACGGCAACACCGCCGTAGCCGCCGGCTCCACGTCCTACGCACTCATCCCGTTCCGCCTGCGCCGCCCGATCGCCGTCGACGCCGTCACGATCGACTGCGCCACCGCTGCCGCCGGGTCGACGCTCACCGTGGCCATCTACAGCGTCGACCCGGTCAGCGGCCGCGGCAGGTGCGTCTACCTCGCCCCGATCGACACGACCTCGACCGGCGAACGCACCACTCAGACGCCCGGGGTCCTCCCGGCCGGGCTGCTCGGGTTCGCATGGCAGGCCTCCGGGGGCAGCCCGACGGTGCGCGCCACCTCTTCGGTCCTGGCCGACGTGGCCAACGCATGGCACGTCGGAGGGGGCGGGTTCGGCCCGGCCAAGAACTGGGAGACGGCCCTCGGGTCCACGATCGACGGCCAGATCGGTCGCCCGTTCCAGCGGGTCGACATCGGCAACCAGTTCGGTCAGGCCCCGGTCCCTTCGGCATGGTTCCGCATCAAGTCCTGACCTGAGGAGACCTCATGCCTGACAACGTCGCCATCACAGCAGGTGCCGGCACCAGCATCGCCACCGACGACATCGGAGGCGTCCAGCACCAGCGCGTCAAGGTCGTCCTCGGCGCCGACGGGGTCAACGCCGGAGACGTGTCGGCCGCGAACCCGATGCCGACGGTCGAGCAGGGCGAACTCCTCGAGGCCCTCGAATCGCTCCGCATGCACGTGTCAGCCCTGACCCGGTCGATCGGTCTCCTGTCGCCGGACACCGCCGGTCGTCTGCGTGTGCTCATCGACTCGATCTCGGCGTCGCTGACCCTGGCGACGATCACCACCGTCGGCACCGTCACGACGGTCAGCACCGTCACGACGGTCAGCACCGTCACCAACCAGGCCCAGCACGGCGGCTTCGCTGCCAACGACATGGTCCCTGCGCTCATGGCGATGCGAAGCCAGGACCTGCGCTCCAACATCTCGGTCACCTGAGGAGGACCCATGCCCACCACCCAAGGCAATCGCGCCATCCTCGACACGCCCTCGTGGCAGTTCATGTCGCCGCTGCCCACGGCCACCGTCGCCGGGGCATTCATCGCGAGCTCGCGGCACTACCGTCAGCAGCAGCTCTACGTCGCCTCGAACACGGCTGCGTGGCTGCACAACCCGAACGCCGGGGGCTGGGTCGCCCTGCCGTCCCCGGCGCTGGCCGGGACGTTCGGAGCCGGTGCCGCCGGGTGCTCGTCGGCATGGTCGACCGGGTCGACGGTGGGCGCTGTGTCGCTCACCGCCACCTCGGGCACCACGTCGACCATCGTCACCAACCAGACGCTGGCGCGTGACTTGAGGGGCTATCAGGTCCTCATCATCAGCGGACCGAACGCCGGGGCCGCCCTCGACATCGCCTCCAACACGGTCGGGGCCAACGCGACGATCACCGTCGCCACCCAGGCAACCGCGTTCTCGGCCTCGACGGTGTTCCGGTTGCTGACCCCGCGCTGGTACGTGCTGGGCGCCGGCACGCTGGCCGCTGGGTCGTTCAAGTGCTACGACTTCGCCACCAACACGTGGCAGAGCTTGAGCAACACTGGCCTGCCGGCCACGATCGGCACGGACGGCAAGCTCGTGGCGACGCCGTCCTACGACAACGCCGCGTATCAGTCGTTCGCGACGGGCACGGCGACGGCCGGCGGTGCCTCGACGCTCGACAACTCAGCGAAAGTGTGGACAGCGAGCCAGTGGATCAACTCGCAGATCCGCATCACAGCAGGCACCGGCGCCGGTCAGATCCGCACGATCTCCGCCAACACGGCCACGCAGATCACGGTGTCGTCGGCCTGGACCACTGCCCCCGACGCCACGAGCCAGTACGCCATCAGTGGCAACGACGACTTCCTGTACTACATCGGCAACGGGGCCGTAGCGGCCTACCGCTACTCGATCTCGGCCAACACCTGGTCGACGCTTGCGCCGGTGGCTGCCCGTGGCGGCGCCCCCGGCGCTGGCATGTCGGCACACTGGATCGCCCAGGCCCCCGACGCTGACTGGACGAACGAGAACGCAATCAACAACGGCCGGTTCATCTACAGCTTCAGGGGCGCCGCCGGCTCTGGCCTCGACCGCTACGACATCCCTGCGAACACCTGGCAGAACGTGTCGTACAGCCCGGCGGCCGAAACGTTCACCACCGGCTCCAAATGGGAGTCCATCGGTGGGGACATCTTCGGCATGAAGGACGGCACCGGCCGGTGGTTCCGCCTGAGCGTCGCCACGCAAACCATGGACGGCTGGCACACATCCCTGTATCCCAACAGCACGGCCGTGGCCGGCGACACCTGCTACGCCATCTACTACCAGGACGGGGCGCGCATCTGGTGGCTCTACCTCGCCCTGAACTCGTCCAACGTCGTCCTGCGGGCCATGGTGTTCTGATGAGGCTGACGGACGTGCTCGCCCTCATCGACCGGTCGCTCGCCAAGCAAGGCGAACTGCGCACCGCCGCCGACCAGATCGGCGACGCCGAGCAGATCATTGCCATCGATGCCCGCATCGCCGAGACCCTGGAAACTCGCACCGCCATCGCCGCCTTGATCGAGGAGTGAGCCCATGTCGCTGCTGCTGCTGCTGACCAGCCCAGCAGCGACCCCTTCCGGGCCCACACTCCTCGTCCGTCAGCCGACGGCCACTGTCCCGCTCGGTGACGGGCTCGCCTGGGTCGACGGGGCATGGCGGATCCCGCTTGCCGACCTCGGTCAGGACGGCATCCTCTGGTGGGCCCCTGCCACGGCGCCGACCGGGTCGACCACGGGCACGGTCACCGCCTCCCGCACCCGGCCGTCCGCCGTGCTGGTCACCACGGTCCGGGATCGGGGCACGGTCACCGCGGTCCGCACCCGGCCGTCCGCCGTGCTGGTCACCACGGTCCGGGATCGGGGCACGGTCACCGCGGTCCGCACCCGGCCAACGGCGGCGCTGGTCACCACGGTCCGGGATCGGGGCACGGTCACCGCCTCCCGCACCCGGCCGTCCGCCGTGCTGGTCACCACGGTCCGGGATCGGGGCACGGTCACCGGGACCAGGGGCCGCCCCTCCGCACTGATCCTCGGATCGGGGGCGTCCGTGCTCACCGTTGCCGACCTGGTCCTGTCGTCGAGCTCCTTGGCAGCGCTCGTGCTCAGCACCGACACTCGGTCGGAGCTCGTTGCGTCGAGCTCGTCATCGTCCGCTCTGGTCGGGTCGGCAGCGTCCGGGTAACGGTGTCGACGTCGAGCGCCACATCGGTGACGCTCGACCGTGACCCGCGAAATGCACACATTCCCGGTTGCATCGCAACCGGAAGTGTGTCATGATGTTCGCATGACGACGACCAACACCACCGCCCGCCTGATCGACTACAACACGGGGCGCACGATCCGGCCGGCCACCACCGAGGAGCTCATCGCCTCCGTCGAGGCCGCCACCCACGACGGCGGCGTCGGCGCGATCCTCGTCGACCTGACCACCGGCCGCATCGTGCGCCCCGGCACCGGCGGCTGCGACACCGCCACGACCTGCTGGGTCGACGGTGAGTGACCCGCTGACCGCTCAGTTGGCCGACGAGGTCGGCCGGGCCGCCGGCGCCCTCGGCGCCATCGTCGGCCCCGACCTCCTCATCGCCCTGAAGGCCGCAGTGGCCACTCGTGTCCCCTTGTGGGCCGCACAGCTCACCGGCGACGACGAGCACCTCGCCGCCGCCACCGTCGACGACCTCATGGGCGTCCTGTGGCCCCACGGCATGCCCGAGGACCACGAGCCCGGCTGGTGGCGCACCCCGCTCGGCCAGGCCGTCGCCCGCTCCATCGGCCACCAGGCCGCCGAAGCCGTCAGCTACGGCGTTGCCGCCGCCATGCTCGGCGCGCCCCGGGCCACCGTCGCCAGCTGGGTCCGACGCGGCGAGCTCGACCGCCACCCCGACGGCGGCGTGCTGCGGTCGTCGCTCATGGCCCGCCTGGCCCGCTGACTCTGACCGTCGCGTCGCACCAGCGACCAGCCCCCTCGGCCTTCGGGTCGGGGGGGCTTCTTCGCGTATGCCATTCGTATGCCCGATGGTGCGGATCGAGATCCAAGGCGGGCGCGGGGGTCTCCGTGTGCGGAGCTGTGAGCAGCAGCGATGATGCTTGCTGCTGCCTGCTGCAGATCTTGTCAAGTGGCTCGTAATGAGCAGGTCGCCGGTTCGATTCCGGCCTCGGGCTCCAGCACAAGCCGCATTTCGCGCACCGTATGCGCGCACACATAAGCCAGGCCGTATGCCCGGCTGTCAGAGGGTCACCCGTACGCTTGTCGGCATGCGCACCAACTTCGGCGGATCCATGGTCGAGCTCCCCCCGTCGCGTGACGGCCTCCGGCGCTGGCAACTGTTCGCCGAGGCTCCTCGAGGGCCCGATGGCCGGCGCCGTCGTGTCTCCGTCGTCCATCACGGATCATCGGTCAAGGACGCTCGCGCCGCCCTCGCCGGACACATCGCCGCCGTGCGCGCCAGAGAACGGATCGCAAGCGACCCGACGACCCTGGCCGCCTGGGCTCCTCGCTGGATGGCCCACCTCGACACCCTCGGCCGCAGCCCCAACACGCTGCGCGGCTATCGCCAGCAGCTGGACCGGGTCATCCTCCCGGCGCTCGGCAACCGCCGCCTTGCGGACATCCGCCCCGCCGACATCCGCGACCTGTGCGCCCGCCTCCGCACCGACGGGCTCGCCCCAGCCTCCGTCCGCCGCATCCACGCCATCATCCGCCGGTGCCTCGCCGATGCCGTCCTGGAGGAGCTCATCGCTCACAACCCGGCCGAACGGGTCCGCCCCCCGTCCATCCCGCAATCCGAGATCACCCCACCCAGCCCCACAGACGTCGCCCGCCTCATCGCCCGAGCCGACGAGCTCCACCCGCAACTCGGCCTGTGGGCCCGCCTCGCGGCAGGCCTCGGCGCGCGACGGTCCGAGATCTGCGGGCTGCAGTGGCGCGACGTCGACCTCGGCACCGCCACCATCACCATCCGGCGGACCGTCACCGTCATCCAAGGCGAGCACCTCGAGCTGCCCACCAAGACCCGCACCATCCGCCGGGTCCCCATCCCCGACGACCTCTTGGGCCGGCTCACCGCCCGCTGGCGCGACGTGTGCGCCTGGGCCGAGCAGTGCGGGACAGACCCCTCCCCTGAATGGTGGGTCCTGCCCATGGGCGGCGCCCCAGATCACGAGCGCCCGTTCCCGCCCGACTCGGCCTCCCAGGCCTGGGCCCGCATCCGGGCCGGGCTCGGCCTCGACCACGTCCGCCTCCACGACCTCCGCCACGCCTACGTCACCGGGCTCCTCGCCGCCGGCCTGCACATCACCGACGCCGCCGAGCTCGCTGGCCACGCCAGCACCATCACCACTGCGAGGGTGTACGCGCACAGCACGCCGGCCGGTCTGGACCGTGCGCGCACCCTCCTCGCACATGTTGGCGGTTCCGCTTGAGGCACAAGGACCCCGGCCGGCGGCCAGGTGGTCATCCTGGCCGGCGAGCTGGGCGGCCTACCGGCCTTGGGCCGGCTATCGCTGGGTGACGATGGGCAGGCGCCGGGGCAAGGGTGGGTCGTGCTGCCATACATCACCCACACTTTCAGAAATTGAAAGCGGCTCGGCCGCCGCAAATTCAAGTTCAGGTGACGAAACTTGACATTCACTGCTGTCAGTTCAACGGAACTTGATATTCATTGCTGTCAGTTCAAGTCGAGATGATCGACGCGTGGCCGAGCCAATTGCCCATGTGAACGTCCCCTCCAAGACCCGGCCCGGCGCCCATCACGAGGTCACTCTGTGGCGCCACCCGTCCGGGCACATGTCGAGCACGTGCACCTGCGAGCATCAGCTCTTCAGCCGCGACCCGCGACGTCGATGCACCCACCGCCGCCACGTCGAGCAGCGCCTGTTCGAGGCCGGGTTCAAGGCCGCCCCCGGCGGACGCATCGCCACACCCGAGGCCGCCAAGGCCTCATGGGCAGCCTTCTGGGCCCCGAGGATCGCCGCTGAACGCGCCGGCCGGGCCTCCAACTGAGTCACTCGCAGGCGACCCCGTCTCCGTCCCGATCCAGGGACGGCTTCCAACCGGGGTCACCTCGCCGGAGCGGCGCTGCCCCGGCCGCCCGGGCCGCCTTGCACGACGCGAACCCGGCCGCCGGGGGCACGCTCGATCCAGCAACGGTCGCCGGCGCGCTGGTCTTCGGGAGCACCAAGCCGGGAACGTTCGGCGCGACTGCGACCTGCAGACCGGCGCACTCGCCGTTGAGGAGGTTGCGGATGCGTCCCCACTCAGATTGGTCCGCCGACAGACCCCATCGGGCCTTGATCGTCACCCAGTCCCCGAGGAACCGGCACCGGTCGAGGCGAGGCAGCCAGTTCGACGGGTCAGCGTCGCGCTTTGCCCCGTTCGCGGCCGACGACACCGCACGCAGCGTGCGGGGATCCGACAGGTCGTTCGCGAAGGCTGCCCGTCGCGACGCCGGCCACGCCCACGCCCCGGAGTCCCACGCTTCCTTCAACGCGACCACGTGGTCGATCTCGAAAGCAGCCGGGTCCCCGCTGGTGAGTCCGTCGTAGGCCGACACCCATTCGCCGCCAGCCGTCGAGCAGTCTGCGCCGACCGGCCGGATCGAGTCCCTCCGCAGCACATCGACTCTGGCGCTGCACCCGTTGCCGTCCAGATCCAACCAGTGAGGGAACAGCGCCCGGTCATAACCGCCCCGATGCTCGTTCTGCACGACAATCCGCTCAAGTACGCCGAGCGCGTTCTCGGTCCCGCCGGCCTGAGCCTGCTCTGTTGCAGGCCCGGCCGTTGCAGCGACCACAACCACAAGCCAGACTGACGCCATGCGCGCCCGTCGACTCATCACATCAGCGTTGCTCACCACGGCCCTGGCCGCCATCCCAGCCATGGCGGACGCAGCCCCTAGAACCCCGAGGGCGGGCCAGTTCTGCAAGAAGGCCGACATCGGCAAGAAGATCGGCACCCTCAAGTGCACCAAGGACGGCACCCGCGCCCGCTGGCGTTGAGACGCCGCTGCGCAGCCAGCTCCAACGCCACCTGGGCCACGCGCTCCGGGACCCGCCACACCTCGGCGACCAGCGCTGCGTCGACTAGATCACCCTCCTCCACCCGAGCGTCCAACCACACATCGAACTCGACGGTCGGGACCAGATCGCGGGCCACCTCGCGATCCACCACCAGCTCCTCGCGCGCTTCCACCGCCCACCACACCTCCGACAACTCCGAAGGGCACGGTCCCCCGCGTCTCACGTGCACGAGCTCGTGCGCCAGCACTGCCGACCGCTCCACCTGGTCCAGAGCTGCTGACAGGGCGATGATGCCCGTCGTCGGGCCAGTGGGACGGCACACGCCGCGCACTCCGTCCGGGAGCTCAAGGAGCCGGACCGTCAGGCCGGGTCGCTGAGCGACGTCCGCCCATGGGCTGCGTCGCCTTGCCATTCGGTCAATCATGGCGGGGATCACTGACAGCGGGTCAGAGGGACGCTGTGCGGGTCACCTCGGTGAGCACGCAGGTGATGGTGCGGATGTCGTCTGAAAGGAAACCGGTGATCTTCTCGGATGCGATCTGGCCTGGCTCGACGTTCGACACGAAAGCGAGGCCTTCTCCGAGCCGGATCCCGGTCGGGCCCATGAAGTTGGCCTTGATTGCGTAGTCAGACCGCTTGGATGACCGGTTCTGGATGGTGATGGGCCATTCGCCGATCCCGTACTTGGTCGTGCACTTGCCCAACGTGACGTCCGCGGCGGCATTGCCTCTGACGCCCGGCACGACTTGGGTTGTGGTGGTGCGGGGCGGCGCCAGCTGGACCCCAGATGAGCTTGGCGCCAGCCGTGCGGGCGCAGACGAGCGGTTTGGACTCCGCCCCCCATTCCTGGCAGGCGCCACCGGCCGCAGCCGCAGCAGCATGAGCGGCACCAGCTGGCAACCACAGCAGCGTCCCAGTCGCGAACACGACACCGATCCGCCTCATTCTTCAGTTCCTCCTCATCGTTCGCCAGTGTGGCACAGGGTTGGGAATGCATGCCGGGGCCTGATGTCGGGAGCGGATGTCGGGACCGTCATCGGCCCACCACGGGCCCCTGCGCGACGCAGCGCTACTGCTGCTCGGCCTCGACGACATCGAGCATGGCCGAGACCTGGGCAAGGATGCGGCGCCGTTCCTGGTCGGGCAACCGCGCGACACGGGCATCGATCGAGAACGCGTCACGGCTGTCCTGGCCGGGACGCACGGGTTCTTCCTCAGGCTCTCCTCCCGCCAGGATCCGGTCGACTGAATCGGGCGTCCATCCGAGAGCCTCGGCCACTCCTCGAGCCGTCGAGGGTCTGAGAGACGTGTGGCCTCGCGCCTCGATGCTGCGCCACGCAGACGCGCTGATCCCAGCGGCGGCAGCTGCCTCTTCCTGGGTCAGGCGCAGCTCTTCGCGTCTGTTGCGAATCGCTTGGCGGAGTTCCACGGATCCACTTTCCCCCGGGCCGTCATCAACTTCTTCCCCTTCTATCAACAAACGGCAGGTCACACACACGTAACTACCGCAATGTGACTTCTGAGACCAGCAACAATCGGTACTTGACAGTCAACTGACAGCGGTTGATACTGACTGGCATGAGGTTGAACCACCGCTCGCTCCGAGCGATCCGGCTCGCCAAGGGCTTCTCGACCGGCGAACTCGCCCGTCGCTGCGAGGTCGTCCACACCACCGTGTCCAACCTGGAGGCAGCCCGGCCGGGCCACCGCTGCTCGTGGGAGCTCCTCAAGCGACTCGCTCGCGAGCTGGACGTCGACGTGCTGGCACTCACAGCACCCGCCGAGGACCCGACGCCCGCCAACTGGCCCGCAGGCAAGCCACGTCGCGGCGGCACAAGGACCGTCCAGTGAACCTCCAGACGTTCGGCACCCCCGGCGGGGGTTCGGTGCGCATCGTCCAGGTCGCCGGCGCCCCGTGGTTCGTGGCGCGTGACGTCTGCGACGAGCTCGAGCTGTTCAACGTGACCATGGCCCTGCAAGGCCTCGACGCCGACGAGAAGGGGATCAGCACTGTTGACACCCCCGGCGGGCCCCAGCAGATGGCGGTCGTGTCCGAGGCCGGCCTGTACGGGCTGGTGCTGCGATCCCGGAAGCCGGGAGCGAAGGCCTTCAAGCGGTGGGTCACCCACGACGTCCTGCCCGAGATCCGCCGCACCGGGTCCTTCTCCGCCGATCAGCTGGCATCGCCGTTGGCGCTGGCCGAACTGATGCTGTCGGCGCTCAAGGACCAGGAACGGCGACTCGGCGAGATCGAGGCCACCACCAGGGTCATCGAGTGCGAACGGGCCGAAGACCGGGCCCTCGTCGAACAGATCCACCGCAAGGTCGACCGCCGCCACCCCGACGACCCGCAGCTCGAGCCGATCACCGCCACGACGATCGGAGCGCTCCTGGTCCCCCCGATGTCCGGCGCAGCCGTGAACCGGCTGATGCAGGAGCTCGGGCTGCAATGGCACCAGGACGGTCGATGGGTCCCGACTCACGACGGACGTCCGTTCGCGGTCGCGTTGCCCGTCCAGCACGCCTCCGGCCGCTGGCACGACCACCTCCACTGGCAGCGCCGGGTCGTGCCCGTCATCGAACGGCGCCGGGCGCGACGCGTCGCACTGAAAGGCGGCGGAGTGGCATGAGCGTGGTCCGTGAAACGGCATGCGGTCGCGCCCAGATCATCTGGGCCAGCCGCCCCTCCAATACAGGCCGAGCCCAGTTCGACGTGCTCCTCGACGGGAGACCGACACGCGACGGTTCCGGCCTCACCCGAGAGCACGCCGAAAGCACGTTCGACTGGGTCGTCTCCGTGTTGGGACTCGCGTGACCCGCCGCCGACGCATCGCCTGGTCGTGTGCCGAGGCCGCCGACATGCTCGGCGTCTCCGAGTCCACTGTGAAACGCGCAGTCGCCGCCGGCCACGTCCGCACCGCGTCGATCGGCCTCGGCACCCACCGGGCCCTCGTCCGCATCCCCGACATCGAACTCCGCAGAGTCGCCCGCGACGGGATCGGGCCACGCGCTCGAGCCCGAGCCGGCCCGTGAACCCCCGGCCCCAACCCGAACGGGCCAGCTCGAGCGCGACGTCTCCGTCCTTCTGCGGACACAGGTGTCGGGGACGTCGCGCTGGGGCTGGCCCGGACGCCCAAGACCCCCGCTCGAGGGCACAGCCACGGGACAGCTGTGCCGCCCGCAGGAGCCGCCTGCGGCTTCCCCATCCGTCCCAACAAGTCCGCAAGTGTCCGCAAGGAGCGCACGCCGTGCCCATCCCCCTCAAGATCCTCAAGGTCGTCGACGACCCGGCCCCCAAGTCCACCGGCGGCCGCAGCCAGCTCGCGTCAGACATCAGCGCCCTGCTCGAGGAGCTCCCCCCACACCCGAAGTGGGCGATCATCCAACGCGACCTCACCCAGACCCAAGCCCAGCAGGTCCGCTCCCGCCTGAAGCACGTCAAGAGCCGAATCGAGTACACGGTCCGCTCCGGCACGGTCTACGTGCGCCTCCGCATGGCCGAGCCGCCGGTCAAGGCGAAGGCCAACCCGACCACCACACCTAACACGTCATCTCCTCTACCGGCGCCCGAAACGCCGGCTGCAGCCCCCGTGCCCAGCCCCGCCCGGCCCAAGGTCGTCGGCTGGCTCGCCAAGCCCGGCTCGGTCCGCATGGACATGTTCGTCGAGAGCTGGAACGCCTGCTCGGGCCACGTCGATCGCGCCGAGAAGGTCGCCGCCGAGCTCGACGTGTCAAGAGCGACCGTCGACCAGTGGCGCCGTCAGGCCATCACCCAGGGGCGCATCCGCCGATGACCGCCCAAGTGACCAGGCCGCGACACACCCCCGAGGTCCGGCTCCCCGCTGCGCCCCTCATCGCAGCCACCGGCCGCCGGCACCGGCCAGCCGCAGCGATCCTCGACGTCGCCACACGCACCGTTAACCGGTGGCTAGCCACCGGCGGAATCCCCATGTCCACCGCTCTCACCCTCGCCGACCGCATCGGCGTCCACCCGATCGAGATCTGGGGCGACGTCTACCTGGCCCTCCCTGACGACCCCCGAGACCACACAACCTGGGCCGACAACCTCGCCCAGATCGGCCCCATGAGCCCCTGCGAACTGGAGGAGGAGCCGTGAAGTTCCACCTGGCCAACTTCGTGCTGAACAGCTGTCCGTATGGCTTTGAGCCTTTGCCCTCGGAGGAGGTCCAGTACGACGGCATCTACCGCATCACCCTCGAGGGCCCCTGGCTCATCATCGAGGACAGCGCCGGCGACGAGGTCCTGCTCGTCACTTCCCACCCCATCACGATCCGGCCCATCCGATGAGCGCCAGCGTCGACGACATCGCCCGGGCCCTCACCCCGGCCCGCAAGGCGGCCCTGGCCGTCATGGCACGCCACCAGGTCGACGTGTGGTGCACGACGCGCACGTCGGTCGAGGAGGCGTCCGTCGCTCACCGCACGGCCGAGTGGCTGCGTGATCGTGGGCTCGTCATCGCCCACACGCCGGATCGGCGGTCCCTGGCGAGGTTCGCCGTCACGGGATGCCGGCTCGACCTGACCGTCCGCGGCTTCGACATCGCCCGCTCGCTCGGGCTGACTGGGCGGGCGCGATGAGCGCCGCCCTGCTCGAGGACGACGGCGAGCCGATGACGCGTCGCCGTGCCGTGATCATGGGGGCGCTGCTCGCCACCTGCCTGCTGTCGGCAGCGTGGCTGGATGGGCGCGAGGCCAAGGCGCGCTGCGCCGAGGGCGTCGACACCGTGGCGTCCTGCCAGGGGATCGTCCGATGAGCGCCGCCGACTTGCGCCGGGCCCGGCGACGGGAACGGCAACGTCGCCGACTGCTACGACGCTGGTCGATTCAGGTGCTCAAGGCGCAGAAGGCCGAGATCGACTGGCTGCAGCGTGAGCTGGCCGACGCTCGAAACGAGGCGGTGCGGACCGCTCGAAACGAGGCGGTGCGGACGCTCTGTTCCGCGTGCGGCGGGGAGCTCGAGCTTCCGACGCTCTGCTCCAAGTGCGAGGCCGAGCGATGAGCATCGCCCTCGCCCTGGCCGTCGGCGTGATCGCCGGCATGATCGCCACCATCCTGCTCGGCGCGCTCCTCGCCAACGCCGACCAGCGCACCACGACACGCATCGTCGTCGCCACCGCTGACCTGCCCACCCAGCACCCGCCGAGGGCGGCGGTGTGGGACGCCGAGGAGCTGTCATGAGCGGCGGCGTGCGCATCTCCACCACCGACGCCACGTTCTCAGTCGTCGCCCGGCGCGAACGCACTGAGCGCCTCGAGCTCGATCGGCTCTACGACCATCTCCCGGCCGGCTGGCTGGCGTCGCACAGCTGCGGCGGAGACGGGCACCGCATCGTGTTGTCCGACGCGGCAGGTGTGGTGTCGGTGTCGACGGCCGGCCGCCTGGAGGATTGCGTCGACATGGCCCTGTCGGCGATCCCGAGGGCGGCGAAGTGATGGCTCGGTTGAGCGACGACGATCGCCGCTTGCGGGCGGTGACCGAGGCGGCTTGGCAGGCAACAGTCCTGCAGGAGCTGCGCTGGCATGGGTGGATCGCGCAGCACCAGTCCACGTCCATGCGGCTGATCACAGTCCGGGGGCAGCGTGTCCCGGTCGGTGACGCCCAGTCCAAAGGGATGCTTGACACGTTCGCCGTCCACCCGGGCCACGGGTGGACGGTGTGGATCGAGCTCAAGCGTCAGGTGGGTGCAAAGGTCACCCCTGAACAGGCAGCCGTGATCGACGCGTTGACCGTCAACGCCGTCGGGCATCGGGTCGCCGTGCTGCGACCGGCCGACCGGTCCGTCCTCCGTCAACTCGCGACGGCCCCATGGGCTGTCTCTCAGCAGGAGCTCCCAATCCGATGACCGCCGACGAAGCTGCGACCAGGCTCGAGGAGATGCTGGCCTGCCAGCAGGGCCCGATCGTCCACCATTGCCATGACCACCATCGCGCGGTCGAGCTCGGTGAGCACATCGACGCTGTGCTGCTCGAGCTCGACAGGCTCCGCCACTGTCTGAATGTCGAGGCGGACCTCCGCTGGACCAGGGCGCTGGTGCGGAGGCTCTGGCGGGACGCGACCGCCTGGCTCGGCCACGTCGAATCCGTCGAGTCTGTCGACGGCCAGACCCTCGTGACCATCGAGGGCGAGGAGCCGGATTCCGGACCGGCGCGCTGGGTCGGCATCACTGCGACCATCGAGGAGCACCTGTCACAGCGCATGCTCCATCGATCGCGGTCGGGGGTGAAGTGATGGCACGAATCCGGACCGTGAAGCCGGAGATGCCCGGCCATCCGACGATTGCCCGCCTGTCGAGGGACGCCCGTCTCCTGTTCGTGTGGCTGATCACCGACGCTGACGACGACGGGCGGTTCGTGGCGGCCCCGAAGCGGCTCGCCGGCCAGCTCTTCCCGCTCGACGATGACGTCGACGCGGCAATGGTCGCAGGCTGGCTCGACGAGCTCGTCGCCCAGGACCTCGTCGAGCTGTACGCCTTCGACGGAGGCCGGTGGGGGCAGATCCGATCGTGGACAGACCATCAGCGCATCTCCAAGCCGACGCCATCACGACTCCCCGCCCCACCCAGGGAATCCCACACCCACACTCCACCCCCGCCCGCGAATCCCCCGGGCAATTCCGGAGAGCCCCCGGAGACACCCAGGGAATCCCTGGCTGATCTTGGACCATGGACCATGGACCAGGACCAGGACCATTCCGGTCGGCCGCCGGCCGCCCAGGCCGGCTCGCAATCCGCCGCAACGCTCACCCCCTGGGACCAAGCCCGAGCGCTCCTCGCCCACACCTGGCCCACCGAACCCGCATACGTGCTCGATGGCTGGGCCGCCGAGCTCACCAAGATCCGGCGCCGCATCCGCCACCCGTATCCGCCCGACCTCGACCCGGCCGCCATCGCAACCCTGCTCGCCAGCACAGCCATGACGACCATCGGCGCCCGGCCAGCGCTCATCAGCAACCCCGACCGGGCCCGGCTCATCTCGCAGATCGAGGCCCTCATGCGCGCCACGCCACCCCCCGACAACCAACCCCACGTCGACACCGAGGCACTGCTCGGCCGCTGGGCCACCCGACTCCAAGCCATCGCCCCGACACGACCCGCCTGGACCGTCCACGAGCTCGCCACCCGCACCGTCGCCACCTGGGACCAACACGACCCCAAACCGAACCCCGTCTCCAACACCGCCGTCGCCCGCCAGAAAGCCCGACTCGCCCGACTCGCCGAGGCCAACCCCGCATGACCGAACTCCGCGTCGTCCACATGCCCGGCCGGATGGGCGGCGAAGCGACCATCGGCGACAGCCGCATCGACTGCCGCGCCATCGCAGGGATGGTGTGGGCGGGCGACACCGTCGACGGCCTGGCCCAGGCCTACGGCCTGGAGCCCGACGAGGTCCGTCTGGCGTGCTGGTGGCTGGTTGAGCATGCCGTCCCCAGAGACGACTGGGAGTCGCAGGCGTGGGTCTATTGGTATCCGTGGGCCAAGTACTGGGGCGCGCTACCGCTGGGCGAGGGCGCCCGGGCCGGCGACCCGATCCCCGAACCGACGGCCCCGACGACATCGAGCATGGCCGAGACCTGGGCCAGGATGCGGCGCCGTTCCTGGTCGGGCAGGGCAAAGCCATGAGCGACAAGACCAGCGAGCTGGACCGCCGGGTCCCGACGCTCCGCCCCCACGCCATGACCCGCGCCGAAGCTGCCCACATCGTCGAGCTGCTCGTCTCGCGCTGGCCCCACCCGGAGCTCGACGACACCGGCCTCGCCCTCGAGATCGACGCCATTGCCGACACCGGCCTCACCGTCGAACAGGCCCGCCTCGCCATCCGACATCTCCTCCTCGGCACCCACCGATGGCGGCCCACCGCCGGCCAACTCGCCGAGATCACCCGCCCCACCAGGCGACTCGAGTTCCCGGTCAGCAAGCCCGGCCCCGACTGGCGCAACGACCCCACAGCCCGCTCCGACAACAAGCAGGCCGTCGCGCACCTCCGATCCATCCTCAAGACGTGGAGGGGAGCATGACCGCTGCCGAGCAGTGCACCCAGTTCCACGCCTGGACAGACGACGGCCGCTGGCACCAAGTGCGCGCATGGGACCCGGACCAGGGCACCTGGACCATCTGGTGTCAGCCTGGTCCCCTTCGCCTGCCCGCCGAGAACATCATCGACCAGCCCAGCGGCGGCCCGGCTTGTCCCGACTGTCGCGCCTGCCACAGCAACCACACCACCGCCCACGCCAACCTCCAACAAGCACGCGCCACGATCCACGACATCCGACTCCAACGCGCCCGGCTCATGCGCCGCCACTGAACCATCAAGGAGTTCGCATGACGAGACCATCTGATCTGCACGACACGCTGGCCCGAGCCGCCGCCGACATCGACCACATGCGTGACCGTCTCGACCGGGCGCTCGCCGAGCTGCGCCGGGCGCAGCCCGGAATCAGGTCTGTGCCCACGGACAGCACCGGCGGCCCATCGGTCGGCGACGCTGTGCACAACGCAGCGATGGCCCGCAGCCATGACCCCGCCGTGCGCGCCTTGGCCGACTTGGTCGACTGGGTGCGCGCCACCGAACACTACACCCGGTCTGCGCGCATCATCGTCGACTGGTGGGATGCGCAGGCGAGCACTGCCGGAGCCGGGCATGGTGACCCCGGATGCCAGTGGATGGCGGCCCACAACGGCCCATGGGCGGAGGCCCGCTATGTCGCGCTGGCGCCCGACGGGACCCGACTGCGCGTCGGCGCCAAAACATGGTCGTGGCTGCGCGCCACAGGTGCCCTCCCACCCCCACACATCGTCCGCGCCTGGGCGCGCGGCGAACGTCCCCGCCGGCCGACTTGAATGTGTCACCCCCTGCCCATATGATGGAAATTGTTGTGTGGAGAGGTGTCTCCGCAACCCGGGTCGGGTCAGCCTGGCATCGCACCCCTGGACCCGATCGGCCCCAGGCCGACCCCATGCGAGCCGGACAAGGAGCGCAGGATGACCGTCGTCCGCCACATCGAGGCAGCCATCACCCAGATCCGGCAGGCAGCCCCCGAGACTTGGGCGGCGCTCGCCAACGCCAGGATCCCTGTCGCGGACGGCGAGGTCGAGGCGCTCGCTCCTTGGGCCGGTCAGCTGCTCGACGGCCCGAACGTGCGGCCGGTCGGGATCACCAACGCCCTCCTCGACGGCCTGGACCAGACCATCGAGGAGCACCTGTCACGGCGCATGCTCGTGTTCCGGCGACTGGTGTGCGACACCTTCGGCCTGCAAGGCGACCCGCGATGGTCGGACCTCGAGGCCACCACCTGACTGACGTCCGGCACACAGCGGCCTACCAGCGCGACCGTCTCGCGCTGATCGGCCAGCCATGCTGGATGTGCGGCGCATCGTCGACCACAGCCGACCATGTCCCGCCCCTGGCCGAGTGGCAGCTCGACCACCCCGGTCGACCATGGGAGGGGCGCCTGATGCCGGCCTGCGCGCCATGCAACTACCGGGCCGGCTCGAAGATCCGTGCCCAAGTCGCCCGCCGACGCGCGACGGAGACGCAACGGGGCACGCGATGGGCGTGAGCACCGGTTTTTGGGCGACACAGGCCCACTCCAGACGGGCGCCTCGGGAGTCTCTCTCCCCGGGGGTCGCATGGGCCGGCCGAGCCGGCCGAGGAGGTGGCGCAGTTGGCGGCGAAACGCGTGACCTGGCGCGAGAACACGCCTCGGAGCGTCGCGGATCGCCTGGTGGTGGTCGTGGATGCCGTCAGGGCACAGCTCGACCCGACCGACTCGGCACTGTTCGAGCTGCGCGCCGGCGCTGCCGGGGTGCTCGCCCGTCGGCTCGACGCCACCTGGGCCGGCGACTGCCCGGACGACCCAGCGAAAGTCGCTGCGCTGCACAAGCAGCTCACCGCAGCCACCGCTGAACTCTGGGCCATGCGAGTTGCCGTCGATGACCCGGACTCCGGAGACATGCCCCCCGAGGTTCGCGACGCCCCGCAACCTGTCGCGGGAGACGCTCGGCCCAAAGGTCGCGCAGTACGCGCAACGCGAGCTCGGCCTGACGCTGATGCCGTGGCAGCGCCTGGTCCTCGACGTGGCGCTCGAGCTCGACCAGCAGAACAACTTCCCGCATCGAGAAGTTGACGTCACCGTCGGCCGGCAGAACGGCAAGACGACGCTGATCCTGCCGTGGGTGGCGTGGCGCATGCACCGCTTCGGCGGCCGGCAACGGGCGATCTACACGGCGCAGGACGGCGTGTCGGCACGCGAGAAGTTCGTCACCGACTTCGTGGAGCTCGTCGCTGCGTCGCCGCTGGCCGCGCACGTCGACGTGCGCCTAGCCAACGGGTCCGAGTCGATGACATGGCGACGAACACGGTCGATGTGGGGCATCAAGGCCCCCACCCGCAAGGCCGGGCACGGATCGACGCTCGACATGGCCGTCGGCGACGAGATCTTCGCCCACGAGGACGACCGGCTCGAGCAGTCGCTCCGCCCCACCATGCGCACCCGCCGGTCCCCGCAGTTCCTTTTCACCTCCACGGCCGGCGACGACCGCAGCCGGTACCTGTGGACGAAAGTCAAGGCAGGGCGGCTCCAGGTCCAGACCGGGACCACCGGCCCCGTCGCCTATTTCGAATGGTCGGCGCCTTCCCCGGCCGAGCTCGGCATCGAAGACTGGGGCGACGTCCTGGCCTACGTCGGCAACCCTGACACGTGGGCACAGGCGAACCCGGCGCTCGGACACACGATCACCCTGGCCACCCTGCGCGACGAGTGGGCAGTCGCTCGCCGCACCCAGGAAGGCGTGGAGCAGTTCTGCAGGACGGTGTGCAACATGTGGGTCCGACAGCCGGCAGACACCGAAGGCGCCGGCTGGCAGATCATCAGCAAGGACGACTGGGTGGCCTGCGCCGTCCCGACGCTCCCCCGGCCCACAGCACTGTCCGTCGGTCTGTGCATCGTCGAGCGGAACTGGTCACTCACCGCACGCCAAGACCACGACGGCGGCCCGGTCCTCGACCACGTCGCAACCGGCGTCGGCCTCGACAAGGCAGTCGCGGAGATCACCCGAGTCGCTGACCGAGGCGTCGCCGTCACCGTCGCGATCGACCCCTCCACGACCGCAGGGACCGTCCTGCAAGACCTCCTCGACCTCGAGGCCAAACGAGACGACGTCGTCGTGCACCGCCTCGGACGGCGCGAGTCGATGCAGGCCTGCATGCGGCTCGCAGCGCTCGTCAAGGACCGTCGCGTCGGGGTGCTCGACTCCGACCTGCTCACCGCAGCGGCCGCAGCAGCAGTCCGCGAGGGAGCCATGGGAGAGCTGTGGGAGTTCGGCCGGTCGCCCGTCTCTGCGCCGATCGTCGCCGCCGCTCTCGCAGCGGCCGTCCCCCGCCCGGACGCCCCGGACCCGAACGAAAGGTTCGTGCACTGATGATCGCCCGTGTCCTCTCGACAGCCGCCGTGGCCGTCACCGTCCAACTCGTCGGCCTGGCCGCCATCGCCGTCGGGGCCGGGCTCATCGCCGGGCTCGGCGTCGGGATCCTCACCGCCGGGGTCCTCGGAGTCACCGCCGGTGTCGCACTCGAGAGGGGGGCCGATGCTCGCAAGCCTGGTGCCTGACCGGCGCGCCATCACCGACATCCCCGGTCTGCCGCGCTGGTCGTCGAGCGACCCGACGTCGCTCATCGGATCACCCCAGATGCGGGCCATGGCCACCGTCGCCGGCTATGCGTGCGTCCGCCTCATCTGCGACACGGTCTCGACCCTGCCGTTGCGCTTCTACCGGGTCCGGGCCGGCATCGACGAGCAGATCGACCCGCCGACTTGGTACGACTTCCCGACAGAACGAGAGCTGCGCGCGTCGTGGCTGTTCCGCGGCCTGTCGTCGCTCGCGCTGGCCAACCGTGCCCACCTGCTCGTCACCGAACGCGACCGCAACGGTGCCGCGACGCAGGCGATGTGGCTGCCACCTAGCCACGTGCGCCCTCGTCGCGCCGGAGAGCTCCAGCTCGTCAACGAGCACGGCCGCCCATGGCCGATGGTCGACCTCGGCACCGTCCAGGGCTTCCTGTTGGCAGGGGCAGACGCCGCCTTGTCTCCGGTCGAAACGTTCACGCGGTTCTTCCGGTTGGCCGGCGCCGCCGAGGAGTTCGGGGCGAGGTGGTTCGAGGATGGTGCACACCCGACCGCAGTCCTGTCGATCGACAAGCAGCTCACCGGCCAGCAGGCCGACCAGGCAGTCGACGGGTTCGTCGAGCGCATCGGGCGCCGCCGGCGGCCCATCCTGCTGTCAGGCGGCCTCAAGCTCGACAAGTTCCAGGCGAACCCGGCCGAGTCGGCCTGGATCGACACCGAGAAGTGGGTCGTTGACCAATCTGCCCGCATCTGGGGTGTCCCAGCGTCACTGATCGGCGGGTCCGAAGGCAGCGGCCTGACCTACAACACGGTCGAGGGAGCCGCTCTGCGCTTCCACACGTTCACGTTGCGGCCCTCCATCGTCCGTCTCGAGCAGCTCATCTCGAACGTGATGCTGCCCCGCGGCCAATGGTGCCAGTTCGTGCCCGACGCCATCTTCCGCAGCAGTCTCCTCGACCGCTACCAGGCCCACCAGATCGCGCTCGGCGCCGGATTCAAGACGCCGAACGAGGTCCGCAAGCTGGAGGACATGCCACCGCTCCCCAACGGTGACACGCTCCGACCACAGACCACGCCCACCCAAGGAGGTGCACGCCATGAGCACTGAGCGCCGCTTCGAGACACGCCGCCACGGCTCCGAGATCCGCTCCATGGACGGCGCCGCGCCGACCCTGTCGGGCCTCGCCGCAGTGTTCGGCCGCTACTCGCAGAACCTGGGCGGGTTCGTCGAGCAGATCCACCCGACCGCGTTCGACCGTGTCCTCGGCGACGGGCACGACACGTACGCGCTGCTCAACCACGACGAGTCGCTCGTCCTCGGACGGACTCTCTCCAGGACGCTCAGCCTCGCCAAGGAAGACAGCGACGGCCTGCGCTACACCGTCGAGCTCCCCGACACAACCGTTGCGCGGGACCTTGCCGTGCTCGTCGCCCGTGGCGACATCACCGGCTCGTCGTTCTCGTTCCGCACCGCCCCCGACGGCGACGAGTGGACGCTGACCCAGGACGGATTCCCCCTCCGGACGATCACCGCCGTCGCCCGCCTCTATGACGTCGGCCCGGTCTCCTACCCGGCCTACCTCGCAACGCACGACCACCCTGGCGCAGCGGCCGCCATGCGCAGCCTGTCCGCCAGGGTCGGACGACACGCAGACGAGCTCGCCGAGGCCGCCGCCGCCGGCCGCCTCCACGAGCTCGTCGCCCGCAACCTCAGGGATGGCACGCCGGAGAAACCGGCCGGTCTGACGCCTGAGCTCATCCGGGCCCGGATCGACGCCGAGCGTCGCCGGATCCGGACAGCAGGACGCTGACCACCTGTCAGCGACCAGCACCACCATCCCCACCCCAACACAGCCCCCTTGAAAGGAGGCACCATGTACGACGACGAGATCCGCCGCCTCAACACCGAGATCGGCCGCATCCACGAGCAGCGGAAGGCCCTGCTCGACACCGCCGAGCGCAACCTCGCGGACAAGCGCGACGGTGTCGACAGCCTCGGCATGACCGCCGAAGAGCGCAAGTCCTACGACGCCCTCGGCCAGGCCGAGGACAGCGCCGCCGAGCGACGCGACGCGCTCCACAGCGCAGCCCAGCGTGCCGCCGCGCACGACAAGATCGTCCGCGAGTTCGGCATCACCGAGAGGGACTCCGCCGGGGCACGCGACCAGTTCCGGTCCCAGTTCCAGCAGATGCTCCGCAACGGCGAGCCGTTCGATGTCGACCCCACCCGTGGGGCGTCGCTGCGCGACTGGCGCCACGGCGACATCGAGGCCCGTGCCCTCGCATCGGGCACCGCCACCGCCGGCGGCACGACCATCCCGACCCGCTGGATCTCCCTCATCCAGCACATGGTCGACGCCAACCCCATCCTGGACCGGGTCACGTCCCTCGTGACGACCTCCGGCGAGCCGCTCACCTGGCCCCGCACTGCGACCTACGGCACCGCCGAGTCGGAGAAGGCCGAGAACACGACGATCGCCGGCACCGACCTCACCTTCAACAGCACCCGACTCACCCTCGGCGCCTTCAAGTACTCGCAGATCGTCGAAGTCCCCCGGGAACTCCTCGACGACGCCATGGTCGACCTCGAGGCCCTGGTGCTGAAGGCCACCGGCATCGCCATCGGACAGGCGCTCGCTGCTCGAGTCATGAACGGCTCCGGATCCGGTCAGCCCCGAGGCATCACGCTCGACTCCACCGTCGGTGTCACCGGCGGCACCGGTGTCGCCGGCGCGTTCACCATGGACAACCTCATCGACCTCGAGTACAGCGTCACCGAGCCGTACGCGCGCAACGCCGTGTTCATCGCCCGTCGCGCCACCGTCGCAGCGATGCGCAAGCTCAAGGACACCACCAACAACTACCTGTGGCAGCCCTCGCTGATCGCCGGGCAGCCCCCCACGTTCGACGGAGCGCCGGTCCTGTCCGAGCCGACCGTGCCCGCCGTGGCCCTGTCCGCCAGGTCGGTCCTGTTCGGCGACCCGGCCGCCTACCTCCTGCGCCTCGTCGGCGGGGTCCGGTTCGAGCGTGACGACTCGGTCGGCTTCAAGAACGACCTCATCACGTTCAAGGCCGTCTTGCGCGCCGACGGCGGGCTCACCGACCTCACCGGAGCGGTCAAGCACTTCGCGGGTGGTGCCACCTGATGCAGGTCCGCATGCTCGTCGACATCTCCGGGACGCGCAACGGCCAGCCATGGCCTCGCATCGGCGGCACCATCGAGCTGCCCGACGACGAAGCGGCCGGCTATGTGGCCGCCGGTCTCGCTGAGATCGCCGGGACGGTCGAACAGGCATCGGACCCGGCCCCGGCCAGGGCCGAACGGGCCGCCGGTCGCCGCTGACCTGGCGGGGGCGTAGAACCGGAGGACGTCTCCGGACAGGGTCACGGTGCCCGCATTGATCACCCCGCCACCACCGCTGCGGCCCTCGGGCGTCACATCCCCCACGCCCGGGGGCCCGCAGCACCCCGAACCAGCCCAACTGTGGGAGGTCACGCATGCCCCAGCGCGCTTTCGTCGGCCTGTCCACCCAACAGATCCGTCTGTCCTCCGAGACCGGCACACTCCAGACCGCCACCGTGACCGTGTCCGGCGTCGCGCACGACGGCGCCACCGTCACCCTCGGCCCCGTCAGCACCGTCGCCACCGGCGTCTACCAGGCGTCGATGACGGTCACGACACCCACGTCCGTCACGCTCACCTGGTCCATCAACGGCACCCCGATCCAGGACAGCGTCGATGTCGTGTCCGGCCCGTACGTCACCGTCGACGAACTCCGCGCCACTCACGCGTCGCTCGCCTCGACCGACACCACCCTGCTCGCGAACGCAATCCAAGACGCCGAGGCCGAAGCGCAAGCGCTCACCGGTGCGTCATGGCGGCGCCGCTACGACGTCATCGAGGTCACCGGCCGAGCAGACGGGCTGCTCCACATCGCGTGGCCGTGGGTCCGCAGAATCGGCAAGGTCACCGTCATCGACGAGTTCGGCACATCGGCCGTGCTCAGCTCCGCGCAATGGCAGACAATGCCGGCATCACGGATCAACGTTCCCGGTGTCGGCCCGTCAGACCGGGTCGAGATCGGGTTCGAGCACGGCGCCATCGAACCCAACCGCGAGATCCGCCGAGCAGTCCTCATCCGGGCCCGGCAACTCGCCCAGGCCGACGCCTCCAAGATCCCGCTCTACTCGGAGCGGGTCGTGATGGACTCGTCCGGGTCGACGCTCGTGCGGCTCCTCCCAAAGGCCGACTCGACAGGCGTCGCCGAGGTCGACGCGATCTACCAGCGGCATCGGCATGGCATGCACCTCGGGTTCGGCACATGACGTTCTTGAACGCCACCGTCGCAGACAGGGTCCGTGCCGTGATCGCCGCAGCGCTCCCGACCGTGACCGTCTTCGCCGGCCCGATCGAGCCCGGGCCAGAGGCGCCGCTCGAGTGGGTCCTCGTGGACCATGAGCCATCGACGTGGACCTGGCCGACGATGCGCGCCGGGACCCGGCCCCTGGCGACCACGATCGGCCTCAGAGTCGACATCGAAACCATCCAGCTGGGCAAGACCGCCACCGTCACCCAAGCCCGCTGGTTCGAGCTTGCCAGCGCTGTCATGACGGCGCTCCGCTCCGACCCGACGTTGCAGTCCACCGGGCAGATCTCGTCCGTCCTTGGTCTCATGCCCGAAGGACAGATCCGTGCCGTGAGCACCGCCGCTGTCGGGGACGGCACCGGATGGTCTGTGCGGGGCGAGCTCACCATCCAGATCCAGACCCGCACCTGACACCCGGGAGACGCACGCATGCCGCCTCGCACCCCCACCTCCGACGACGCACCGGCCACCGCCCCAGACACGGCCAACCAGCCCGTGAACACGCTCCCCTACGACGCGATGGTTCACATCGGCGCAGGGGTCTACGTCCTCGTGCCCAGGGGCGCTCCCTGGCCCACCAACATCCCTCAGGAGGGCTGACCGATGACCGTCTTCGATCACCAATTCGGCCTCGCCGAAGAATCGGCCTACGGGACGCCGGTTCTCCCCGTCGTCCGGTTCTACGAAGTCAAGCCGGGTTCCGGGTTCGACATCCAGCCGCAGGGCACGGCATCGGACGGGATCCGGGCGGGCCGGTCCACCAAGTCTGCCGACATGTCCGTGCGTCGCCGCCCGACCATCGGCGGCCAGTTCGAGCACGACATCCAGACCAAGGGGTTCGGGCTCCTCGGCAAGCTGATCTTCGGGTCGGTCGCCACCTCCGGGCCTGTCGGCGGCAAGTACACCCACACGCTGACGATCTCAGAGCCCGGCCGTTTCACCGGCCAGGCAGGAATCGGCCGGCCCACCGCCACGACGATGCCGGTCACCGCCACCGGCTGCAAGATCACCGACGCTGCGTTCGCCGGCGAAGTCGGCGGCCTGCTCGGCTGCACGTTCTCCGTCGACGCCCGGGTCGCCTGGACGCTCACCACCCTTACCGGTGGCACGACCACCGGGTCGAACATCGTCACGATGGCGTCCACTGCCGGCGTCTCACTCGACCAGCCCGTCACCGCAACGGGCATCCCGGCGGCCAGCATGGTCGGGTCGGTGATCAACAACACCTCGATCACGCTGATCAACCAGACCACGCGGGCCGCTGCCAATGCCACCGCCACCAACGCGTCAACGTCGCTCACCTTCGGGACCGCGCTCGCGTCCGCGTCCTACCCTGCGAGCTCCGAGCCGTTCCTGTGCGACTCGATCTCGATCAGCATCGGTGGCGTCACCGTTGCCGCTGCCGGGTTCGAGCTCACCATGAACCCGCAACTCAAGACCGACCGGACCAAGATGGCATCGATGGGACTCAAGGACGAGCCCATCCGGGCCGCCCTGTCCGAGTTCTCCGTGTCCCTCAAGGGCATCACCTACGACGCCGACACGTTCACGAACCGGATCGTCGCTGCTACATCGGCCGGCGCTCAGGCCCAGGTCATCATCACCGCCATCGGCCAGAACGACCCGGCTGCGCAGGCCGTGTTCACCCTGCCCGCCGTTGAGTTCCGTGGCGGGTGGCCGATGATGGATGAGGGCCTCGTCGAGTTCGACCTCGAGGGTGACTGCTGGGCGACTGCCGCCGGCGCATCCCCGATCACTGTCGCCTACACCACCGTCGACGTCACCCCGTGAAGGTCAAGGTCGGCGCGGACGGTCTCGACGAGCTCGTCGCCCGGCTCCGCAAGGTCGACGACGGCCCCAAGCTCACCGCCGTCCTCGCCCCCACACAGCCCGAAGTCGCTCGCCTCGTCGAGACTGACGCGACGTCGAACGCCCGCGGCCGCCAGATGAGCAAGGCAGTCGCGTCGAACAAGTACCGCCCCAACAAGGGATCGGTGACGATCACCGTCGGCGGGACCGGGTCGGACCGGTCCTGGGCTGTCGGCGCCCAGTTCGGCGCCAAGCGCTTCCGCCAGTTCCCTTGGTTCCGGCGGGACGGGTACACGGTCGTGCCCGCCATCAAAGACAACGCCGACGACATCGCCGACATCTACGCAGACGCCATCACCGCCATCATCGACCCCTGAGGAGCTGGTCACCCTGAAGATCACCATCGCGCTCACCCACCAAGGGGAGCAGCACACCGTCACCGTCGCGCCGTTCGACATCGTCGCGTTCGAGCGAGCGTTCGCGATCGGGTTCGGCAAAGCGTTCGGGAAGACCGACGACCTCAAGCTCGAGCATCAGCTGTGGCTCGCCTGGCACGCCCTCAAGCGCGCCGGACGAGCCGGGCACGACTTCGAATTCTGGATGGCCGGCGTCGAGGACATCGGCCAGGAGGCCGAGGCGACCCCTTTGGTCGAGGCTCACAGCACTGGCTGATCGCCGAGCTGTGCGTCGAGCTCGGCTGGGCGCCCGGGTGGGAGCAGACGTGCTCGCCCGAGATGCTCGACACGCTCATCAGCTACATCGCGTTCCGGAACAAAGAACGCGAACGCCAAGAACGCAAGGCCGCCATGAGAAAGGGAAGGTGACGACATGTCGAAGATCAACATCGTCATCACCGCCGTCGACAAGGCGTCTGCAGCGTTCCGCAAGGTGAGCGGTGAGCTCAACGAGCTGTCGAGCCGGATGACCGAGACCGGCAAGTCGATGATGAAGGTCGGCGGTGCGATGTCGGCCGGTGTCACGTTGCCGCTCGTGGCCGGCTTCAAGTCCGCGGCCGACGCCGCCCGCGAGTCGCAGAAGATCGTCGCTGTGACCGAGCAGGTCATCCGGTCGACCGGCGGCGCCGCCAAGATCACGGCCGAGCAGGTCGACGACCTCGCCACCAGCCTCTCGAACAAGACGGCGATCGACGACGAAGTCATCCTCAAGGGCCAGCAGGTCATGCTCACCTTCACCAACATCCGCAACGAGGCCGGGAAAGGCAACGACATCTTCAATCGGGCGTCGCAGGCCATGCTCGACCTCGGCACCGTGTTCGGGAGCACCGACGCCGCAGCCATGCAGCTCGGCAAAGCCCTGAACGACCCGATCAAGGGCATCGGAGCGCTCGGCAAGGCCGGCGTCAGCTTCACCCAGGCCCAAAAGGACCAGATCAAGGCATTCGTCGCCTCGAACGACATCCTCAGCGCGCAGAGGATCATTCTGGCCGAAGTCGAGAAGCAGGTCGGCGGCACCGCTGCAGCCGCAGCCACGGACTATGACCGCATGGGCGTCGCCATCGGCAACCTCCAGGAATCGCTCGGCGCCCTCCTCCTCCCAACGATCGAGAAGGTCGCGCGCGTCGTCGCCAACCTCGCCGGCAAGTTCGAGCAGCTGTCGCCGCGTATGCAGACCATGACCGTGGCCGGCCTCGCCATCGTCGCCGCCATCGGCCCGGCCGTCACCGTCATCGGTGCTCTCGTCACCGCCGTCGGGTTCCTGCTGTCGCCCGTCGGGCTGGTCATCGCGCTCATCGCCGGTCTCGTCGCAGCGTTCGTGCTCGCCTACCAGCGCATCGACGGATTCCGGGCCGCTGTCGACACCGCCGTCGCTGCGGTGCGCGACAAGCTCGCCGTGTGGCTCCCCGCCGCTATCGACATCGCCCGCAACGCATTCGACGCCTTCGTCGGCTGGGTCCGCGACCTGTGGGCCCGCTGGGGTGACGACATCATCGCCGCAGCCACCAGAGTCGCCGACTGGCTCGTCACCAACATCCCCAGGGGTATCGAGGCCGCCCGCAACGCGTTCGACGCCTTCGTCGGCTGGGTCCGCGACCTGTGGGCCCGCTGGGGTGACGACATCCTGCGTGTTGGCGGTTCGGTGGCCAGCTGGTTCGTCAACGAACTGTGGCCGACGATCCAGCGCGTCGGCCAGTACATCGTCGTCGCAGTGCAGGCGATGGCGACCGTCATCGGTGCCGTGATTCGTGGCATACAGGCGTTCTGGCGCGAGTTCGGGGACGACATCATGCGCGTCGTGCGCACGGCGTTCGGTGGGCTGGTGTCGATCGTGCAGCCGATCCTGTCCACGCTGTGGGGTGCCATCACCGGCGTGCTGCGTCTCATCAGAGGCGACTGGTCCGGGGCGTGGGAGGCCCTCAAGACCTCGGTGCGTGCTGCGATGGACGCCGTCGTTGCGATCGTCAAGGGACTAGGCAGCACCCTGTGGGCGGCCATGCGCGCCTCGTGGGAGATGGCCAAGAAGGGATTCGAGGAGGCCAAGGAGCTCCTCATGACGGGCGTGCGTGCCCTGCCTGATCTGATTCTCAAGGCTCTCAGCAAGCTCGGCGACCTCCTGTTGGAGATCGGCAAGGACGTTGTGCGTGGACTCGCCAATGGCATCAGCGGCGCGATCGATCTCGTCAAGGATGCGGCCACAGCCTTGGCCAACAAACTGCCCGGCTGGATGAAGAAGGTCTTGGGCATCTCGTCGCCGTCCAAGGTGTTCGCCGAGATCGGCTCGGACATCGTGCAGGGCTTGATCGTCGGGCTCCGGACCAGCTCGAGCGGCGCCGAGTCCGAGTCGCAACGGCTCGCTGAGCGCATCGTGTCGTCGTTCGAGGGCGCGATCTCAGCGGTGCGCGGCGCGTACGGCGCAGGCAAGGGCAAGCGAGGCGCCGAGAAGGGCCTCGTCGACGCACAGGAACGTCTCAACGAGGTGCGTGCCCGGGCAGCCACGATCGACATGAGAATCGCCGCCACCGAAGAGAAGCTGGCCAAGGCCAAGCAGGGCGGCGAAGAGGCCGCCGGCGACCTGCGTGACGCCGAGCAAGAGCTCGCCAAGCTCCGAGAGGAGAAGGCGAGGCTGCCACGCGACCAGGCCGACGCCGTCGACGCGCTGACCGACGCCCAGGACCAGCTCACCGACGCAACCCTGGCCGCCTTCGACGCAGCCCAGAAGCTGGCCGAGGCCGGCCCGAACGCCATCGCCGTGTTTGAGGGCTACGCGCGGGCTGCTGACGTCGCGGAAGGCGACCTCATGCGGGTCGTCACCGCCGCGAACGCCATCCGCCAGGCCATCGAGGGCATCCCGTCGCTCAAGGAGGTGTCGGTCCGCATTGCGGACTCGACCGTCACGCCACCTCAGTACGACCCGGGCAGCTCGGCGCCGACGACCAACCCCGCCGTCAACTCGGGGCGGCGCGTCGAGAACGGCGTCGAGTACGTCTGGGTCGAGGGCATCGGATGGGTGCGTTCCGGTGGCGGCCGGGCGTCAGGCGGCCCGGTCAGCGCCGGCACCGCCTACACCGTCGGCGAACGCGGCCCCGAGCTGTTCGTGCCGGGCCGCTCCGGCACGATCGTCCCCAACGGAGCCATGAACGTGACCGTCAACGTGGCCGGATCGATCCTGTCCGAGAGGGACCTGACGGCCGCTGTGGTCGACGGGCTGCGCCGCTCCGGAGCTGTGACTCCGTCAGGCGCCGTCGTGGTGGGACGGTGACCGGATGCCACTGATCGGCCCCGACGCCGAGATCAAGGTGTGGGCGATCGGCCTCAATCCCGTTACCGCGACCGCTGACGGTCTCGTCGTCGGGCACGCCACCCGCGGCAAGATCGGCACAGTCGCCGGGAACAAGCTGCGCAACTCGGCGGCCACGGCCACCACAGACCTCTCGCCGTTCGTAACCCAGATCCGCATCGACCGTGGCCGACGCAACATGCTTGAGCAGCCCGAACCGGGCCGATGCGTGATCACCCTCGACGCCACCGACCGGCGATTCGACCCGCTGCACAACGCAGGCGCCTACGGCGGGGGAGTCTCCAAGCAACGATTCCGGCGCATGCTCCCGATCGTCGTCGCAGTGACCGGTCTGCTCCGCGCCGACGGGCAGCAGTTCACCCGCACGCTGCCCTTGTTCTCGGGATGGATCGACCAAATCTCTTACGTCTACGGGGTTGCCGGGACCTTGTTCACCGCCGACGTCACGTGCATCGATGCGTTCGGCGTCTTGGCCGACGTGACGGTGCCTGCCACCGGCCAGGGGGCGGGCGACACGTTGACCGCCCGCATGGCCCGCCTATGCGAGGCGGCAGGCCTCACCGGCACCTGGTCGGCGCCCGGCTCGACGAAGGACCCCGGCGCGCCCGGCCGGTACGGCTGGGTGGCCTGTGCAGACGGGCTCATGACGATGCAGGGGATCACCCAGCAGACCAACGCCCTCACCGCAATCAAGACCACCGCAGCCAGCAGCGGCGGCTGGGTGTGGTGTGCGAATGACGGAGCCGTCAAGTGGCACGGCAACATCGAGTCGCTCGCGACATCGTCTGGCGTGCCCGCATCCGACGTGTGGTCGACCTCCGTTACGTCATTCAGGCCCATCCAGCCCAACTCGCGGGAAACGGTCCCGTCTGGTGAGGACAGCCCGTCAGTCGTCGGTAACGCGCTGCCCGTCAACCCGTCCCCGCGCATCGACCCCGACTCGTGGGTCACCACCGTGCGCCTTGCCCGCATCGGCGGCACGGAACGAGTCGGAGTGTCCACCGGGATCGACACCGCTGCCCGCTCCGAACTGGCACGCACCGACCTGCTCAACGACAACGACAGTGACGTGCAGACCCTGTGCTCACAGCTGATCGACCGGCACGGCCGTCGCCCACCCGTCCAAGTGACCTTCGACGTCGAACCGTGGCTCGGCGACATGGCCATGTTCGCCGCCCTGCAAGACCTCAACACGTACTTCACGTGGACCTGGTCAGCCGTCGGCCTAGAGCTGTCCGGCCCCCTGCTGGCCATCTCACACGACATCCGACCCGGCCGCGACTGGCGCGCACGACTCACCGTCTGCGAATGGGTCACCGACACCTTCTACCCGTGAGGTCATCATGGCTGGGACCAAGACATGGGCCGACGGCGACGCCCTCACCGCTGCTGACCTCAACGGGTTCGTGCGCGACCAGTGGACCACCATCTGCACGTCGGGCACGAGACCGTCGACGTCGCAGACGGGCCGTCACATCTATGAGACGGACACGAGGAGGACCTTGGTGTGGGACGGGACCGCGTGGGCGATCTGCCGCGAGGACCAGTGGAGCACGTACACGCCGGCTTGGACAGCGGCCTCAGCGAACCCGACGCTCGGAAATGGGGGCATCGGCGGTCGTTGGCGCTACACGGGCCCCAAGACCATCGACCTCGGAGTCACGCTGA
>Ga0209985_10000767_pt1 | contig 33586 bp, 28 predicted proteins | sample NOAtaG_FD_187305 | JGI IMG/M metagenome (GOLD analysis project Ga0209985, IMG submission 187305) | Freshwater lake microbial communities from Lake Erie, under a cyanobacterial bloom - NOAA_Erie_Diel6S_1000h metaG (SPAdes) (version 2) | ecosystem: Environmental > Aquatic > Freshwater > Lake ...
CAGCTCCGTCGCCTGCGCGCGCACCCTGGCAGCGCTGTGTGCGGGCCGACCCCACCGCTCGCGGCAGGCTGCGCCGCTCAGCCGGCCCGAGGCGCCGCACCGTTGAAGCTTCGGCGCAGCACCGCGTGGCGATGAGAAAAGAACCGCTCGACGAACCAGACCGTCGGCCGGACGGCAAACCGCGGCTCGAAGCAGAGCGAGTCACGCAGGCCGACCATGCCTGCGCGCCGAGGATTCACCAGCAACTGCCGGCTGTGGGTCCATAGGCGCATCGAGCCCATCGAGGACTGCTCCCGGAACCCATGGCCCTCCTCGAAGGAGTGCAGGGTCAGCCGTGAGTAGTCGATCGGCAGGAAGCCGAACAGCAGGATCACGCTGACGAACAGAGGTACCCCGGGCGCCGGATCCAGATCGCGGAGCCGGCGTACCCCCCGGGGTGCGGTCATCAGGATGTACGGCCGCATCTCCCGGCGCAGGCACCGGACGTCGGTGATCCAGTCCCAGAGCTGCTCGCGGGAGGCGCGCAGTTCGCTCTCGAACACCAGGGTCTGCATGGGCGACCGGCAGGCGCGGGTCAGCGGCGCGGCCTGCCACCCGGGCGACCGAGCCGCCGGCGGGATCACGCGGGCGGCCGTCGTGGCCCAGGTGGCGAAAACCCCTACTTCTTGGCCGGCTCCGGCTTGAAGGCGTCTGCCGGGTTGTCCTGCGCCTTGAAGGCGTCGGTCGGGTTCGGCACGCCGCCGTCCGGCGTGCCTTGCGGCTTGAAGGCGTCTGCCGGGTTGCCGCCCTGGCGGAAGGCATCGGTCGGGTCGGTCGAGGGTGCGCCGCCGGCTGGGCCGGTGGGGATCGCGTCGTCCAGCGACTTGTCGGGCGCCTGCTGGCGCGCCTTGAGCGCATCGAAGTCGAGCACCAGCCGCGGGAAGCCGATCGTCAGCGCCAGCGCGATCAACTGCACGGTCACGAAGGGCACGACCCCCTTGTAGATGTCGATGGTGGTGACCTCCTTGGGCGCCACGCTGCGCAGGTAGAACAGCGCAAAGCCGAACGGCGGCGTCAGGAAGCTGGTCTGCATGTTCATGGCGATCATCACGCCGAACCAGACCATGTTGACGTCGAGCTTCTGCGCGATCGGCGCCAGCAGCGGCAGCAGGATGAACGCGATCTCGAAGAAGTCGATGAAGAAGCCGAGGATGAAGACGATGATGTTGACGACGACGATGAAGCCCCACACGCCGCCCGGCACGAGCGCAAACAGGTTCTCCACCCAGATGTCGCCGTTCACGCCGCGGAAGGTCAGCGCGAAGATCGTCGAGCCGATCAGGATGAACACCACGAACGTGGTGAGCTTGAGCGTCGCGTCCATCGCCTGCTTGAGCAGGCGGGTGTCGAGGCGGCTACGCAGGGCGGCCAGCGCCAGCGCGCCGACCGCGCCCATGGCGCCGCCCTCGGTGGGTGTGGCCACGCCGAGGAAAATGGTGCCGAGCACGAGGAAGATCAGCACCAGGGGCGGCGCCATCACCGCGATCACCTTGTTGTGCGACTTGGTGCCAAGGAACATCTGGCCGGCAATCAGGATGGCCAGGAAGACGGCGAAGGTGGTCGCAAAACCGCGGGTGGTGTTGATCACTTCCGAGGATTCGAGCACGGTCATGATGACCAGGAAGAACAGTGGCGAGGCTTCCTCGTTCATGGCCGCCGCGAAACTGATCTTGCGGATCCTGGAGAACACGAAGATCCAGACCAGCGCCACGCCCATGCCCATCATGAAGACCCACAGATCGCGCGCGATGCCGGCATTGATCAGGAAGTACAGGCCCACCGTGACCAGCGCCAGCGGCACGTGGTCGACCAGCGCCTCCTTCAGCGGGGCCGGCGCGCGCGGCATCCATTCGTTCTTGGGCAGCGTCGGCAGGTAGTTGGGCTTGACCAGAGACACCAGCAGGATGAACAGCGCAAGCATGCCGACCAGGATCAGGCCAGGCAGCAGGGCGCCCTCGTACATGTCGCCGACCGACACGCCGAGCACGTCGGCCAGCACGATCAGCACCAGCGACGGCGGGATGATCTGCGCCAGCGTGCCCGAGGCGCAGATGACCCCGCTGGCGATCTGCTTGTTGTAGCCGTAGCGCAGCATCACCGGCAGGCTGATGAGACCCATGGCGATCACGCTCGCCGCCACCACGCCGGTGGTGGCCGCCAGCAGCGCACCGACGAAAATGACGGCGTAGGCCACGCCGCCGCGGATCGGACCGAACAGCTTGCCGATGGTGTCGAGCAGGTCCTCGGCCATGCCGCTTTTTTCGAGAACGATGCCCATGAAGGTGAAAAACGGGATCGCGAGCAGCGTCTGGTTGCTCATGATCGAGAACACGCGGTCGGGCAGCGCCTGCAGCAGCGACAGGTTCAGCATGCCGAGCTCGATGCCGATGAAGGCAAACAGCATCCCGTTGGCGGCCAGCGCGAAGGCCACGGGGTAGCCCAGCAGCAGGAAAACGACCAGGCCCGCGAACATCAGCGGCGCCATCAGCTCGAACGCGGTCATCGTCGATGCCTTTCTTGTTCTTGGTTACGTGACTTACTGCTTGGCCGGCTGCGCGGGCAGTTCTTCGGGCAGCGCGTTGCTGTCGTGGCCGCCCGGGCCGTCCCAGTCGATGCGGCCCTGCAGAAAGGCAATGCGCTTGATGAGCTCGGACAGGCCCTGCAGGATCAGCAGGGCAAAGCCGATGGGCACGAGGATCTTGGCGGGCCAGCGGATCAGGCCACCGGCGTCGGAGGAGCGCTCCATGATCGCCCACGAGCGCTCGAACATGTCCCAGCCGAACCACATGATGATGAAGCTGGCCGGCACCAGCATGAAGATCGTGCCGAACACGTCGATCCAGGCCTGGGTTCGGCGCGACAGCCGGTTGTTGACGACGTCGATGCGCACGTGCGCGCCTTTGAGCAGGCCGTAGGCGGCGCCGAGCATGAAAATGGCGCCGAAGAGGTACCACTGCAGCTCGAGCAGGGCGTTGGAGCCGGTGGAAAAACCGTAGCGCGCAATCGCCGTGCCGGCCGACAGCAGCGTCACGGCCAGCACCAGCCAGAACGCAAAGCGGCCGATGCGCTCGTTGACGGCATCGATCAGGCGGGACAGCGTGAGCAGAGCATCCATGGCGATCCTTCAGCGCGCCCCAGCGCGCGCGATGTGGCACGAGGATGCCTCGCACCGGTTGTCTTGCCCGCAGCGGACTTTCCCGGATGGCGGCCCGGGGCTGCGGCACCGCGCGCCGTTTGCCGCTTCCGCACGGCGGCCACCGAGCTCATCCGGGGCGCGCCTCCGCAGGTGCCACCGTGCCCTTCAGCGCGCGGGGATTATCGCGTTCGCGGGCGGGCCAACGGACCGCTGCCGCGCATCTGCGGGCGCCTGTTGCAGCCGCGCGACGACGTTCGAGGCGCCCGCCGCGGCGGACCTACGGCGGGTCACGGCATGGCGAGCCGGCTGCGCCAGCCTGACACCTGCGCCAGGACTTGCGCAGGCGCGGTGCCGCCGACGTGAGCGCGCGCGGCCACCGAGCCCTCCACGGCGAGGAGCGCATGGACCTCGGGGCCGACCTGCGGCGCGAACCGTTGCAGGTCCGCCAGGGGCAGGTCGGCCAGGTCGCATTGCCGCTCGGCCGCCAGCCGCACGACCCGCGCCACCGCTTCGTGCGCATCGCGAAACGGCAGGCCGCGCTTGACCAGGTGGTCGGCCAGGTCGGTGGCCGTGGCAAAGCCCTCGAGCGCGGCGCGGCGCATGGCGGCCGCGTCGACTTCGAGGCCCGGGAGCATCTCGGCAAAGGCCCGCAGGGTGTCGCGCAGCGTGTCCACCGTGTCGAACAGCGGCTCCTTGTCCTCCTGGTTGTCCTTGTTGTAGGCCAGCGGCTGGCCTTTCATGAGCATCAGCAGGCTCATGAGGTGGCCCGTCACGCGGCCGCTCTTGCCGCGCGCCAGCTCCGGCACGTCGGGGTTCTTCTTCTGCGGCATGATCGACGAGCCGGTGGTGAAGCGGTCCGGCAGGCGGATGAAGCCGTAGCGCGGGCTCATCCACAGCACCAGCTCCTCCGCCAGCCGCGACACATGCGTCATCACCAGCGCGGCGGCGGCGCAGAACTCGATGGCGAAGTCGCGGTCGCTCACCGCGTCGAGCGAGTTCTCGCACAGGCCGTCGAAGCCCAACCGCTGTGCCACGAAGGCGCGGTCGATCGGAAAACTGGTGCCGGCAAGCGCGGCGGCACCGAGCGGCAGGCGGTTGAGGCGACGGCGCGCATCGGCCAGGCGCTCGGCATCGCGCTCGAACATCTCCACGTAGGCCAGCAGGTGGTGGCCGAAGGTGACCGGCTGCGCCACCTGCAGGTGGGTGAAGCCCGGCATGATGGTCGACGCGTGGGTGGCCGCCTGCGCGACGAGGGCGCGCTGCACGTCGCGCAGCAGGGCCAAGATGGCGTCGATCTCGCCGCGCAGCCACAGGCGCACGTCGGTGGCCACCTGGTCGTTGCGCGAGCGGCCGGTGTGCAGCCGCTTGCCGGCGTCGCCCACCAGTTCCGTCAGGCGCCGCTCGATGTTCAGGTGCACGTCCTCCAGCGCCAGCTGCCAGGTGAACTCGCCGCGCTCGATCTCGCCCCGAATGTGAGCCATGCCGCGCTCGATGTCCGCCAGGTCCTGGCCGCTGAGCACGCCGACCTCGTGCAGCATGGCAGCGTGCGCCAGCGAGCCTGCGATGTCGGCCGCGGCCAGCCGCTGGTCGAAGCTCACGCTGGCCGTGTAGCGCAGCACGAAGTCGGCGACCGGCTCGGCAAAGCGGCCGGACCAGCCGCTGTCTTTGGCGTGCAGGGAGGAGGCATGAGCCGGGACGGGCGACGCGGAAGTTGCGGCGCCGGCAGGGGAGGAAGCGGAGGCGGCCATGTGTTTTGAGCGTTCGGCGCCCTGTGCAAGACTCGCGCCGCCCGCTGTGTCTGTGGAGTGTCGGAACTGGCAGCGGAGTATAGGAGTCCAGTGAACAAGCCTGCTGCCGTGCGGATGCCGCTCGAGTCGCGCGCCGAGACGGCGCTGCCGACGCCGCGCCAGGTCATTCCCGACGGCTGCAACCTGGGCGTGGTGCTGCGTGTGCTGGCAGCGGTCAACCTGGCGCTGTTGTTGGTGGCGCTGGCGGCAGCGGGCACGCCTGAGCGCTGGGTCGACCGTTTCCTGGTACTGGCTGCGCCGGTCGAGCCGCTGGCGCTGCTCACGCTCATCCTCTGGTGCTTGCTTCGGCGCAGCCTGCCGGCGCTACGACCGTCGTTGCAGCGGGTGCTCGCCTGGGGTGTACCGGCCGCCCTGACACTCGTGCTGCTCATGGCGCTGGAGCCGCTGAGGGCGCAGGCTGGCGATCTGGCCTTGCTCGTCTATCCCTTCGCCGCCCTCGTGGCCGGGGCTGCCATCCAGCACTACCTTGAACTGCGAGCGCGGGCGTTCTCGCCGGCCATGGTCGAGGCGCGCTTCCAGGCGTTGCAGTCGCGTATCCGCCCTCACTTCTTCTTCAACAGCCTGAATGCTGCGCTGGCGGTGGTCCGGGAGGACCCGCGTCGCGCCGAACGGATGCTGGAGAATATCGCCGACCTATTCCGCGCCGTCATGGGCGACGTGCGCAAGCTGGTGCCGCTGGAGCAGGAACTGGAGCTGTGCCGCAAGTACGTTGAGATCGAGCGGACGCGGCTGGGCGAGCGGCTGCAGGTCGAGTGGCAGATAGGGCCCACCCATCCCCGTGCGCGGGTGCCGCAACTGCTTCTGCAGCCCGTAATCGAAAACGCGGTGCGCTATGGTGCGGAAAAGATCGCCGGCGACTGCCGGATCGTGGTTCGCATCCGCCAGCACGGTTTCAATCTCGAAGTGTTCGTGTCCAACCCGATTGCGCACGAGCCGATCCAGCGAGAAGGTAACCAGATCGGCCTCACCAATATCCGCGGCCGTCTGGCGCTCATCTACGATCTGGAGGCTCGGCTCGAGGCGCGGGTGCGGCGCAACCGCTTCGAGTTGACGATGAGCATTCCGGTGGATAACAAGGCTTGATGCACTGTTCGAGGCCTGCATGCTGCGCGTCCTGATTGTCGACGATGAACCGCCGGCGAGGGCGCGCCTGCGGCAGGTCCTGGCCGACTGCGCCGAGCGCGTAGCCGTGACCGTGGCCGGCGAGGCGGACGGCGGGCTGAAGGCGCTGACCGCCGTGGAGCAACTGCGGCCCGACGTGGTGCTGCTCGACATCCACATGCCTGGCATGGACGGCCTGGAGGTGGCGCGCCACCTGTCCGCCCGCGCCACCGAGACCGAACCGCCGCCGGCGGTGGTTTTCGTCACCGCCTACGACGAGCACGCGCTGGCCGCTTTCGACGTGCAGGCGCTCGACTACCTGCTCAAGCCGGTCGGCGCCGAGCGGCTAGTCGCCGCTCTGGCGCGTGCCGAGCGGCTGCGCCCCAACGACAGCAAGCTGGCGCAGGCGGCACAGTCGCTCGGCGCCTCCCGCACGCACCTGACGGTATCCGAGCGCGGCCGGATGATCCTGGTGCCGGTGGACGACATCGTGTACCTGCGGGCCGAGCTCAAGTACGTGACGATTCGTACGCTGGCGCGCGAGCACCTGACCGAGGAATCGCTGGCCTCGCTGGAGCAAGAGTTCGGCGAGCGATTCGTTCGCGTCCACCGCAACGCCCTGGTGGCGCGCGCGGCGATTCTCGGCTTCCAGCGGGTGCGCGGCGAGGCCGACGAGGAGGGCGAATCGTCCGACGGCCACTGGGTGGTCCTGCTGAAGGGCTTGCCGGAGAAGCTGCCCATCTCGCGCCGCCAGTGGCCCCTGGTCAAGGAAGCGGTGCGGCCGGGCTGAGCCGGCTGTCCGGAAGTCGCCGCGGATCAGCTAAGGTTGCGCCATGCCGGCTCCACTATCGATCGACGCCACGGCCAGCCTGCTGGCCGCCCAGGACTACGTGGCCGACCGCCAGTTGGCCACGGCCGTGTTCCTGGCACTGAAGCTGCAGCGTCCGCTGTTCCTCGAAGGCGAGCCGGGCACCGGCAAGACCGAGATCGCCAAGGTGCTGGCCGCCGGCCTGGGCGCCGAGCTGATCCGCCTGCAGTGCTACGAGGGGCTCGACGTCGCCGGTGCGGCCTACGAATGGAACTACGCCGCGCAGATGCTGGAGATCCGCCTGGCCGAGGCCGCGCACGAAGAGCGCGAACGCCTGGCCGCCGGCCTGTTCACCGAGCGTTTCCTGATCGAGCGGCCGCTGCTGCGCGCCTTGTTGCCGCACCCGGTGCCGCCGGTATTGCTGATCGACGAACTGGACCGAACGGACGAGCCGTTCGAGGCCTACCTGCTCGAAATCCTGGCGGACTTCCAGATCACGATTCCAGAGTGGAAGACGGTCAAGGCCGCCACGCCGCCGGTGGTGATCCTGACCTCCAACCGCACGCGCGAGATCCACGACGCGGTCAAGCGCCGCTGCATCTATCACTGGGTGGACTATCCCGGCGCGGCGCGCGAATTCGAGATCGTCCGGCGCAAGGTGCCCGCTGCCAAGGAGGCGCTGAGCCGGCAGATCGTCGCCTTCATTCAGGAGCTGCGGCGCATGGACCTGTACAAGCTGCCCGGCGTGGCCGAGACCATCGAGTGGTCGCGCGCGCTGCTGGCACTCGACAGCGTGGTCCTGGAGCCCGAGGTGGTCAACAATACGCTCGGCGTGCTGCTGAAGTACCAGGACGACATCGCTCGCGTGCAGGGTTCGGAGGCAGCGCGGCTGGTGGAGAAGATCCGGGCGGAAGCGGCCGCATAGCCCATCGTCACTGCCGCAGCGCACGGGGCCGTACGGAGCGGCCCGCGCCGGTGCGCCTGGGCGGCCGTGGCAGTTGCGGCCCAACCCTCGCGCAGGCTTCCCGATGACACCTACGCCCCATCCGCGATGACCGAGCACCGCGCCCACGAAGCGCAGCTGCCCGGCCACCTGGCCGACAACGTGGTGCATTTTGCCCGCGTGCTGCGCCGGGCCGGCGTGCCGGTGGGCACCGACCGCGTGCTGCTGGCGCTGCAGGCGCTGCAGGTGGCCGGGCTCGGCTCGCGCGAGGACCTGTATGCCACGCTGCACTGCTGCCTGGTGGACCGCGCCGAGCACCGGCTGCTGTTCGACCAGGCCTTCCACGTGTTCTGGAAGGATCCCGACCTGCTCGGGCAGATGATGCGCATGCTGCTGCCGCAGGTCAGCGACAAGCAGGGCGGCGCACCGCCGCCGCCGCCGGAGAACCGCCGGCTCGGCGAGGCGCTGGGCAGCGCGCCGCGCGAGCCGCCGTCGGCGCCACCCGAGCGGATCGAGATCGATGCGCAGATGACCGCCAGCGCACGCGAGCAACTGCGTAAGGCCGACTTCGACACCATGACTGCCGCCGAGTGGGATGCGGCGCGCCGGCTGCTCGGCGAGATCACGCCATTTTTCTGCCAGTTGCGCAGCCGGCGTCAGCAGTCGGCACCACGCGGCCCGCGCATCGACCTGCGCGCGCTGCTGCGCCAGGCGGCGCGCCATGGTGGTGCCATCGCGGCGCTGCCGCGCCGGCGCCGCCGCACCCGGCCCGAGCCGCTGGTGGTACTGCTCGACATCTCGGGCTCGATGAGCCGCTACTCGCGCACTTTCCTGCACTTCATGCACGGACTGTCCGGCGGGCGCCGCGCCGCCGACCATCGCGTGCACGCCTTCGTCTTCGGCACGCGCCTGACCAACATCACGCGGGCCTTGCGCGCGCAGGATCCCGACCGGGCGCTGGCCGCGGTGGTCAGTGCCGTGGCCGACTGGTCCGGCGGCACGCGGATCGCCCAGTCGCTGGCCGAGTTCAACCGGCACTGGGCGCGGCGGGTGCTGTCGGGCAGCCCGACCGTGCTGCTGGTCACCGACGGGCTGGAGCACAGCGGGCTGGACGATCTGGCGCGCCAGACCGAGCGCCTGGGCAAGAGCTGCCGGCGGCTGGTCTGGCTCAACCCGCTGCTGCGCTACGACGCCTTCGAGCCCAAGGCGCGCGGCATCCGCGCCATGCTGCCGCATGTGGACGAGTTCCTGCCGGTGCACAATGTCGACAGTCTCCAACAACTGGTCGACGTGCTGGCGCATCGCGCGCCTGCCCGCGCCGGAATCGACGCGCCATGGAACTGAAAGGTGAACGCCTGCTGCCCGCCGACCAGGCTGCTGCCTGGGCCGCGCTGACCGACGTGGAACTGCTGAAGCTTTGCATCCCCGGCTGCGACAGCATCAACGCGCTGGAGGGCAACCGCTACGAAATCCTGATGACCGCGGCAGTCGGCCCGGTGAAGTCGAAGTTCAAGGGCACGCTGGAGATGGCCGACGTGGTCGCGCCCGAGAGCTACACGCTCAAGTTCGAGGGCAGCGGCGGGGCGGCCGGCTTTGCGCGCGGTGCGGCCCAGGTGAAGCTGGTTGCGCAGGGTGCGGCCGCGACTCAACTCGTCTACCTGGCGAATGCGCAGGTGGGTGGCAAGCTGGCGCAGGTGGGCTCGCGGCTGATCGACGCGGCCGCCGGCGCCACCGCCGACAAGTTCTTCGAGGCGTTCTCGCAGCAGCTGGCGGCGCGTGCGCGCATTGCCGGCGCACCCGAGGCGGCGCTGGCGAGCGCTCCGCCAGCGGCCACGTTCAGCCTTTGGGACTTGTTCAAGGCCTTCCTCAAGCGCCTGTTTGGGCGGCGTTGATGCGGTACCGATTCGTCGCGGTCATGGTTGCAGGCGCGCTGGTTGGGTGCCAGCCTCAGAGCACGCCCCTGCCGACCCGAGAGAAGACCATCGACCGCGTCAAGGACGACCTGCAGAAGGCCCAGGACGAGGCGGCCCGGCGGCGGGCCGAGGCAGAGCAGGCGGCCAAGTAAGGTCGCCAAGCTTGCGCATCGCCGGTCCGGCCCTGCAGGCAGCCGTGCAATGCGAGGTGGCGGTGCATTCACTGCCCGCCGGGTTCGGCATCGACAGCGCCCTTTGAGGAAGCGTGGCGGACATCGCCGCGCTGCCCACCTTTGCCCGACGGCAAGGCGAGCAGACGCTGCGCGGCATCGACTTGCGCAGGACCGGGTTTGCAGCTGCGTTCCAGCTTGCTGCTCCGCGGTCGGGAGCAAGACATCGTCACGGTGGCGATGCATGCAGATTGAAGGCCGGCTCCGGGGCTTTCGGTCGTCGGGAGGGGTGCGGGAGCGCCGAGCAGGCACTGCCGTCGATCAGGGCAGCAGCGCGCGCAGGTGCTGCAGCAACTGCGGACCGTAGTCGGTGGCGGCGACAACCATACCGCCGACCACGATGAGACCGGGCAGCACCCAGCGCAGCGGCGAGCCGCGCCCCGCCGCTTTTTCTTCGTACTCCTCGTCGCCTCGTGCGGCGGCAGCGGTGGCGCCATCGATGCCATTCATCGTGAAGGCCTTGCGCTCGACGGTCGCGGGCGGTGTGTTGGCGGCTTCGAGCCGCTCGGCCTCATAGTAGGCGCGGGCGATGGCCTCCAGCAGCGCCGCCGGCGCCGGGTAGCACTTGAGTTCGGTCCTTAGTCCATCGAGAGTGGCCCGCACCGGCTTGGAAGCGCGGCCCTCCGACAACCGGGCGGCCAGGCGAAAACGCTCCAGCTTGCGCCCGAGCCGGTAGGCCGCCATCGGCGCGATGGCCTGGGCCGGGTTCTGCAGCCACGAGTCGATCAAGTGCCCAATCTCGGATGCATGCTTCATCAGACCGATCGCCTCGGGGTCCACCGAAAGCGCTAGCCGGGTGGCGCTCGCCCCGCCTTCGCCGGGCGGTACGTGGTAGTTGGAACTGTCCATGGACGCGCGCTCGATTCAGCCTCGCGAAGCTTCTCGCGCGAGGAGGGTAGCAAGGCAGTCCCAGGGCCATGACCTCGAGCAGGCCTCACTTATGGCGCCAAATCGGCCGCTGCTGCGGACGCACGGCGTGCGGACGACTCACGCCATGGCTGCGGCTAGAACACGGCGCCACGGGCGTCGACGCGCCAGGCCGCCTCGACCTGGCCGCCGCGGGTGGCGACGATCCAGTCGTGCAGGTTCACGGTCGGATCGCAATGCGAGGGAATCAGCAGCGCCTTGTCCCCGATGGCCACCGGACGTCCGTCGGCGATGCGATGCAGGACCGTGTGCTCGTCGGAGACCGAGCGGATCTGCCAGCCGTCGAATGCCGGCACCGGCAGCCCGCTGTCGGTCGAAAACGCCTTGAGGCCGGCGTCGAGCGTGATCCGGCCGTGGCCCTCGTTGCTGTGTACGCTAATCACGCTGGTCAAGATCGTCAGCGCGTGCTCGAAGCGCGGCAACTGCGGGTCGGGCTCGTTGCGCGCGTAGTCGATGTCCATCAGTGCGAAGGAGCCCGGCTGCACTTCGGCGTACACGCCGCCCTGTGCTTCGTACAGGAAGGTGCCGGTGCCGCCGCCGGTGATGATCTCGCACGGCAGCGAGGCAGCGCGGAGCGCGGCGCGGGCGGCAGCAGCGCGTACCGTGGCATGCTCCACGGCGGCGCGGCGCTCGGCCACGCCGCGGCGGTGCTGCGCCGCCCCGTGGTAGGCGTGCAGACCCATGAACGTCAGGCGACCGCAGGCGACGATGGCCTTTGCCAGCGGCACGACGTCGGCCGGGGCCGCTACTCCGCAGCGGCCCTGGCCGACGTCCAGCTCGATGTAGACGTCGAGCCGGCCGCCCTGCGACTCCACCAGGCGCACCAGCTGCCGGGCCACGTCGAGGTTGTCGACGCACGTCCCCAGCCGGGCCTGCGGGTACTGCCGCGCCAGGGCCACCAGGCGCTCGAGCTTGCGCGCACCCACCACTTCATTGGTGATGAGCACATCGTGCACGCCCCCGGCGAGCATGGCGGCAGCCTCGCTGGTCTTCTGCACGCACACGCCGATGCAGCCTGCGGCCATCTGGCGCAGCGCGATCTGCACGCACTTGTGGCTCTTGGCGTGTGGCCGTACGCGCACCCGGCTACCGACCGCCTGCATCAGGCGTTCCAGGTTGCGCTCGAAACGGTCGAGGTCCAGCAGCAGGGCCGGCGTATCGACGTCCTTGACCGAATCGCCCGGCCGCGCCGGCTGCCAAGAGTTATCCATAGGGTGAAGTCTAGGCCGGCTCGTAGAATCATGCCTCGTTTCGTACGGGGAAGCGATGAGCATCAAGAGCGACAGGTGGATCCGCCGCATGGCCGCCGGCGGCATGATCGAGCCATTCGAGCCGGGACAGGTGCGCACGGTCGATGGCCGCAGGATCGTCAGCTACGGCACCTCCAGCTACGGCTACGACATCCGCTGCGCACGCGAATTCAAGATCTTCACCAACATCAACTCGACCATCGTCGATCCCAAGGCGTTCGACCCCAACTCCTTCGTCGATTTCACGGGCGATGTCTGCATCATCCCGCCCAACTCGTTCGCGCTGGCGCGCACCGTCGAGTACTTTCGCATCCCGCGCAACGTGCTCACCATCTGCCTGGGCAAGAGCACTTACGCCCGCTGCGGCATCATCGTCAACGTCACGCCGCTGGAGCCCGAGTGGGAAGGGCATGTGACGCTCGAGTTCTCCAACACCACGCCGCTGCCGGCCAAGATCTACGCGGGCGAGGGCTGCGCGCAGGTGCTGTTTCTCGAAAGCGACGAGGTGTGCGAGACCTCGTACAAGGACAAGGGCGGCAAGTACCAGGGCCAGACAGGCGTCACCCTGCCGCGCACCTGAGCGCTGCGGGGCCGCGCCAGCCGGACCGTGCGTTGGCCGCACCCGGGGTTGCGGCGTGGTCAGCCGAGTAAGCAGTTGTATCGCCGCGTGCGCAGCAGCGCCGCAGACCGGACAATCGTCGCGCTGGGCCGCTGCGAGGAAGAATTCCTTCCGGGCGCGCCGCACGACGGAAGCCCGATGACTGCGACCCCTCCTGCTGCCGCTACCGTCCCGCCACGTTGGCGCCCCCTGTTCCTGGCGGCGGCCGCGTCGTGCGTGGTCGGTTCTGTCGCCTTGGTCGGCTGCGGCGGCGGTGGCGGTGGCGGTGGCGGTGCGTCGGTGCCCGCTCCTGCGCCAGCGCCGAACCCGCCGCCCCCGGCTCCACCCCCGCCGCCGCCCCCGGTACCGCCGCCGGTACCGCCGCCGGTACCGCCCCCGGCGCCACCGCCGCCGCCGAGTGCTGTGCCCTACATGGCCTTGCTCGGCGCAGCCGTCGAAGGTGGCATCGAGGAAGTGGCCCGCGCCGTCGACTTCGACGGCGGCGGCGGGATCTTCGTCGTCGGCTCAATGGCGCCCGGCGCACAACTGCGCTCCAGCGCCGGCGGTCCGACCCTGACTGCAGCCGGCAGCGCGGGCACCGATGCCTTCGTCGCCTACGTGGATGCCGCCGGGGTGCCGCAGTGGCTGTTGCCGCTGGCCGGGCCGGGCACGGAGTACGCCTATGACGTGGTGGCCGATGGCGCCGGCCGCGCCTGGGTCTGCGGCACGTTTACCGCGACGCTGGCAACCACGGCCGGCACGCTGGTGGCAGCAGCGGGCGGCGTCAACGGCTTTGCGCTGCAGGTGTCGCGCACGGGCAGCGTCGAGCGCCTGTTGCACATCGGGCCGGCCGCCGGGGTGATTCCGGGCGAGTGCGCGACCGACTCCAACGGCCGGCTGTATGTCAGCGGCTCGTACTTCGGTGCGCCGACGCTCAACGGCACGGCGCTCCCCGCGGCTGCCGCGGGGGCCACCGGCGGCTTCGTCGCGGCCTACGGCGCCGACGGCGCTGCACGCTGGGCACGCGGCTTTGCCGGCAGCGCGGGCGTGGCCTGGCGGGGTGTGGCCATCAGCGGCGACCCGGCCGAAGATGTCCTGGCCATCGGCCAGTTCAGCGGTACGGCCGGCTTCGGCACAACGACCCTGGTTGCCGCACCGGGCGCGACCTCGGCCTGGGTGGCGCGGGTCTCCGGTAGCGATGGCGCGGTCCGCTGGGCGATCGCGCCGACGGGCGAGTCCTACGGGCGCGGCGTGCGCGCGCTCGCCGGCGACGTGGTTGTCGCCGGGGCGTTCCGTGGCAGCCAGCAGTGGCAGGGCGTGGGGGCCATCACGGCCAGCGGCGGACAGGACCTGTTCGTCGCCCGGCTCACCAGCGCCGGAGCGCCCGTCTGGGCGCGCGCCGTCGGCGGCAGCGGTGACGACGAGGGCGCTGAGATCGCGGTCGATGGCAGCAGCCGCATCGTTCTGGCGGGCTCGCTTGCCGGTACGCTGACGGCGGGCGCGACGACCCTTACCGCGCAGGGCACTCGCGACCTGCTGCTGGCGCAGTTCAGCGACGCCGGCACGCTGCAGCGTCTGCAGTTGGTGGGTGGTCCGGGTGACGACGTGGCCTACGCGCTGGAGGTCGCCGGCAATGGCCGCGTGGCCTACGCCGGAGTCGGCCGGGGCACGGTGAGCGACGGCACGCGCAGTCTGGCCGCCAGCGGCACCTACGATGCGCTGTTCGGCACGCTCGATGCGCTCGCGGTCGCGGTCAGCCCCGCGCCGCCGCCCCCGCCCCCTCCCACCGGCGTGCAGCGGCAGGACGTGACCATCCCGCAGCAGGGCGGTGGCAGCCTGCAGGCGCGCCTGGTCGCGCCGCTGCCGGCCACCGGCCCCTATCCGGCCCTGAGCCTGCTGCCCGGCGGCGGCGCGCCGATCGACAGCGTGGCCTGGGCGGCGGACGGTCTGGCGCGCGCCGGCTATGTGGTGATCGTGACCCAGCCTGCCAGCGGCGGCAGCCTTGCGGCTTACGACACCGCCGCGCGCAGCGGCATCGACTTCCTGCTGTCGCCGGCCAACCCCTTCGCGGCCGCCACCCGCAGCGACCGCGTGGGAGTGGCCGGCTGGTCGCTCGGGGCACGTGCACTCACGCGCACGCAGGACGAAGACGCGCGGGTGAGCGCGCTGGTGGCCTGGGACAACCTGGCGCTGAACGAGACCGGCGATGCCGGCTCGCCCAACTGCAGCGGATCGAATCCGCCCAGCACCCGCCGGCCGCGCGTGCCCGCCCTGGGGCAGGCATCCGACTTCTGCGGGCCGCCGGCCGAGACCGTGGAGGCGAAGAAGACCGCCTACGAAGGTTGGCGCGCGGCCGGGCAGCCGGTCATGCAGGTTGTGCTGGCGGGCTCCACCCACTTTGTTTGGGGCACGCAGGGCAGCGGGACCGCGCGGCAGGCGCAGGCGCTGTACTACACGCAGGCCTGGTTCGACCGCTGGCTGAAGGACGACAGCGGTGCCGGCGCGCGGCTGCTGGCGCGTAGCGTCGACGGCGTGGCCGTCGAGCAGGTGCTGAGCACCCGCTTCCGCTCGGCTGCGGCCTTCGACGGGCGCAACTGTCCGGACCTGCGCACGGCCTGCGGCCCCTGACTACGGGGTCACCTCCGTAGCACCCCCGTAGCACCCCCGTAGCACCCCAGTAGCACCCCGGAGCACCCCGGAGCACCCCTTGTCCGCTTCCGCAGGCTTGGCATGACTCGGACCGGTTCGGTGGCTCCCGCTGCTCGACCGGATCCCACCCTGGCTTGCGCTGCCGACCCGCCGGGCGGGTAGGCCGCCACCCGCCGCATCCATGAACGACGCCTCTTTCGAAGCCGCGCTGGCGCGCTGCGCCGCGGCTGCCGCCGACCCGCAGCCGGATCCGGTGCGTGCGCTGGCGGCCATCGTGGCGTGGCTGCGGCCCGCCGGGGACGAGCCGGTGGCGGCGGCCAGCGAGCGGCTGGCGCGCCTCGTCGAGCACCTGGTTGCACACGACGAGGCCGCCGCCGTCCTGCGCCGGCCGCTTTCGTTGCTGCTCGGCAGACGGCGGCTCGTGGGCTTCTTTGCCGGCAGCGGCATCCTGCCGCCGACCGGCTTCTTCTCGGAGCTTGGCCGCAACATCGGCCACCGGCTGCTGCCCGAACTGCCCGACGAGGATGACCTGCGCGACGCGCTGCCGCGCATCTTTCGCCGCCGCGACGACTGGGTCTGGCTGCAGGCGCTGCCCCGTGAGCTGTCGCTGCGGTTATGGCGCGAACTGGGCCGGCCGGCGGCCGCGCGTCCGGAGCAGGTGGGGCCGGTGCGGGTGCAGGTGCTGGAGGCGCTGCTGGTGCTCGCCTACCGCCTGGGCGGCGTCGATGCCGAGCAGGAATTCGCCCGGCTGGGCGACAGCTTTGCCGACAGCGCACCGGTCTTTCGCGCCATTGCCGCGGAGGCGCAGCGCTTCGCCGACGGGCTGCAGGCGCACTGGTCCGGCGGCGCCGTGCCGGAGGACGAGCGCCAGCTGCTGGTGCTGGTGGGCCAGTGCCGGCAGGTCCTGGCGCGTGCGCGCCGGGCCAGCATGCGTTCGGGCACCAGCCTGCGCCTGACCTACCTGCTGCTGCGCAGCGAGCAGAGCCTGGAGCGCATCGAGACCCTGGCGCGACTGCTGGCGGCACCGCTGCATCCGGATCGCGAGCAGGCGGCGCTGATGGCTTGCTCCGGGCTGATGGGCAGCGCGCTGGCGGCCGAGAACCGCCGCAACAGCCTGCGCCGCCATCTGGGCCGGGGGGTGGAGCTGCTGGCGTTGCGGGTCACCGACAACGCCGCGCGCACCGGCGAGCACTACGTGGCCGATACGCCGGCCGCGCTGCGCGGCATGTGGCGCGCGGCCATGGGCGCCGGCGCGATCATCGCCGTGCTGGCGTTGCTGAAGATCTCCGCTTCCAAGCTCAGCCTGGCGCCGGCCGGCTACGCGCTCCTCTACAGCCTGATTTACGGACTCGGCTTCGTGCTGGTCTACGTGCTGCACCTGACGATTGCCACCAAGTAACCGGCGATGACGGCGCAGACCATCGCCAACCGCCTGGGCGAACTGCAGCCCGGCCGCCGGCTCGACCTGGCGCCGGTCGCCGATCTCATCGTGGCCGTGGCGCGCACGCAGGTTGCCGCCATCGTCGGCAACGTGGTGGTGGCGCTGCCAACGGCTGTCGCCATCTCCCTGCTGCTGGGACACCTGAGGGGCGCGCCGCCGCTCGATGTCGGCAAGGGCGCCGCGCTGCTGGCCGACCTTGACCCGGCCAGCCTGGCCCCGCTGTACGCGGCGATCGCGGGCGTGTTCCTGTTCCTGTCCGGCGTGCTCAGCGGCTGGTTCGACAACTGGACCGCCTATGCGCGCGTCGGGGCCCGGGTCGAGCGGCTGCGCTGGCTGCGCGCGCTGGCCGGGCGCGCGCACGCCGCGCGGGCGGCCCGCTACCTCGAGGACCACCTGGGCGGGCTGATGGGCAACTTCCTGTTCGGCTGCATGCTGGGCAGCGCCGGGACCATCGGGCTGATCCTCGGGTTACCGATCGACATCCGTCACATCGCCTTTGCCGCCGCCAATCTCGGGCACGCGCTGGTGGCGTTCGACTTCGCGCTGCCCTGGACCGTGGTGGCGTGGGCGGCACTGGGCGTGGCGCTGATCGGCGCCATCAACCTGGCCGTGAGCTTCACGCTGGCGCTGATCATGGCCCTGAAGGCGCGCGGCTTGGTGTTCAACCAGACTGTTCAACCAGACGCGCGCGCTTCTCGCGGCGGTCTGGCAACGCCTGAGGGCGCGGCCAGCGCTGCTCTTCATCGCCGCGAAGCAAGCGGGTCGGGACGTGGATACCCAATAGGCCGAATCTGCGCTCGTTCAGGGTTCACAGGTTTGGGGTGCTAATCCGGCGTACTTCAATGCCTTGCCGTCCGAGCACGGCCGGTAACTTCCCTGGATGACGGTCGATCTCGGCGCTCCCTTAGCTCCGGTTGAAGGCGTGTTGGCCGCAGCCCGAGAGCATGGCGGGCTGCCTTCGCTCGGCCACACCCTGACGCGCCTGACGCGCCTGCTGGAAAGCGAGGACGATGGTTTGCAGGCGCTGGCCGACGTGATCCTGTCGGACGTGTCGCTCACGCATCGACTGCTGCGTCTGGCCAACACTGTGCCGTTTCGCTCCGGCCGCCAGGCGGTGACCACGGTCACGCGCGCGATCGTGCTGCTCGGCTTTGACCATGTGCGTGCGGCCGCCACGAATCTGGTGCTGCTCGAAGGCCTGCTCGGCCGCGACAAGCAGCGGCTGCGCGCCGAGTTCCATCAGTCGCTGCTGGCAGGCAGCCTGGCGCGTGAATTGCTGCCCGGGTCGGAGGGCGAGGAGGCGGGTATCGCTGCGATGTTTCGCAACGTCGGCCGGCTGCTGACGGCCGTCTTCGGGCCGGCGCACTACGCGTCGGTGCTCGAGCTGGTACAACACGAGCGCCTCACCGAGCCGGCGGCTGCGCGTCGCGTGCTCGGCTGCAGCTTCGACGATCTGTCCGAGCGCGTTCTGCAGGACTGGCAGTTGCCCGAGCGGTTGCTGCACGCCGTCCAGCCCCTGCCCCTACGCTTGGAGTCCCCCCGCACGGCAACCGAGCGGGTACGCGTGGCCGCGCAGTTTGCGGAGGCTCTGGCGGCGGTGGTGTCAGACCCGCAGCCGGAACGCAGCAGCCTCGACGAGGTGCTCGAGCGCTTTGCCGGCGCCTATGCGCTGGAGCGCGACAAGATCGTTCTGCTGCTCGAACGTGCAGGGCAACGGACGCGCGAGTTCGAGTTGGCCTTCGGGCTGGTGCCGAGCGATACACCGCTGGAGGGGCTGCGGGCCGCCCTGCCAGCCGAGGCCGAGCTGGACGCGGTGCCCGTGGAAGTCAGCGCGCAGCGCGACGCCGTGGGTCGCCCCGCCAACGCGCGCGAAGTGCTGCTGGCCGGGCTGGCCGAGGCGACAGAGTGCCTCGCCCGTGGTGGCAGCGACCTGAATACGGTGACGCGCGTGGTGCTTGAAGCCATGTACAGCGGCATGGGCTATGCGCGCACGGCCCTGGTTCTGCGCGAGCGGGTCAGCGGCATCTATCGAACGCGCGGCGGTTTTGGCGAGCCCAAGACGCAGTTCTCATTCAACCCCCAGGGCGGCGCCAACCTGTTCGCTGCCGCGCTCACCCACGGCAAGGACCTGCACATCGCCGACACCAAAGCCGAACGCATCGGCGGCAGCCTGCCGGAGTGGTACCGCCGCGACTTCGCGCACAGCCGCAGTTTCGTGATCATGCCGATCGTGATCAACGGGCGCGCGCTGGGATTCTTCTACTCCGACCGCTGGTGTGTCGACGAACAGGGCCTGACATCCGAGGAGCTGAACCTGATGCGCTCCTTGCGCAGCCAGGTGATCCTGGCGATGCGCGCGGGCTAGCGACCAACGTAGGCGCCCCGGCTCTGCCGAGGAGACGGCAGAAGTTCGATGTTTGCGGAAGCACTGCAGGCGCATGCAATGGACTTGCGGATTGCCGCATCCTGACGCCAGGGTCCCTTGACCTTGGCATGCGACAAGCCCCCGTTGAGAGCGCCGCAATCCTGAAAGCCCGCGGGCTCTGCCGGCGGATGCGTTACTGCTGAGGACCAGCGACTCGGGGGTCGGGAAGCAGCCGCGGACGCGCGGCCGCAGGCGCCTTATCTTGGGGCCGTGCCGCCCTTACCGGAGGTCTCGCTGGCACGGGCGCGCTGCAGGATCTCGTGAATCATCCGCGGCGCGATGTCGGCCATGTAAACATCCATCTTGCTCATGGCTGAGCGCGCAATCGGCTGCGAGTAGAAGTCCGCCAGCGCGTTGAGTTCTTCCGCCGTGAAGTTGCGGGCCAGCGACTCGCGCGTGATGTTCACGATGGTGTCGAGGAGCTGCTCGTCGCGCATCATCGCCATGAACGAGTCGCGCACCGCCGGTTCCATCTGTGCAGCCATCTTGACCGCCATATCCTGCATCAGCAGGCGCGGTGACTGCACTCCCATAAGGCGGTCGGCGGCGCGGACGCGCGCCGGGTCGGCGGCGGTTGTGCCTGCGCTGCCTTGCGCTGCCGCAGCCACGGCAGCAAGCGACAGCAACAGCGTGGCCAGAAGTCTGCCGATCATCCGTTCCTCCCTGAGTGGTTCCTCCCTGGCTAACCGCAAGATTGTAGAAGGTCGCGTCGATAGCGGCGTTCAGGGCTAGGCTTGGCTGCTTCCGTTTTCTCGTGAACCCCGCACGCGGCCCTGAAGGGATCTGAGCCACGCCGCTTACATTCCCTTGAACAAGTGCCGGAACGACCGGCTCACCTTCAACCGCTCGTTGCGCCCCTTGAGCACGACCTCAAGGCCCCCGAGACCGTCGCGGATAACGCTCTCGATGAACTCGGTATTGACCAGTGTGCCCCGGTGGATCTGCCAGAACTGCTGTGGGTCGATCGTCTCCAACAGCTCGACCAGCGACTTGCGGATCAGGGCCTCGTCATTGGCCCGCACCACCCGCGTGTACTTGCTGTCACTCTGGAAATACAGCACCTCGCGGATGGTGATGAGCTTGGTCTGGTGTCCGACGGTGGCCTGCAGCCATCGGGTTGGTTCGCGCTGTGGCTCGTGGGCGGCTGTCGCCGCAACGGGAGCTGTCGCGGCCTCGATGCGCTCCAGCGACGCGAGCAGCTCGGGCCGCAGCTCGCGCGGCGCGCTGCCGAGCCTGCCCTTGAGGCGCTCGACCGTGGTGGCCAAGCGCGCCAGGTTGATCGGCTTGAGCACGTAGTCGGCCGCGCCGCGCTCGAAGGCCTCGATCGCGAACTCGCCGTGGGCGGTGACGAACACCACGTGCACCTTGCCGGCGAAGCGGCGGGCGATCTCGATGCCGCTGGTGCCCGGCACGCGGATGTCGAGGAAGGCGATGTCCGTTGGTGTGGCCAGCAGGCGAGCCAGTGCCTCATCGCCATCGCCGGTCTCGGCGGTGACCTCAAGCTCCGGCCACAGCTTGGCCAGGGACGTGCGCAGGGCCTCGCGCAGCAGCGGTTCGTCTTCAAGCAGCAGGGCGGTCGGAGCTCGGGCCATCGTTGTGCGGGTCGTCCATGGGGCGGTTGGGCGGTGGGGGCGTCAGGGGCACGCGGGCCCGCGCCACCACGCCGGTCGGTTCGTTCAGGGTGAGGTCCAGTTCCGCCTGCGCACCGTACAGCATCGCCAGGCGCTCGCGCGCGTTCGCCAGGCCCACGCCGCCGCCGGAGTTGGCCAAAAAACCGACGCCGGTGTCGGCGACCTCGACCACGAGGCTACCGGCATCGTGCCAGGCACGCACGTCGATGCGGCCACCGGCCTTGGCAGGCTCCAGGCCGTGCTTGATGGCGTTCTCGATCAGCGTCCCGATGATGGTGGGCGGGTAGTCGCAGCCGAGCAGGTCGGCGGTGGCATCGACCGAGAACCGCAGCCGCTCGCCCATCCGGAACTCCATGATGGACAGATAGGCGCGGGCCAGAGCCAGTTCACGGCCGAGCGTGGACCGGGTGCTGCGCATCGCCGGCATCGCGCTGCGCAGGTACTCGATGAGGTGCGTGAGCATCTGCTCGGCGGCGGCCGGGTCCTTGCGCGTCAGTGCCTGCACGTTGGCCAGTGTGTTGTAGAGGAAGTGCGGCTCGATCTGGGCCTGCAGCACACTCAGGCGCGCGGCGAGCAACTCGCGCTCGAGCATCAGAGCCCGCTGCCGGGTCTCGGCTTGCCGGCGTTGCCGATGCAGAACCAGGCCGAATGAGACCTGTGCAAGCGCCAGCGCCAGGGAGAAGAGGAAGGCCACTGCCATCTGCATGGCGATGGCCGGCCCGGTTCGGTCCTCGGGCAGCGATGGCAGGAAGGCCAGGGGCACGGCGAGTGCTGCGCCGAACAGCGGTCCTGTGAGCAGCACCAGCAGCAGCGGCAGCGCCGGCACCCAGGCGCCCGAGCGTGCCCGCAGCCATGCGATCAGCCCGAAGGCGACTGCGTAGGCGACCCACAGCTCCGTCATGTACTGCAGCCAGCCGCGCCAGCCCAGCAGCAGCCAGCCGCTGCAAGCCAGCAGCGCGAAGGCGGCTGTGCCCCGCAACATGGCGCTGCCGTTGAATTCCGCGAGTGCGCCGGCTTCGACTGCAGGCGGCAGGTCGAGCAGGCGACGGGCCCGCTTGGCCATGCTCATGGGGCGGCGGTCCTGCAACGGGTGCTCACTGCAATTCGAGGTTCTGCGGGCGTTGCGGCAGTACCGGCTTGAGCTGGATCGACAGCGTCGGATCGTCGGCCGGCACCTCCTCGAAACGCAGGCCGTCGATCCACACCTGCCCGGCGCCATCGTTCAGGCGCAGCCCGAAGGTGATGCTGGCGGCGCTACGGTCCACGTCGAGCACCACGGCGGCGTCGCGCCAGCCCTGGGTGCTGCGCAAGGGCCGGGTGCTCATGTCGTCAAAGCCGAGCACGCGCTGGTCGGCGGTGACCACTCGCATGGTCAGACCGGTCCAGCCCTGCACCTTGTCGGTCCGCACGCGGGCGGCAAAGCGCACTCGCTTGCCGCGATACTCGTCGGCGGCGATGGTCTGGGTGACGGCGATGTAGCCGTCGACGCTGCGCGAGCACTCCAGCGTGAGCAGGCGCCGGCCGCGCTCGGTCAGATCGCGGTCCACGCCGGCCACGCAGGCGCGATCGGCCTCGACGCTGGCCTGGCGCGACCATCCGGCCGGCAGGCGCGGCTCGGTGTTACTGGCGAGCAGGATGCCGCCGAGCGAGGCGGCCAGCAGGGCCTTGAGGTTCATCGGGGGCGGCGCGTGGGCGGACGAATCGGTGGATGGTTCGGTGGATGGTTCGGAGCACCGTCAAGGTTAGCAACGCACGGCGGCCGGGCGGCGCATTGCGGGTCGGACGGCCGGATTGGGGGCGCGGAACGTCGGCGCGCGGGATGAATGGCGCGGCGGCCGCGGCGCGGTCGCGCCGCCGCGATCATTTGGTCCCATAATCCGCCCCCCGTTCCGCCTTTGGCCCGGCGTCCGGCCTGCCTGCGGGCAGCCGCGCGCCGAAACTGCCCGCCCACCGCGGGCGCCCTGGCCCGTCACCGGGCCCCGTGGAAAGACCGTCATGCGCTTTCGCTTCCCGATCGTCATCATCGACGAGGACTTCCGTTCCGAGAACGCCAGCGGCCTGGGCATCCGGGCGCTGGCCAAGGCGATCGGCGAAGAGGGCGTCGAGGTGATCGGCGTCACCAGCTACGGCGACCTGTCCAGCTTTGCCCAGCAGCAAAGCCGCGCCAGCGCCTTCATCCTGTCGATCGACGACGAGGAGTTTGCCGACGCGCCGCAGCGGTTCGCCGGCGTCACCGACGACCCGACCACCAGCCAGAACGAGGCGGTGGCCGCGCTGCGCAAGTTCGTCGCCGAGATCCGCTGGCGCAACGCCGACATCCCGATCTTTCTGTACGGCGAGACGCGCACCAGCCGCCATCTGCCCAACGACATCCTGCGCGAGCTGCATGGCTTCATCCACATGTATGAGGACACGCCGGAGTTCGTGGCCCGCTACATCATCCGCGAGGCGCGTGCCTACCTCGACAACCTGGCGCCGCCGTTTTTCCGCGCGCTCACCCACTACGCGCAGGACAGCTCGTACTCGTGGCACTGCCCGGGCCACTCGGGCGGCGTGGCCTTCCTGAAGAGCCCGGTGGGGCAGATGTTCCACCAGTTCTTCGGCGAGAACCTGCTGCGCGCCGATGTCTGCAATGCCGTCGAGGAACTGGGGCAACTGCTCGACCACACCGGGCCGGTGGCTGCCAGCGAGCGTAATGCCGCGCGCATCTTCGGCGCCGACCACCTGTTCTTCGTCACCAACGGCACCAGTACTGCCAACAAGATCGTCTGGCATTACGTGATCGCTCCGGGTGACGTGGTGGTGGTGGACCGCAACTGCCACAAGAGCGTGCTGCACGCCATCATCATGACCGGGGCGATCCCGGTGTTCCTGACGCCGACGCGCAACCACTACGGCATCATCGGCCCGATCCCGCTCGACGAGTTCCGACCCGAGACGATCCAGAGGAAGATCGACAGCCACCCGCTGCTCAAGGGCAAGGGCCGCAAGCCGCGCGTGCTCACGATCACGCAGAGCACCTACGACGGCATCGTCTACAACGTCGACACCATCAAGGAGATGCTCGACGGCACCATCGACACCCTGCACTTCGACGAAGCCTGGCTGCCGCACGCGGCCTTCCACGACTTCTATCAGGGCATGCACGCCATCGGCGGGCTTCAGCCGCGGCCGCGCACCCGTAAGTCGATGCTGTTTGCCACCCAGTCGACCCACAAGATGCTGGCGGGGCTTTCGCAGGCCAGCCAGATCCTCGTTCAGAACTCAGAGACCGAGCACCTGGACCGCTTTCAGTTCAACGAGGCGTTCCACATGCACATGTCGACTTCGCCTCAGTACGCGATCATCGCCAGCTGCGACGTGGCCGCGGCGATGATGGAGGCGCCGGGCGGCACCGCGCTGGTCGAGGAGTCGATCCAGGAGGCGCTCGACTTCCGCCGCGCCATGCGCAAGGTGGACGCGGAGTTCGGGCCGGACGAAAAAGGCGGCTGGTGGTTCAAGGTGTGGGGCCCGGAGGAGCTGGCCGAGGAAGGCATCGGCACGCGCGAGGACTGGATGCTGCGCGCCGAAAACGGCCACGACCCGCGCTGGCACGGTTTCGGCGACGTGGCGCCGGGCTTCAACATGCTCGACCCCATCAAGGCCACGGTCATCACGCCGGGGCTGGACGTGGATGGCCGCTTCGCCGCCACCGGCATCCCAGCGGCAATCGTCACCAAGTACCTGGCCGAGCACGGCATCATCGTCGAGAAGACCGGCCTGTACTCGTTCTTCATCATGTTCACCATCGGCATCACCAAGGGCCGCTGGAACACGCTGGTCACCGAGCTGCAGCAGTTCAAGGACGACTACGACAACAACCAGCCGCTGTGGCGGGTGATGCCCGAGTTCCTGCGCGCCAGCCCGCAGTACGAGACCCTGGGGCTGCGCGACCTGTGCGGCGCGATTCATGCCGAGTACGCCAAGGCCGATGTCGCCCGCCTGACCACCGAGATGTACCTGTCGAACATGGAGCCGGTGATGAAGCCGGCGGCTGCCTACGCGCGCATGACCCACTGGGAGGTCGAGCGCGTGCCGGTGGACCAGCTCGAAGGGCGCGTGTCGGCGGTGCTGCTGACGCCGTACCCGCCCGGCATTCCGCTGCTGATTCCCGGCGAGCGGGTCAATGCGGTGATCGTGCGCTTTCTCAAGTTTGCGCGGGACTTCAACGCGCGCTTCCCGGGCTTCGAGACCGACATCCACGGGCTGGTGAAGCAGCGTGTCGACGGCCAGGTCGAGTACTTTCTGGACTGCGTCAAGCCGCAGGCGATCCCCGCGGCCCAGTAGGCCGGCCCGCGCCTCCGGGCGGCTCAGCGCAGGTCGATGCGCCAGCGCAGCGCCGCGGCGCCGCCGTAGGCAGCCGGCTCCACAAAGCGCTCGACCAGCACCCCGCCGTTGTGGGTGATCACCCGTTGTGAGGCGATGTTGTCCGGATCGGTGGTCAGGGTCACCCAGGTCAGCCCCTCGCGCCGCACGTCGGCCAGCAGTTGCCGCAGGGCCGTGGTGGCGTAGCCGCGTCCGCGGCGCCACGGCACCACCGAGTAGCCGATGTGCCCGAGCACGTGCGGCGGCAGTTCGCTGCCGCCCGGTTGCCAGCGAAATCCGATCGAACCGCACAGCTCGCCGTCCCACATCCAGCGGATGTAGCCGGGCAGGCGCCGCACGAGGCTGCCGTCGGGCAGTTGCACCGGGTCGCCGCGCGCCTGGCGGTCGATCTTCGCGCGCAGGAAGGCATCGGGGTCGGCCGCGATCCGGGCCAGCTCCTCCTGCGCTTCCTGCGGCCGCACGGTGTTGGCCGACCAGCCGCGCTCCAGCGCCTGCATGTACGAGGGCAGGTAGGCGCGGGCGGGCCAGACGAGTTCCATGGGGCAAGGGATAACACGCGCATGCGGCCGGCGCCAGCTCCGCTGGCGCCTCGGCTACACTGCGCGCCTGCTCGATGCGTGAGACGGGAGAGCGCCCCGCAGAAGACCGTGGGGCCGCCGAAGGCGCAACGCCCGTAATCGCTCAGGTCACCGAACTGTCTTGCGCGAGCAACTCTGGAGAGATCGCCGTTCCACGCGGAGCGCCGACGCCGAAGGGGCACCCGGAACCTCGCGTTCCGCAAACTCTCAGGCAAAAGGACAGAGGGGCGCAGCCGGCCGTGGCCGGCTTCCACCTCTTTCTCTTTCCGGAGTCGCCCTTGCTCAAGCGCACCCCGTTGTTCGACACCCACGTCGCTGCCGGCGCCCGGCTGGTCGACTTCGGCGGCTGGGAGATGCCCGTCAACTACGGCTCGCAGATCGAGGAGCACCACGCGGTGCGCGCGGCAGCGGGCATGTTCGACGTGTCGCACATGTGCCCGGTCGATGTCACCGGCGCCGACGCCCGGCGCTTCCTGGCGCTGCTGCTGGCCAACAACGTCGACAAGCTCGCCACCCCCGGCAAGGCGCTGTATTCGGCCATGCTGAACGAGGCCGGCGGCTGCATCGACGACCTGATCGTCTACTTCTTCACGCCCGAGCGGTATCGGCTCGTGGTCAACGCGGGCACTGCCGACAAGGACCTGGCGTGGATGGGTGCGGTGGTGGCGGCGCGCGCGCTCGAGGTCGCCATCCAGCCGCGGCGCGACCTGGCGATGATCGCGGTGCAGGGTCCGCGGGCGCGCGAGCTCTTCTGGCAGGTGCGCCCGGCCGCGCGCGCGGCCACCGAAGGCCTCGGCAACTTCATGGCCGCCGACCTGGGCGAGCTGTTCGTCGCGCGCACCGGCTACACCGGCGAGGACGGCTTCGAGGTGATGGTGCCGGCGCAGGACGCCGCCCGGTTGTGGGCCGAACTCGCCGCCGCCGGCGTGAAGCCGGCCGGTCTGGGCGCGCGCGACACGCTGCGCCTGGAGGCCGGCATGAACCTGTACGGCAACGACATGGACGAGGGCGTCTCGCCGCTGGACGCAGGTCTCGGCTGGACCGTCGACCTGAAGACCCCGCGCGATTTCATTGGCCGTGCCGCGCTGGAGAAGGACGGCCAGCGCGCCGCCTTCATCGGTCTGAAGATGCTCGACAAGGGCGTGCTGCGCGGCCACCAGACGGTGACGACCGCGCGCGGCGCCGGCGAGATCACCAGCGGCACCTTCTCGCCCACGCTCGGCTTCTCGATTGCGCTGGCGCGGGTCCCGCTCGGCGTGGCCGCCGGCGACACCGTGCAGGTGGACCTGCGCGGCAAGCCGGTCAATGCGCTGGTCGTCAAGCCGCCCTTCGTCCGCCACGGCAAGCCCCTGATCTAGACACCGATCCCGACCCCGGAGGCCCTGATGAACGTTCCCGAGAACCTGAAGTACACCACCAGTCACGAGTGGGTGCGCACCGAGGCCGATGGCACGGTCACGGTGGGCATCACCGACTTCGCGCAGGATGCGCTCGGCGACCTGGTGTTCGTCGAACTGCCCGAAGCGGGCCGCAATCTGGCGGCTGGTGAGAGCTGCGCCGTGGTCGAGTCGGTCAAGGCCGCTTCCGACGTGTACGCGCCGGTGGCCGGCGAGGTGATCGCGGTGAACGACGCCGTGAAGGACGCGCCCGAGCAGATCAACGGCGACGCCTTTGCCGCGTGGATGTGGAAGATGAAGCCGGCCGGCGATCTGTCGTCGCTGATGAATGCCGAGGCCTACCGGCAGAACATCGCGGCGCAGAACTGACGCGCCCGCGGCAACAGCCGCGACGTGCGTCAGCCCCGCGCGCAGGCGGGGATCCCATTGGGCCTCACCTACGACATGGGCTCCCGCTGGCGCGGGAATGACACCAACTTGCAGCGGACCAACTCGACCATGAACGCCCCACATCCCCTGACCTCCCGCCCGTCCCTCGCGGACCTGGAGAACGCCGCCGAATTCCATGCCCGGCACATTGGCCCGAGCGAAGACGAGATCGCTGCCATGCTGCGGGTCGTCGGCCAGCCCTCGCTGGAGGCACTCACCGATGCGATCGTGCCGGCCTCGATCAAGCTCGACGCGCCGCTGGCGCTGCCCGCCCCGCTGACCGAGGTTGCCGCACTCGACCGGCTCAAGGCGATCGCGGCGAAGAATCAGGTGTTCAAGAGCTTCATCGGCCAGGGCTACTACGGCACGCACACGCCCAAGGTCATCCTGCGCAACATCCTCGAGAACCCCGCCTGGTACACGGCCTACACGCCGTACCAGGCCGAGATCTCGCAGGGACGGATGGAAGCGCTGATCAACTTCCAGACCCTGGTGTGCGACCTCACGGGCATGCAGATCAGCAACGCCTCGCTGCTCGACGAGGCCACGGCCGCCGCCGAGGCGATGACGCTGGCCAAGCGCTCGTGCAAGAGCCGGAGCAACCTGTTCCTCGTTTCGGCCGACTGCCATCCGCAGACCATCGAGGTGGTGCGCACGCGCGCCGAGCCGCTCGGGCTCGAGGTCCGGATCGGCGACGAGGCCGACCTGTTGGCGGCCGACGCGTTCGGCGTGCTGCTGCAGTACCCGGCCACCACCGGCGAGGTGCGCGACCTGGCCGCGATCGTCGCGGCCGTGCATGCGCGCGGCGGCCTGGTTGCGGTGGCGGCCGACCTGCTGGCGCTCACGCTGCTCAAGGCGCCGGGCGAGTGGGGCGCCGACATGGTGGTCGGCAACAGCCAGCGCTTTGGCGTCCCGTTCGGCTTTGGCGGGCCGCACGCGGCCTTCCTGGCCTGCAAGGACGCGTTCAAGCGCTCGATGCCGGGGCGGCTGGTCGGCGTGTCGGTCGACTCGCAGGGCAAGCCGGCCTACCGCCTCACCCTGCAGACGCGCGAGCAGCATATCCGCCGCGAGAAGGCCACCTCCAACATCTGCACCGCGCAGGTGCTGCTGGCGGTCATGGCCAGCATGTACGCCGTGTATCACGGGCCTGCGGGCCTCAAGCGCATTGCCCGGCGCGTGCATCGCCTCGCGTCGATTTTCGCCGAAGGGCTGCGCCAGAACGGCATCCGCGTGAACGCCGGCTTCTTCGACACGGTGAAGGTCGGCGGCGTCAACGCCGCCAGCGTGCATGCCGCCGCACGCGCCCAGCGCATCAACCTGCGCGACCTGGGCCGCGACGCGGTGGGGGTCAGCTTCGACGAGACCAGCACGCGTGCCGACGTGGAGACGCTGTGGTCGCTGTTCGGCGCTCGCGCGGACCTGGCTCTCGTCGACTCGCAACTGAAGGACGATCTGCCGGCCGCGCTGCTGCGCACTTCGGACTACCTCACGCACCCGGTGTTCAACGCCCACCACAGCGAGCACGAGATGCTGCGCTACCTGCGCTCGCTTGCCGACAAGGACCTGGCGCTCGACCGCACCATGATCCCGCTGGGCTCGTGCACCATGAAGCTCAACGCGACCAGCGAGATGATCCCGGTGACCTGGCCGGAGTTCTGCAACATCCATCCGCTGGCGCCTGCCGAGCAGACGCAGGGCTACCAGGAGATGATCAGCACGCTGGAGGCGATGCTGGTCGAGTGCACGGGCTACGACGCGGTGAGCCTGCAACCCAACTCGGGCGCGCAGGGCGAGTACGCGGGGCTGCTGGCGATCCGTGCCTACCACCGTGCGCGCGGTGAGGGGCATCGCACCATCTGCCTGATTCCGGAGTCCGCGCATGGCACCAACCCCGCGTCCGCGCAGATGTGCGGCATGGACGTGGTGGTGGTCAAGTGCGATGCCAACGGCAACGTCGACGTGGCCGACCTCAAAGCCAAGGCCGAGCAGCACAGCAAGCGCCTGGCGGCGCTAATGGTCACCTATCCCTCCACGCACGGTGTGTTCGAGGAGGCGATCGTCGAGATCTGCGACGTGATCCACCAGCACGGCGGGCAGGTCTACACGGACGGGGCCAATCTCAACGCACTGGTGGGGCTGGCCAAGCCGGGCAAGTACGGCTCGGACGTGTCGCACCTGAACCTGCACAAGACCTTCTGCATCCCGCACGGCGGCGGCGGCCCGGGCGTCGGGCCGGTGGCGGTGCGCGCGCACCTGGCGCCCTACCTGCCCTCGAAATCCCCTCTGCCCGATCACCGGGAGAGGGTCGGGGTGCGGGGCGAGGTCGGCATGGTCAGCGCCGCGCCCTTCGGCAGCGCCGGCATCCTGCCGATCAGCTGGATGTACATCGTCATGATGGGCGCCGAGGGGCTGCGCCGGGCCACGCAGGTGGCGCTGCTGTCGGCCAACTACATCGCCCGCCGGCTCGAGCCGCACTTTCCGACCCTGTACAAGGGCCGCAACGGGCTGGTGGCGCACGAGTGCATCCTCGACCTGCGGCCGCTCAAGGACGCCTGCGGCATCAGCGCCGAGGACGTGGCCAAGCGGCTGATGGACTACGGCTTCCACGCGCCCACCCTGAGCTTCCCGGTGGCCGGCACGCTGATGGTGGAGCCGACCGAGAGCGAGCCCAAGGGCGAGCTCGACCGCTTCATCGACGCGATGATCGCCATCCGTGCCGAGATCCGGGCCGTGGAAGAGGGCCGCATCGACAAGGACGACAACCCGCTGAAGAACGCCCCCCACACGGCGGCGATGGTGATGGCCGAGACCTGGGCGCACGACTACACGCGCGAGCAGGCTGCCTTCCCGCTGCCCTCGCTCAAGCGGCAGAAGTACTGGCCGCTGGTGGGTCGGGTGGACAACGTCTACGGCGATCGCAACATCATGTGCTCGTGCGTGCCGATGGAGGCGTATCAGGAAGAAGCCGAGGCAGCGCAGTGACCGGCGAGCAGGTGCGACTGCTGCGGCAGCCGCAGGCAGCGCCGACCGACGCCGCGGTGGTTGCGCGGTTTCTCGCGCAAGTCCAGCGCAACGCCAAGGTCGTCGCCCTGCTCGAGCGGCTGCCGCAATTCGCGCTGCCGCAGGCGGCGCTGGTGGCTGGCGCGCTGTTCCAGACCGTGTGGAACGTGCAATCCGGAAAACCGGCGGACGCCTCGATCAAGGACTACGACGTCTTCTACTTCGACGCGGTCGATCTGTCCGCCGCGGCCGAGGCGAGCGTCGACGCGAAGCTGAACCGCGAGTGCGCCGACTTGGGCGTCACCATCGAGGCCTGCAACCAGGCGCGCGTGCACCTGTGGTATGAGGGCTTCTTCGGCCATCCCTATGCTGCCTTGGGCAGCGTCGACGACGGGGTCGCCCGCTTCCTGGTGCGCTGCACGTGCGTCGGCCTGCAACCGCACGGAGGCGGGCTGCGGCTCATCGCGCCCTTCGGACTCGACGACCTCCTGGCGGGCCGCCTCGAACGCAATGCGCCCTTCGCGCCGCACAACCTGTTCGAGCGCAAGGTGGCGAGCTATGTGGCCCGCTGGCCGAACCTTGTGGCCCTGCCCGGGTGAGCGCGGGACACCGTGTTGCCGCGCGCGCCTCTGTGGGCGGGGCCGTTGCCCACTAAACCTATGATGCCGCCATGGCCGTCAGCGTCTTCGACCTCTTCAAGATCGGCATCGGCCCGTCGTCGTCGCACACGGTGGGGCCGATGCGGGCGGCGCGCCGCTTCGTGCAGCGCCTGGCGCAGGAGGGCGTGCTGGCGCGCGTCGCGCGGGTGCGCTGCCAACTTCATGGGTCGCTCGGGGCCACCGGCAAGGGCCACGGCTCGGACAAGGCCGTGCTGCTCGGACTGCAAGGCGAGGCGCCCGACCGAGTCGATGTCGATTCGATCGAACAGCGTCTGACCGATATCCGCAGCGGGCGCCGGCTGCGGCTGGCCGGCGGTCCGGTCGTCGAGTTCACGGAAGCCACCGATCTCGTCTTCCTCACCCGGCCCCTGCCGTTTCACGCCAACGGCATGACCTTCATGGCGTTCGACGCACAGGGCAGCGAGCTGGCGCGCCGCATCTACTACTCCGTGGGCGGCGGCTTCGTGGTCAGCGACGAAGTCGCGGCCGACGGCAGCCTGCAGAAGAAGATCGCGCCCGACACCGCCGTCCTGCCGCATCCGTTTCACAGTGGCGCCGAGCTGCTGGCCTTGGCCGCGCGTGAGGGCTGCACGATCGCCGGGCTGATGCGCCGCAACGAGCGGCACTGGCGCAGCGATGCCGAGATCGACGCCGGCCTGCGCGCGATCTGGAGCGCGATGCAGGCCTGCGTGGAACGCGGACTGCGCGTCGAGGGCACGCTGCCGGGGCCGTTCCGCGTCAAGCGGCGGGCTCCCGGCCTGTATCGCCGGCTCGCCGTGCCCGGCGCCGGCGTCACCGACCCGCTGGCGGTGATGGACTGGGTCAACTTGTTTGCGCTCGCCGTCAATGAGGAAAACGCGGCCGGCGGACGCGTGGTCACGGCACCGACCAATGGCGCCGCCGGCATCGTGCCGGCGGTGTTGCACTACTACGCGCGCTTCGTGCCCGGCGCCGGCGAGCGCGGCATCTTCGACTTTCTGCTCACCGCGGGGGCGATCGGCATCCTCTACAAGGAAAACGCCAGCATCAGCGGCGCGGAGGTCGGCTGCCAGGGCGAGGTCGGCGTGGCTTGTTCGATGGCCGCCGGCGCCCTGTGCGCGGTGCTGGGCGGGACCCCGGCGCAGGTCGAAAACGCGGCCGAGATCGGCATGGAGCACCACCTCGGGCTGACCTGCGATCCGGTGGGCGGCCTGGTGCAGATCCCGTGCATCGAGCGCAACGCGGTCGCCAGCGTCAAGGCGATCAACGCCGCGCGACTGGCACTGGCCGGCGACGGCTCGCACGTGGTCTCGCTCGACAGCGTGATCAAGACCATGCGCGAGACCGGTGCCGACATGAAGACCAAGTACAAGGAGACCGCCCGCGGCGGGTTGGCGGTCAACGTGGTGGAGTGCTGATGAGCGGGGCTGCGCGGTGGGCGGTCGCGGTGCCGCCGCCGGTTGGCCCCGCCGGCGCGCAGCGCGTACCGGCGCCCGACAACCCGCGCCGTCGCGCTCTGGTCGCCGCGACCACCGCGATCGGCGCATCGGCTCTTCTGCCAGGCTGCGCCATGGTCGAGAACTTCTTCTTCTATCCGGATGCAACCACCTACACGCTGCCGTCGCAGTTCGGCCTGCGGCACGAGGACGTGTTCTTTGCCGCACCGGACGGCAGCCGGCTGCACGGCTGGTGGCTGCCGGCGCTGCGCCAGCCGGCGCGCGCCAGCGTGCTGCATCTGCACGGTAATGCGGCCAACATCACCAACCACCTGCCCCTGGCGGCGTGGCTGCCGCCGGCCGGCTTCAACGTGCTGATGTTCGACTACCGCGGCTTTGGCCGCTCGGAAGGCCGGCCGACCCTGCATGGCGTGGTCGAGGATGCGCAGGCCGCACTGGCGCTGCTGCGGGCGCGGCCGGAGGTCGACGCCGAGCGCCTGCTGGTGTTCGGCCAGAGCCTCGGCGGCGCGACTGCGCTGCGCCTGCTGGCACGCGATGCGCAGGGCGTGCGCGCGGCGGTCATCGATGCGGCGTTTGCCAGCTATCGCGGCATTGCGCGCGACGCCGCCGCCGGGCCGCTCGCGCTGCTGCTGCCCATGGTGCTGCCGTCGCTGCCGCCGGCGGCCGACGACCCGCTCAGCGCCCTCGCGCACATCCGGCTGCCGCTGCTGTACGTCCACGGCAGCGCCGACCACGTGGTGCCTGTGGCGCACACCGACAGGCTGGTGGCCGCCACCCGCGGACCGCACGCGGTGCTGCGCATCGAGGGCGCCCAGCACATGGA
>Ga0209985_10000768_pt1 | contig 33585 bp, 44 predicted proteins | sample NOAtaG_FD_187305 | JGI IMG/M metagenome (GOLD analysis project Ga0209985, IMG submission 187305) | Freshwater lake microbial communities from Lake Erie, under a cyanobacterial bloom - NOAA_Erie_Diel6S_1000h metaG (SPAdes) (version 2) | ecosystem: Environmental > Aquatic > Freshwater > Lake ...
TTGGTATGGAACCAAGCGTGATGCGGAACATACCACAAAAATTGCAAAACACAAGGAGGTTGGGACTCCTACCGGGGGGTGTTTCTATATAGACGGGGGGTGTTTCTATATAGACGGGGGTGGGTACCTACAAAGCCAAACGTAAAAATTGGGCATCGCGGGCGCGGAATAGTAGCACCTAGAGGCGCGATGGAACCAAACGTCATTTTGGGGGGTGCCACCCCGGTGGGTCAATTGCCCGTAGCCTGTTACGATCAATCCCTGCCATCCCTTGCCTAAACGTATCAACCCGTTACAGTTCAACCCATGGCATCGCTGACCACGACGCCAAGTGCAGCATCATTCGGGTGAATGGTGCGCATCACATGGTCGATTTGATTGAAAGGATCAAATCATGGCTTCACGTATCAACGCACCTAAGGGTGCCATCGCCAGCGCCGCTGAGGTTCTGGTAAACGCTCAATCCGTCGCCCCGACGGAGGACGACGCGAACTGGATCCCAGCGACGGAGGGTTTCATCGGCGGCAAGTTCAACCTTGCCAAAGATCCTGAGGTTCTTCAGGTTCTGCCGATGGCGATGAAAGCCACGGATGCTGCCGCCACGACGTGGGCAATTCTGGCTGACATTCTCCACGGCAAGGGTATCCGCGCTGCGATGCTGACCGGCAAGGATATGGCCGAAGAAACCCGGCAAGAGGTTCAGGACGTCGTGACTGTTACGCGTTTTGGCAACACCATCGCTGCGGTCTACATGCGCGACGGGCAAGAGCACAGAATCTCCGCAGTCGAAGACCTCCGCGCCTCTGAGGATCGCAAGTCGATCCACTGGAAGATGATGAGCGAAGAGCGCAAGGACTTTGTGAAGATCCGCGCCGGGCGAATCCGCGCCTACATGGCGGACCTGATCGAGCAGCTTCGTCGGCTGGAGACCGCACCGGCCAAGGGTAAACAACCTAAGTCAACCCTTGAAGAGCGTTACCTTACGCTGCTTGGCCCCGTGCTGCTCTTCTTGCAAGGGATCGACCTGACCAAGGAAGACCCCAAGTTTGAATGGCGCGATGAGTTCGACGCAATCAGCGCTGCAGTTGACCGCGCCAAGACCGCCAAGAAATTGGCAGTCGGCTGATACCCTGACCCCTTCAAGCCCCGCTTCGGCGGGGCTTTTTTTCGCCCCTACACACCCAAAACACCCCGCATCCCACACGTCACACCACATCACCCCAGCATCATTGTTGGGGAGCGAAACCAGTTCTCCGAGCAGCGGGGAGGGGCACAACCAGCCCCGCGCAGCGGTGCGGACCACATTGCCCGTAACAACGCTACACCCATTTCAGCACCCCCAACACCCCGAAACCAGTTCTCCGAGCAGCGGCGAGCGGCGAGCGGCCCAATCGGCCCCTAAAACGTATTGTTCGTAACGTAGCTACGACCATTGTGGGTAGTGTTCGTTTGTACTGTGTTCGGGTTGTTCTAATGTAGTTGGATGGACTGTTCGTAATGTTCGGGCTTGTAATGTTCGAATGTTCGGGTTGTTCTAACGTTCTGTGTTCTACGATTTGGGTTGTTCGAACGTAGTTGGATGGACTGTTCGAATTGTTCTAATGTAGTAGTTTGTAATGTTCGGGTTGTTCTAATGTAGTAGTTTGGAATGTTCGGATTGTTCTGTAGCCAATCTGGCGACCATCACCTGTTTTCGGTGCCTAATGTTCTTGCAATGTTCGGAATGTTCGGATGGTCACAGAACATTATCTAGAAGTGTCAACGCGTTGTAAGCAGTCCCATCTACCACCACCTAGTGGTGTATCTTATATAGTAAATCTTAGTAAATCTTATTAAATCTTATAATGTTCGAATGTTCGGTAGGTCAGGGGGTACTAAGGGGGAAAAATGGCCTGCCCGATTCCGAACATTAGGGGTGCAGTGTTCGGATTGTGTTCGGAGGCCATTTCCGAACATTAACTACCCGACCCGGTTCAGACAGTTGAAAAGTGAGGCTTTTCAAGGACTTGCAGTTCTACACTTCACAACACTCCAGTACATATCACGTTCCTCCACTTCTTTCCACCCTTCTCATCCACATCACACACCTCACCACACACCGCTAAAATTTGACACTCCCCGCTTGTTGTGATACAATGTTATTTAGACGGTGAGAGATTGGCTCTCCCCGCTGCAACCGAGAGAAAGGCTACACCCGGTGAACACCAACCGCACACCGCCCAACCCGACCCGCTTCGCGGGTAAATACAGGAGTGCCGGATTCCGCCCCGTCAACTCCCCGAGCCCCCTGCTCAACCCCAAACCCCACGTGCGGCACGCCCCCGTGCCCGCATCCCTCAACCCATCCCAGACCGGTGCCCCGCTGGCCCTCAAGCCCACGCCAAACAAGTACACAGGTGCCGCCTGCCTGGGCATAGCCACGCTCCACAAATCCAACGCGGTCCCCGTCTTCAACCAACAAGCAGCCATCGACGCTGCACAGATGCGGAGAAACTGATATGGACGAGAAGATGCACCCCAGTAACTGGATGTTCCAGTCCCTCATCGGTAAAACCGTCGAGGCGGTGGAGTACGTGGATGACTTCGACGAAGGCATCACCCTGCGGTTCACGGACGGCTCGTTCCTGTGCGTCTGTGAGGAGATGCAGGCCGGTCGCATCCAAGTGGCAGCAAGCATTGTCGAAGCCGAATTCACCGGGGAGCAAGACCCTGAGCCTGAACAGATGCCCCTGCACGAGGCACTGCGCGTTGCCCTGTCCGAGATCTATGCCACGTTGAGCGAGGTCGAACAGCACCCTGGGGAAGAAGATTGGTGGCTCAACCCGCCCGATGCCCTGCGCGAGGCCGCACGGATCATTGACCAGCACATGAGGAGTGCCTAAACCATGCGACTGTCGGACATCAAGAAGGAGGCGTGGGGCGCACGCGCCTGTTCCATACCTACCAAGATGGTGCCGGACTTCGACGCGCTGTTCGACACACTCAACAAGCAAGGGTGGTTGGTGCTGGAGCCCCCGGCCATCGACCACAGAGAAACATCCAACGGTGCGTTGGAGTCCAAGATCGTCAAGGACTTCAAGAACTGGATGATCCACAACCCACGGTTGATGCTGAATCACCGTCGAATCGGTGAGTACCGTTGGTACATCACTATCGGAGCCCCGTGCATGAGCACGAAACAACGCCGCAAGGCAAACCAAGGAGAAAGCAAGTGACTTCAAAAGCCAAGACCAACCCGTTCACCTTCCGCGTGACGTGGAAACCGTTCACCCAACAAGACATCACGTGGGTCCAGCGCTTCATCTCTCTGCTGCCCAACAACCCGGAGCTGAGGTTTTTCAAACGTGCCGCATCCAGGGTGCATATCACCAACTCGGGCGAAGCCCGGTACGTGGACTCGCTCAACGAGTTCATCTACGAGGAGGATGACGTGCTGGTGCTCGGGGACTACACCATTACCAAGTCCATCACAACGACGATCACCGAGACCGCAACCAAGACCACACGCAGGGAGAAGTTCCTGTACATGGTGCATGAACCCGACGCGGACGAGATGGCTGCGCATGAACTGGGCGAGGCCGATTCGCTTGCAGGTGCGGTGAAGATGATCTTCCTGCACGAGTACGAGGCGCTGTTCGACATGATGGTGGAGGAGATGCAGGAGGAGTGCGTATGAAGCATGCACATGCGAGAGCGCAAGAAGCCGCACGACCTAAGCTGCGTCCGTGGTGTGACCTGTGCAAGAACATCTTCTCCCCATCCGCCCGTAAGGCCGGGTTCACCGTGTGTATCAACTGCAGAAAGAACAGCTCATGGACATTGAACCTCAAGACTTCGCGCTCGGCGTCGTCGCAATCGTTGCCATCGCTTTGATGGTGTTTGGTGTTATCTAGTATCAAATACTTGACACTTGTGTCATGTAGTGTTACAATGTCATTTGACGGTGGGAGATCGGCTCCCACCGCATCAACCCCGAAAGCGAGAAAGATCATGAACTTCGAATCCATCCACGCCCCGACCCCGGCACCTGTCAACGTGCCTAAACTCACCACGGCAATCCGTCTGGTGGAGCTGTCCATCTCCGTGTGGTCCGGACGCAAGCAAGACAAGAACGCCACGCGTGACGCAGCCATCGCGTCCAACGCAGACAAGACGCTGCTCAATACCACCAAGAAGCTGCTTGGTGACTGCGAAGAGCTGGAGGCTGTGCGTAAGTTCGCAGCCAACGCACGTAACTTCGTTTACTCATCTACCTCACCGTGGGGTGACCTGGGTCAGCGTAGCTTTCCCATGTCCAAGTTCCCTGACTTCCACCGCGAGATCACGGGGATGCAGACCGAGTTCGACCGTCTCGTGACTAACTTCCTTGCGGTATACGACTATGCACGTACCAACGTGCAGGCCAAGCTGGGTGCCCTGTACAACCCCGACGAGTACCCCACCCCTGCATCTCTGCAGGACAAGTTCCGTTTCTTCTTCACCTACCCACCTGTGCCTGAAGCCAACATGTATTCACAAGTTCAGGACGAGGCCGAGGCGTACCTCCGAGATGAGTATGCGCGTGTGTACACAGACCGTATCAACGGCATGATGAAGGACGTATGGGAGCGCGTGTACGACGCACTCAAGCACATGTCCGAGCGCCTGGACTACCCCGAGAACGCAGACAAGGGGACGAGAAAGATTTTCCGCGACACGTTGGTTGACAACGTGCGTGAGAGTTTGGGTATGTTGAAGGACTTCAACATCACTGGAGATTCCCGACTGACTCAGTTGCACATGCAACTGGATAGCGCCCTGATGGGCGTGACGGCTGACGGACTGCGTGAAGACGACAGCTTCCGGCAGGAGACCAAGCGTACCGTGGACAGCATCCTGTCCAACATGTCTTGGTGAGTGTGTTTGTGTGTTTGTTTATCAACCTGTAACAACCTGAGAGAAAGACCATGAGTAATTCCAACTTCAACGCCACCGCTGCCCTGTATGACGTGTCGATTGCGCAAGCGACGAACATGATCCGCCTGTGCGGCTCCAAGAACACCGTGCTGCTACAGGGTCACATGGGTACGGGCAAGTCGTCCGTGCTGAAGACTCTGGCAAAGATGCTGCCTACGCACCGCCCCGTGTACTTCGACTGCACCACTAAAGATCTCGGTGACATCATGCTGCCCCGGATCAAGGAGGCCACCGATGGTGAAGCCATGTGCGCTCAGTTTGTGCCGCACGAGGAGTTGGGTCTGCACATCCCCGGGCCTGTGATCCTGATGGTCGACGAGTTCGGCAAGGCCAACCCCGCTGTGAAAAACGCCATGCTCAAGATCATCCTTGAGCGTACGGGCCTGCATAAAGATTCCATCGTGTTCCTGACGACCAACCTCGGGGCCGAGGGGGTCGGTGATCTGCTGCCTGCACATGCACGCAACCGTATTACTGTGATCCGCACGCGCAAGCCCACTAACGTCGAGTGGGTGGAGGACTTCGCTATCGACGCAGGTATCGACCCGATCATGATTGCTTGGGTCATGGAGAACCCGCAGTTGTTCCAGAGTTTCGAGCAGGTGAGCAAGCCCGACGAGAACGAGCACATCTTCCACCCTGCAGCGCCGGGACGGGTAAGTTTCTTCACGCCACGCACAGCAGAACTGGCTTCACATTGGCTCAAGCAGCGGGAGTTCCTGTCCGATCACGAGTTGACCGCAGCACTCATGGGCACTATCGGTGTGGCGTCGGCACGTAGCTTGGCTACGTACGTGAAGATCGGTGATCAGATGCCCAAGCTGCAGGAGATCAAGGACACGCCCGACACAGCCAAGGTGCCTACAAACGAGACCGCTATCTGTATGGTGGTGCACCGCACGCTGCAGACCATCGAGCGTAACTGGACCGAGTCGTGGGTGAAGTACATGGAGCGTCTGCCTAAAGAAGCTCAGGGTTTGTTCGCCAACGCCGTGCGTAACGCAGTGGCTAAGTCCAAGAACGGGCAGGCTAACAAGCGACTCATCGAGGTCACGACGAGCAAGGCATACATGGACTGGTGCCTGAAGAACAACTACATGTTTGCCGCGGATAAAATGTAAACGAGGGTATACGTATCAACAAGTAATGAATCGGAGAAACACAAAATGCTGATGATCGGTAAAAAACTCACCGCGCATCAGCGCCTGAGCAAGGCGCTGGTGGATATCCTCGCAGTGGAACGCTTCACTGCACTGTCTGGTGTGCTGCTGTTGGTGGGGCACCGCATACAGAACGCGGACGACCCAAAAGCCAAGACCGGGACTGCGTGTACTAACGGTATCGAGTGCGTGTACGCGGAGAAGTTCGTGGAGTCACTCAACGATGCGGAGCTTCGCTTCCTCATCCTGCACGAAACGTATCACTGCATGTTCAAGCACCTGACTACGTGGGAGCACCTGTATGAGGAGGACCCGTCGCTGGCCAACCAAGCCTGCGACCACGTGATCAACTTGTTCCTGCTGGACGCAGCCGAAGAAATATCGAACCTTAACGCGACATTGCGTAATTTCATGGCCATGCCGTCATGCGGGGGCTGTGCAGACAAGCGGTTCGCCGGGATGGACGCAGCCAAGATCTTCCGTATCCTCAAGCAGGAGCAGGACCAACAACAGCAACCGCAACAACCGCAAGATCAGGGCCAAGGCGAGGGGCAGGGGGATGGTGACGGTTGTGACGGTTGTGACGGTAAGTCTGACAAAAATGATGTGTCCGAAAATTCTTCGGGTGGTACACCACCCAAGAACAAAGCACCACAAGGCTTTGACGACCACGACTGGGAGGGCGCTGCCGAGCTGAGCGACGAGCAGAAGGCCGAGATCGGACGCAAGATGGACGAGGCTGTGCGTCAGGGTGCGCTGCTTGCCGGGAAGGTGGGTAGCGGGGGTATGCGCGAGATGGAGGACTTGCTCAAGTCCAAGGTGCGGTGGCAAGACGCGCTGCGGGAGTACCTGCACTCGGTGTGTACGGGTAACGACTTCAGCACGTGGCGCAGGCCCAACCGCAGGTATCTGGCCGCAGGTATCTACATGCCGTCCGGTGTATCCGAAGTTATTGGCGAAATCGTAATCGGCGTGGACACGTCAGGCTCCATCGGTGGGCAGGAGATCGCGCAGTTCCTGGGCGAGATCGCGGGTATCTGTGAGACGGTTCGGCCCGAGGCAGTGCGTCTGCTGTACTGGGACACGCAGGTGTGTAAGGACGAGCGGTACACGCAAGACCAACTGGACACGCTCACCAAAACAACCAAGCCAGAAGGCGGCGGTGGCACCAGCCCCGACTGCGTGCCGATGTATCTGAACGCAAACAACATGAAGCCGCAGGTGTGCGTCATGCTCACTGACGGTTACGTAGGCAACAACTGGGGCGACAACTGGCCGTGCCCTGTGTTGTGGTGTGTGGTCGGCAACGCCAGCGCCGAGGCGACCACGGGAAAGACCATTCACGTCGAGTGGGATCGGTGAACGAGAGTTATCAACTGTCAACAACTTAGGAGAAAGATCATGGGTTACACAAATACTCCAGTGTCCGCTATCAGGGAGTTCACGGTGTGCGATGCCAAGGGTTGGGATTGCATGGGGCCGCACGCCAACGACGTGCATCCGAACTTGGCGGAGTTCGTGAACGAACTGCGTAGAGCAGCGCCGTGGCTACGGTTTGCCGTGGATCGGGTCATACCCTATATCCGCGAGGTGTACGTGTACATGGACAACCACGAGTACGCGCTGGGTCGGGTCGGCTACGGTGACTACGCCATACGTGACACCAACACGGTGTACATGGTGAGCAGCCGCAACATCAAGAACGGCAAGGTGGCGGACTGGCGCAGTCAGCACCACATGGTGCAGACGGAGGACCTGAAGCGTGCAGTGAAGAGCGCACTGAAATACCTCACGCCGATGTCATGCGTGGAGATCGCAAGTGAGTCCTACGATACGTTCCACTCCGGCATCCGGGAGACTAAGAATAACAAGATCACACAGAGCGGTGACCTGTTGTCCGCCTGCCGTAGCGCGAGTGTATTTTCTGTAGAGTTCCAGAACCTGCTGACCCAGAACGTGACTTTTGTCACACCGGAGTTCCAGAAAGCTGCACGAGAATACAAGGAAGCCGAGCTTACTTCCAAGACCGCGATGGTGCGCAAGGTCGGTGCGCTGTTTGTGCGGGTGCGCACTATGGGGCAGGGCGACGACAACCTCATGGCCGAGATCATCAACTTCAAGACCGACCTGATCGGGAAGTACTACGTCAAGAACGTGCATCCGGACAACCGCCCGCAGTCGCTGGTAAAGATGTCTGACCTGTCAGAAGATCTGCAGTCCAAGCTCGCTACGTTGTCAATGATGCCGGAGAACACCTACACAACAGATCTCGGTATGAAGGTATCAGACACGTTGTACTGGGTCGAGCAGGATGTTTGAGCCTATCGCATCTTGTGTAAACCTAGACGACATCTGCCGAGTGGATCTCACACCACCTCACATCGTGGTCACGTATTCTCCGCTTGCGCAGGTGTCAGTAGTTAACTATGATGGTGCCGAGTGTCTTCCAGAGTGGATGCAGCGTAAGCTGGCTGTTCTGATGACGCTTGACCCAGATAAGGTAAACGCAGAGTTACCAGGGATCGGTAGACGTATTTCAATGTACGTTTATTGGATTCGGTGTTCCCAAGGAGAAACGATTGGCACTCACACCCGAGAGGAAAGTAAAGCTCCTCGTTCGGAAAGTCCTTGATGAGTTAGGTGCGTACTACGTCATGCCCGTCACAGGCGGATATGGCAACTCAGGCGCACCCGACTTCCTTGCCTGCTTACGTGGTCGGTTCATCGGAATCGAATGCAAGGCAGGTAAGGGCAGGACAACCGCACTGCAGGAAAAGAATCTTAGCCAGATAACCACTTCTGGCGGGATAGCCCTTGTCATTAACGAGGATGGCGTGGGCACACTGAAGCAAGACCTCGTATCTCTTTTATAGGAGTAGTTCATGACAACGGAAACCAAGATCGAACTCGGCGCAGCGCAGCCGCCCGTGAAGAAGAGGCGCGGTCGCCCCGCGAAGTCCAACGCTCAACGCGTCCGTGAGTTGAGCAACGCAGGGTTCACGCCGAAACAGATCGCGGCCAAGACCGGCGTTAGCGTGCAGCAGGTGTACGTGGTGCGCCACACGGAGAAGCGGCGCAAAGAGAAAGAACTGGCTTCAAAGTCGCGCGTCGTTGGGAAGCCCTTTGCGCCTGCCCCAGTCAAGATCGAGGGGGCGAAGATCCCTTACGACACCGTGACGGTGGCTGCTGAAGCACCTAAACCTACGTTCTGGCAGCGGGTCAAGGCCGTGTTTTTCCCCCAGTAAACATACAAGGAGAACGAGATGCGAGATAAGAGAGAGTTTTTCCGATTCGACCACCCCAAGGACATCATGATCGGCAAGGGACGTATCGTCTACGAACCGTCTTACGAGACGTGGATTCTGCCGGGGGGTATCCGCACCCGCGATCAGGCTCGTGCCGAGTTAATGGCAAAGACCATCAACGAGATCACGCTTCGGCAGGAGGAATCCAAGCGGAAGGCGGTGCGTAAATGAGCACACCCACGCTACACCCTAAGGCGCTCATGCGCCACGCCCACGAACTGTGGAACTCTCCGCTGGTCCCTGCAGAGACCAACAAACACAACCGCAAAGCCTGGGTACGCAGCGTGATACGCCTCGGTGATCGGTGGCTGTTGGCACGCAAGGTAGGGAGGGTGCAATGAGCAAGCTGCCAAAAGGTTTAGACCAACAAGGTCGGCACCCGGAGGCAGCGGAAGCTGCCACGGAAATTGGCGTGGAAGACCTGCCCGAAGCAGTCGGCAGTGTGGTGCTGCTGGCTGTGGTCGTGATTGTTGTGATTGCAGTGGTTGCCTTGCTTGCGGGGTACTACGCATGAACGACCTTCCGCGAACCCCGTGGTTCGGTGCGCTGGAATACCCAGTACGCGAAGGTGTGTACGAGCGCAAGCTGTTCGACCACCACAATGCAGATCCCTTGATTGTTTACTCCTACTGGGATGGCAAGCAGTGGTATGTCGGTACGTACGCACCTGAAGATGCTATGGCTATGGCCGAGAAGTACGGCCCGACGATGACCCTATACCGCGAATGGCGCGGACTAATCAAGGAGAACGAAGATGAAAGTTGAAGTAACTGAAGCACAAGTGGTAAACGACATGGGCGTGGTAGCCAGAGTGTTGTTGGTAGACGAGAACGTAGTACAGATAAACATCAAACAGGTCACCGGCTGGAACGACTGGATCGAAGTCTACGAGGCGGTCAAGCGCATCATGATGCTGATGGAGGTGAAGCAATGATTGATACCGGAGGACCGGCGTTCCCGTTCGTCTTTGACGATACGGCCACGCGCAGTCGGCAGATCTATACAGGCATGAGTATTCGAGATTACTTCGCCGCCAAGGTGGTTCAGGGGCTCTGGGCGAACGCAACTGCACTTGCACAAATGCCAGCGGGCACAGAGGCTGAATCGATTGCGAGTGTGGCCTACGATGTGGCAGACGCAATGCTGAAGGAGCGGAGCAAATGACTAACAAGTACCACGACTCCGTTACCCACGGGCTTGTTGAGGAGTTACTCCAGACGATCTATCGGTACAGCGACACGATGCTTGTCGCCACTGCTGTGGGCTGTTTGGAACTGGCAAAGATGCAACTGATTGCAGAACAAGAGGAGTTGGACGATGACTGACTCCCAATTCCAAGCACTGTGCAACACCTACGGTTTCGCCCCCAGCAGGGCACTGCGGGAGTTGCTGGATACAGCAATCGGTCAGGCTGCTGTTGTGCGTAACTCCATTGCGTACATCAAGGAACTGGAGATGCTAAATCACCAAGCATTGGAGGCACTGAAGATGATGCGGGACAAATACGGCGAGTATGCCTGCCCCGCGTGTGACCACGCGGATGCTGCGATCTCTGCGTTGAAGGGGGTGAAATGACACAACCTACCGCCCTGCGGTTGGCTGATGCGCTGCTCAAATACCTTGGCGGAAACACAGCATCGCAAGCCGCCGCCGAACTGCGCCAATTGCACGAAGCAAACGAAGCGTTTGGCAAACGACAGGAATGGTGGAACGAACGCATGTTTGTGCTTGAACAACAGCGTGATGCGCTGCTGTCGCTGCTAGGCAGCATTCGCGGTTGGGACGTACTGGACGCAACTGCGGATGGGGCGTACTGGAAACGCGAGATCGACTCCGCCATCAAGGCAGCAAGGGAGAACACATGACCCGAATTCACTACTGGTGCCCGGTGTACCGGGCGTATGTCTATGCCTTGGTGCCGACCGAGGTTGCTTTCAAACTGATGGGGTGGGTATGACCACACTACGCGAAGCCGTGATTACGATTTGGTGGATTCTTGTGCTGGCGTGTTGTGTGGTGGGCATCGTGGTTGGATTAAGCGCAGTCATGCCGCCGCGAGAAGTGCGACTGAGCCAGAAAGAAGTTGACTTCCACTTCGCGTGTGTGGAAGTCAAGGGCCGCGCCGTATGGAACGGAAGACATTGGGAGTGCTTGAAATGACACCCCTGAGAACCGCCGCCCAGCAGGCGATTGCGCTGATATGCAGCGCCAGACTTTGCGAAGTCAACAGCATGAGCAGCAGGCAAGAAATGCTCCGCTTGCTGATCGAAGCTACCGACACCCTCCGCGCCGCGCTGACAGAGGATGCCCTGCAACGCTTCACCGATGTGAACCAAGAGATTGAGGCCGCGCTGGCAGAGCCGGTGCAGGAGCCGTATGCATGGATGGCTGTCGGCGGAACTGTCTGGCGACACAAGTCTAGTCAAGACGATGTCCCTCTCTACACCACCTCACCCCAGCGCAAGCCGCTGACGGAGGAGGAGATTTACGGCATGTACAGCGAACCGAGCAGTGACGCCGAAATGGTTGAGTTTGCCCGCGCCGTCGAGCGGACGCATGGGATCACATGAACCCTAAACAATTCCTCCGCCGTTGCTTCGCATGCAACAAGGATCTACCTGAACACACTGGCAGTAGTAAGCCCCGTGGGTTGTGGCGCTGCGCTGCCTGTACACAAAAGAGTAAGCAATGAAATACGAACAAGCCAAACCTCTCGTTGAGCGGTTGATGGACATCTGCGTCCTGTACCACGGAGCACCAACGCTGCTGCGGGAGAAGATCTATACAGCCATTGAATTTCACATCCCGCATATGGATCAAGGCTGTCTTGAGCGTGGCTGCGCTTGTGCTGATGACTGGAGGAAGAATGAGTAAACAAATTGCCGAGCACACAGCCCGGTTCGACATCGCAGCGCTTCGCGTGTTTGGACGCAGTGCCCCACCACCTGAAGGTGTCATCACTCCGCTACTGCTCAAGGCAGCAGACGACATGGAGAAGATGTTGGAGGAGTTGCTTGAACTACGTGCAAAGGAGAAGAAATGAGCAAAGATGACATCATCCGCATGGCGCGGGAAGCGGGTTTCGCTGTAGAGGATGGTGGCGTTTACACCCCAGACGCATACGGACCCGGCGATGTTACGCAGTTGGTGAAACGCTTCGCCGCCCTTGTTTACGAGTCAATATTCCGTGACGCAAACATCGCCGCTTCACGGACGATATTGGATGCGGCAGTTCTGGAAGAACGAGAAGCCTGCGCGAAGGTGTGTGAAGCCAGAGCCGACGAGGAAGTCGGCATGGCGTATGCAGGGATCGCACTTGACTGCGCCGCCGCCATCCGCGCAAGGAGTAACACATGAGATACGAAGCTCAAGACTTCGCCCGCTGTGCGGGTAACCCATGCTTTGAATACTGCAACGCATGTAAACGTAATCTCAAGAACTCTCCGGTTCACCCGGAGGCAACCCATCAGTGGCACATGGGGCCGTGGATCATGGAAGATGAGAAGTGCCCGTCATTTACGGAGATGAAGGAGGATGTTTAAGTGTCCCGAGTGCGGAGTGTGGACGGAGGTGATAGACACGCGAGTGAGGGCCGATGGCTCGCGCCGCCGTCGTTACCAGTGCGGGAACCTGCACAAGTTCTGGACAGAGGAACGCATAACCCCTGGCCCTTCCTCTACAGCTACCGCCAAGACGGAAGCGTTACAAAAAATCGAGGAAGAAAAACAACGCGTTATGCTGAAGCTGAAAGTATGGGAGAAGCCCTAATATGAGTGCAAATGAGACACAGGTGGGGGGAACCCACTACAAACAGTTCCAGTATGAAACCTGGGACGTGATCCTAGACTGGCAGCTCGGGTATCTTGACGGCAACGCAGTCAAATATCTCAGCCGTTGGAGACATAAAAACGGAGTGCAAGATCTGAAGAAGGCTGCGCATTACATCCAAAAGCTCATCGAGGTGGAGGAGTCCCGTGCCGCTTGAGGTCATAAGAAAACTTCTTGTAGCACGCAAGCCGAAGTCCGTGCTCGAAATCAAGGACGCCGACCCTGATTGGTCACCATTGCGCCACTGCGTTGCACACGATGTCGAGTGGACTATGGCGGACGATCTAGCTGCGTGGAAGCCTCAGAGCAAGTACGACGTTGGGTTGATTGGTCGGGTGCTTGAGCGTTTCAGTGTGTCCGACGCCCTGTTTCTGATGCACCGGATGTCCGAGTGCTGCAGCACGGTGGTTCTGCGTGTAAAACGAAGCAGTGAACTCGTCGCCGCGCTGCCCGCACCGCAAGAGATGTACGTGGAGGACGACATCGGTGTTTATGTATATACAAGTACAAGCGCCGAAGCCGCACCGCTGCCCACCATCTTCGTGAACATCGCTTCGTACCGTGATGACCATGAACTGTGGGCGACGGTCGAAGATGCAGTAGCCAAGGCCGAGCACCCTGAACGACTGCGGTTTGCCGTAGTTGATCAGACCGTGTACCCTGCCCGAGAAGATAAGCTGGCGTTGGCCGCACCTGCGCAGATCGAGTATCTGTTTGTGGACTACAAGTTCAGCCGTGGCCCTTGTTGGGCACGAGCGGTGGGGTTCACGCTTTTGTACGACGAGGACTACGCGCTACAGGTCGATTCACATTCGCGGTTCGATCCCGGATGGGATACATGGTTTATACAAACAATAGAACGCTTGAGGTCCAAGTCAAGCAAGCCTTACCTGTCCATGATGCCGTATGGGTTCACCTATGAGAACAACAAGGTGAAGCTGGATCGCTGGGGCTCAGCAACCGTAGGGCAGAAGCCCGCCCAAGATGGGCCGATGAGCGCCGTGGCTATCAACTATGCGGGTGCGATATGCGCACACGCCGATGATCTGGAGGGTAGCCGTATATCTGCAGGCTGCGTGTTCGCTCCTGCAGACCTGTTCAGGCAAGTGTTGATTGACCCGGCCCTGTACTTCTACGGTGAGGAGCACAACTTCACGGTACGTGCTTTCACCCACGGGTGGGATCTGTTCTTCGTTGCAGGACAACCTGTCTTCCACCTGTTCAATGATACGAAGTGCTCCGTCCGTGCGCCGCATTGGAACGAGGGGGATGACAAACAGCGGGCTAAGCGCTGGTGGACATACGATGAGCAGTCAAACAAGCGGCTGAAAAGTTTGCTGGTGGGCGGGGCAAACCTTGGGGCTTACGGGCTCGGCACTGCACGTACCCTAGCTGATTACGCTGACAAGTTTGGCATCGACTACCCGAACATGCGCGTGCGCGATGGCTTCGGGGAAAAGAAACAACCTGAGAACTCGGAGAACGAACAACATGGACCTGATAACTCTTGACTTTGAAACGTACTACGACAGGGAGTTCAGCCTCACGAAACTTACAACTGAAGAGTACATACGCGATAAACGGTTTGAGGTTATCGGCGTGGGGCTCAAGGTCAACAACGGCGTAGTGGAGTGGGCAAGTGGGACTGAACAGCAGATCAAAGATTGGTTACTCCAGTTTGACTGGGAAAACTCTATGGCGTTGGCTCATAACGCTATGTTTGATGGGGCCATTCTGGCTTGGCGGTTTGGCATTCTGCCTAACCTATGGCTTGATACTCTGTGCATGGGGCGGGCTCTGCACGGTGTGGAAGTCAGTAACTCCCTGGCAGCGTTAGCGCAGCGCGAGGGGCTCGGCACCAAGGGCGTGGAGGTGCTGACCGTAGCGGGTATGCGCCGCGAGGACTTCTCCAAGGAGCGGCTGGCTCGGTACGGGGACTACTGCGTCACCGACGTGGAGCTTACGTACCTGCTGTTCAAGAAGTTCTTACCCCTGTTCCCCAAGAAAGAACTGAAGCTCATAGATACAACGCTTCGTATGTTCATTGAACCTACGCTGCGGCTGGACAAGGATCTTTTGCAAGAGCACCTGCAGAGTATTCAGGAACAGAAGTCCAAGTTGCTGGCCGACAGTGGTGTGGAAGCATCGGATCTGATGAGCAACCCAAAGTTCGCAGAGGTGTTGGCCAATCTTGGTGTAACGCCGCCGAGGAAGACGAGTCTGACCACAGGTAAAGAAACGCATGCGTTTGCCAAGAACGACGAAGACTTCATCGCATTGCTCCATCATCCGGACTGGCGCGTGCAAGGGTTGGTATCGGCACGTCTTGGAATGAAGTCAACGCTGGAAGAGACTCGCACCCAACGGTTCATTGACATAGCCGAGCGGGGCGCACTGCCGGTGCCGATCAAGTATTACGCAGCGCACACGGGGCGGTTCGGCGGGGACGACAAGATCAACCTGCAGAACCTGCCGAGCCGAGGAGAGAACGCGGGGAAGCTGAAGAGCGCCATCCTCGCGCCCGAAGGGTACAGCATCATTGACTCCGACTCCTCACAGATTGAGGCACGGGTGCTGGCGTGGCTTGCAGGGCAGGAGGATCTGCTGGAGGTGTTCAGAAAGAACAACGAGGAGATCCTGGCGGGCGTACCCAAGAAACAGTTTAAGCACGACCCGTACAAGCTGATGGCATCACAAATTTACGGTAAGCCAACCACCGAGATCACAGACCCTGAACGGTTTGTAGGTAAGACAACGATCCTTGGTGCCGGGTACGGTATGGGCGCGGTGAAGTTTCACGCCCAGTTAAGGGGCTCAGAGGCGAACGTGGATCTGGACGAAGCCCGCCGAATCGTGGAGGTATACCGGAAGTCAAACCCGGCGATCACCGGTTTGTGGCGACAGGCGCAGCTCATGCTGGTCGCGATGCTGCGGGACGAGCCGGCCATGCTGGGGCGCTCCGGTGTGCTGTCAATAGTGCCCGTGGAGAAAGCAATCCTGTTGCCTAGCAAGCTGATGCTGCGGTACGATGACCTGAAGGCGCAGGAGGGTGAGAAGGGGATCGAGTTCACCTACAAGACCCGTAAGGGGCGCACCCGCATTTACGGCGGGAAGGTCATCGAGAACGTCTGCCAAGCCATTGCCCGCTGCATCATCGGGGAACAGATGCTGCGCATTGCCATGAAGTACAAAGTTGTGCTGACAGTGCATGACGCTATCGCGTGCATCTGCAGAGACGAAGAAGTAAATGAAGCTCGGGCGTATGTTGAAGAATGTATGCGGTGGGTGCCGAAGTGGGCAGGAGGACTGCCTGTTAACTGTGAAAGCGGAGTAGGAAAAAGTTATGGCGACTGCTGAGATCGTGGACTACGCTATGCCTCTGATGAACATCGAGCGCATGGCCAAACAACTGTATAACGAATGCCTGGAGGATGATCTCCCGGCTGCGGAAGAGACCGCCCTGCGGATGGGTGTAGAGGTACGAGTGCTTCAGGCTACCCTTGCGATCATGCAAAACAAGGAAATGCCGCGATGAGCACGAGCCGCTGGTCATACAGCAGCCTGAAACTTTTTGAACAGTGCCCTCGAAAGTATTACCACCTGCGGGTGGTCAAGGACTTCAAGGAGCCTGAGTCAGAAGCAATGATGTACGGCACGCGGTTCCACGAAGCTGCGGAGTTCTACATCAAGGAAGACCGCCCACTCCCCCCGTACTTCACCTTTGTCAAAGGTGCTTTGGACAACCTGAAGCACATCAAGGGGGAGAAGCTGTGCGAATACGAGATGGGGATTACGGAAGACCTGCAGCCCTGTGCGTTCAACGCACCCAATGTTTGGTTCCGTGGGATTGCTGACCTGCTGATTCTGGATCGGGAGTCAGGAGAGGCAAGGATCGTTGACTACAAGACTGGCAAGTCTTCCAAGTACGCGGACCCGGATCAGTTGGAGTTGATGTCCCTGTGCGTGTTCAAGCACTTCCCCGAGATCAAGAAGGTGCGCTCCGGCCTGCTGTTCGTGGTGTGCAACGCATTCGTGAAGAGCAAGTGCGAATCCACCCAGCAAGATACGCTCTGGAAGAAGTGGACAGACAAGCACGACAAACTAAAATTTGCCGTGAGCCACGACGTGTGGAACCCCAAGCCTTCCGGTCTTTGCCGAAAGCACTGCGTGGTGACGAGCTGCCCGCACAACGGAAAGAACTGACATGCCCTACACCAAGTCCCCCCGCCCGTACAAACACGAGTACGACATGCAGCAGCAGCGCGGCGAACACGAAGACCGCATGGAGCGGCAGCGTGCCCGGAGGGCGATGGATAAGAAGGGTGTCAACCGCAAAGGTAAAGATGTTTCTCACGTGAAAGCGTTGGCACGCGGTGGGACTAACGCTGACGGCTACAAGCTGGAGTCTCCGAAGGCAAACCGCAGCAGGAATCTGCACAAAAAAGGCGAAAAAGCCACTTGACGTGCCAGCGCGGTAGCGCTACATTGGATTTGTCTGCGGTGGCAGATCCCCTGTAAGGTGTGGGTGGGGGGCAGCGGTCTTCCGAGGGACCGATAACTACACCAGTCGGCACGAGAATCCTTTCTCCTCTCGGGAACCGATAAGCAGACGGCGGAACAGCTAACCCTGTTCTGCCTGTTCTGCCATTCCAACAAGGTACGAGATGCAAATCATTGACAACAAAGCGCTGCTCTTGACACTGCGTGACCCTACCAAAGTTACGTCAGTCATCCCAAAGAGCAAGGTGGTCGGCGCTAACAAGGTGGCGGTGCATTGGGGTCTGGACGAGGCACAGGTGCTGAAGAACCTGAAGATCAAGAACGTGCCGTCCCCCATCCTCAAAGAGTACGACTGGCCTGGGCTGCACGCCCCCTTTGAACACCAGAAGACAACCGCAGCGTTCCTGACATTGAACAAGCGGGCGTTCTGCCTCAACGAGCAGGGCACCGGCAAGACTGGCAGCGTCATCTGGGCAGCAGACTACCTGATGAAGAAGGGCCGAATCCGGCGCGTGCTGGTGGTGTGCCCCCTGTCTATTATGGACTCGGCATGGCGTGCGGACCTGTTCAAGTTCGCAATGCACAGGTCGGTGGATGTGGCTTACGGGTCAGCAACCAAGCGCAAGGAAGTTATCGCAAGCCAGACAGAGTTCGTCATCGTCAACTTTGATGGTCTGGAGATCATTGCCGAGGACGTTGCAGCGGGCGGGTTCGACCTCGTGGTGGTTGACGAAGCCAACGCATACAAGAATGTGCAGACCAAAAGATGGAAAACGCTCAACAAACTGCTGCGTCCTGATACGTGGTTGTGGATGCTGACAGGAACTCCCGCAGCGCAGTCCCCTATGGATGCCTACGGTTTAGCTAAGTTGGTCAATCCGTTAGCTGTGCCGAAGTTCTTCTCCTCCTTCCGCGACATGGTGATGTTCAAGGCGACCCAGTTCCGCTGGATACCCAAGCCGACCGCCACGCAGACGGTGTTCAACGCCCTGCAGCCAGCCATCAGGTTCACCAAAGCCGAGTGCCTTGACCTCCCCGAGATGACCTACGTGGACCGCCACATAGCGCTGACCAAACAGCAGGAGCAGTATTACAAGGTGCTCAAGAACAAGATGATTGTCGAAGCTGCGGGGGAGGAGATCACTTCCGTCAATGCAGCCGTCAACCTGAGTAAGCTACTGCAACTGTCTTGTGGTGCGGTCTACGCAGACACAGGTGATACGGTCACCTTCGACATCAAGAACCGATACAACGTACTGCTGGAAGTCATCGAAGAAGCAGCCAAGAAAGTTTTGGTGTTCGTCCCGTTCCGCAACTCCATCGAACTTGTGGCAAGCCAGCTTACCAAGGACGGGTACACAGTAGAAATCATCAATGGAGATGTGCCAGCCAATAGACGCACTGAAATCTTCAAACGCTTCCAAGAAACGCCAGATCCGCGTATCCTTGTCATTCAACCGCAAGCTGCATCGCACGGTGTCACGTTGACCGCAGCCGATACGGTTGTATGGTGGGGGCCTACTAGCTCCTTGGAGACCTACTCACAGGCAAACGCACGGGTACACCGGGCAGGGCAGCGCCACCCCACAACGGTGGTACGGCTCCAAGGATCGAACGCGGAACGCCACGTGTATCAAATGCTAGACACTAAAGGAGATGTCCACACACAAATAGTTGACCTCTATAAGAGGCTACTAGCATAGCCCACAAGAACGTACTAGAATTCAAACCCCGACAACAGGAGAACGACATGGACGACACGGTTGCAACGACCGAGAGCGAAGCCTCCCCCCAAATTTCAGTAGACCGGTTGGTACGTGCATTCCTCAAGATGCGCACCGCCAAGGAGAAGCTGGTCAAAGAACACGAGGAAGAGGTCGCCAAGCTGGAAGAAGGTCTCAAGACGATCAAGCTGGCGCTGCTCGGGTACTGCAAAGACAACAACATCGATAGCGCCAAGATCGCTGGGGTAGGCATGTTCTACCGTGGCGTGAAGAAGCGCTACTGGACAAACGATTGGGAAGCTATGGGTAGGTTCGTGCTTGAACACGAAGTGCCCGAGCTTTTTGAGAAGCGCCTGCACCAAGGGAACATGGAATCCTTCTTGGAGCAGCACCCGGAATTGCTACCACCCGGGCTGAACGTGGATAGCGAATTCACCATAACTGTCAGGAGGGCTTAATGGCCGAAGACAAATACGTTGCAATTGATAAGGTCGCTGACTACTTCCAAGTCTCGGTCTCAACCGTGCGGTCATGGGTGCGTACTGGGGCCGTGCCTGAAACCGCATACCTCAAGATCGGAAAGACCTACCGGTTCCAACTGCCAGAGGTAGAAAACGCTTTGCGGGCACACAACGCAGCCAAGTCCGCAATGCTGACCCAAGCGGCTGACTCAAACCCCGACCAAGATCTTTAAGGAGAACAAACCATGAGTAACGAGATTGCACTGTTTAAGGGCGGCGTCCCGGCCTACCTGCGTCAACTGGAAGATGACACCACGAACGCCCTGGCGGGTGGAGAGATGGGGCAACGCCGCGTCTCTATCAAGGGTGGCGTGTTCCGCGAGATGATTGGCTCCAAGGAATACCGCACTTCTGAAGAACGGTCTATGGGTGTGATCATCATCAAGGCCGCACCGAGCGTACATCGCACGTACTTTGAAGGCACCTACGTCGAGGGGCAGGCAAGCTCCCCCGTTTGCTGGTCTACCAACTCTCAGACCCCAGCGCCGGAAGTTCCCGAAGACCAACGCCAAGCCTCCAAGTGCATGGACTGCCCCCAGAACGTAAAGGGTTCAGGCCAAGGTGAGACCCGCGCTTGCCGGTATCAGCAGCGGATCGCTGTAATGCTGGAGGGTGAAGTTGAGAAGCGCGAGGTGTATCAGGTGGTACTGCCACCGACCTCAGTGTTCGGTGACGGTGAGAAAGGTAAGCTGCCTCTGCAGGCATACGCCCGCCATCTGAGGGCTCACGGCACCCCTATCGCCGGGGTCATCACCGAGATGCGGTTCGATACCGCAAGCCCCACGCCCAAGCTGATCTTCAAGCCCGTACGCCCGATCACCGAGGAAGAACTCGAAATCGTGCAGGAGATGAAGAACTCCAAGGAAGCGGAAGAAGCCATCAAGCTGACCGTGGCACCGCCGAAGCCGAAGGAACCGCTGTTTGAAAAGCCGACCACCTTAGCAGCTAAGTCGGTTGCTAAGTCGGTTGCTAAGCCGACCCCGGTTGTTGAAGAAGAGGAAGAAGCACCTCCCCCCAAGAAGGTGGAAGCCAAGAAGCCCACTGCAAGTGCTACCAGTCTGGAAAGCCTTGTGGATGGTTGGGACGACGAGTAAATAGCACGGGGGGTGGTGACCCCACCCCCTCTCAGCTACTCGATCTATAACCCCAGCCATTCTCGGATATGCAGACAAACGAATTTCTATCCGCAGTCCTTGGGGGAGATGGGTACATCTGTGTGTTTGGCGCGAACCCTGAAAAGAAGCGCATCATCCAGAAGCTGTACTCCACCGTAGAAGCTGCATCAGCAACAGCAGCGAACCTGATGAACGAAGGCTTTGATGCCTACTTTGGGTTGGCTACATATACCACCGACCAATCACGGAGGGCAGACAACGCGAAGGGTTTGAAATCCTTCTTTCTGGATATTGATTGCGGGCCACACAAGACCGAGCAGGAGGGGTATCCGGGCGGACAGACAGATGGCATCGTTGCACTAAAGCAATTTTGCCGTAGTACCAGACTCCCTCGACCAACGCTGGTGAACTCCGGTCGCGGTGTGCATGTGTACTGGATCTTGGAAGAGGCAGTCACACCTGAGGAGTGGTTACCCGTTGCCGAAGGGCTCAAAGCACTGTGCGTAACCCACGGGTTGAAGGCAGACCCTGCGGTCACGTCTGACATTGCTCGGGTGCTACGGCTCCCCGGCACACTGAACTTCAAGGACAACCCCCCAAGAACGGTTAGCTTGCTCGGGGACATTGCACCTTCCGTAAGTTTCGACACGTTCAAAGATATTGTGGGGGCCGTATCCAAACGCCCTCAGTTATCCACAGCGGCTTCTGACGACGACATCTCTGCGTCGATCCTCGGAAACTACCGCAACGTCTTTAAGACCATCATGATGAAGACGGAGGCTGGGCGCGGTTGCGCACAACTGAAGTTCATCATTGACGAACAAGAGACCATGCCGGAGCCTATGTGGCGCGGCGGGTTGTCGATTGCCAAGTTTTGTGTGGATGCAGAAGAAGCTGCGTACGAGATTTCCGGTAGGCACCCGAACTACACCGTAGAAGAAACGAACCACAAGCTGGCGCAGATCAAGGGGCCGTATACCTGTGAGACGTTTGAAAACCTGAACCCAGGTTCACTGTGTGGGGACTGCCCCAATAGGAACAAGATCAAGAGCCCAATCGTACTGGGCCGTGAAGTGCTGGAGGCAGCAGAAGAAGACAACGTAGTTGAAGACACCCCCGAGAGCATGCCCGCAGCGGGCAAGCAGACTTACGTGATCCCCAAGTACCCGGCTCCGTTCTTTCGCGGTGTGAATGGTGGGGTCTACAAGCGCACCAAGGACAGGCAAGGGGACCCGGTTGAAATCCCCATATATCACAACGATTTGTATGTGATCCGTAGATTGACCGACCCAGAACTGGGCGAGTCAATCGTCATCCGACTGCACCTCCCAAAAGACGGGGTACGAGAGTTCACCATTCCTCTGGCCTCGGTGTTGTCCAAAGATGAATTCCGTAAGCACATGGCAATGAATGGTGTTGCCGTAATCAGGATGGACGAACTTATGTCGTACACAACTGCATGGGTCAACAAGCTCCAAGCTGAAGCCGGGGCTGACATCGCACGCCGACAGTTTGGCTGGGTCGATGACAACATGGGGGCATTCGTTGTCGGCACGCGAGAGATTCACGCCGACCGTATTGAGCCGAACCCACCGTCGAGTTCCACGGTGCGGATGTTCCCCGCGCTGCAGTCCAAGGGGACGCTGGAAGAGTGGATCAAGATGGCTGAGTTCTACAACCGCCCCGGCATGGAGATGCACCAGTACGTGATTGGGCTGAGCTTCGGCTCCCCGCTGGTGGCGTTCTCAGCGGACGGCTCGGCCCTGTTCCACATGCACAGTAAGGACCCGGGCATCGGTAAGACCACCGCTATGCGTGTGGGCAACTCGATCTGGGGCGACCCGGAAGACATGATGTGTCAGGAGCGGGACACGTTCAACTCCAAGATGAATCGTGCGGAGGTGTACAAGAACATCTTCCTGAGCATTGATGAGTTGACGAACGTCAGCCCCAAGGACGCAAGTGACTTCCTGTACCAACTGACTGGGGGCAAGCAGCGCAACCGGCTCGGCATTGGCGGGAACGTGGAGCGCTACCGGGGTGACCCCTGGAAGATGAACGCCACTAGCACCGGCAATACAAGCCTGATCTCCCGCGTCACCATGTACAAAGCCATGCCCAAGGCCGAGTCGGTACGGGTGCTGGAGCACCACGCGGTGGCGTATAACTTTGGCGACAAGGCGATCACGGACGAGTTCAACCGGGATCTGATGGGTAACTACGGGGTTGCATGTGTACCCTACATGCAATACTGCATTCGGAAGAGGGACGAAGTTCGTGATCTGTTCTTCTCGGTTCAGGGGCGCATAGACAAAGCAGCGGGGTTGGTGCAGCCCCACCGGTTCTGGTCTGTGCAGGCAGCTTCGGCATTGGCCGGACTGCTGGTCGCCAAACAGCTCAAGCTGATCAACTACGATCTGACCGCGCTGTTCAAGTGGGTTATCGCGTTGTTGGACGCGAACAAGGCTGGGTACATTGCGTCGAATGACGACGCCGAAAGCATCCTGACCTCGTTCCTTGCGGAGAACTACAACAACATCCTGCGCATCAAGAGCACCGACGACGCCCGGAATACGGAGGCATCAGATGTGTTCATCGTGCCAGACAGCACACCACGGTTCCAGCTTGTCGCCCGGTATGAGTACGACGTGAAGCGGCTGTATCTGATGCCGAAGCCGTTGCGGGAGTGGTGCAACAAGCTGCAGCTTTCCTACCACGATTTGGTATCAAACCTGAAGACTGGATCTACCCGAGGCGTCATCAAGAAGATTCGTATGGGTAAAGGCACCCGCATGAACCTGCCTCCGATTGACGCGCTGATGCTGGATTGCTCAGGCTTTATGTCTGAAGAACGCGAAGAAGAGTTGGCAACCTTGCACTCTAGACAGGCGTGAAGTACGAGATAAACCCCGACGGCGTGCCGATGTCCATTGAATGGAAGAAGTTTGTCGTCGGAGCTTCCATGTTTATACCGGCTGTCAACGTCACGCGCCTCGTTCGGCAGATGAGGTCAGTAGCCCGTACCAACGGCATAAAGGTACATCACGTGGAGCGCATCGAGAACGGCAAGCTAGGGGTACGGTTTTGGCGGGTCATGTGATACCATGCCGTCCCGGTGGCGCAATGCCACCTGTTGTCTCGTTCTCCTTGTACCCCGGCCTAGCGCCGGGGTCTTTTTTAGTCCTCTTGCTCGGCTGCGGTCTGCAGCAGTTCATCGCGTAGGGACTTACTCAGCACAACGCCGTGGTACATCGTCTGGGTGGTCCGCTCGTGCTGGGCCAGCGACCGCTTGATGGTTGCCTCCATATCACCGAGTCCCGGGTGTTTGACGTAAAGCTCCTGCAGCTTCTCGCGTGCCTCCAACGCACCGTCAATATCCCCCATCCGACTTGCGGTGTACATCTCCCGCAGGTACTTGGTTCGGTTGGTTGTCACCGCCTTGTCGATACCCTTCAGCATCGAATTGATCTCAAGCTGCTTGTTGTACTCTGCAGGGGCAAAGCCAAAGATCTGTGCTGCCACATTCCAAGGCCCAATGTCTCCGACGATGGGGTCGCCGCGAAGGGTGGTCGCACCTTCTGTCGCAAACCGTACCGCCTTCATGGGGTTAGCCGCAAACACCGGCACCATAGCCTCCATACCGCGCTGATACTCCCCGTCGTTGATCATCTGTAAACCACGTTGCAGGCGACTAGCGATACCGTAGGCGGGACCCCCGAAAGTTTGTGCAGCCCATTCACCGAGCGTTTCAGAGCCGGACGACACCGGGCTGGTGCGGAAGATCAGATTGCTCAGGCCAACTCGCTCGGCAATGCTGAGACCAGTTACCTCGTTTACCAGTCCTTTGTACATGGACTCGCCCGTGAACCCACGCACCACAGCGCCGAAGTCTTCGTCGTCATCTTCCTTGAACATGTTGTACAGCATGGCGACCACACCGAACAACGGCATACCCTGCAGACCAGCAAACAACCCAGACGTAGCCATGATGCCCGCGAGTTGCTTGAACGCAGCGCGACGGACTTCAGGAGTCTCCCCCCGCAGGGCTTCCTTGGCAGTCTTGAACAACAGGTAGTTCATCAAGACGCCGTACTTCTTGAACATGAACAAGACCTTACCCACGGCATTCTGCGCGATGGGCGGTGCGGTAGCTGCGGAGGAGCCGCCGTTGGTCATTTCTGCCAAGTAGATCGCTTGATGGGCGGCACGTGTTTCCTTGTCCGCGTCCGATAGCGCACGCTCTTCTGCGGTCGCATCTTTACCGTTGAGGCGCTGCAACTCCAAGTCATACGCAGCCATCATGGAGACTTCCCGGTTCAGGCGCTCGGCATGGTGGAACATGAACCCGCTGAATGCGTTTATCCGAGTCAGGGCGCTTTTACGATCATCAACCTCCAATGTGTCGTACATCATGGAGCGGTTGAACTGCCCCATCTTGTTTGCTTCGCGCACAAGAGCCTCGTACCGCTTGACTTCTTTGGGTAGATTAGGGTCGCTGAAGTCGTAGTTATCCAGGGAAGGAGCGGCACGCCGCTTGTCCTTCTCACCCTTGGCCCCGAGAATTTCTACTTCTCTACCGAACCCGCTGGACATGAACGTCTTGTACGCACGGGTAATTGCTTTACCAGCATCTCCGTAGCCGTACTTGCCACCCAACATCGGCATGACGATGATCGGAACCTGCGTCAAGTTCACCAAAGCCGAGGAGACGTTGAAGCCGAGCAAGTAGTTGAAGCCGACCGTGTTGATAAGCTGTGCCGTCTGACTGACAGTGGGGCTGACAGCGAACTTGATCCGGCGCTCCATCTCGTCAAGATATTCCTTGGCAAGCTGGTTGTCTTCGGCAGCGCCCTTGCCCATCTTGATCACGTCTTCGCGCATATCCTGCTGCACTTCGTACATGCGGGCTGCGTACTTCATGTTCGACAACTGCCGAGACATCGAGAACGTCTTCTCACGCAGCGCACGGATGGAGTCTTTCTTGAAGCCCTCGGTCTCCTTACGACGTTGGAATGACTGGGCAATCGCGGTTTCCGGCAGCGTAGTCAGATACATACGCAAGACGGACTCCATAGCCTCGTCAAAGCGTTGTTGCTCCACCGAACCCTTCGGGCGGCTCTTCTCCATCGTCTCCAGAATACCGCGTACAAACGACGCGGGCGGGGCGTTCTTGTAAGACAGTTCTCGTACGTTGGAGAACTTCTGTACGTCGGTGGCACCTGCAGCTTTCACTGCAGCAATCGCGCGGTCACGCTCCCGAGGCGATTCAAACGCTTCCACGTAGAGTTCGGTCTGCCCCTTGGCATCCTTCGCGTTGTACGACAGCCAGTAGTTGCCGTTACGGGTCAGTGGGAAGTACGGGTCGATTTCCCCCTTGGACGCTAGCTTGGCATGCAGTTCATCCTTCAACCGTACACGGGCAGCGGGGTCATCTATAGATGAATCCACACGAGAGTCGATTGCACCAAGGAGTTCGTTGTACAACTCTGCGTAAGCTCACGCATGTTGATGTACAGGTTACGTGCCCCGGGCGTGGAGTCCAACAACTTGTTCAGACGATCCCAGGTATCGAGAGCATTCTGTAGATCCACTGCCGAGGCAAGTGCGTACTTGTCTTCGTAGAACTTGCGGGGCCGAGTGGGGTCGATCTTGAGCGTGGTGCTGTCGTAGACCACGGTATCAAACCGTTCTGTTGCGGTCGGACCCGAACGACGAGCCCACTCTTCAGCCTTGCGGACCACCCCTTCAATCTTCTGGTTCCGAGCGTTCTCATCCCCGGCGCGTTCACGCACCAACTCATTGATGCGCGGTGCTTGAGGTAGGTACTTCTTGGCTACGTCTACGAACACCTCAAGAGGCATCACCGAGAAACCAATCCGCCGAGCAGTGTCCCCAGCCGTGGCAAAGAATCTGCTGGCAGCGTTGGCAGCATCTTCACCGACAACTTGCGCGGGGTAGTCAAACATCGAGTCGATTGCGCGAGAGACGATAGGCGCTTTCGGGTTCACCGTCGCTGCAAACAGCAGATCCGCTTCGCGGTACTCCGGGGCTGCAGACAGGATAGCCTTGATCGCACGGTCGGCTGAGTCATACGCAGTCTCGATAGATACCGAGGGCTTACCCATGAAGCTGCGGAACATGTTGCGGACGATGTTGACGAACCGCTCCCATACCGTGATTGCCGCGCCCTTGGGGTTGATGGAGTTCAGCTTCGCCTTGAACTCCTCGTTGGCCCAGGTTTCCGCTACGAACTCATCCAGACTTGTGGCACCGTATGCGGTGTCGAGGCTGTCCTTTACATCGTTGAACAACGTGGTAAGTTGTTTCGTGTAGGGGTTCATCGGGTTGGCAGTGACGTGTGAGGTCATTGCATGCCCCAGTTCATGGAACAACACATGGTTGTTCATGCCGAACACGGAATCCAACGAGATGGAGTTGGTGCGCGGGTCGTATAGCCCCGCTACACGTTTACCTGTGGCATCAGTCAAGTTGTCCACCGCCTGGACGGTGGTGTTCATCGGAATGCTCAGATACAGCTTGGCCAGCTCAGCACTAGGTCCTTCGGACTCCGCAGCGAGTAGGCGCAACGCCTGTTTCAGGTCTCCGTTGTACAGCGCATGGCGCACCACAGGGTGCAGGGGTACTGCGAACTGCCCAGCTTCTTCCAGACTCTTCGGTGTCCAGCCAAGATCTCTCCAGACTTCAGGCGGGGCCACTTTCTTGGGTTTGGCATACGCAGCGATCTCTCGTGCTGCTTCGATGGTGTCTTTTGCCGCAGCTTCCGCGTAGTCCCGGGTTTGTTCCTGTTCGGCATCGTGCCGAGCCATACCAACTTCGGTATTTCTGAGGGAGCGCTGATGCTCCGCTACAAACTTGTTGTACAGCGCCTTGGCGTCTGGAGACAGCTTCTCCTGCACCCACTTCTGCGCTTGCTGTGCAACCTTACCACCCGTGCCTTGGAACCGCGCCTTCTCAACCGAACCTTCACCTTCAGCACGCCGGTACTTTGAGGTCGGGTTCACCACATCGAACGCAATGTCGTACAGGACATCGATCAGGTTCGATGACTTGGAGAAGTACGCCCGGGCAGCGGCAGCGGTCTCGCTGAGCTTGCGCGTTGTAGCTACAACACCAAGAATGGTCTTGCGGTCCCGAGGCGGGAGCTTCTCACCAGACGTAGGTTGATACCCCTTGCGGTCCAGTTCAGCCCAAGTCTTGCGTGCATTCTCCTGCGCCCTGCGCTCATCCGGCGTCAGGTCTGCGTCTTCCGGTGCAGGTTTGGCTTCCTTCTTTTCAGTCTGCGGCGCGGGTTTTTCTATAGCTGGCGCAGATTTTTTATCGCTTTCCGTAGGTGGGGCAACTTTTTCTATAGGTGGCGCGGGTTCAGTGGGAGGTGCAGCAGCTTCATCGGCCTTGCGCTGTGCTTCCTCTGCACGCTCCAACATTTGTTGGGGTGTAAATTTAGGCGTAGAAGGGGTAGGTGCGGTCAGCAGCGAGGGGTCGAAGTCGTACCCAGTAGTTTCTTTCCACTGCTTGAGCTTCTGTTCAAGCTCGGCCTCAATCGCTTCGTACTCTGCACGTGCAGGTGAAGGTGCCTTGCCTTGTCGTGGCCGGAACGGTTCCCGCCCATCGGCGGTCATCAACTCACCCTTGCGCGTATTGATCCGACGCAGGTCCTCAAGGAGGGATTCCTGGGTTACCGGGCCAGCGGGAGCGACAGGCGGCGCAACAGGGGGCGCAACAGGCGGTGGGGGAGGAGGTGTGACAGGGGGCGGCGGTGCGGCGGCTTCTACTGCAGGGGGTGCAACTCCCTCTCCCATAGCAGGGCTTGGAGGAGGTTCTGCAGGGCGTACCACTGAAGGTTGTTCAGGTGCGACAACTCCTGCGGGGGTTGCTTCTCCAACGGGTTGCACAGGTACTGAAACGCCCTCTCCAACAACGGGAGGGGTAGGTTGTCCAGCAGCATCTTGTTGTCCTTCCGGAGGGGCAGCAGCCTTACGCTTATCAAGCTCGGCTTGGACCGCCTGAATCAGATCCGACTTTTGTTGCTCTGGAGGCTTGGCCAACTGATGTTGCAGTGTGGTTTCCAGTAGACGGACAGGCCACGCATCCATCGGAGGGATTTCGGGCGCACCGGGAGGGGCGGCTTCCGCAGCGGGGGCAGGTTCGGGAGTAACCGCAGCTTCAGTAGTAACGGGGGCAGTAGCTTCAGTAGTAACGGGGGCAGTAGCTTCAGTAGTAACGGGAGCTTCGGGAGTAACGGGAGCTTCGGGAGTAACGGGCGGCTCAATGGCAGGAGGTGCCGGAGGGGCAACGGGGGTTTCAGGCGTGGGGGGTTGTTCCGCCGCAGCCCGCTCGTCCAAGATTCGCTGAGCCTCAGACTTCTGCCGCTGTGCTTGCGCAACTGCACCGGGAGCACCGAACGCAGTGCCACCAATCGCCCCCTTGATGCTGGCGTTGAGGATACGGTCGATGTTCTTCTGGCTGAATACTTCTCCTGTGGCACCCGCAGTCTGCTCGGCCAAGATACCAAGAAGTTCTTGCGCACCTTCCGTCGCGGCTTCGCCCAATCCAGTCTTCGCCAATTCCTTGGCGATGTTTACCTTCAACGACTGAGGAACAATCGTGGACTGCTGAATGAGTTCATTGGCGACCTTGGCACGGGCGGCAGGGGAGAACTGCCCCAACAAACGCGCAGGGATGATCGAATCCAACGCAGCTTGCGCAGCACCGAAAGTAATTGCGACACCCGGAGCAAGGTTACCCGTTTCCTCAAAGATGCCCTGAAATGTGCTTGGGGCATTCAACCCCAACGACGCGGTGCCGAGACCGATGTTGGTTCCGCGTGAGGCCCCCCTAGCCGCAACCTCTGCACCATAACGATCAGCAGCGCGTGCCGCGAGTCTCTCGGCGTAGATCTTCGCCGCGTCTTCAGACATCCCGCGTGTGGCGGCGGTCTGTGCGGCTTTCTCCGCAGCAAGACGTTCCAACCCGCTGGTCGCTACACGCTTACCAATCGCTCCAGATGCACCTGCACCCGTAAGCATGGCGATCATGTCTGGAGTCAGTTCGCCAAGAGACTCCGCTATGTATCCAGGCAGATCACCCGCACCGCGAATATCTCTAAACGACTTGAACGCGGTGGGGTACTTGAGTTCGGCTTCTTGTTGCTTGGCCTGAGCTTCCGCAAGTTGTTCCCGAGCATAAGCCTCGTTACCAACGAGAGACCCCGCGAGTGCGGGGATCAGGTCGGTGACGGTACTACCCAGGCCAGACACAGCGCGGCCAAAGCCGCCCTTGATAAGCTGCCCCAGTCCCAGTTCCCGGTAGTCCGGACGATACCCAAACTTTTGTTCTGCAAGAGCGGCAAGCCGCTGTGCCTGAGCCTGTACTACTTCATCCGGTGTGGAGTCGGGAAACGATACAGGCCCATAGTTGGGTATCTGGACTACTTTCACTGGGCTCCTCCAAGCTCACGCATTGCCTGCTCTACGGAGGTTATCCCAGAATCACGCCCAGTGGAACCAAGGATGTCGCGCTTGTACATCTCTGCAGCGCGGTTAATAGCCGATTCTGCTGCGCCCCAGCCAGTTCTAGGATCGTACTTGATGCGCCCGTTGGCAATATCGTTCAGCACGCGCTTGCCGTCTTCACTGCGGTTCAAGTAAGCACGCATCTCAGGGGTGACCGCCCCCGTGAAGAACTTGGAGTTGACATCCTGCCGTAGGGCCAACTCATCACGCATCGACGGAGGCTTGATCCCACCGATACCTTTGTTCGCCGCGAGGGCCGCACGCAACTGTGCTTGCTGGTTGGCGATTTCTTTCCGAGCAGTGGTAGCTTCCCGACGCGTAGCTGCTTGTTCAGCAACTTGGAACGCTTGCCCTGCCAACTGCATCTGGTTGTTGTCGAACGCTTTACGCAGGCGCTGGTATTCGTCCATCTTCTTTTGATAGAGGTCGAACCGGTTCATAGCCTCGGCGCGGCGGGCTTCTTCTATAGTGGACTCCATCTTGATGATGATCGCCTGCTGTTCATTTCGCAGCTTGTTGAACGCCGCGTCTTGGGCCTTCATACGATCTTCATAGGCGAGGCCACCGCGCCCGGCGTTTGCCAAGTTCTGCCAAGCCTTTCCGCCCCGAGCCCCAGCAAGGAGAAACTCCTGCAGCCCACGCATAGCACGACCCTTCTTCTCCTCCTCATGCGTCATCGCCTGCTTGTTGTACATCTCCTGAAGTTGTTTGATGCCAGACTCCAGCTTCTGCCCTGCGGGACCGGTAATACCAGCAGCCTTGAGCGCCGCATCCATGTCGGCGTTGATCCCTGTTTGCGTGGGGGCCTGTTGGTCAAACTGCCTCTTCAACGCGTCATCAACGTATTTTGCGTAAGGGTTTACATCCGGCGGCTCAGCAGCGGGCATCGCGGGAGTGGTAGGTTTGGCCGCGCCGGGGGCATTGGGCACCCGAGTAATCTTCATGGGCGCTGCCGGAGCCGGGGCCGCAGCGGCAGGTGCCGAAGGCGCTGCTGGAGCTTGAGAAGCAAAACGCCTCTTAATCTCCTCCTCTGGGTAACCCATCTGCCGAAGCTCGGCAGCGGTGAACATACCCTTCTTCCCCCCAGGGCCGTATGCTTCAACACGCGGCTCGTTACTGGGAGGTTCAGAATACGCAACCCCTTCGGCTCCCGCAAACTCAGGCGTCAGACCGCCCGGAGCGAACCCGAGTTCGTCATCGTCGTAACCCAAAATCCCGCCAGCACGCAGGGGGACGATATCCGGCTCCAAGCTGGTGATACCTTGAGGGCGGTTTTGCTGCTGAATCTGCTGCGCCATCTGCTGCATGGCTTGCTGGTCCTGCATCTCTTCTTGACGCATCGCAGGTAGGGCAGTGTCACGGACATCCTGAAGATCAGGCTCCGACATACCTTCATCTGCTGCCCCCATATCAGGGGCCATATTCTGCGCCGCTGCCGCTGCTATCCCCTCGGCCACAGAAGGCGTTGGCGAACCGCCCCCCTGCTTTTGGGACATCAGGTAATTAACCAACCCCATCAAGTCTTGCAGGGGCTTCGGCACATTGGCGGACGCCGCACGGGGAGGCTGACCAGCTTGGATGACAGATTCGATGCCGTTCATATGTGACCTCAACCGTTCGGGAACAACTTCTTGATTTGATCGGCCAACCCCATCAGGCCCCCCAACGTACCAGATAGTTGCCCCAGACCCGTCGTAGCCTCAGAAGTGGTTTGCGTACTTACGGGCAGGCCCTGAATGAGGCTTTGCTGGAACTGCAACTGCTTGTAGGGGAAGAGACGCTCCTCCTCAAACTGAGCACGATCCGCTGCGATACCTTCGGATTCGATATCGCGCTGTGTTCTCCCCATACCAGACATCATGTCCGCAAGGGTCTTGGCTTGGCCTTGCTCGGTGTTGAACTGCCCCATCGCCCGGTCGTAGGCGTTGGCATACCCGGTGCCGATTGCTTTGTTCTGCTCTTGCAGAAGGTTACGTTCAAGCTCGGAGGATTCAATTGCTTGTCGTCCACCCCCCATAGCACTGAACGCCCCAGCACCGCCAGCCCCACCAAACTTAGCGCCGAGCTTGGTGCGAGAGATATCCCCTTGACGGCGCATTTCCTCAAGCTGCGGAGTCAGCACCGCCTGCAGGTATGGGTTCATGTACTGGGAGGCGATGCCGCCTGGACCAGTTTGTTGCCCAGTGACTCCCGTAGAAGTCATGGTAGGAAGTTGGTAAGCATCGGTAGAAGAGAACGTCTGCCCGAGCTGCCCGGGGAACGACAAACCTTCCAGCCCAGTGGAAACCTTGCTCTGCAGTGCCGAGGGACCTGCCGTCAGGGGGCCGGTGTAGGCTTGATACGGTGTAGCGGCAAGTGCTTGCCCTTTCCCCATGTAGTCCGCTACATAGGGTCCGATATATGCAGACAGATTCGATTCTGTGCTGGTGTCCCCAGCCAATCCACCTGCATCAAATGCAACCGCACCGCCCTCGGCAAATCCAGCAATACCCCCAGGAGTGAACTTGGCCGGGTTGATCTGCCTACCTTGCTTCTTGGTTCCCGTACGCGCCTGCCGCACCCGGTCCATCATCTTGTAGAGGATCTTGGCACCTGCATCGGAATTACCGTTACCAAGGTGGGAGACCACATCAGCCGGGATGACGAACTCACCATGACTTAGTTTGGCGGGACGCTTGCCGTCGATGGAGCTTGGGATCTTGTCCGCCATACCGTCTGTCTCCCCGCGCAAGTATCGAGGAGGTAGAGCCCTGCCACCTCGGGCAAGCCCCATCAGCCCACCTTGAGCGGCACCTGATGATTGTTTGTACTCGGCGTCGGTATCCCCAGGAGCCCCCGTAGTTCCAGAAGTCCCCGTAGTTCCAGAAGTCCCCGTAGTTCCAGAAGTCCCCGTAGTTCCAGAAGTGGGAGCCACAGTCGGCGCATAGGTGACATCGGTGAAAT
>Ga0209985_10000771_pt1 | contig 33446 bp, 33 predicted proteins | sample NOAtaG_FD_187305 | JGI IMG/M metagenome (GOLD analysis project Ga0209985, IMG submission 187305) | Freshwater lake microbial communities from Lake Erie, under a cyanobacterial bloom - NOAA_Erie_Diel6S_1000h metaG (SPAdes) (version 2) | ecosystem: Environmental > Aquatic > Freshwater > Lake ...
CGTGGGTGGTGCGGCCGGGGGCGGTGGTGCGGTCGGCGGCGGCGGAGATTCGCGGTGCTGCTGCCATAACGACCCGGTGCTGCGCGAGCTTGTGCGGTCGTATTTGGTGTGGGAGAGCACGACGCCCAAGGCCGAGGCGGCGTTGAAGCGGATCGATCAGGCGGTGGTGGATGTCAACGAGCTGCGGGTGTGCATGCCGGGTGAGATTGCGCAGATCATGGGGGCGAACTATCCGAAGGCGGAGGAGCGTGCGACGCGGCTGCGCGCGACGCTGAACGATTTGTATCGGCGTGAGCACTGCCTGAAGCTGTTTCACCTGAAAGAGAAGTCGCGGAAGGAATCGCGGGCGTACTTGGAGACGCTGGCGGCGATCCCGGCGTTTGTCGCGGCGCGGGTCGCGGTGCTGAAGCTGGGGATCAACGTTGTGCCGATGGACGAGAGGCAGTTGCAGTGTCTGAAGAACGCGCGGGCGTTGGCGACGACGACGGACCTGAATACGGCGGTGGGGATGGTGGAGAAGGCGGTGAAGGCCGCGGACATGCCCGAGACGGCGTACGCGATTCAGGCGTGGAGCGACGAGGCGCAGACGGTGGTGGTGAAGACGGTGAAGAGTTCGGCGTCGGGGACGGGTTCGTCGGCGACGGCTTCATCGAACGCGTCGAGCGGGACCTCGGGTGGGAATGTGAAGAGCGCGGGGTCGAAAGCATCGGGCGGGAAGGCGAGTGCGCGTGGGGCGGATGCGAAAACTGAGCGCGGCGGCAAGGGCGAGGCCGGTGCTTCGTCGAAGCGCGGCGGTGCTGTGAATCGCAAAGCCGCGGGCGGGGGGAAGAAGGGCTCGGGCGGCGGGGGTGGAGGCGGCAAGAAGCGTCGGCCTTGAAGGGTTGTGATGGGATATGTGAGGCCGCGGCGTGAGGGGAAGGGATGGGGGCGGGCTTGTTAGGCGGGGTGGAAGAGACGGAGCGTGCGCAGTGGCAGGGCACAACAAGTGGAGCAAGGTGAAGCACCGCAAGGCGGTGGTGGACAAGCGGAAGGGCAAGGCCCTGAGCATGTGTTCGCGGCTGATTATCTCGGCCGTGCGGAAGGGCGGGCCTGATCCGAACTTCAACCATGCGTTGCGGACGGCGTTGGATGAGGCGAAGTATCACAACGTGCCGAACGAGAACATCGATCGCGCGATCAAGAAGGGCGCGGGGGCCGGGCAGGGCGACAACTACGAGCACGTGCGGTACGAGGGGTATGGCCCCGGCGGGGTGGCGGTGGTGGTCGATGCACTGACGGACAACCGCACGCGCACGGCGGCGAATGTCCGCAACATCTTTGAGGATTACGCGGGCAAGCTGGGCACCAGCGGCTGCGTGGCGCACCAGTTCGAGTTCAAGGGGCGGATCGAGATCAAGGCGGCGGCGAAGGACGAGGACCGCGTGATCGAGGCGGCGCTGAACGCGGGGGCGGACGATGTGAAGCTGATCGACGAGCAGGAGGGCGTGTTTGAAGTGTTGTGCGCGCCCGGGGCGTTGCATGCCGTGAAACAGGCGCTGTCGGCGGGGAAGTTCACACTCGGCGAGAGCGGTGCGGAGATGATCCCCACGCAGACGGTGACGGTGACGGGCGAGCAGGCGAAGGGTCTGCTGGAGCTTGTGGACGCGATGGAAGACGATGAGGACGTGAGCAAGGTGTACACGAACGCGGACATTCCTGAGAGTGAGCTGGCGAAGATGGAGTGAGGGACGGCGGGTGGCGAAGTGGCTGAGTGGCGAAGTGGCTGAGTGGCTGAGTGGCTGAGTGGCAAGTGAGAAAGACACGCTCAGACTGACCAGGATTCGACGGCGTTTTTCAGGCCTCGTTGGGGGTCGTTGACTTGGCGGAGGTCGATGATGACGGGCCCGCGGTAGCCGCAGGCGCTGAGGGTGGCGGCGTAGGCGTGAACGTCGAGGCGGCCTGTGCCGAGGGCGGAGGTGAGCGGCGAGCCGGGCGCGGTGCTGACGGCGCGGCGTCCGACGGCGGAGACGTCGCAGAGGCGGGCGCTGGCGAGGGTTCGGGCGAGTTTGGCGGCGTGGGCGATGGGGTCGCCGCCGGCCATGAGGATGGCGGCGGGGTCGAGGCCCGGTGCGATGAGCTCGTGCGATGTGCGGGCTGGTTGCGATGTGTCGGCGCTGGGCGGGGCCCAGTGGTGATCGGCGATGCGGACGTCGAACTTTTCGGAGGCCGCGGCGAGCTGATCGATGATGACGCGGTCGGTCTGCGCGGGGAGCATGAGGCAGAGGGCGGCGAGCTTGGCGTGGGATTCGTTGAGCGAGCCCGACGCACCGACGAGTGTGCGGAGATCGGCGAGGAGCTCGATCGCGGCGAGGGTGGCGCTGACGGCGCGGTCCTGATGCGCGGGAAGGGCGAAATGCTCGGGGGGGATGAAGAGGTCGAGGCCCGAGAGGCCCAGATTGCTGCGGCGGAGCAGTGCGGCGAGCTCACGCCGGGCGGAGCGGTCGAGATCACGCGGGCGGAAGCCGGGCTCGGCGGCGTTGAGCTGCACGGCGCCGACGCCTCCGGCGCGGGTGAAGGCCAGCGCGGCGCGGAGCTTTGTGGATGGGTCGGCGTCGCTGATTGCGGGTGCGGGCAGTTCAAGCCCGAGCAGAGCGAGCGCCAGCGGCGGCAGGGGGAAGTTGGCGGTGGAGCCTTCGGGGATCACGCGGAACGTTAGCCGATCGGTCTGCGGCGAACTGCGGCGGACCGGCGAGAAACCTACGATTCTTCGTGCTGAAGATCGGGCATGTTCAACTCGGGACGAATCTGCTGCTGGCGCCGATTGCGGGGTACTGCGATCTGGCGTTTCGGCTGGTGTGCCGACGGCAGGGCGGCGTGGGGCTGGCGTGTACGGACCTGCTGAGCCCGCAGGGTTTGCTGCGCGGGACAGCGACGAGCCTGGACCTTGCGAGGACGAACGACGAGGACAAGCCGGTGGGGATGCAGCTCTACGGCGGGATCCCGGAGATCATGGCGGAGGGTGCGGTGTGGGCGGCGGAACACGGGGCGACGATCGTCGATATCAACATGGGCTGCCCGGTGGACAAGGTGACGAAGAAGGACGGGGGGAGCAAGCTGCTGTGCATTCCCGATACGACGGCGGAGATCGTGCGCAGGTGCCGCCGGGCGCTGGAGCCGTACAACATCCCGCTGACGTGCAAGATGCGGCTGGGGTGGTTCAACGATCAGCCGATCGCGGAGAAGCTGGCGCCGCGGCTGATCGACGAGGGCGTGCAGGCGGTGACGATCCACGGTCGGACGACCGAGCAGAAGTTCATGGGGGTGGTGAATCTGGACGGGATCAAGCGTGTGGTGGAGGCGGTGGGGAATCACTGCAAGGGGGCGGGGTTGAATGTGCCGGTGATCGGGAATGGGGATGTGCGCGAGCCGGGGGATGCGAAGGCGATGCTCGATGCGACGGGGTGCGCGGGGGTGATGATCGGTCGTGGGGCGCTGAGCACGCCTTGGCTGTTTCGTGATAGCTGGTCGGTGATCACCACGGGAACGCACGAAGCGGAGCCGAGCACGAGCGAGAAGCTCGAGATCGTTCGGCAGTACATGCGGTTTATGCTGCAGTTTCGCGATGAGCACTACTGCATGTTCCAGATCCGGCGGCGGATCAGTTGGTTCGGCAAGCGGCTGGGCAAGGAGTTGGATCATCGCGGCCGGCCGGTGGGCTGTCGCGGGTTGAAGGAGGCGGTGAGGGCGGCGCGGAGTCCGGATGAGGTGTACGCGGCGCTGGAGAAGTTTGAAGCCGGCGGATTGCGGGGGATCGACTCGGTGGAGGCGACGGCGGAAGCGGCGGGGTGAATGGGGGGAACGGGAATCGGGATTTGGCAAACGGCAATCGCAGAAAGGGCGGGGGCGTTCGATTGCTCGCGGCCTATTGGTTTTCGCCTATTCCCGATTGCCGATTCCCGAATGCCTGTTTACTTCAACGCGATGGATTTCATGCGGACGTTGATCTCGGGGGTGAGGCAACCGGCGTTGGCGCAGCGGGTTTGATCGAACTGGTTTGGGCCGCAGGCTGGGGCTTTGAGGAGGCAACGGGCCATTTCGCTGGCGCGTTGGTTGGTGGTGGGGATGACGGTCTGCGGGCCTTCCATCGCGACGACGATCATTCGGCGGCTGGGTGATTCGCACATCAGGGCCATGCCCAGACGCTTGAGCTCTTCGTCGTTCACTTGATGGATGGTTCGGCCTTGCAGTACGTCGGCGGACCAGTTGACGCAGGCGAGTTCGCCGGTGTCGGTTTCGCCGATGGCGAGGACGACGGCCGATCGCGTGTCGGGATTGGTGTCGGGTTCGTCGGTCGGTTCGGTGTTGGTGGTGCTTGATGAGGCGGTGGTGCGCGGGTTGATCGTCGGTTGTGTGGGCTGCGGTTGAGGTGCGTTGACGCTCACGATCCACGCGGCGACGACGAGTGCGACCATCGCGGCGAGGGCGGAGATCGCGAAGAGTCGGCGGCGAAGCACGAGGCTTAGCGGTTTCGCCGTGCACGCGGGCGGAGAATCGGTCATCCCGGTTTCGAGGTTGTTCACCTCGTGTGCGGCTCGGAGCAGTTCCAGCAGGCGTTGATCGTTCAGTCGGCTCATGCGTACGTCCCCCGTTTCATGGTTGTTGATCGCTGCGGGTGTGGCGCTCGGCGGAATCTGGATTCGGGTTTGGTTCGAGCACTGAACGGAGGCGGTCGAGGGCGGCCTTTTTCCGGGCGTGGGCGGTGCTGGGCGAGACGTTGAGCTTTCGGGCCAGTTCGCGGTCGGTTGCGCCCGCAGCGAGGAGGCGGAGCACCTCGGCGTCGGTTGGTTCGAGGCCTGCGAGCCGGCCGTCGAGGGCGGCACGGATGCGGTCGATGGACTCGGCCTCGTCCATCAGGCTCGCGGGGTCCGCTTCTGTGGGCTCACCATGGAGATGCACGGCGGAGTCGGTGCGGGCCATCTGACGGGACTCGCCGCGGGCGAACTCACGGTGGACGTTTTGCATCACGGCGTAGATGAACGTGCTCAGGGCCGATCGGGAAGGGTCGTAACGCCGATCCCTCAGGGCTTCAAAGACGCCTTTCCAAACACGCTGGCTCAGATCGTCGGCGACGTCGTGACGGTTGTTGACGCGTTGCAGGAGGGTTCGACGAACCCAGGGCCCGAAGCGGGCGAAGGCCGAGGTGAACTCGGACGGTTCGGTTCGCTCGGGTTGGGGTTCGGTTCGGCTCATGACATGCCATCGTGTGCGACAACGCGCGATCTGTTCGGCGGGATCGTCGGTGGGCGACAGAGGCTATTCGGTCAAAGAGTCCGTGCGCTCGCCGAGCGCGGAGGGTTTGGTGGCAAAGAACTTTGGCGTGGTGGTCGGCGAGGCGAAGATGATGCTGAGCCGAGCGCGGGGGACGTCCGAGAAGGTGCCGAGGATCGAGGAAGTTGGGTGCGGGGGTGCCTTGGTTGAGGAGGTTGAACCGAGGGCTGAAGAAAACCCGGGTGAATGAGCCGACGTAAAGTGTTGATCCGAACGCAGACTGAAGAACTCATTGGAGATGATGCATGTCGCTGAAGCCGATCCGCAATGTTGTGGCCCTGTCGCTGGTGTTGTTCGCGGGGGTGTGTGCGCCGATGGTGAGCCTGGCGCAAGAGCCGGCGAAGGCTTCGGAGCCGAGCGCTGAAGAGCGAGCGGTGATCGAAGACAAGTTGAAGGTGGTTCTGGAGAAGCTGGCCAGCGGCGGGCTGAGCGAGTCGGACCGCAAGCAGCTCAACGAGCAGGTTCGGGATCTGCGGGCGGCGCTGGGGAAGGGTGCCGACGCGGACGAGAAGGCGGTGGAGGAGAAGGCCCGTCGCGTGGCGGTTGAGAACGCGAAGAACCCGGGCTCGATGCAGCCCGCGCCGGGTGCAACGGGGTCGGGGATCGAAGCGCCGAAGCACCCGGCTGATGCGGTGTTGAAGTTTGAGCAGACGCTGCACGACTGGGGCTCGATCTCGGACGAGACGCCCGTGACGTACTCGTTCAAGTACAAGAACACCGGGACCAGGTCGGTGAAGATTCTCGGCGTGAAGGCCAGTTGCGGGTGCACGGGCTCGCAGGCGGCGAAGCTCGAGGTTGCGCCGGGTGAAGAGAGCTCCATCGACGTTCGATTCGATCCGAACGGGCGGTCGGGACGGGAAGCGAAGACCGTCACCGTCGAGACCGACGATGACAAGGTGAAGACGTACCAGTTGCTGGTGACATCGAACGTGCAGAAGACGATCATCGTCGAGCCGATCTCGGTGTGGTTCGGGCAGAGCCAGCCCGGCAAGGGCGCGCCGCCGCAGAAGGTGACCATCACGGCAAGGCCCAAGGACTTCGCCATTACGAAGGTCGCGCTCTCGGGCGCGCAGGCGAGCAAGATGCAGGTCAAAGAGGTCGCGCAGCGCACGGTGGCGATCGACGGGCAGGACCTGAAGCAGTATGAGTATCAGGTGACGATCGACCCGTCGCTGCCGATCGGGAACTACTCCGCCGCGGTGACCTTTGACACCAACCAGACGAACCCGAAGTTCCAGCGGGTGGCGATGGGGATCAACGGCGAGGTGGTGGGCTCGGCGGTCTTGAACCCCGCGGAGTTCTACGTGCGGATGGCGATCCCCGGTGAGGCGGTCATGGGCGAGGTGCAGATCGTCTCGCGGAGCAACACGCCGTTCAAGGTGCTCTCGGCGACGGTGGAAGGGATGCCCGAGGGGACGTACCCGGTGCTGGACGTTCGCCCGCGCGAGGGGAAGAACATGGCGGCGCAGCGCATCCTGCTGAGCGCCACGGCGCCGGTGAACCATCTTGAGCTCAAGGGCACGGTGGTGCTGAAGACCACGCTGCCCGACATGGAAACGATCCGCCTGCCGATCCGCGGCTGGCAGGCGCAGCCGGCCGCCCCTGTGCAGGTCCAGCAGCCCAAAGCCGCGGCACCCGCCACGCTGACACCCGCGCCGGCAACCAAAGGTGATCAGGCGAAGTGATCGATCGACCGACCGACCGGTGCAACGCCGGAGAGAAGGAACTGCGTATGGGTGGTACGTGCGAGAGCGGCGGCTGCGGCTGCGGAATGATCAAGGGTGGTCTCGCCTGCGTGGTGAAACGCTCGGCGGCGATCGTCGCCCTGTCGCTCGCGGTCGCGTTGGTACACCGGGCGATGTCGCCGGCGATTTCACTGGAGTTCAAGCAGGGCTCGGGGATCAAGCTGCCGGTGACGGGCGCTGAGCAAGCGGGCAAGGCCGCCGACGAGCCGAAGATTCCGAAGAGTCAGCACAGCAGCGGCGTGGAAGCGACGCCGATCAACCCCCTCGATCCGAGCACACCCAGCACGCCGACTTTGCCGACGCAAACCGGTACCCGAGCTTCTGCACCGGCGGCTGACAGCGACGGCGCGAAGATGCTCACCACCGAGCAGACCAAGGCGCTGTACGACCAGGGTTTGACGCAGTTTGTCGATGCGCGGGCCGTGGCGGAGTTTGAGAAGGGGCATATCCCCGGGTCGATCAGCCTCCCCGCCACCGACTTCACGGGCGACAAGATCATCGCCACCGACGGCAAGATCAACATGCGGCTGAATCGTTCGATGAATGTCGTGGTCTATTGCGGCGGGGGCGATTGCTCCGACTCGAAGCTTGTCGCGAAGGAGCTTGTCGCGCGCGGGTTCTCGATGACCGCGGTCTATCACGACGGGTGGAACGGCTGGTTTGCTTCGGGTCACCCGAAGAGCAGCGGTGCGGAGCTGCCGCCGGGCATGCTGCCGATGATCGATCCGCCCGCGAGCACGGGAGGGAGCCAGTGATGAACACCACACCGACAAACGCCGGCGGTTCCGCGAGCGAAGGCGCTTCGTGCTCGACAAGCTGCGGCGGCTCGTGCGGGTGCCCGCTCCGCGTTGTCGTGCCCACCACGCTGCGGCTGGTGCTGGGCGGTTTGCTGATGTACTCGGGCTGGTTGAAGCTCGGGATCTCGAGCTTCGGCGGCGCACTTCCCACCACCAGCCCGGAGAAGTTCGCCGAGACGATCAAGAAGTTCGACCTGCCGCTGGTGGGTGATGACGTGGGGATCATTTCGATCCTGGCCTTCGCGATCCCCTGGACCGAGGTCATCGTCGGCGTGCTGATGGTGCTCGGGCTGTGGACAAGGGCCGCGGCGCTGGTGGCGACGGGTCTGCTCGCGTCGTTCACCGTCGGGCTGGCGCTGGTCATGGCCCGCGGGGTGGAGATGTCGTGTTCGTGCTTCGGTTCGGCGAAGTTCCTTTGCGGCGAGACCGTCGGTGCCTGCCACATCGTCCGCAACGCGGTGCTCATGGCGATGGGCTTGATGCTCGTGTGGAAGGGCTCGGGGGCGCTGGGGCTGGATGGGTTTCTGAGCCGCCGGCGAGGTTGAGCGGGCGATTGAGCAACTGGCTGTTGTAGAGAAGTAACCGGCTTTCGAGCGATCACCACACCCGAACACACGCCGTTCGTGATGGTGATTCGTGGTTGAGGTGGGCTGACTTGGGGGCGGTTGGTGGCTATGATCGAGGCTCAGCACCGTCGCCCGGCGGCTTTGCGGGTGTTCCGCAGTCGGCCGGGCAATCCCAGGACGGAAGAACGCATGTCGCAGATGAACCGTTTCGCTACCGCTACCCCGAAGGTCAAGGCCGCCAAGAAGAGCGCCAAGGGCAAGATCTACGTCGACTACAAGGACGTGGAGAAGCTCCGGCGGATGATGTCGCCAAACGGCAAGATCCACGGGCGCAAGCGTCTGAGCACCACCGCGGGCGAGCAGCGTCTGATCGCCGCCGCGATCAAGCGTGCGCGGTACATGGGCCTGCTGCCCTACACCTCCGCGACCCTGTGAGTTTGAGCCCTTTGGGGCTCGTTCACCAACACGCGAACTGAACTTCACGCAGCCGCCCGGTCTACCCGGCGGCTGCTTTGCTTTGGTGAAGTCGGGTCGGGAAGCAGTGCTGAGTGCTGAGTGCTGAGTGCTGAGGCGTTGATCTCTGGTTCGCCGCATACGCTCACGCATGAGCAGCACCAGCCCATCGGTTGTTGGTCAATCGCCAGCCTTTGCCACGCCCAAGCGTGATTACACGAACCTGCTGACGCACCTGCGTCCCGCCGGCGGCGTGATGCAACGCATGCAACTCTTCGTCGATCGCGTGTGGGATGCGTTTCACGCTCGGGGCGTTTCGTGGGTGGGGTTCTACACCATCGATCCGCAGAACCCGCAGCAGATGCTGCTCGGCCCGCGGCGAGACAAGCCGGCCTGCTCGCCCATCGGGCTTCACGGTGCCTGCGGGCGCTGCCTGACCTCCGCACGTCCGCTCGTGGTGACGGACGTTGCGCACCTCGGCGCGGGGTACATCGCGTGTGATCCGCGCGACCGCTCCGAGGTTGTCTTGCCGTGCGTGATCGACCAGGGCTCGGCGTGGGCGGTGCTCGATATCGACAGCCACGAGGTCAACGCCTTCGACGTGCACGATGCGCTCTCGCTGAGCCGGTTGCTCTCGCAGATGGGCCTGACCGCGCACATGACCAGCGACGCGGCGGACGTGGTGGTGGTCTGAGTTCAAGCCGACGCGCCCGCGCATTCAGAACGGCGGCGGGCAGACCGCCTCGACGCGCCTGTGCGTCGTCGGGTCGGTGAAGACCAGTCGCGTGGCGTGCAGAAGCAACCGCGGTGCGAGGGCCGGATCGCCGTAGAGCGGGTCGCCGATGATCGGGTGGCCTTTGCCTTTCGGATCGCCGAGCGGACCTTTGAGGCTTCCCGGGCCGGCCCAGGCGCAGTGGACGCGGAGCTGGTGTGTGCGCCCGGTGAGCGGGTTGAGTTCCAGTCGCGTGCGGTCGGGCTCATAGGCGAGCACGCGGTAGGAGGTGATGGCGGGCCGGCCGTGGGCGCGGTCGATGATCTGCATCGGCCTGCGCGAGACATCGGGCCTCATCGGGGCGTTGAGTGTGCCGGACTCAAACCGCACGTGCCCCTCGACCACGGCGGTGTAGGACTTCTCCACCGCGCGGGACTCAAACTGTGCGGAGAGCTCGCGTTGGGCATGATCGGTGAGCGCGACGAGGAGCAGCCCGCTGGTGTCCATGTCGAGCCGATGAACGGTGATGGGTCCGGTGGCGCGGGGGAAGTGCTCACGCACCCACGAGACGCAGCTTTGCTGGTTCTCGGGCGTTTTGCCCGGCACCGACAGCACCCCCTCGGGCTTGTTCAGCACGAGGTAGTTCGGCGAGGCGTCGACAATCACGCGGATGTTCATGCGATGGATGGTGACGAACAGGAACGTCCGAGAAACGTAGGACCATCCGTCGCGGCGTTATCCGCGATGCATCAACGAACACACCACGACCGAACGCCGACCAACACGCGCTGAGATCACCCGGCATCAGCGAACCTTTCCGACTATCGCGGTCAGGGAATCTGAATCGGGGCTGAAGAGCCTTGGCGAAGCGTCCGATGGATGTGAAGATGGGTGGACCGGCACGCCGCCGGTGCGCACCTTGCTTGATCACACGCACCGACCGGCATCGGCGTCCGCGGCCTACTCCGCCGCACGCCGGCCCCACGCCGAACGGGTCAGGAGCTCGCTCATGAAGTCCTCTCGCACAACCAACGCCCTGCTCGCCTGCATCGCGGTTCTGCTGGGTCTGAACCTGGTCGTGGGCGGAAACTCCGGTCACGGTTTGAACATCACCAGCCCCGCGCTGGCGCAGAACCAGCCCTCAACCCCGTTCAACAGCAGCGAGTTTGCGCGTCGCACGGCCGACGGTGTGACCGAGATGAACCAGCGTCTGGCACGCTTGGAATCCAAGTTCGACAGGACTATCTCGGTGAAAATCACGGAGAGCGTGCCGCTGACGGTCACGGGCCTGCCCAAGAGCGACAGCGTGGATGCGGGCACGAAGCCGCAGCCCTGATCGTCCGCTCGATTTGAGGTTTGCCGCGTCGATTGAACGTCTTGAGTTCTCAGTTGGAGGCCCGGAGTTCCGCATGTCAGCGCCACGCACACGCGCCTTCACCCTGATCGAGATGATCCTGGTCATCGCCCTCTTGGGCCTGGCCGGGGCGATGGTGATCCCGTCGATGGGCTCGGTGGGCGGCTTGCGCGTGCAGGCGGCCCTGCGCACGATCGTCAGCGATATCACCTTTGCCCAGTCCGACGCGATCGCCTTCCAAGAGAAGCGGGCGATTGTCTTTGACGTGACGAACAACCAGTACTCGGTTCTTGCTGTGCCGGGCTCGGAGATCGACATCGACACGCAGATGATGTTCGATCCGACGAAGCCGCAGGGGCGGTACCAGGTGAACTTCACGAACCCGCAGTACGGCGGCGCGCGGATCACGCGTGTGGCCTTCAACGGGTCGGAGAGCAACACGACGCTGGTCTTCGACGACATGGGCGGGCCGCTGGTGAGCGTTGCGAGCGATCAGGCAAGTTCGGGTGGTGTGATCACCGTGCAGTGCCCGACAAGCACCTGGGACATCGTCATCGAGCCGTTCACGGGTCGGGTGACGGTGCGGAAGACCGCGGGAGAATGATGAAGTACTTCAGCCGCCGACGCACGGGGTATTTCGGCGCAGCCGTGGTGGCGATGGGGCTGTTGCTGTGGGCACGCTTCCTGCTGATCACCGGTCACCCCAAAACCGCCATGGCCACGCCCGAATCGCCTTCGGGCACCGCATCGTCGGCGGCGGCCGCGGACTCGGACGCTCGCGGGGGCACGAAGCCGGAGCAACCGGCCCGGCGCAAGCCGCTCAGCGGCGCGGGCGCTGCGAGCGCCAACCCGAAGCCCGACGCGGCTCACTGAGAGAACTCGGAGTACTCGAAAAGACAGCCTTCGCGCTGAGGGTTCGCACCTCGGTTGCGCGCGTGCGGTGGTTTCGCCTTGTGTGCGCGTGCGATTGGGGCCAAATGTTCTCGGTCCAACGCCGCGGCATTTCCGCGGCGAGCTTGTTTTTGGGCCTGTTCAGCGGTGAAACGGACCGTGCGGCAACTGCGAACTTTGCCCGCGCGCATCAATCTGGGCAAGCTGCCCAAAGTCCCCGGTCGGAACAGACGACACACATTGAGGACTCGCGCGCGGCGTGGGCCCAACTCAGCTATCCAGTCCGCCCACTTTCGAACATTCACGGAGCATTCTTATGGCCGGTCGCTTCTTCGGACGTACCCCCGCTCAACTGCTGGCTTCCGCCGGCACCCTGTGGACCCTCGCGCTGGTGAGCCTCGTGGTCACCCCGGGCGTCAGTGCGCAGAACGCCGCCGCACCCGCGAACACCCCGCCGGCCGCCGACGGCAAGGAAGGCCTCAAGGGCAAGGTGAAGGTCAGCGACCAGATGCTCGTCGACCTGCACGTGAAAGACCAGAACATCACCGACGTGCTGGAGCTCTTGAGCATCCAGAGCCAGAAGAACATCATCGCCAGCAAGAGCGTCAGCGGGAAAATCTCCGCCGACCTCTACAACGTGACCTTCTACGAAGCGCTCGACTCCATCCTCCACGTCAACGGGTTCGTCTTCAGCGAGAAGGGCAACTTCATCTACGTGTACACGGCCGAGGAGTTCGACAAGATCCAGAAGGCCACCAAGCAGCGCACCGCGAAGATCATCCGCCTGAACTACCTCAACGCCAACGACGCGGCCGAGTTCGTCAAGCCCATGCTCAGCCAGAACGGCGGCGAGATCAAGACCAGCTCCAAGACCGACGAGTTCAAGATCTCCGACAACGTCCCGGGCGGCAAGGACGACTTCGCCCTCGGCGCCACGCTCGTGGTCATCGACTACGAGGAGAACATCAAGGCGGTCGAGAAGCTCCTCGCCGAGCTCGACACCAAGCCCGCGCAGGTCCTCGTCGAGGCCACCGTGATGCAGACCAAGCTCGACGAGGCCAACGCCTTCGGCATCGACTTCTCCATCATCGGCGACGTCAACTTCACCGACTTCGCAACCGTCGGCGGCCCGCTGGGCGTGGCCGACGCGCTCCGCACCGGCACCGGCGCCGGCGCGGGCGGCGGCTTCAGCCCCGGGAACAACAACGGCTTCGGCGTCGCCAGCACCCCCGGCAAGACCGGCGGCAAGAGCACCCTGAAGCTCGGCGTCATCTCCAAGAACCTCGCCCTCGTCATGAAGCTGCTCGACGAAGTCAGCGATACCACCGTCATGGCCAACCCCAAGCTGCTGGTGCTCAACCGCCAGCCCGCCCGCGTGCAGGTCATCGACCGCCTCGCGTACATCTCCACCACGCAGACCGAGACGAGCCAGACCCAGACCGTTCAGTTCCTCGACACCGGCGTGCAGCTCTACTTCCGCCCGTTCGTTTCGACCTCCGGCGAGATCCGCATGGAACTCAAGCCGCAGGTCTCCACCGGCAGCACGAAGGACATCAAGGGCACCGGCGGCGCCGCCGTCACCGTCCCCGACGAGTCGCGTCAGGAGATCACCACCAACGTCATCGTGCAGGACGGCATGACGATCGTGCTCGGCGGGCTCTTCCGCGAGACCACCGTCGCCACCCGTTCGCAGGTGCCGCTCTTCGGCGATATCCCCGTGCTGGGCACGCCCTTCCGCGGCCACGACGACAGCGTCAAGCGTGAGGAGATCATCTTCCTCGTCACGCCCACGATCGTCAACGACAAGGTCCTGCTCAGCCAGAGCGAGCGCGCCGTCGACGTGATCGACCGCGTCCGCGCCGGCACGCGTCAGGGCCTGCTGCCCTGGTCGCGCGACAAGATGACCAGCGCCCTGAACGTCGAGGCCGACGCCGCCGCTCGTCAGGGTGATTACGAGAAGGCCATGTGGAAGCTGGCCCGCTCGCTGACGCTGAACCCGCGCCAGCCCGACGCGCTCCGCCTCCGCGAGCGCCTCGTCGGTGAGAAGGAAGTCTGGCCCGCGCGGCGCATGCTCGACGACGTCGTCAACGAGGAAAGCTACCGCAAGCTCATGGACATCCAGCCCGCGCCCAAGCCCGTCAAGGAGCACTGGATGGAGGGCCAGATGAAGCTGCCCAAGCAGCCCGCCAACTTCCCCCCCGCTATGCCCGCCAGCCCCAAGCGCATTCCCGCGGCCATGGGCACCGAGCCGCAGCAGCCCGAGCAGATTCAGCCCGCGCCGGCGCAGAACGCCAGCGCCGATCAGGCCGCCGCGGCGACGAACACCTCCAACCCGCATGACAACTGGCAGCCCGTCAGCAAGACCCGCGAGACCAACAGCCCAACCGTGCAGCCTTCAACCAGCACGAACGCGGCTCAACAGTCTCCGGCTCCGGCTCAGGCGAACGCAAAGGCTCCGGTGAATCAGCCGCAGGCGAACCAGGCTCCGAAGGGCACGACGCCCGCGCAGCCTGCCCAGCCCGCTCAGCAGCAGCAGGTCACCACGAAGCCCGACGCGCCAGCGTCGCCCACGGCTACGCCCACCACCACCGACCCCGCGAACACCACGACCCAGTCCCCCACCACCCTCGTGACTGTTCCTGAGGGCAGCAACTAACGCCTCTTACGCGGTTGATTCAGCCGCAACCTTGCACACACCGAACGGGTCGGCGTCAATCGCCGGCCCGTTTTTCAGTTTCTCGCCAATCGCCCTCAACCACCCCCCACACACGTCCGACAAAACAGTGGCGGGTGCTTATCGGATCGTTCGCACGTTGATCCGACTTTCCTGACCCGCACAGCCCGTACACGTTCACACCCAGAAACCCACACGGAGACTCCGATGAACCGCACCGCCTTGCCCGCACGCTCGCTTTCAACCAAGACGACGATGAGCCGCACCGCGATGCGCTGCGCCGCCGCCGGTCTGTCGGCCGCTCTGCTGATGACGCTCGTCGGCTGCGCCGGGCACGGCTCATACACCAACGAGGCCCGCCTTGCGAACCGTGAAAAGCAGGCGGTGCTGAAGGCCGACGTGCAGTGGCAGCTCGCTCAGCAGCAGTACCTCGCCGGCGATCTGGAGAAAGCCCGCAAGAGCATCGAGAACGCCTTGGAGATGAACCCCAAGATGGTCAAGGGTTATGTGCTGAACGGGCGCATCATGCTCGAGCTGGGCAATCTCGAACTCGCGGCCAACTCCTTCGCCGAGGCCGAGCAGATCGACGACAAGGACGTGGACGCGAAGTACTTCCAAGGCGTGGTTCTGGAGCGCATGAGCCAGTTCGACAAGGCGCTGGCGAAGTTCCGCGCCGCGATGCAGCTCGACCCGACAAACCCGCAGTACGTCATCGCCTCAAGCGAGATGCTCATCACGCAGAAGCGCTTCAGCGAAGTGAACTCGCTGCTGAAGGAGAAGGGCGCGAACTTCGCGCACAACGCCGGGATCCGCCAGATCCAGGGTCAGGTCGCGATGCTCGAAGGCCGATACGCCGACGCCGCCGAAGCACTGCGCGAGGCCCGTCTGCTTGCACCCGACGACCTGAACATCCAGGAAGATCTCGCGCGGGCTCAGCTCTCCGCCGGTCGATTCCCGGATGCGGAGCTCACCCTCGCGGCCCTGATGAACGCCAAGGGCAACGAGAAGCGCCGCGATCTGCGCGCCATGCACGCCCGCTGCCTGATGCAGATGGACCGGCTCGGCGAGGCCCGCACCGCCTTCATCGCCCTGACCAGCGAAGACGAAGGCAAGAACGACCTTCAATCGTGGTTCGACCTCGGGCAGATCTGCGTGAAAATGAACGACCCGCAGCGCGTCCGCCTGGCCTCGGGCCGACTGATCAGCCTCGCGCCCGATCGCGCCGAGGGATACCTTCTCAAGTCCATGTTCCACCGCATGAGCCAGCAGTGGCCCCAGGCCCTTGAAGCGGCCCAGACCGCCTGCCGACTCGATCCGAACGACCCCACCGCCTTCGCCCTCCGCGCGCTGATCCACCAGCAGCTCGGCAACGCCGAGCAGGCCCGCGCCGACATCGCCCAGGCGAACGCGCTGCAGCAGGCCCGCGCATCGGGCACGCAGCCCGCCGTCACGCAGCCGAACATCCCGGCTCAGCCGACAACCGCGACCGTGCCGACCGAGTGATCCGACTTGAATGTGAAGTTTCTCCGCAGCGCCCGCGTGAACACACACGCGGGCGTTGTTGTTTCTTCGTGGAACACGAGCCCGCCGAATACGGTGATTGCGCAAACATCGTGCCGTGCATCCGCGATCATCGCGCAATCCGCATCAGGGCTTGACGCTCAACCCTTCGGCCACATCGCCGCGAAGATCGCCCCCGTGGTCAGCCCGTAGATCACGCCATCGATCACGCACAACGCCGTCGCCCGGCGGCTGTTCTGGAACCAGATGTCGTTGGGAATGAACGCGAAGCTGTACGCCAGAACCCCGGCCGTGCCCAAGACTTTGAACAGCTCCGCGAACGACTTGCCCGTCGCGCCGAAGGCGCTCCAACCCAGGTACGCGATGAAGACCGAGATCACCAGGTACACCGCCAGCGAAGAAAGCATGTTGGCGCCCATGTTGGGCATCGACCAGATGCGGATGATGCCGGTGGGCTTCTTGAACATCTCCGCCTGTGCCGCGGCCTTCTGCTCTTCACCGCTGTGCCCGAACGCACCGGGGAACATGTACACCCCGGGCTGAACCTTCATCGCCTCCAGTGCGTCCAAAAGCGGCTTGGCGTCCGGCAGCGACCGCTGATCCTTCGCGTGGTGATTGACCGCCATCCACCCCACCGCGCTGATCACAAACACCGCCACGCCCGAGATCAGAATCGGCAGCCAGAGTTGAACGAGAAAGTCCATCGGTGTGCTCCAGTTCAACGGCGTAGACGCTCAAGCAACCCATCGACCCCAATGAACTCACGATCGCAGCAACCACTATCCCTACCAAATGCGCATCTATGAACTCTCTCGTTCGCCTTTGTCCTGTTCCATCATCGCAGCGACCTCTGCAAGTAAAACGGGCACATTCACCTGCGCGATCTTCCAAACAATCGAATGGTCCACGAGGTGGTATGCATGAGCGAGAAAATTACGGAACTGGACAATCCTTCTCGCATCGGTGATTTTCATTTCGAGCGCCGGCTCGCGAGCAATCGCTTGCCGAAGTGCTTCTCCGATGATCTCCAGCGAACGCTCAACAACGAGTCGAACATTCTCATCGGCGCCGTACTGGTCCTCGGACAACCCGCCAACTATGCGAACAACGCGCTCCGCCGCAACCCGCACATCCAGTAGATACGCAGCAACTTCACGCGGCGGCATAGACCTGCACCTTGCTCGCCTGCATCGATCGCAGAACGATCGGGTTCTCAACGGCGCTTCGCATCACCAGATCCACCTCGCGTCCAAGCACGCTCACGAGCCCGTCGCGTAGCTCGAAGTACGGATGATCAAAGCCGCCGGTCGTTCCGGGCAAAAACTCAACAAGAAAGTCGACATCACTCCGCGCCGGATCGAATGTACCATCTGTCGCCGAACCGATCAGATGCAGCCGGCTCACCCGGCACCGCCGACAGAGCTCCGCGATCCTCTCAAGATTCTGCACGATCAAGCTGTGCATTCGATTCTTCTCCGAACTCGATCAACCGGCGAACGATTCCTCGCAGCTTACCACTCCGGCCCGCCGCTGTACCGCCCGTACACGTCCGCCATTGCCTGCACCATCTCGCCCAGCGTGCAGTTCGCCAGCGCCCCCTCCACCAACGCCGGCATCACGTTCGTCGCGTGCAGACCACTCACGCCCGCCGACGCGCTCGAAGCCGCGTTACCCCACGGCAACTCGGGGAACTGGCTGACCATCGCCTTCCCCCGGCACGCCTGCCGGACGTTCTCCAGCGCCCGCTGCACCTTCGCCGAATCGCGCCGGGCTTTGAACTTCGCCAGCCGGTCGCACTGCTCGACTTCGACGCTGTGCGGGATCTGCAGGATGTCGATCGGGCGTTTCTCGTCCGGATCGGTGTACGCGTTCACGCCCACCGTGATTCGATCGCCCGCCTCACACTCTTCGCTGTACCGATAGCTCGCCTCCGCGATCTGCCGCCGGAAGTACCCCTTGTTGATCCCCGCGACAACCCCGCGCCCGTACGAGCCCTTGGGCGCATACACGCCCGCACGGCGTTCTGTCTTTTCTGATTTGGCCATTTGGCCATTTGCCATTTGGCCATTTCCATAAGCCCCCATCGCGTCGATCTCCGCGATGTAGTCCAGCGCCTCGCTCTCCATCCGGTCGGTAAGGTTCTCGACAAACCAGCTCCCGCCCAGCGGGTCGGTCACGCGCGTCACGCCCGTTTCGTGCGCCAGGATCTGCTGCGTCCGCAGCGCCACCGTCACCGCCTGTTCCGTCGGCAGGCCCAGCGTCTCGTCCATGCTGTCCGTGTGCAGGCTCTGGCACCCGCCCAAAACCGCCGCCATCGCCTGATACGCAACCCGCACGATGTTGTTCAGCGGCTGCTGCTCCGTCAGGCTGCAACCGGCCGTCTGCACGTGCGTCTTCATGTACAGCGACCGCTCGCTCTTGGCCTGATAGCGGTCCTTCATCATCCGCGCCCAGATCCGCCGCGCCGCACGCAGCTTGCAGATCTCCTCGAAGAACTCGTTGTGCGCATTGAAGAAGTAGCTCAATCGCGGGGCGAACTCGTCGATGTTCATGCCGCGTTCGAGGCACGCCTCGACATACTCCATCCCGTCGCGCAGCGTGAAGGCCAGCTCCTGCACCGCGGTGCTCCCCGCCTCGCGGATGTGGTACCCGCTGATGCTCACGCTGTTCCACTTCGGCAGGAACTTGCTCTGGAACTCGATCGTGTCGACGACGAGCTTCACGCTCGGCTCGGGCGGATAGATGAACTCGTTCTGCGCATGGAACTCTTTGAGGATGTCGTTCTGAAGCGTCCCGCCCAGGTTCTCCCACTTCATCCCGCGCTGCAGCGCGTGCGCCAGGTACATCGCCCAGATCACCGCCGCCGGGCCGTTGATCGTTTGGCTCACCGTCACCTTGTCCACCGGGATATCCGCGTACAACCGGTGCATGTCCTCGATGGTGCAGATCGCCACCCCGCACTTGCCCACCTCACCGGCCGAGAGCTGATCGTCACTATCGCGCCCCATGAGCGTCGGCAGGTCGAACGCCGTGCTCAGCCCCGTGTTCGCACTCGTCCCCTTGCCCTGCTCAAGGATGTACTTGAACCGGTTGTTCGTGTCGTCCGCGCTGCCGAAGCCGGCGAACTGCCTCATCGTCCACAACCGCGTGCGGTACCCCTGCGGGAACAAGCCGCGCGTGAACGGAAACTTCCCCGGCATCGGGATGTTCTTCTCAATCGCCGCCGACGACGACATCGACTCGGTCACGTTCCCCATCGGCCCGTACGCCGGGTCGAGAATCATCCCCGAGATCGTCACGGCGTGAGGATCAATCTTCCCGCCCTTGCCCGCTTGGTTCGGCACAGTCGTCATGCGATCACCATACCTGAAAAAGAATGAAAAAGCCCCCCAACTTCGACCCACAGCAGTATAGAACCCCAACACAACCCATCCGAATCACCCAATGGCAAGGATCCTCCATCCCGCCAAATCCGCCATCTGCCGGTCATCGCATTCGCCAAACAAGCACCCGGTCCCAGACAGTTCAACAACGACCGATACGAACCAACAAAACTGAGCCAGACACGGGGTTTTCCCTGTTCTGCGTGGTACATTCTCACTTCCGGCTTCTCAACACTTTTCCGCTCCGCACGTTTGCCGCCCACGCATTGATCGACCCACCGAGGAACAACTCCATGCGCCACCGATCGCTCTTCGCACTCGCCCTTCTGGCGTTCACTTCTCCATTGCTCGCCGGCCCGCTCTCCCCACCCGCCGGGCCCGTCGCCTCCACTGCCAAACCCCTCGCCGAGATCGAACCCCGCATCGCCATCAACAGCACCAACACACCCGGCGATAACGACGTCACTCCCAGCCTCTTCAAGATCACCCAGCCCGGTTCGTACTACCTCACCGGCAACATCACCGGTGTCGCGGGCAAGCACGGCATCGAGATCGCCGCGTCGGGTGTGACCCTTGACCTCAACGGGTTCGATCTCGTCGGCGTTCCCGGTATGGTCGCCTTCGACGGGGTGACCACCACGTTCGCGGTCCTGACCAATATCACGGTCCGAAACGGCTCGGTCCGCAACTGGGGCGACGACGGTGTAGCGCTGGGCGCGCAAGTCTTCGGGCGCACGGCCGAGGGCTGCGCAGTGATCGATGTCGCCTCGCACGGTAACGCCGGCAACGGCATCTACTTGTACGAGGGCGGCTTGGTCAAGAACTGCCGCGCGTGGAACAACGGCGCCGATGGGATTTACGCCGACAGTGGCAGCACGGTTATCGCGTGCATCACCCAGAACAACACCGGCGACGGCATCCAAGTGAACGGCGCAAGCACCGTTGAGTCGTGTACAGCCTACAACAACTTCGCCACCGGCATCCGTACCAATGTCGGCTGCGTGGTCAAAGCGTGCACAGTGTCGAACAACTCACTCGACGGAATCCTCGTACTCAGCGGCTGCACCGTCACCGACTGCTCTGTCCATGCCAACGGCGGCAACGGAATCTCGGCAACGGACGGAACGACAATCTCCAACTGCTCGATCTACATCAGCACGCTGAACGGCATCAGCGTCGGCTCGAACTGCTCGGTCCTGCGGAACACGTGCTTCAGGAACGGGAACTTCGGCTCCGGCGCTGGGATTTTCGCCTCGGGCTCGGGCAACCTCATCGAGGGCAACACCTGCACGACCCAGGACCGCGGGATCGATGTGGACGGCGCGGGGAACGTGATCATCCGAAACAGGTGCTCCGCGAACACGACAAACTGGACGATCGCCGCCGACAACGTCGTTGGACCCATCTTGGACCGACGCGCCCCGGCGAGCGCCGCGATCAACGGGAACTCGGCCCCCAGCAGCCTCGGTACAACCGACGCCAACGCCAACTTCACGTACTAAACCCTCGCTCTTCTCGCGCCGCCGATCAAGGAGTAGGTGATGCAGAATCCGCTCAAACCTCAGACCGCTCATGCCACACGATTGACTCCGCCCAACCGGCGCTTTCTTCCGGCAGGCATCCGCTTTCTCGCCGCGGGTGCTTTGCTCGTCACCACCCTCCCCGCACTCGCCGGGCCGCTATCCCCACCCCTTGGCCCCGTCGCCTCCACCAACAAACCCCTCGCCGACATCGAGCCCCGAATCGCCATCAACGCGGCCAACACGCCCGGCGACAACGACGTCACCCCCAGCCTCTTCAAGATCACCCAGCCCGGCTCGTACTACCTCACCGGCAACATCATCGGTGTCGCGGGCAAGCACGGCATCGAGATCGCCGCCTCCGGTGTGACGATCGACCTGAATGGGTTCGATCTCGTCGGCGCTCCCGGGATGGGGACCTTCGACGCAATCATCGCCACCACCCCCCCTCTCCGCGGCATCGCCATCTTCAACGGCACGGTCCGGAACTGGGGCGGCGATGGCATCGATCTCGCCTTCGGCAGCGCACTCGGTGTTCGCGTCGAGAACATCATCGCCATCGGAAACGTTGGCTACGGCATCCGTGTCGACGCCTTCAGCAACCTCCGTCATTGCATCGCAACCAGCAACCTCACCGGCGGCATCATCACCGGCTCCGGATGCACGCTGACCCAGTGCTCCGCATACCTCAACACCGGTACCGGCATTCTCGTTTTCAACGCCTGCACTCTCGAAGGCTGCACTTCCAGCAACAACTCAGGCGGCGGATACAACCTCGGCTTCGGTTGTACCATCTCACGATCTGCCGCAAACTCAAACACCGGCAGCGGGTTCTTCGTGAGCAGCCGATCCATCATCACCGACTGCACCTCCAACTTCAACTCGCTCGATGGCTTCCGCTTCTCCTCGTCCTGCCTCGTGCGATCGAACACCGCATCCGACAACGGCAGCGGCGGCGACGGCGCCGGTATCCACGCCCTCGGCAGTGATAACCGAATCGAGGACAACAACTGCACCGGCGCCGATCGCGGTATCGATGTCGATGCGGCCGGGAACTACATCGTCCGCAACACCTGCTCGGGTAACACCACCGACTGGGACATCGCCGCGAACAACATCTACGGCCCCATCATCGACCGACGCATCCCCGCGCCGGTCGCCAGCACGCCCGCTGTCGCAGGCACCGCCGCCGCTGGCACGCTCGGTTCCACAGACCCCAACGCCAACTTCACCTATTGATCCACAGAGAAAATCCATGATCCGCGCCACACGTATATCCCTCGCTTTCACGCTCGTTTACTCGCTGACCGCCGCCTGCCTCGCCGGCCCGCTCACCCCGCCCGTCGGCCCCGTCGCCTCCACCGCCAAACCCCTCAGCGAGGTCGAGCCCCGTATCGCCATCAACGCCACCAACACCCCGGGCGACGGCAGCGCAACATACCGAATCACCCAGCCCGGCTCGTACTACCTCACCGGAAACCTCCAAGGCGAACCCAACAAGAACGGCATCATCGTCGCTTCCGCCAACGTCACCATCGACCTCAACGGCTTCCGCATGTTCGGCGCCAGCCTCTCACTCGACGGAATCGTCAATGCCACGGGTGTTAACATCGTGACCGTCCGCAACGGCACCGTCGCCGGCTGGCGTATCGGCATCAATCTTCAAAGTGACGTCACCGCCGGTGAGGGCAGCGAAGTTCACTCCGTGAACGTCAATGGAAACCGTTCATCCGGTCTGCTCATGGGCAATCGCGGACGGGCCGTCAATGTCTCAGCAGCCGGGAACGTCAGCATCGGCATCTCCATCGGCGAGGGGGCGATCGTCACCGGCTGCGTCGCGGCCTTGAACGGCGGCACGGGCATCTCCACCGGTCCCGGCGCGACCGTCTCCGGTTCGGTCGCTCGACAAAACAGCGCGAACGGGTTCCTCATCGGTGTCTCATCCTCGGTCTCGGGCTGCACCGCCGCCGGCAATCAAGGCGACGGATTTGCCGTCGGCAGTGGCAGTTCCATCCACAACTGCACCAGCCGCGAGAACGCGGTCGCCGGGTTCTTCATCAACGCCGGTTCTTCAATCTCCAACTGCTCCGCGCAGCTCAACACAAGCCACGGCATCGAGGGCTCCGCCGACAACTTCATCTTCGCCAACGCCTGCGACAGCAACGGCAACGGGAGCGTCGGCGCGGGCATCTTCGTCACCTCCCCGATGACAACCGAATCGACAACAACAACTGCACCGACAACGACTTCGGCATCCGCGTCACCGGCGCCGGCAACCTCGTCATCAAAAACTCCTGCTCCGGCAACACCAGCAACTTCGACTTCAATCCCGGCAACCGCTTCGGCCCCATCATCGATATCACCCCTTCCACCGCGCCCGCCGTCTCGGGCAACGCCGCCGCCAGCACTCTGCTCTCCAGCGACCCCAACGCCAACTTCGCGTACTGATCTCGCCGTCGCAGCCACGCCCAAACTCTCCAAGTTCTGATCCACGAAAGGAAACCACATGAGCCGCACCACCCGCATCCTCAGCGCCTTCGCGATCCTCTCTCTCGCCGCCACTTCGAGTATCCTCAACGCCGGCCCGCTCACCCCGCCCGCCGGGCCAGTCGCCTCCACCGCCAAGCCCCTCAGCGAGATCGAGCCCCGCATCGCGGTCAACAGCACCAACACCCCGGGCGACGCCGGCAACTCCTTCATCATCTCCCAGCCCGGCTCGTACTACCTCACAAGCAACCTCACCGGCGCAAACGGAAAGCACGGCATCGCCATCAACTCCGCAAACGTCACCCTCGACCTCAACGGCTTCACCCTCATCGGCGTCGCCGGCTCGGGCCGCGGCATCACCGTCCCGAACAACATCAACAACCTCGTCATCAAAAACGGAACCATCACCGCCTGGGTGGGCGGCGGGATCGTCACCGGTGGCGGTGGGTTCGGCGGCACCATCGAGAACATCCACGCCGACAACAACGCTTCCGGAATCACCGTCAACAACGCCGTGATCGTCCGAAACTGCTCCGCCGTCAGCAACACCTTCATCGGTATCGAGACCTTCTCCGTTGCCTCCATCATCAACTGCACCGCCTCAAAGAACGGCAGCCACGGAATCAGCGTCACCTCCGGGGCCACCGTCTCCAACTGCTCCGCAACTCAAAACACCGCCAACGGCTTCAACTCCGGCTTCAGCGGCAACGTCTTCATCAACTGCGTCGCCTCTCAGAACGATGCCAGCGGCTTCAGCATCTCCTCCGATAGCCACATCACCAACTGTCACGCTCGAAGCAACGGCCTCGACGGAATCCGCGCCACCAGCCGAAACTTCATCTTCGGAAACTCCTGCATCGGCAACGGCGTAGACCCCGTTTCCGGCGCCGGAATCCGAGTCACCGGTGCCGACAATCGCATCGAGAACAACCTCTGCACCACCGCCGACCGCGGCATCGACATCGACACCGCCGGCAACATCGTCCTCCGAAACACCTGCTCCGGCAACACCCTCAACTGGGAGATCGCCGCCAACAACGTCGTCGGCCCCATCCTCGACCGCACCGCCCCCGCCTCCGCCGCCATCAGCGGCAACTCCGCCCCCTCTTCCACAGGCACCACAGACCCCAACGCCAACTTCACGTACTAATCCCACCACTCCTACCCACGCTCACCCCGGTCATTCACGCAACCCCACCAACGCCACCAACTTCCAGGTCAACCTTCTGTACTGAACCGCGCCCTCGCGCCCGCGACTGCTTCACGAAAGGACTTGCATGTTCACCCGCTCGCTTTCATCGCTCGCCCTCGTCTTCGCATGCCTCGCTTCCTCGTCCCTCGCCGGCCCCCTCTCTCCCCACGCCGGGCCCGTCGCCCCCACCCACAAAACCCTCTCCGAAGTCGAACCCCGCATCCCCATCAACGACACCAACACCCCCACCAGCGCCACCGGACGCTTCGTGATCTCTCAACCCGGGTCCTACTACCTCACCGGTAACCTCACCGGCGTCTCCGGAAAGCACGCCATCGAGATCACCACCTCCAACGTCACCCTCGACCTCTGCGGTTTCACCCTCACCGGTGTCGCCGGCTCCAAACGCGGCATCTCCTACGGCTCCGGCCTGAACAACATCGCCATCGTCAACGGCACCGTCTCCTCCTGGGGTGAAGGTGGCGTCGGATCCAACGGCACCGGAATCGGCGGACGAATCGAACGCATCCACGCACTCAACAACACCGGCGACGGAATCGTCGCCAACAACTCCATGTCCGTCTCCCACTGCACCGCCGCCAACAACACCGACCACGACATCAGAGCCTTCACCTCCTGCATCATCTCCTTCTGCACCGCCAACGCCAACGGCGGCAACGGCTTTATCGCCAACACCGGTTCAGTTTTCACCAACTGCATCGCGTACAACAACACCAACAACGGCTTCAGCACAAGTTTCAGCTTCGTCACGTTCGACCGCTGCACCGCCGCCTCAAACGCAGGCAACGGCATCTCCGCCCTCTCAAACACCGTCATCACCAACTGCATCACCTCCGGCAACGGCCTCAACGGCATCCGCTGCACCTCCACCAGCCTCATCTCCGGAAACATCTGCGCAGGCAACGGCACCGACCCCGCCACCGGCGCCGGCATCCTCGTCACCGGCACCGACAACCGCATCGAGGGCAACAACTGCACCAGCAACGACCGCGGCATCGACATCGACTCCGCCGGCAACATCGTCCTCCGAAACTCCTGCTCCGGCAACGCCCTCAACTGGGACATCGTCGTCAACAACGTCGTCGGACCCATCATCGACCGCACCGCCCCCGCCTCCGCCGCCATCAGCGGCAACTCCGCCCCAGACTCAACAGGCTCCACACACCCCAACGCCAACTTCTCCTACTGAAATCGAAGTTCCCAACCCCAGAGCCCAATCACCCCCCATTCACACACACCACATGATCCACACCATCCACCCAATCCGCCTGACTTCCCTCCACGCCCTGCTCGCCGTCGTCGCCATCCTCACCGCGACCACGATCTCATTCGCCGGCCCACTCGCCCCTCCACCCGGCCCCGTCGCCCCAACTCTCAAAACCCTCTCTGAGGTCGAACCCCGAACCGTCGTCAACGCAACCAACACCCCGGGCAACGCCTTCGCTCTCTTCCGCATCACCCAACGCGGCTCCTACTACCTCCAATCAAACATCGTCGTGCCCGCAGGCGTCGTATGGGCCATCTCCATCGAGGCCCAGGGTGCCACACTCGATCTCAACGGCTTCACCATCGACGGCGCTACCCGTCAAGTCGGCGGCATCATCGCCAGCGCCGCCGGCATCACCATCCGAAACGGAACCATCACCCAAACCGCACTCTCCGGCATCTCCACCGACTCATTCCCCACCGGTGCCCCGGGCCTCACCCTCGAGAACATCCGCGTCTTCGACGTCTCGGGATCGGGCATCCCCGCCGGCGGCAGCCCAGGCGCCGGCGTCGCCGGAATCTTCGCCGGCCGCGGCGCAATCATCCGCAACTGCTACGTCAACAACGCCGCCCTCGGCATCGCCGCCGGCTTCAACGCCAACATCTCCGATTGCACCGTCGAGTTCGCACGACAGTTCGCCTTCCACATCCAGGGCGGCTCTCAAATCTCCAACTGCATCGCCATCGGTACCTCCGCCGGACCAACCAACGACGGCCACGGCTTCTTCCTCGGTACCGGCTCACTCGCCTCAAACTGCGTCGCCCGTTCAAACGCCGGCACCGGCTTCATCACCGATACCGAATGCCTCCTCTCCAACTGCACCGCCACCAACAACTCCGGCTCCGGCTTCAACATCGCCGATCGCTCACGAATCTCCCGCTCCTTCGCCGCCTCAAACGCCGTCTCCGGCGCCATCGTCAAGGGCAGCTTCTGCCAAGTCATCGACTCAAGCTTCAAATCCAACGTCGAATCAGGCATCACCCTCAACACCGCCTCACACACCCAGATCTCCAACAACACAATCAACGGCTTCAACATCGCCTTCGGCGCCGGCATCCGCGTGACCAATACCTGCAACGACATCACCATTGCCAACAACGTCGTCGGGTTCGCCCTCCGAACCATCGAACTCGACGGCTCCTACACCCGCGTCACCAACAACAGCTTCCATCAAACCAGCGGCGCCGTCACCAACAGCTCGGGCACCGCACCAAACGCCACCAACATGGTCGCACCCATCATCCTCCCCGCCAACATCTCCACCGCCACCAACCCCTTCGCCAACACCCAGCTCTAATCGGGCGTCACCTCCAGCGAAACGCCCCCGCCAACATCACCCGCCGTCTCATCAATCCCGCTTCATATTCACATACTGCAACGGGATCGCCAGCCCAGCCGCGTCCAGCAGCTTGATCACCGCCTGCAAGTCATCGATCTGCTTCGCCGTCACGCGCACCTCGTCCCCCTGGATCGACGCCTGCACTTTCATCTTCGTCTCTTTGATCTTCGCGACGATGTCCTTCGCGATCGCCTGCTCGATCCCTTCCTTGATCTTCACGAACCGCTTCAGCGCCCCGCCCGCGCCGCTCTCCGGCTCCTGAAACTCGAACGACTTCACGTCCAACCCACGCCGCATCGCCTGCTGAAGAAACATCTCCTTCATCGCCCCGTGCTTCGTCCCGTCGGTGGTCATGAACTTGAGCTGCTTCTCCTTGCGGTCAAGCTCGATCTCCGCCTGAATCCCGCGAAAGTCGAACCGCGTCCCGATCATCTTCTTCGTGTTGTTGATCGCGTTGTCCAGCTCCGCCCAGTTGAACTTCGAAACCACATCAAAGCTTGGCATATCCGCTTCCTTCGTGCTTTCCCGCGCTCATCGCGCGATCGTCCCAACACCCCAATCTCTTCCCCCACACACCCGCAAGCGTACCCACACCACCACCAACAACCAATCCGCGGCACCCCTCCGCGACTGCCCATTCCCTATTCCCTATTCCCTATTCCCTATTCCCTATTCCCTACTCCCCTCCCTACTCCATCCACCCAAGCAGCTCCACCAGCCGCGCCGCCATCGCCCGCGCCGCTTTCCCCCGATGGCTCAGCGCATGCTTCTCACCCGCGCTCAGCTCCGCGCTCGTCCGCTCAAACCCCGGCGAAACCAAAAACAACGGGTCATACCCGAACCCCCCGCCCCCGCTCGGCACCCTTGGCGGCAATCCCACCCGCCCCTCCATCGTCCCCTTCGACACCGCCACCACCTCCACCGCCGACGCTTCCCCATCCCGAACACCCTTCGCCAGGCACATGCAGCACACAAACCGCGCGCTCCGCGCAGGCTCCGGCACACCCGCCAGCTCCTTCAACACCCGCTCGTTGTTCGCCGCATCACGCTCCCCACGCGTCATCCCCACCTCCCGCCCGTCCGTGCAATAGTGCGAACTGATCACCCCAGGACGGCCGTCCAGCGCATCGACCTCCAACCCGCTGTCATCCGCCAGACACAACCGCCCCGTCCGCCGCGCATACTCCACCGCCTTGATCCGCGCATTCTCCGCAAACCCCGCCCCCACCTCCGCCGGCTCACCGCCATCCAACGCCCCCTCCACCTCGCGCAGCGTCACCAAACGAACCTTCAACCCAACCTCCGCAAAGATCGCCGACAGTTCCTCCACCTTGTGCGGATTCCCCGTCGCCAGCACGATCGAATGCTCAAGCTGCCCATGCCCCAATCGCCCATCACGCGAAATCTGATCCATACCAAGATCTCCAACGCCCCCACGCCCTGTTTGATGTGCCCTGTGCCATGTGGCCCTGTGCTATGTGCTATGTGCTATGTGCTATGTGCTATGTGCTATGTGCTATGTGCTATGTGCTATGTGCTATGTGGCCCTGTGCCATGTGCTCTGTGTCTTTCCTAGTGCCCAGTGCCCAGTGCCTAGTGCCTATCCCGCCCCACCCCCTTCTCTCGCCAAACCGCACGCAGCGCGTTGAACTCCGCCGCCGTCACCTCCGCGTGGCACTTCGGACACTCCCGATCTCGCATATTCGCCAGCCCAAGCCCGCACCCCGGACACTCGCCCCGCCCAATCACCCGCGCCCGCCGCCACGCCCTCACCCGCGGCACACTCCACACCACGCCCCCACCCACCATCATCGCCATCCCCGCCGCCAACAACCCCAGCCGCACAACCGCCCCACCCTCCGCGCGTTCAACCTTCGCCGTCCCCGCACGAAACATCGCCGCGGCCCGCGGACTCTGAAACCGCGACTCGCACGCCCGCGCCGCCGCCGCCGCCAACTCCTCTTTCGACACCTTCACCGCCCGCTCACCCTCAGACTCTCCCCCACTCAGCCGCACCTCCACCTCATCCTCAACCCGTGGCACAAACCACCCCTCCGCCACGCGCCGCCCAACCACCACCCGCATCTCCGCCTGCCCCACCACCTCCGAAGCGTGCAACCCGCCGATCGATCGCTCCGCCAGCTCGATCGACCCACCCTCACCCCCACGCCGAACCACCGCCGCCGCCCACCGCTCATCAACCCGCTTCCCCTCACCCACAGGCCAACCCGCCCCCACCACCATCGTCACCCCGCCAAGCAACGCCACCACCCCGCCCACACCCACCGCCTTCAGCCAACCCTTCACCCGCAACACAACCACCCGCGCCCGCTCCGCACCCATCAGCCGCCGCTCCACCGCCCCAACTTCCCGTGCCCCGCCACCGCCACCCCGCGGCTGGTCCAGTTCCTCCGCCTCAAGATCAACCGTGTCGTCATCGCGCACGCCGCAATTTACCCGCCCTTTCTATCCTCCGGCATGCCCAACCCCTCTCCATCCCCCACTTCCCCCGACCCCGCCCACGACGCACTCGCCCTCGCCGCCGTCGCGCTCATCAAACCCCGCACCATCGTCGGCCTCGGCACCGGCCGGGCCGCCGCCCGCGCCGTCCGCACCCTCGCCCTCCGCAACGACCGCGAAAACCTCGACCTCACCTGCGTCGCCACCAGCAACGCCACCGAGCTCCTCGCACGCTCGCTCAACCTCCGCGTCGTCCCCCTCAACGACGTCTCCAAGGTCGACCTCCTCTTCGACGGCGCCGACGAAGTCGACCCCGCCCTCCACATGATCAAAGGCGGCGGCGCCGCCATGACCCGCGAACGCATCGTCGCCCACGCCTGCCTCAACTCCGGCGGCTCCACCATCTACCTCATCGACGATTCAAAGCTCTCCAAGCGCCTCGGCGAAAAGCGCCTCCTCCCCATCGAGATCATCCCCCTCGCCCGCCAATCCGTCGTCCGCGCCCTCGCTCAACTGGGCCTCACCCCGCCGCCCAACCTCCCCGATCCCCTCCGCCGAACCCAAACCTCCCACAACACACCGGGCGAGCCGGTCATCACCGACAACGCCGGGCACGTCCTCGACATGCCCATCCCCGCAGACGCCGCCCAATCCCCCGCCAAACTCAATGCCCTCGCCCAAACCCTCCGCCAGATCCCCGGCATCATCGACCACGGCCTCTTCATCTCCGAATGCCAAACCCTCGCCGCCGAAGACCCCACAGGCAAAGTCCACATCACCACACGCACAGCGTGATGCCAACGAGCGGTTCGATCACACGGCACGCCCGCGATCGCCAAGACGCACGCAGCCGCTCAAACCACAACTCAACTAAGAAAAGAGCTTCACTTCTTCTCGGGCACCAACTCAAAGACCAGTTCAGGCCGTGGTTGAATATCGCTCAGCGCTTTCTTCACCGCCTCCTCGTCCGCCCGCGTCAGCACAGGCCCAAAGACTCTCGCAGTCTTCGCCCCGTCGATCTGCTCGATCTCCACCCCCGAGTACGGCCCGGAACTCAGAAACTTCTTCGCCTGCTCCACAAACGCGGCATAGCCCGAATCGACCTTGTACTGCACCGGCCGCGACAGCACGAAGAAGTACATCACCAGCCAGACAACGCATAACCCAACCACACCCGCCGACGTGTACAGGATGATCTTCTTCTTCTGCTCTTCGTTCTTCGCCATCGCCTTCATCGGTTGCCTCCTGCGAGAGTGATCTCAAATCAAAGACCGCCCGCGTAAAAAAACAAGCGGGCCCGTCAAGGCCCGCCTGCGTTCAATCTTCATCAATCTTGGAAATCACTGGGGAGCGACCGAAGTTCGCCCAGATGTGAACTCGCCCGCGGTAAAAGTCCAGTCCGCCCGAGTCGCGTCCTTCGACCAGTGACGCATGTCGAGGTAGTCTTCAAGACCCCACGATTCCGTATGTCCGTCCATCATCACGGCAATACCCACATTGCCGATGTACCGCAGATCGATGTTGCCATACACGCTGGGTGCCTGCGTAGGATCCCACTTTCGTCGTGTCTGAACACCACCGTTCCAAGCACCACCGGTTGAGTTCAAACTGGAGCGATCCCGCGGCCCGCTCGGCGCTTCTAGCCGGTGCATCCCCGGCACAACCTTCGAACCGTTCGCGATGGTGCCACGCGCCGAGGAGAACTGCATCAGCTTCGCCGGGTCGTGCCGGTCGCTGGTGCGGTTCAGATAAAACTTCTTCTTCAGCAGCGGCATGCCCGCGCTGCTGTTCCAATAGCGAGATTCACGCGGCCCGTACCAATCCGCGAACGCGCCACGCTCAAAGTCTCCACCGACGAACGTTCCGTTGATCCCGAAACTCGTATTCCAGTTCCGCACATACTGCTGGTGCGACGAGTTCGGGTCATTGGCCGGGTTCCCCCAAGCCAAACCGCCCGGGTTCACGAAACGAGGAATTGCCGAGATTTCCTCGTTCAACGCCGCGTCGTTCGTCATCAACTGGGTGTTGTACTCCGTGTACACCGCCAGCCGCCAGCCGTACGGCTTCATCCCCGTCCCTTCCATGTACGTCTTCTGCTCGTCGTGCGTGAAGAGCTGAATGTACCGGTTCGGCCCGTGCGCCCAGTTCCAGTGCGAATACCCCGGGATCACCACTTCCTTATTGCTCGACGAATAGTTCGTCGACGCCACGCTGTGCTGCCGACCCATCAGCGAGTCGCGCGTGAGCTTCGCCAATGCCTTCGCCCTTCCCAACGCCGGCAACAAGATCGACACCAGCAACGCGATGATGGCAATCACCACGAGCAACTCGATCAACGTAAACCCGGACCGTTCATCCTTCACGCCGCGTGTCAGCTTCATCATCGCCATGTTGGTGCTCCCAGTCTGGCCCACCTGTTCACCGGGACTCCAGAACGGAATCTCGCCGGCGTTCTCAACCAAGCCTTCACGAGGCTCGATTGCACAACCACGTCGCCACACCGGAAAACGGCGTGACTCTTCGTGAGTATACAGATTTCTCGGTCCGAATCACCCCCAAACCGTACGGACGAACCCCAAAATCAGTGATTCTCAGGGCACGTACTTTCCCCGAATTCAGCCGCGCCTGATCCAAAACCAACTGGTAACCCCATTTACCGTGCCGTAATCCCCCAATCGGGGCGGTCCGCCTTGTCCGACCAGTACCGCATATCCCGAAGCTCTTCAAAGCTCAAGACCGCCGTGTGACCGTCGAAGAACGACACCACCGACGAACCCGCTCCGCCCTTGCCGCCCCAGCGCGCATCGACATACCCGTACCGCTCCGGCGGCTGCTCGCGATCGAACGCGCCCTCCGTCCACCGCGCCACATCAAACCGCGGCGCGTCCACCAGATAGAACCCCGGCTGCACGCCGTTGGCCTGGTTGAATGGATCCACACCCCGCGCCGAGCAGAAGACCAAGAGCTGGCTCGTGCGCTTCACCTCGTAGTTCCGCGTGACGTACCACTTTCCGAAGGCCGAGATCGCCGCGGTGTTGAACCCAAGCCCCGGGTCGCCCTTTCCACCAACAAAGTCGGCGTTGATCCCCAGCGAGGGCGAGAGGCTCACCACATACTGAAAGTCCGTGCGCTGACGGTACTTCTCCAGCACGCTGGGGTCGTCATACAGCCCCGCAAAGTTGTAATCCAGATACGGCGCGATCCGCCACGGGTACCGCCGCGCGATCACGCCGGTGATCGGCGCTCCTTTGTCATCGATCACGCGCAGAGCACTCGGCCCGCCGCTGACCATCGTGTTCGTCGGATACCCCGGCAGCAACTCGCCCTTAAAGTCATTCGCGTACGCCTGATACGCCAGCATCAACTGACCCCCGCCGGTCATCTCCCTCGTCTGCTTCGCGGCCTTCCGCGCCGAACTCAACGCCGGGACCAAGATCCCCACAAGCAACGTCACAATCGCCACCACCACCAGCAGCTCAATCAGCGTAAACGCCGCCACCGCCCGGCACCCGCGGATCAACGGGCATCGCGACTGCGGGCCAAACCGCTCACGCATGCTCCGCCCACACAACCGCTCGCCCTGCGGGGCTTCACTGCCAGCCTGCATCTTCTGACACGCGTGATTCATGGGCATTCTCGTGAAATCTTCTTCCACACCCACCCATCGTCCACCACTCCACCAGTCTTCACCCAACCAACCGACCTCGAACCAGTCTCTCCCCTTCACCCCCTTCCATTCCCTCCCGCCCCTCCCCCA